>Ga0255220_1000315_pt1 | contig 20452 bp, 18 predicted proteins | sample Miss_Colum_RepB__FD_188423 | JGI IMG/M metagenome (GOLD analysis project Ga0255220, IMG submission 188423) | Freshwater microbial communities from Mississippi River, Louisiana, United States - Miss_Colum_RepB_8d | ecosystem: Environmental > Aquatic > Freshwater > River | place: USA: Louisiana...
AGGGACTGCACCTGCGCCTGCTGTTCAGGCGCCACCGGACGCTCGTCGATCTCGGTGTCCAGCGGCAAGCCCAGACGCCAGAGCACCAGCCAGGCGGCTTCGTCGTGCGCATTGAGGGTGCCGTGGCCGAAGGACACGCCCGCGTCCTGCAGCCGCTGTGCGCAGGCATTCACCAGGTCCAGCAGCGTCATGCGGCCAGCCCGGCGTTGAGGTTGTCGAGGGTGCGGCGGTAGATGGCCTTGAGCGGGGCGATGTCGGCCAGGGCCACATGCTCGTCCACCTTGTGGATGGTGGCATTGGGCGGGCCGAACTCGACGACTTGCGGGCAGATCTGCGCGATGAAGCGGCCGTCGCTGGTGCCGCCGGTGGTCGACAGCTCGGTGGTCAGACCGGTCTCGTCCGTGATCGCTTTCTGGATCGCCCCGACCAGTGTGCCGGGCGTGGTCAGGAAGGGCAGGCCACCGAGGGTCCATTTCAGGTCGTACTGCAGACCGTGTTTGTCCAGCACGGCGGTCAGACGCTGTTGCAGGCTTTCGGGCGTGGACTCGGTGCAAAAGCGGAAGTTGAAGTCCACCACGCAGTCGCCCGGGATCACATTGCTTGCACCCGTGCCCGCATGGATGTTGCTGACTTGCCAACTGGTGGGCGGGAAGAAGGCGTTGCCTTCGTCCCAGCGGATGGCCACCAGCTCGGCCAGCGCTGGCGCGAGGCGGTGGATCGGGTTGTCGGCCAGGTGCGGATAGGCGATGTGGCCCTGCACGCCCTTCACGGTGAGCTTGCCGCTCATGGTGCCGCGGCGGCCGTTCTTGATCATGTCGCCGGTGCGCTGCACCGAGGTGGGTTCGCCGACGATGCAGAACTGTGGAGCTTCATCACGGGCCTTGAGCCTTTCGCAGACGACCACGGTGCCGTCCACCGCCGGACCTTCTTCGTCGCTGGTCAGCAAGAAGGCGATGCCCAGTGCCGGGTTCGGGTGTGCGGCCAGAAATTCCTGCACCGCCACCACCATGGCGGCCAGCGAGGTTTTCATGTCGCTGGCGCCGCGGCCATACAGCTTGCCGTCCTTGTGCGTGGGCGTGAACGGGTCGCTGGACCATTGCGCCAGCGGCCCGGTGGGCACCACGTCGGTATGGCCGGCAAAGGCCAGGGTCTGGCCCGAGGTGCCCGGTCGTTTGGCCCAGAGGTTGCGCACGCGAAAAGTTTCGGGGCCGGAGTCGATGAATTCGCAGTCAAAGCCGAGTGGCTTCAAGGCCTCGGCGATGAGGTCCATGCAGCCCGCGTCATCGGGCGTGACGGACGGACGGGCGATCAGCTGCTCGGCCAGACGCAGGGTGTCGTGACAGGTCGTCATGTTCAGGCCTTGTTCGGATGCTGACGCACAAAGCGGGCAATGCGTTCGGCCGCTTCCAGGCATTCGGCGGTTTCGGCAACGAGGGCCATGCGCACGCGGCCACGGCCGGGGTTGCTGCCGTTGAATTCACGCGCCAGGTAGCTGCCGGGCAGCACCGTGACGTGCTCTTTTTCATACAAGGCTTTGGCAAACGCGGCGTCGTCGCCTTGCCAGCCGGCAGGCACGCCGGCCCAGAGGTAAAAGCTGGCGTCGGGCAGTTTCACATCCAGCACTTCGGCCAGCACGGGCGTGACCTGGGCGAACTTGGTGCGGTAGAGGTTGCGGTTTTCAACGACATGGGCCTCGTCGCCCCAGGCCGCGATGCTGGCCGTCTGCACCACCGGGCTCATGGCGCTGCCGTGGTAGGTGCGGTAGAGCAGGAATTGCTTGAGGAGGGCCGCATCGCCCATCACAAAGCCGCTGCGCAGGCCGGGCACATTGCTGCGCTTGGACAGGCTGGTGAAAGCGATCAGGCGGTCAAAGCCCCGGCCCAGCTTGGCGGCGGCTTCCAGACCGCCCAGGGGCGGTTCGTCACGGAAATAGATTTCGCTGTAGCACTCGTCCGAGGCGATCACAAAGCCGTGCTGGTCCGACAGGGCAAACAGCTTTTGCCATTCCCCCAAAGGCATGACCGCGCCCGTGGGGTTGCCCGGCGAGCAGACGAACACCAGCTGGGTGCGCGCCCAGACGTCGGCGCTCACGCTGTCCCAGTCCGGGGCGAAATTGCGCGCCGGGTCGCTGGGCACAAAGTGCGGCGTGGCCCCGGCCAGCAAGGCGGCGCCTTCATAGATTTGGTAGAAGGGGTTGGGGCTGACCACGGTGGCGCCCGGTTGAGTCGGGTCGATCACGGTTTGCGCCAGCGAAAACAGCGCTTCGCGCGAGCCCAGCACCGGCAGCACCTGGGTGGTGGCGTCCAGTTTCAGGCCATAGCGGCGCTCGACCCAGGCCGCGCAGGCCTGGCGCAGGGCAGGTTCACCGGCGGTGGCCGGGTAGCCGGCCAGACCCGTGGCCAGGGCGTCGGTCAGCGCCTGCTGGATGAAAGACGGGGTGGCGTGCTTGGGCTCGCCAATGCCCAGGCTGATGTGGCGCTGGGCCGGGTTGGGCGTGACGCCGGCAAACAACTGGCGCAGCCGCTCGAAAGGGTAGGGCTGCAGCTTGGAAAGAAGGGGATTCATCCCCTGATTATCCGGGATGGGTCTCGGTTAACATCAAACATTGGTTTTGGCCCTCCGGTCAGGCCAGTTTGGGCTTCAGAACTGAATTTCTGAATTCCTTGGTGTTCAATAAAAGTACCAGCCGACCGCCGTGCGCCTCAATTCCATCAAGCTCTCGGGTTTCAAATCGTTTGCCGAACCGACCAACTTCATGCTGCCTGGCCAGCTGGTGGGCGTGGTCGGCCCCAACGGTTGCGGCAAGTCCAACATCATGGACGCGGTGCGCTGGGTGCTGGGCGAGTCCAAGGCGTCCGAGCTGCGTGGCGAGTCCATGCAGGACGTGATCTTCAACGGCACGACCACCCGCAAGCCGGCCAGCCGCTCCAGCGTGGAGTTGGTCTTTGACAACAGCGACCACCGCGCTGGCGGCCAGTGGGGCCAGTTTGCCGAGATCGCGGTCAAGCGCGTGCTCACGCGTGACGGCAACAGCAGCTACTACATCAACAACCAGCCAGTGCGTCGCCGCGACGTGCAGGATGTGTTCCTGGGTACCGGTCTGGGCCCACGTGCTTACGCCATCATCGGGCAGGGCACCATCAGCCGCATCATCGAGTCGCGTCCCGAAGAGCTGCGCCTGTTTCTCGAAGAAGCCGCAGGCGTCTCCAAATACAAGGAGCGCCGCCGCGAGACCGAAAACCGCCTGTCGGACACGCGCGAGAACCTGACCCGCGTCGAAGACATCCTGCGCGAACTGAACGCCAACCTCGAAAAGCTCGAAAAGCAGGCCGAGGTGGCCGCCCGCTACAACGCGCTGCAGGCCGAAGGCACGCTCAAGCAGCACCAGCTGTGGTTCCTCAAGCGCCGTGAGGCCGAGGGCGATCAGGGCAAGCTCAAGGCCGAAGTGGACCAGGCGGTCAATGCGCTCGAGTCGCGCATTGCCGACCTGCGCCATGTCGAGGCCGATCTGGAAACCATCCGTCAGGCCCACTACGCCGCAGGCGATGAAGTCAACCAGGCCCAGGGCAAGCTGTACGAAGCCAGTGCCGAGGTGGGCAAGCTCGAAGCCGAAATCCGTTTTGTGGTCGAGGGCCGTCAGCGTGCCGAGCAGCGTCTGGTGCAGCTGCAGGAGCAGACCGCCCAGTGGCAGCAGCGCAGCGAAGAAGCCACGGTCGAGCTGGAGCAGCTGGCCGAGCAGGCCGCCACCGCCGAAGACAAGAACATGACGCTGGCCGCTCAGGTCGAGGACCAGGCCATGGCCTTGCCCGATCTGGAAGAGGCTTTGCGCCAGGCGCAGCAAAAAGCCAACGAGCAGCGTGGCAGTGTGGGCCAGGTGCAGCAGCAGATCCAGGTGCTGGCCGCCGAACAACGCAACATCGAAGAGCAAAGCCGGCAGCTGACGCAGCGCCGCGAGCGTCTGCAGGCCGACCGCAATGCACTGGCTGCTCCGGACGAGCAAGGCCTGCTGGAATTGCAGGCGCAGCTGGGCGAGGCCGAAGCCGCTGCCGAAGAAGCGCACGCCCGCCTGGAAGCGCTGCAGACCCAGGTGCCTCAGCTTGACGAAGACCGCCGCCACCGCCAGCAGGTGGTCAATGACGAATCCGCCCGCCTGGCCGATCTGACCGCCCGCATCGAGGCGCTCAAGGCCCTCCAGGAAAAAGTCCGCACCGACGGCAAGCTCAAGCCCTGGCTGTCCAAGCACGGCATGGAAGGGCTGGAAGGGCTGTGGAGCCGCATCCACATCGAGTCCGGCTGGGAGAATGCGCTCGAATCCGCGCTGCGCGAAAAACTCGGTGCGCTCGAAGTCTCGCGCCTGGACATGGTGCGGGCTTTTGCCAGCGATGCACCGCCGGCCAAGCTGTCTTTCTTCAGCCCGCCCAGCGCCGGTCATGCACCCGCACGCAGCGGCCTGCCTTCAGGCTGCCGCGCACTGGCTGACCTGTTGCGCGTGAGCGATGCCGGCCTGGCCGCCTTGCTGGGCGACTGGCTGCAGGGCTGCTACACCGCACCCAACCTGGACGATGCGCTGGGCTGGCGTGGCCAGATGCAGCACGGCGAGGTGCTGTACGTGCCGGCGGGCCATGCGGTCACCGCCCACAGCGTGAGCTTCTATGCCCAGGACTCCGAGCAGGCCGGCCTGCTGGCCCGCGCGCAAGAGATTGAAAACCTCGACAAACAGCTGCGCGCCCAGACCCTGATCGCCGAGGAGAGCCGCAGCGCACTGGTCAAGGCCGAAGCGGCCTATGCCGATGCTTCGCAGCGCCTGATCGGCGTGCGCCAGGAGGCCACGGCCACCCAGGCCCGTGCGCACGAACTGCAGGTCGAGACCCTGCGTCTGTCGCAGATGGCCGAGCAGACCCGCGCCCGCAGCCAGCAGATCGAAGGTGATCTGGCCGAAGTGGATGCCTTGCTCGAAGAGCTGCAGGAACGCCGCGTGACGGCCGAGGCCCGCTTTGAAGAACTCGACATGCAACTGGCCGACAGCCAGGAGCGGCATGCCCAGCTCGATGAGCGCGTGATCGAGGCCGAGCGCAAGCTGGCCGAATGCCGCGAGCAGCAGCGCAGCCTGGAGCGCCAGGCCCAGGAAGCCCAGTTTTCACAGCGCAGCCTGCAGGCCCGCCAGGCCGAATTGCAGCGCACGCTGGACACAGCGGCGCAGCAGATCCAGAGCATTGCCGCCGAAGCGGATCGTGCGCATGACGAACTCGCGCGCCTGTCGGATGCCGCCGCACAGGGCGGCCTGCAGGACGCGCTGAACCTCAAGATGGCCCGGGAGCAGGAATTGGGGGCCAAACGCAGCGCCTACGACGACCTGACCGCCAAGCTGCGCGCCAGCGATGAACGCCGTGTGGCGTTTGAGCGCGAGCTCGAACCGCTGCGCCAGCGCATCACCGACCTGCAACTCAAGGAGCAGGCTTCGCGCCTGGGCCTGGAGCAGTACACCCAGTTGCTGACCGACGCGCAGGCCGATCTGCAGGCCGTGGCCCAATCGATCGAAGTGGGCGAAGTGCGGCTGTACGGCCTGCAAGGCGAGATTGACCGCCTGCACCGCGAGATCAATGCCCTGGGGCCGGTCAACCTCGCAGCCCTGGACGAACTGGCCAGCGCCCGCGAGCGCAAGACCTTCCTGGATTCACAAACTGCCGACCTGACGGACGCCATGAACACGCTGGAAGACGCGATCCGCAAGATCGACGGCGAGACCCGCGAACTGCTGGGCTCGACCTTCCACACGGTCAACCAGCATTTCGGCCGCATGTTCCCCGAGCTGTTCGGTGGAGGTCAGGCCCGCCTGGTGATGACCGGCGAAGAAATTCTGGACGCCGGTGTGCAGGTGATGGCCCAGCCACCCGGCAAGAAAAACCAGACCATCCACCTGCTCTCGGGCGGTGAAAAGGCGCTGACTGCGATCGCGCTGGTGTTTGCCATCTTCCAGCTCAACCCGGCACCGTTCTGTCTGCTCGACGAGGTGGATGCGCCGCTGGACGACGCCAACACCGAGCGCTACGCCAAGCTGGTGGCCAGCATGGGCAAGGAAACCCAGTTCCTGTTCATCAGCCACAACAAGATCGCCATGGAAATGGCCGAACAGCTGATCGGCGTGACCATGCAGGAGCAGGGTGTTTCGCGCATCGTGGCGGTGGACATGGAATCGGCGGTCGGCATGGCCGAAGCCTGAGGAACGCAAAGCAATGAATTCCCTGCAAATCAGTTTGCTGGTGGCCGGCGGCGTGACGCTGCTGGCCGTGGTGCTCTACAACCAGTGGGTATCGCGCAAGAGCGCGCCGCGCCAGGCCGACACCACAGCAGGTGGGGACGCCCCCTCCGAGGCCCCTGCCGATCTCGATCCGGTGGAACCGGTGCTCGAGGACGACTTCCAGAACCTGCCACAGCCCGAGCGCAAGCCCGTGCTGGATGCATTGATCGATGTGATTTCGACCATCGAGGTCGATCAACCGGTCTCCGGGGATGCGGCACTGGCCGCCATGCCCGCCACGCGACGGGTCGGGACCAAGCCCTTTCATGTGGAGGGCTGCAGCGAACTCAGCGGAGAGTGGGAGCCCTTGACTGCCGGCCGGCGTTACTCGGCTTTCCAGGCCGGTGTCCAGCTGGCCAATCGCATGGGGCCGCTCAACGAGATCGAGTTCTCCGAATTTGTGGTCAAGACGCAGGCGTTCGCCGACGCCGTGGGGGGCTCGCCCAGCTTCAGCGACATGCTCGAAGAAGTGGCCCGGGCGCGCGAACTGGACCAGTTTGCCAGTGCGCACGACGCCCAGTTGAGCGTCACCCTGATGGCCCGTGCTGCGGCCTGGAGTCCTGGCTACATCCAGCAACATGCCGCGCGTCTGGGTTTTGTGGCGGGCGTGATTCCCGGCAGGATGGTGCTGCCCGCGCAAGTGCAGGGCCTGCCTCCGGTGCTGTCACTGACTTTTGACACGCAGGCCGCCCTGGCCGATGACCCGGCACTTTCGGCCATCCGAGAATGCGTGCTCAGTCTGGATGTGCCCCAGGTGCCCAGAAGCGATCAGCCTTTCGATCGTTTGCAGCAAGCGGCGCACATGCTGGCCGAGCAAATGGATGGGGTGATCACGGATGGCTCGGGTCAGGTCCTGGGCCTGGACGTGATGCAACAGATTGGTCTGGACCTGCAGCAGCTCTACGACGCCCTGGACAGCCGAGAGTTGTCGGCAGGCTCGCCCCAGGCGCGCCGTCTGTTTTCCTGAAAGCCGCGCATTCAATCCATGTCCACGCTGGACCTGTTTGCCGACATGCCTGCCGGACCCGCCCCGCAAAGCCCTGCAGAACGCGCGGCCCAGTTGCGGCGCTTGCTCCACCACCATGCGCATCTGTACTACACGCTCGATGCACCGCAAGTGCCGGATGCCGAGTACGACCGGCTTTTTCGCGAACTGCAGGCGCTGGAGGCCGAGCATCCGCAGCTTCTGACGCCTGACTCGCCCACGCAGCGCATCGGCGGCAAGGTGCTGGAGGCGTTCGCGCCCGTGCGCCATGCCGTACCCATGCTGAGCATCCGCACGGAAACCGACACCGAAGCCACAGGCGCGGAGGCTTTTGACGCCCGCATCCGTCGCGAGTTGAAACTGCAGGACAACGATCCGCCGGTACGCTATGTGGCCGAGCTCAAGTTCGACGGTTTGGCCATGAGCCTGCGGTACGAGGACGGTTTGCTGGTGCAGGCGGCCACCCGCGGCGACGGCGAGACCGGGGAGGATGTGACCCACAATGTGCGCACAATTGGCCAGATCCCTCTGGCACTGCCTGCGGGCGTGCCGCCAATCCTCGAAGTGCGCGGCGAAGTCTACATGCGGCGTGACGACTTCGAGGCCCTCAACGAGCGCCAACGCCAGCGCATCGCCAGCGGAGCCAAAGGCGAGAAGACCTTTGTCAATCCGCGCAACGCGGCCGCGGGTGCCGTGCGCCAGCTCGACTCCCGAATTGCCGCAGACCGTCCTTTGTGCTTCTTCGCCTATGGCCTGGGGCAAGTCACACCCGCAGCCCATCAGCCGCTGCCCTGGCAAACGCAGCACGAAATGCTGATGCAGCTCAAAGCCTGGGGATTCCCGGTGGCCGAGCAGACTGCCGTGGTCCACGGTGCCAATGGCTTGGTGGCGTTCCATCGCGACATGGCAGCGCAACGCGACAACCTGCCGTATGACATCGATGGCGTGGTCTACAAGGTCGATGACCTGGCCCTGCAACAGCAGCTGGGCTTCGTGACCCGCGAGCCCCGTTGGGCTGTGGCCCACAAATACCCGGCTCAGGAGGAAATGACCCGGGTGCTGGCCATTGACGTGCAGGTGGGGCGCACCGGCAAGCTCACGCCGGTGGCCAAGCTCGCGCCGGTGTTTGTGGGCGGCGTGACGGTCACCAATGCCACGCTGCACAACGAAGACGAAGCCCGTCGCAAGGATGTGCGCGTGGGCGACACCGTGATCGTACGACGCGCGGGCGATGTGATCCCGGAGGTGGTTTCGGTGGTGCTTGACAAGCGCCTGCATGAATCGCAGCTGTTTTCCATGCCGCGGCATTGCCCCGTCTGTGGCAGTGAAGCCGAACGGGAAGAGGGCGAAGCCGATTACCGCTGCAGCGGTGGTCTGTACTGCCCGGCGCAGCGCAAGCAGGCCATCCTGCACTATGCACAGCGCCGCGCGCTGGACATTGAAGGCCTGGGTGACAAGCTGGTCGATCAGCTGGTGGATGGTGGCCTGGTGAGTAATCTGGCTGATCTGTATCGGCTGCAGCTGGATGCACTGGCCGGCATGGACCGCATGGCGGAGAAGTCAGCGCAAAATCTGCTGGATGCGCTGGCCAAATCCAGGCAGACCACCTTGCCGCGTTTTCTTTTTGGGCTGGGCATCCGCCATGTGGGCGAAGCCACCGCCAAGGAGTTGGCGCGGCATTTTGGGCAGCTGGACGCCATCATGGCTGCCAGTGAAGACGCACTGCTGCAGGTGGCCGATATTGGCCCCATCGTGGCCCACAGCATCCACACCTTCTTTGCCCAGGCGCACAACCGTGAGGTGGTGCAAGCCCTGCGCGATGCCGGCGTGCACTGGACAGAAGGAGACGCCCTGGCACCGACCGAGATGCCCTTGGCAGGCCTGACCGTGGTGCTGACGGGCACACTCAGCAGCATGGGCCGCGATGAAGCCAAGGACAAGCTGGAAGCCTTGGGCGCCAAAGTCGCAGGTTCGGTGAGCAAGAAAACCAGCTATGTGGTCGCTGGAGCGGAAGCCGGCAGCAAGCTGGAGAAGGCGCAGGCACTGGGCGTGCCGGTGCTCGATGAGCATGGGCTGCAACAATTGCTGTCCGGAGAGCGGCCATGAGCGTGCGCGAGATCCTCCGGATGGGCGATCCCCGCCTGTTGCGTGTGGCCCGGAAGGTGAGCGCCTTTGACACGCCCGAACTGGATGCGCTGGTCAGCGACCTGCGCGAGACCATGGCGGCCGTGAATGGCGCAGGGTTGGCGGCCCCCCAGATCGGGGTGGACCTTCAGGTGGTGATCTTCGGTGGGACGGCGCACAACCCGCGTTATCCGGACCGCCCGCTCGTACCTCCCACTGTCCTCATCAATCCGGTGATCGATCCACTCGGCCCCGAAGAAGAAGAGGATTGGGAAGGTTGCCTTTCCGTCCCCGGCCTGCGCGGTGTGGTGCCGCGCTTTTCACGGATCCGCTACAGCGGCTGGGATGAAAAAGGTCGGCCCATCGATCGCACGGCGGAGGGTTTCCATGCCCGGGTGGTGCAACACGAGTGTGACCACCTGCAGGGCAAGCTGTACCCCATGCGCGTGCGCGATTTCAGCCGCTTCGGCTTCACCGAGGTGCTGTTTCCAGGCATCGGTGCCGCTGAAGACGATTGAAGTCTCACAGCCGGGCCAGCCGCTGCAGGGCCAGCTTCAGCGTTTCATCCTTCTTGGCAAAGCAAAAGCGGATCACCTGCTGGTCAAAACCATCGCCGTAGAAGGCCGACAGGGGAATGGCCGCCACGCCGATTTCGGTGGTGAGCCATTTGCAGAACTCGGCTTCGCCCAGGTCTTTTTCAGGCACCGAGAGACCGGAAATGTCGACACACTGGAAGTAGGTGCCTTCACCGGGCAGCAAGCGAAAGCGTGTGCTGGCCAGGCCTTCGCGGAACAGGTCGCGCTTGTGCTGGTAGAAGGCCGGCAGTTCCAGGTAGGGCCTGGGGTCGGCCATGTAGCGGGCCAGGCCGTGCTGCATCGGCGTGTTCACCGTGAACACATTGAACTGGTGAATTTTGCGGAACTCGGCGCTCATGGACGCCGGTGCGGCCACGGTACCGATCTTCCAGCCGGTCACGTGGTAGGTCTTGCCGAAGCTGGAGACGATGAACGCACGTGCCGCGAGCCCGTCAAACTGGGCAGCACTCCAGTGGCGGTTGGGTGCATAGACCATGTGTTCATAGACTTCATCTGAAATCAGAAGCACATCGGTGGGGTCCAGTATGTCCTGCAGCCGCAGCATTTCTTCGCGTGTCCAGACCATGCCACTGGGGTTGTGCGGTGAATTGATCAGGATGGCACGCGTCCTGGGAGTGATGGCGGCCTGGATCTTGTCAAAGTCGGGGCGGAAGGTGCCCGGTGTCAGTGGCACGCGCACCACCACGCCGCCAGCCAGTTCGATGTTCGGCACGTAGCTGTCGTAGCAAGGCTCCAGGACGATGACCTCATCACCTGGATGCACGATGGCCAGGATGACGGTCAGAATGGCCTGCGTGGCACCGGCCGTCACCGTGATCTCGCTGACGGGATCGTAGTGGCGACCATAGAGGGCTTGGATCTTGGCCGACATGGCTTCGCGCAAGGGGGCAACGCCCGTCATGGGGGGATATTGGTTGAGCCCTTCATTCATGGCCTGAGTGACCATTTCCAGCAACTTGGGGTCGCAGCCGAAATCCGGAAAGCCCTGACCGAGGTTGACCGCACCGGTTTCGGTGGCGAGTGCAGACATCACGGTGAAAATGGTGGTGCCCATGTTGGGCGTTTTGGACGGGAATGCGGGAGTACGCGGGTTCATGCGGTTCAAAGTTCGTAATCGTTGACATGGCCAGTCATGGCCTTGGCCACCAGACTGGCCGTGAGGCGGTCGCTCAGAAGCTCCGCAAACTGGAAGACGAAGTGTCGCAGATAGGCCCCCCGCTTGAATGCCACCCGGGCGACGTTCATGCCCAGCAGTCCACCCAGGGGACGAACGATCAAATCCTGCACCGGGTCGTCCTTGACGGCCATTTCTGCGACGATGCCGACACCCAGGCCTAGACGGACATAGGTCTTGATCACATCCGAGTCAATGGCCTCCAGCGCGATCCGGGGGTACAGTTTGCGCGCTGCAAAGGCATTGTCGATGCGTGTGCGTCCAGTAAAGGAGGGGTGATAGGTGATGAGCGGGTACTCGGCTATGTCTTCCAGCGCCAAGCGTGATTTGCCGGCCAGCGGATGGCCCTGGGGCAGCACCAGCACGTGTTGCCACTCATAACAGGGCAGGGTGACCAGGTCTTCATAAGCCGACAGCGATTCGGTAGCGATACCGATTTCAGCCACGTCCTGCAGCAGCATCTGGGCCACCTGATCTGGCGCGCCCTGATGCAGGCTGATGTTGACCTTGGGGTATTTTTCGCGCAACCGGGCCACAGGAACTGGCAGCACATAGCGTGCCTGGGTGTGGGTGGTGGCGATCGACAGGGTGCCGCTGTCCTGGGCGCTGTACTGGTCACCGATCTTGCGCAGGTTACCGACTTCCCGCAGGATCACTTCAATGCATTTCAGCACATGCTGACCAGGCTCGGTGATGCGTTTGAGCCGTTTGCCGTGTCGGGCAAAAATCTCGATGCCCAGCTCTTCTTCCAGCTCGATGATGGCTTTGGACACACCCGGCTGTGAGGTGTGCAGCGCCTTGGCAGCCTCGGTGAGGTTCAGGTTGCGGCGTGCAGCTTCCTGAACAAATCGAAATTGGTGCAGGTTCATATTCAAATTGCCATAATGGGCAATCGAATTATGCCTTGGGGTTTTATGGTCTGGCTGCGGATTGCAGGGAAAGTTGCGCCAAACAGCGGGTGAGCTCAGGCATTTCACCAGCGGCCGGCAGGAGCTCCAGAAGCAGATCGGGGTGGGACTGACGCAGTTGACCGATCAGCTGCGGCAAGTCCTCACGCGCATGACGGCCCATGCCCAGAAACAAGGGCATCACCCGCACACAGCGGTGCCCGGACTGCACCAGCGCATCCACAGCCTCGGGCAAAGAAGGCGACATCAACTCAAGGAAAGCGCAATGCACAGCCATATTGGGCTCAATGCGCTGTATTTCGGCGGCCACGGCATCGATTGGCGCGCGCCAGAGGGGATCACGAGAGCCGTGAGCAAACAAGACAATGGCGGTTACTGAAGGAGTCATCGTCGCAGCACCATCCATCCGAAGGCGCCCAATGAAATGAGGGTGTAAAGCAAGGAGGGCGCAGCAGAGGTGATCCAGGGTTCCCAGTTGCGCAGGTTGCCGATGTGGCTGAACACGTTGTTGAGCAGGTAGAAGCTGATGCCGGCCATCACGCCACCGAAAACATGGCCAGCGATTTGACCCGAGCGGAAATGCAGGTAGGCAAAGGGCAACGCCAGCGTCAGCATGACAAAGCAGCTCAGGGGATAGAACACCTTGCGCCACAGTTCGATTTCATACTGCTGTGCATTCTGGTTGTTCAGGCTGAGGTGTCGGGTGTAGAGGGCCAGATCCCAAATCTTCATTCTTTGGGCTTTGACCAAAGCCGCTCCCACCATGTCCCGGGTGATTTCGGTGGGCCATGTCAGCTGGTCCAGATGTTGTTTTTGCATGGAAACAGCCTGATCGCTGGGACGGATGTCCATGACATCCACATCCTTGAGCAGCCAGGCTGAAGCAATGAACTCTGCCCGTTTGGCCTGAATGCGGCCTTGCAGTGCACCGACAGCATCGAAACGCTGGATGTGGACATTGAGCAGTTGCTCTTCCTTGTCCATGGCACGGACATTGATGGCAAATTGCTGCTCGCCTTGTTTCTCTTTCAGCCATGCCCCCGTTTGCCCGACCGTCAGGTCACCACTGAAGCGTGCTTTGAGCAAAAGACCCTGCTGCTCTGCCCAAGGTGAAGCGTAGTCACCCAACAGCAAAGTCAAGATGACGAAAATCCAACCCATTTTGAGCAGCATGCCGAGTGCCCGTCCGGGTCCAAGGCCACCGGACCGCAAAATGGTGAATTCCGAACTCTGTGCCAAACGCGCCATCACGAAAATCGTGCCAATCAGGACCGAAATCGGAACCAAATCATAGAGATGGCCGGGGATCTTGGTGGCAATGGTCAAGAAGGCATGCTGGATCCGGTAGCCTTGCCCGGCCAGTTTGGTCAGGTTCTGCAACTCCTCCACCAGATCAAAAAAAAGGAACAGCGCAAGAAAGCCAAGGGCCACAAAACCCACAGCCTGGAAAATTTCTCGGTAGAGCAGGCGCCGTACGGTTTTCATGCTGTTGCGTCCTGATGGCGGCGGGTCAATAGATCACGCCAGGACCATTGACGATGGCGCAGCCCAAGCCACGTCAAGGTGCCCAGGGTGGCCAGGCCATGCAAGCCAAGCATCCATTGGACAATGCCCAGACGTCCATGAGCGATCCAGTTCTGCCCAATGTTGACCATGTTGTAATAAACAACAAATACCAGCAAGGCCAGTGCGAACTGATAGCTGCGCCCTCGCCTGGGATTGACGGCAGACAAGGGCAGGGCCAACAAGGTGAAGTTGAGGGCGCAAAAGCCCAGGCCCAACCGCCACGACAACTCACCCATGTGGACCGGTGTGGGTTGCTCCAGAAGCGTCAAGGTAGCCACCTGGCGACTGGCTTTGAGGCCCGTGTCGCTCATTTTCGATTCACCGATCAGCAAGTCGTAATGCTCAAAGCGTGTCCACCGGGTTTCTGCAGACGATTCTTGCTGAACCCATTGCTCACCGCGCTCGAGCACCAGCATGCGGTCACTGCCGCGCCATTCAATGCGCCCCTGTCGCGCTGTGGTGGTGGTCTCGACCCCGTTTTCATTGGTGGCGATGAAAACATTGGTCCCTGTATTCTGGTCAGGCGTGTCCTTGTCTATGAAAAACACCCGCTTGCCACCAGAGGACTCCTGAAACCGGCCGGGCGCGACCCGTTCCACATCGTTGCGCTTGTCATAGCGTTCCTGCAAATCCTGAATTTGCTGGTTGCTCCACGGCCAGGCAAAAAGCGCCAGAAGACAGATGGCCAGCAAAATGGGCCATGCAAAGCGCAGCAGGACCGGCACGAAGGTCAGGATGCTGCGACCGCTGCTCAACCAGATGACCATTTCACTGTCACCGTACATGCGTGAGAGGGTGGCAATCACGGAGATGAACAGGCTCAGCGCCAGCACCGTGGTCAGCTGGCTGATCATGCTGAAACCCATGATCAGCATGACCTCAGAGGGGTTGATGGCTCCCCGGCTGGCTTGACCCAGGGTACGGATCAGCATGATGGTCATGACGATGGTCAGGATCACCACCGCCGTGGCCATAAAGTTCCGGGCCAGGTCTTTGCGCAGTGAAGAATCGAATAACATTGAATGCGTAAAGGATGATGCCGACGATGAAATTTGAAATCCGCCAAACCAGTCTGGACCAGGCCACGCGTGCCCAACAAGAGGCTTTGCTGGTCCTGTGGCCGAAGGCTTCGCATGCCACCGGCATGCTGGCCGATTGGATCCAGAAGGCGCAACGCCAAGGTGATTTCAAGGACACCGCAGGCTCTGTCCTGCAATCTTACGGCATGGCCGGCATCAAAGCTCGCCATTTGGTGGTGGCTGCATGCGACAAAGGCGATGCCAAGGACATCCGCAAGGCGGTGCGTGCAGCATGCGCAGTGCTCAAATCGGCGCCAATCCAATCCCTTCACATCCAGTGGGCTGGAGATGAACTTTCTGAGCAGGCGATCAAGGCACTGCTCAGTGAGTTGGCAGATGCCAGCTACGTCTTTACCAGCACACTCTCCAAACCCCAGCCCAGAAAACTCCAGCAGGTCATGCTGGGACTGACCCTGGTCACGGCAACGCATCGGACGGCTCTGGGCCAGGCCCAGGCACTGGTGCGTGGCACGGAATTGGCCAAGGAATGGGCCAACCGGCCTTCCAATCACGCCACCCCCAGACACCTGGCCCAGGCGGCCAAGGCTTTGGGCAAGCACCCGGGCATCCAGTGCAAAGTGCTGGGCCCCCGTGAGGTGGAGCGCCTGGGCATGGGCTCGTTTCTGTCGGTGGCCCGCGGTGCGGCCGAGCCCTTGCGTTTCATCGTGCTGGAATACAAATCCCGCCAGACAAAAGAGGCCCCAGTCGTTCTCGTGGGCAAAGGCATCACATTCGACACTGGTGGCATTTCCATGAAGCCGGCGGCTGAAATGGACGAGATGAAGTTCGACATGAGCGGCGCGGCCAGTGTGCTGGGCGTATTCGAAGCACTGGCCCATTTGCAGCCCGACATCCATGTGGTGGGGCTGATCCCTGCCACTGAAAACATGCCCGATGGCCAGGCGATCAAGCCAGGTGATGTGGTGACCAGCATGAGTGGGCAAACCATCGAAATCCTCAACACCGACGCCGAAGGCCGACTCGTCCTGTGTGACGCTCTGACCTATGCCGAACGCTTCAAGCCCCGTGCCGTGATCGACATCGCCACGCTCACAGGAGCCTGCGTGATCGCCTTGGGTGCAGTGCGCAGCGGCCTGTTCACCGCCAACGACGAGCTGGCCACGGCCTTGAGCCGTGCAGGGGACATTTCTGGCGATCTGTGCTGGCGCATGCCGCTTGATGAAGAATATGCAGAGGGGCTCAAGAGCCGGTTTGCCGATGTGGCCAACGTGGCCGGTCGTGCCGCAGGATCGGTGACGGCTGCCAAATTCCTGGAACGCTTTGCCGCCAAATTTCCCTGGGCCCACCTGGACATCGCCGGCACTGCCTGGCGCAGCGGTGCTGTCAAAGGCGCCACTGGGCGCCCGGTGGGATTGTTGCTGGAATACCTGCTCAACCTGGAGCAACCGCAGCCCAAAGTCCGCCGCAAATCAAACAAGACCTGAGCTTCATGTCCCGCATCGAGTTCCACTTCAATGCACCGGCCTTGGTGCCTTATGCATGCCGATTGCTGCGCAAGGTGCACGGGCGGGGTTTTCGCGCACAGGTGGTGGGTCACCGGACCACGCTGACGCAGCTGGATCAGGCACTCTGGACTTTTTCATCGCTGGATTTTCTGCCCCATTGCGGTGCAGATGCTGCACCTTCCATGCGCCGCGTGTCCTCTGTGCTGTTGACCGAACAGCCCTGTGAGGACTGGGATCGACTGATCCTCATCAATCTGGGGGAGTCGGTCCCCGCCAATTTCGAGGGGTTCGAGCGCATCATCGACGTGGTCAGCATCGATGAATTGCATCGCGCCCAAGGCCGTGAACGCTGGAAAGCGTACAGCCGCATGGGACATGAACTGATCCGACACGATCTCGCGCGCCCGGAAAGCCCATGACAACGAACACCCCATCTGCATTACCCGAAAACATTCCCGAGCTGGATTTGTCCAACCGGATTCTGGAGGTGCCCGAACGGATTGCCGTTGCCCTCGATGCACGCAGCCTTGAAAAAACCATGCTGGCGGAAATGGTGTCCCGCTGGCTTGAGGAATTGCGCCCCGAGATGGAGCGGATGGCCCAGGACATTGTGCAGCGCAGCGCCGAAGCCTATTGGCGGCAACATGCCTGCGATCCCACCCGACGCTGACTGACAGCGTGAGGGATTTACCGGTACTTCCCCTCAAGCCCTTTGCTGAATTTTCGGCTATCTTCGATGCTTGCCTGATCCGGGCAAGATTGTTTTAACGGAGTGTTCATGCAAACCCCATTCAAGCTCAGTCTGATTACTGCTTTGACCTTGGCCAGCGGCCTTGTTTCTGCACAGCAAGTTGTCAAGATCGGCCATGTCGGCCCCCTCAGTGGCGCCATTGCCCACCTGGGCAAAGACAACGAAAACGGCGCCCGCCTGGCCATTGAGGAGCTCAATGCCAAGGGCGTCAAGATCGGAGGCAAGGCGGTCAAGTTCGAACTGGTGGCAGAAGACGACGCCGCCGATCCCAAGCAGGGCACGGCAGCAGCACAGAAACTGGTGGACTCCAAAGTCAATGGCGTGATCGGCCACTTGAATTCGGGCACCACGATTCCTGCCTCCAAGATCTACAGCGACGCAGGCATCCCCCAGATTTCACCCTCTGCCACCAACCCCAAGTACACCCGCAACGGCTTCAAAACCGCTTTCCGCGTGGTGGCCGATGACGTGCATCTGGGCGGCACGTTGGGCCGCTACGCTGTCAACACCCTCAAAGGCAAGTCGATCGCCGTGATCGATGACCGCACCGCATACGGCCAGGGTGTCGCCGATGAATTCAAGAAGGCTGCGATTGCTGCCGGCGGCAAGGTGGTGGGGCACGAGTTCACCACCGACAAGGCTTCCGACTTCATGGCCATCCTGACCACGCTCAAGGCCAAGAATCCCGATGTGGTGTTTTTTGGCGGCATGGATGCTGTGGGCGGCCCCATGCTGCGCCAGATGAAGTCGCTGGGCATCAATGCCAAATTCATGGGCGGTGACGGCATCTGCACCACCGAACTGGTCAAGCTCGCAGGCGATGCCATGGCCGACGGCCAGGTGGTCTGTGCGGAAGCCGGTGGCGTGGACGGCAACCTCAAGAAGGGCATGGACGACTTTGGTGTCCGTTACAAGAAGCGCTTCAACGATGACGTGAAGCTCTACGCACCCTATGTGTACGACGCTGTGAACACGATGGTGGACGCCATGGTGCGTGCAGGTTCTGCCGACCCGGCCAAGTACCTGCCGGCTCTGGCACAAGCCAACTACAAGGGCATCACCGGCACGATCGCCTTCGACCAGAAAGGCGACATCAAGAACGGTGCCCTGACGCTCTACACCTACAAAGGTGGCAAGCGCGACCAGATCGCCGTGGTGCGCTGAGCTGGCCTTGGTCCGAAAAAAACCGCCTTCGGGCGGTTTTTTCATGCGCCGGCCAGCACCGCGGGCAACAAAAAAGCGCCCGAAGGCGCTTTTTTGCTGGGTTTCTGGCGGAGCAGGCGTCCGCCTCCTTATTGTTTTTCTGTGTTTTCTGACGCTCGCGTAAGTCGTTGTCCCCTCTGAAGATATTCCTACTGAGTGTTTTGAGATGTCCGGTAATGACCGCTACAATCCTCCTATCGTTGGCGGGATTTATGGGGGGATGGAAACATGCCAAAGAATACGAAGGTTCTAACCGCCTTGGAAGTCGGGCGAATCAAGGACCCGGGCACGCATCTGGTCGGTACCGTGGCTGGTTTGGCATTGAATGTCACACCATCCGGGGCAGGGCGGTCATGGCTCTTGCGCACCATGGTGGCAGGCAAGCGCCGAGAATTTGGATTGGGTCCATATCCAGAGGTCACGCTGGCCATGGCGCACCAGAAGGCCCGCGACTTCAAGGAGAAGATTCGCCAAGGCATTGACCCTATTGCCGAGAAGAAGGAGGCCGCACGCCTACTGATGGCCGAACGGTTCAAGGGCAAAACCTTCAACGAGTGCGCGACTGCATATGTTCTTGCGCACGCGCCAACATGGACCAACCCCAAGCATCGCCAACAATGGGAGAACACCCTGGCGCAATACTGTGGTCCGGTTGTCGGCGAGCTGCCTGTCGGCCAGGTGGACACCGCTGCTGTGATGGCCGTCCTTCAGCCAATCTGGACTACGAAGACCGAGACCGCCACCCGGCTGCGAGGGCGCATTGAGCAGGTACTGGACTGGGCTACCGTTCAGAAGATGCGCGAGGGTGAGAACCCGGCAAGGTGGAAAGGGCATCTGGACAAGCTGCTACCCAAACCTTCAAAGGTGGCCAAGGTCGAACACCATGCGGCCATGCCATATCAGGATCTGCCCGTGTTCCTGCCCAAGCTGCTGGAGGTGGAGGGTATGGGCGCCCGTGCCGTCCAGTTCACCATCCTGACAGCTGCTAGATCTGGCGAAGTCCGTGGTGCCAAGTGGTCAGAGTTTGACCTGAAGGCTAGGCTCTGGACTGTTCCCGCTGAGCGGATGAAGGCCAAGCGTGAGCACCGGGTTCCACTGTCAGATCAGGCAGTAGCCCTGCTGGAGTCTTTGCCCCGGCTGAAAGGTTCGGACTTTGTTTTCTGGGGCATGAAGGGTACAGAGCTGAGCGACATGACCCTGACGGCAGTCATGCGGCGCATGGGCTTGGATTACACGGTTCACGGATTCCGGTCCTCCTTCCGTGACTGGGCAGCAGAGCGAACCGCTTTCCCACGAGAGGTTGCTGAGGCTGCGCTGGCTCACACCAATGCCGACAAGGTTGAGGCCGCATACCTGCGAAGCGATCTGTTCGAGAAGCGTCGGGCGCTCTTGCAGTTATGGGCCACGTTTGTTCATACGCCCACCTTGTCCGCAGATGTCATCCAGATTGGGCAGCATCGGGCAGGCTAATTGAAATGCGTAACGTTACAGAGTACAATAAGCCGTGATTAAGTCATTCAGACACAAAGGACTGCAGGCTTTCTTTGAGCAGGGCAGCAAGGCAGGTATCCAAGCCGCACACGCTCCCAAGCTGGCCAGGCAACTGGCACGTTTGCATGAGGCGACAGCCCCTCAGGACATGAACCTGCCGGGCTGGGGCTTGCACCCACTCAAGGGCAACCTGGGCGGGCATTTCTCTGTGTCGGTGAATGGCAATTGGCGGATGACCTTCACGTTTGAGGGTGTCCATGCTGTGCTGGTGGATTACCAGGACTACCACTGAGGACAAGCCATGACTGAAATGTTTAACCCCCCACACCCCGGCCTGACGCTTCGGGATGATGTGCTGCCCGCGCTGGGGCTGACCGTGACCGATGCAGCCGAACAGCTGGGTGTTGCCCGCCCGACCCTGAGCCGGATGCTCAATGGTCATGCCGCAATTTCACCTGAAATGGCGCTGCGCCTGGAGAAGTGGTTGGGCAAAGAACGTGGCGGGGATGCCCGTCTGTGGCTGGGCCAGCAGACTGCCTACGACCTTTGGCAAGCTGGTGCAGCTCTGAAGAAAAAACCCTTGCGGGTGCAACCTGCGCCAGCGATGGCCAACTGATACCGGCAAGCCCTGCGCCGGACTGAGCAGGGCAATAAAGCGGGGCCAGAAGGTGCAGCAACACCGACCAGCCCCTGACCACAATCAAAACAGGAGTTTGAAAATGGCTGAAAACATTGTCCCACTGATCGCCCGCAGCGAAGATTCGCCCGAATACCTGGCCCTTGATACGCATAAGCTTGCCCAGAGACTGAG
>Ga0255220_1000318_pt1 | contig 20412 bp, 18 predicted proteins | sample Miss_Colum_RepB__FD_188423 | JGI IMG/M metagenome (GOLD analysis project Ga0255220, IMG submission 188423) | Freshwater microbial communities from Mississippi River, Louisiana, United States - Miss_Colum_RepB_8d | ecosystem: Environmental > Aquatic > Freshwater > River | place: USA: Louisiana...
CGTCTTAGCCTCGACAAATTCTCCCTTGTCAAACTTGATCTGCGCCATGGCAAGTGAGGAACGATAGAGGTTTACGTCCAGCTGCAGCGCACGCTCGAAGGCATACTCCGCCCGCTCCGGGCGCGCGGTGCGCAGCGCGCTCAGGCCGAGATTCTCGAAGGCCAGCGCACGGTTCTCGTAAGTCGTGTCGTTCGCCACCAGTTCCAGCTGACGATAGGACTGTTCGTACTCGCCCAGCTGGAACAGCAGGGCCGCCAGATTGTTGCGCGCCCGGGCATTGCTGCCGTCCAGGGACAGCGCGCGCTCGAAAGTCTCGCGTGCCAGTTCCGTATCGCCTTCACGCTGCAGCACCAGGGCCAGCACGTTGTAAGCATCGGCACTGCGACTGTCGAGCGCCAGCGCGTTGTTGATGTTGCGCCGCGCCGCCGCCATGTCGCCGGCCTCGAAATACCCCACGGCAAGCTGGACAAAATCACTCACCGCGCGCTCACGCGAAGGCTCGGTATTGAATCCGCCGGTGGTGGTGGTCACACAGGACGCCAGCACCAGCAGACTCAGTATTCCCGCGATGAACTTGCTTGAGACTTGCATGCCGACCTCGCACGAAAAGCGTGATTCGAGCTCGTGGGCATTACTGCCCGGGCCCGTCAATCATCAGGGCCAGATTGCCGGCCGACCGATAGCGTTCGCTGCGCCGGGTGGCATCACTGACCGCCCCGACCAGCTGACCGCAGGCCGCGCCGATGTCATCGGCACGCGTAGTGCGCACGGTCACCGTGTAGCCCGCCTCGTGCAGGATCTGGCGGAAATTGCTGATCGACGAGGCACTGGGGCGACGGTAATCCGACTGCGCAAACGGGTTGAACGGTATCAGGTTGATCTTGCACGGGAAATCCCGCAACAACTCGGCCAGCTCCCGGGCATGCTGGCGATGATCGTTGACCCCCGCGATCAGCGTGTACTCGATAACAGGCACCCGACGCTCGCCAAGCGTGCTCATGTAGCCCTGCACACTGCTCAGCAATTGGGCGATTGGATACTTCTTGTTCAGCGGCACCAGCTGATTCCGCAGCGCATCGTTGGGTGCATGCAGCGATACAGCCAGCGAGGCATCCGTGTAGTCCTTCAGGCGATCAATGGCCGGCACTACTCCCGAAGTGCTGATGGTGACCCTGCGCTTGGAAAGCCCGTAGGCCTGATCTTCCATCATCAGACTAAGGGCATCCATGACGTTGTCAAAGTTGAGCAGAGGTTCTCCCATGCCCATCATCACGATGTTGCTGACCGGGCGCGGATTGCGAGGCACCCGACCGTCTTCGTCCATCTGCGTGTCGGGCTTAACCCCGAAACCGGCGAGCTTCAAATTGGCCCACCACACCTGACCGATGATCTCGGCCGTGGTCAGATTGCTGTTAAAACCCTGCTTGCCAGTGGCGCAGAAACTGCAATCCAGACTGCACCCTGCCTGGGAAGACACGCACAAGGTGCCGCGACCTGCCTCGGGGATAAAAACCATCTCCACGCTGCTGCCGCTTTCCACTTGCACAATCCACTTGCAACTGCCATCGACCGACCGCAGCTCCTGCGTGATCACAGGCGGACGAATCTCGGCCATCGCCTTCATTTGCTCTCGCAGCGGCTTGCTGATGTCGGTCATCATATCGATGTCGAGCACGCCGCGCTGATGAATCCACTTGAGAGTTTGACTCGCGCGAAAGGGTTTTTCTCCCAGATCATGAAAAAAAGCCTGCATCTTCTGCAGGCTCAGTCCCATCAGGTTGATCTTGGAGTCGCGTGTCGTCATCGCAGGCTCTGAAGGACGATAGGCGCGCGATCAAACGCGGGCGCAGATGTCAGTGGCGCTGAAAAAATAGGCGATCTCGCGAGCCGCGGACGCAGCGGAATCGGAACCATGCACAGCGTTGGCATCGATAGACTTGGCGAAATCCGCACGGATGGTGCCAGGAGCGGCCTGGGCCGGGTTGGTGGCTCCCATCAGTTCCCGATGCAGTGCTACGGCATTCTCGCCTTCCAGTACCTGCACGATCACAGGACCAGAGGTCATGAATGCGATCAGATCAGGAAAGAAGCCACGCTCTCTATGCTCGGCGTAGAAGCCACCCGCGGTCTCGTCGGTCAGCTGCAGCATTCTTGCAGCGACGATCCGCAGACCCGCCTTCTCGAAGCGTGAATAGATCTCGCCGATCACATTCTTGGCAACTGCATCGGGCTTGATGATCGACAAGGTACGTTCAATAGCCATTCCGTTAAACTCCATAAGCGGTTACAAATTCACAAAGGCAAGCATTATACGGGTATACACGCCTGATTCACTAGGCTTTTCCCGCGCCGCGCAGACGCGGCAATACCTCTCGCAGGGCCACGATCGCCATATCGATGTCAGCGTCGGTGGTGAAGCGACCGAAGGATATGCGCAATGCGCTCTGGGCCAGTGAGTCGGGAACCCCTATGCCGCGAAGCACATACGAAGGCTCCATGGTCGCCGACATGCAGGCGGAACCGGAAGACACGGCAAGAGTTCGCAGGGAAAGCAGCAGGGTTTCACCATCCACACCCTCGAACGCCAGATTGACGATTCCCGGCACAGTGTGCTCAGTGTGGCCATTCAAATGAACGCCCGGAAGCTGCGCCAGGCCGCGCAGCAGGCGTTGGCGCAGCTGGTGTAGCCGCGCGCTCTCCTCGCCGAGCGCCAGGGCGGCAAGACGAAAGGCCTCACCCATCCCAACAGCCTGATGAGTAGGCAGCGTTCCTGAGCGCATGCCGCGCTCGTGTCCACCGCCGTGAATTTGGCACTCGAGTCGGAGATCGGGCGAGCGTCGGACAAACAGGGCGCCAATTCCCTTCGGGCCGTAGACCTTGTGCGCGGAGAATGACATCAGGTCTACCGGCAGCTGCGCCAGGTCGATGGGCAATTTGCCGGCACTCTGGGCAGCATCCACGTGCAGCAGAGCTCCGGCGGCCTTAACGACCGCGCCAATCGCGGCAATGTCGTTGACCACACCCAGTTCGTTGTTGACCTGCATCAGCGACACCAGGGTGGTATCCGTGCGCAGCGCGGCGAGCACCTGAGCGGGGCTGATACGACCGTGGGCATCGGGCCGCAACCGGGTGATCTCGAAGCCTTCACGTTCCAGTTGCTGCATGCTGTCCAGCACTGCCTTGTGCTCGATGCAGGAGGTCAGCAAGTGGTGGCCTCGCTCACGCCGCGCATGGGCGATGCCCTTGAGTGCAAGATTGTTGGATTCAGTGGCACCCGAAGTCCAGACTATTTCCCGCGGGTCGCAGCGCACCAGATCAGCGACATGGCGGCGCGCCTTCTCCACCGCTTCCTCCGCCTTCCAGCCAACCAGATGCGAACGCGAGGCCGGGTTACCGAAATTGCCGTCCAGTGTCAAGCACTCGCCCATGACCTGCGCCACGCGCGGATCCACCGGTGTGGTGGCGGCATAATCGAGGTAGACGGGCATCTGCATGAGAGGACCTACTGAAGAAACGTGGCCGCGATGCGCGCGCCATCCAACTGGGAAGGCGTCAGCACTTCGTGGCGCTGGTCCTGCTGCTGCGCAATGCGCTTGATCTCACTGCGGACGATGAGATCGGCAAGGCTGATACTGCCGAGAAAATCGTGGATCTGCTCACTAAGGTCCTGCCACAGATGATGAGTGAGACAGGTTTGCCCCTGCTGGCAATTGCCCTTGCCCTGGCATTTGGTGGCGTCCACGGATTCATTCACCGCATCGATGATTTGAGCAATGCTGATGCTTTGCGGCTTGCATCCCAGCCGATAGCCACCGCCCGGACCACGAATACTGCAGACGAGTTCGCTGCGTCGCAGCTTTGAGAACAACTGTTCCAGATACGACAACGATATGCCCTGTCGTCGCGAAATGTCAGCCAGATTCACGGGGCCCTGATCCGCGTGGATCGCCAGATCAAGCAAGGCAGTGACCGCATAGCGGCCTTTGGTCGTCAAGCGCATGAGACTGTCTCGGTGCAAGTATGCTGAAGGGGGTGACAGAGTCCTGTCGCGCAGGCGCAGGTGCGTCGAGTATCTGATACCCCACTGTTTCAGTCAACTTTTACCCCATGACGATTTACGGGACGCCGAGGCGGGTTTACCCTGTCTGCCTTTTTGGATCCAACACCCCGGACCCTTGCGAATGCTTGCCGACCTGCACGCTCATACCTGGTATTCCGACGGCGCACTGCCCCCGCAGGCACTGCTTAAGAGGGCAGCACAGCGCGGCCTGACTCACCTCGCCATCACCGACCACGACACCACGGCAGCCTTCGAGAACATCGACCCGGCCTGGATTGCACCCGAACTGCAACTGCTGGCGGGCGTCGAAATTTCCACATTGTGGGAGCGCCAGGAGATTCACATCGTGGGACTGGCCATCGACTGCACGAATATGACACTGCAGGGCCTGCTGCAGGCACAGCAGCAACTGCGCCGAGAACGCGCCGCCGCCATGGACATGCGCCTGCAGAAGGCAGGTATCTGCGGCCTGATGGACTATCTCGCCACCCTGCCCTGCACGGCCGTTGGCCGCAATCATGTGGCGCAGTTTCTTCTGGATCGAGGAATCGCCCGCAGCAAGGAGCACGCTTTCAGGAACTTCCTCGGAGACAAGGGCAAATACGCAGCGTCAGCGCGCTGGTGCAGCATTGTCGAGGCGGTGGAGGCGATCAGGGCGGCGGGCGGGATTGCCATCCTGGCGCACCCCAATCGCTACCGGATCAGCAATCCGGCATTGCGTCGGCTGGTCAGCGAGTTTGCTGCTGCAGGCGGAGAAGGCCTGGAGGTGAGCTATTCGAATCTTGACGCCGACAGCCTGGACCATCTGGCCTCACTGTGCCTGAGCAATGATCTGTGGGCATCGACCGGCTCGGATTTCCACTCGCCGGACAATCACTGGATGGACCTGGGCAAGTTCCGCCAGCTGCCGGCACGCTGTGCCGACAGGGCAATCTGGCTGCATCCCGACTGGCCGGGATGCATGAGCGCAGTCAAGCCAGTGAGCCTCAATGGCGCTTGAGGGAGGCCACCAGTCCCTTGAAAAGATCCAGCAGGGTTTCGTGCTTGAAGTCGCTGAATTCACCCGCATCCATGAACATGCCGTGCTCTTCGCAGGCCTCGTACTCGAGATGCGGCTGACGCTTGTCGGTCAACTTGGTCATGAGCTTGCTGCAGCGTGGGCAGCTAATGTCTCGCACACGGTTGTAGGTCTTGCCGATGCTCGGGTCTCCACTGTCCAAAAAGTCAGACATCCAGCTTTTCTTCAGTTGCTCGGCTTCACCATTGTCGAACCACAGTCCCTTGCAACTGCTGCACTGATCGATGACGATTTTGCCGTGCAGAACTTCCACCTTGATTTCGTTCATGTGTGCATTGCATTTCGGGCAGTCCATTTTTATCTCCTTCCATCGCTTCGCTTAATATTGTTATAGGGACCAAAGTTCCCGCAGTTTAGGCGATATCGACGCACGAACCAATAGTCATGTGATTCAGCCCGGATTCACCCGCTCACCAGCAAACTCCTCCCGTGCGCTTTCATGAGACCGCAAAAACGGAGACAGTACCATGACCTGTATCAGACAAGTGTTGCTCGGCCTGCTGCTCAATATTCCTGCTTCGCTGCATGCTGGAGTCAGCACTGGTTCAGACAATTTCAGCTCCGGCTGTGCCACGGTCGAATTCATGGCCAAGATGGTGTCCGTCAACCTTTTGCTGCCCGCACCGCGTGACAGCATGAGAGAGCTTGAATCCATGCAGGACATGTTGCTCGAACTCAATCGCCTGGTATGCCAGTCGGTGATCCTCACATCCAACACACGGCATGCCTCTCGTTACGGCAATGGCCGGCTGGTGTCCAGCGATCTGTACGAGGCAGCCTGGTTCTTCCCCAACGGACAACTGTTCATGGCGGGAGCCGGTCGCGACGTGAGTATTCATTACCCCAACGGACGCGTCATGAGCCACCACTGGAACCATGGCGGAGAACCCCTGTTCTGGCCGGGTGGCGGCATGGCCACTACACGCCTGCGAGTGAAGAATGCGACCTGGTTCTATCCTGACGCACAGATCATCACCCATGAGGCCGGCAGACAGGGCGGACGCTGGTTCTACCCTTTCCCACGACTTGACGGGCGAGTGGGACAGGAAGTGATTTCGAGCAATTGGGGCATGGAAGAGGAAAGCTTCAACTACTTGAATTTCGATGCCGACGGGCACGCCTACATGACGCGGGAACGCATCCGTCGCAAGTTGCGTCTGAGTGATGAAGAACTGCTGGACGTGGCGGCCGTAGTGTTGTTGATCGCCCGGTTGTATCAGGCACAGGACGAGGCACGTCAGTTCGTGCCTGCCGATGCAAACATTACCGGAGCACCCTGGTAGGCAACGCTCAAAAGCTGTAGACCTGCGCCGTCTGCTGCAACTGCTGCGCCGTGATTTCGCCCTGCAGACAGCGCAGGGCATCGACCTGTCGCAGGACAAGGATGCGATCCTCGCGACGCTCAGGCGCATCTTCGCCCAGGCCCTGCAACACAAGTGTCACATGCTCGTGTGACGGCAGCGCACGCAAGCCACCGGCGTAATCGCAGACCAGACGAATCAGACTGGTTTCGAACCCAGCAAGCTCCTGCTGCCACTGCGCCTCGCGCTGTGCGCGTGCCTGGCCGGCCTGCGCCTGCAGGGTATCAGCGCGCTGCTGCGCTGCAGCCCGGAGACTCTGCAGCGCAGCGCTCAGGGTCTGCAGACTGGTGCGCCACTGCGCCAGCCGTTCGTCGGTGAAGGGCTGCGCCTGCGTGCCGATTTCGGCGCGCAACGCCTGCATGGCACTCATATGCCCGCTCAACAGGGCGCGCTGTGCGCTGGTGTCTTCCAGCACCTGATTGAGAGCAGCGTCATCGAACTGTGTCAGCGCATGCAGTGAACGCGCCGCATCGAGGGCACTCTGCAGGGCGGCACTGATCTCGGCACTGACATCCACTCGCGCAAGCTCGTCGAGCAGCTCACGGGCCTGCCCCTGCACGAGCTCTGCACGCAGAGACAAGGCCATCGTCTCGCGCAGGGCCGCCAGATCAGGCCGCGGTACCGCGGCCACATCGCCAGACTGTGCCGCAAACTGCGCGGACAGGCGCTCGAGTGCAGCGCCCAGCGAAAACTGGGCAAAGCTGTTGCGCGCGCTGGCCAGAGGACTCATCACTTCCAGAACCACACCCTGCCGCGCAAGATAGAGGCCGCGCACCGAGCCGCTGGTCGGGCTGAAAATGCCTGCTCGCGCATTCAGGCCGAGCCCTTCCTGCAGCACCGATGCGTAAAGCGCCACACTGTCCTGCAGCACCTCAATGCTCTCTGCGCTCTGTGCCTGCAGGCCTCCGCTGACGGCCAGAGCCATCACGCCGGCACACCACTGCTTCGAGGCCTTCACGGCCGACCTCCCTGCACCAGCATGGCCAGCTGCTCAACAGAACGAATGGTGGCGTAATCGCTGTCCGCCAATTGTTGATAGCCAGCCTGCAGCAATTGCAGATCCTGCTGACGCTGAGACTCGAAGTAGGCGATGACCTGTTCCAGACTGAGCGCAGTGCTTGCGCCCACCTGCTCGATGACACTGTCGATCATTGCCTCCATGAGACGAGCATTGTCGGCGCTCTGCTGCTGCATCAATGCCTGACTCAAGGTCTGCAGTGCGACCTGCTGCTGCGTCTCGAACGCGGCAAGGCGTGCTTCCAGTTGCGCCGTGTCAAGCGTTGACGCAGCACCGAAGCGAATGGCCAGCCCTGGCGAGCCGGTGCTGATCTGTACATTCAACACCACCGCCAGTGCCAGCATGCAGGAGGCCGCCAGGGGCGCCCACTGCCACCCTGGCCAGCGCAGCGGCGGGCGCTGCACGTCATGCTCAGGCAGCGCTGGACGACGCCACTGCGGCACAGCCTGCTGCTGCCAGCGCAGCAGATGCGCGTGTGCGCGTCGAGCCTCCTGCAGTGACACCGCGCAGTCGGGACACTGCTGAGCATGCTGATCCAGCGAATGGCGCTGCTGCGGAGGAAGCGCTTCATCAAGATAGTCTGCCACCAGCGTGGCGGTGCGTTCACATGTCATGATCCTGCTCCATCAGCGCCTTGAGTCGGCGCAGTGCGGTATAGAAACGTGTCTTTGCCGTGTTGGCCGAGAGGTCCTGCAATTCGGCGATTTCTTCGAAGGTGAGCGACTGGAACACCTTCAGCTCCACCACCAGACGTTGCTCCAGCGGCAGGGCTCCCATCTGCGCCTGGATCAACGCATTGCGCTGGCGCTCATCGAGCAGCGCCTGCGGGTCCTGCTCCGGGGCATCGTCCAGTTGCTGCCAGCGCGCCTCCACAAGATCACCCCCGTGTTGCAGTGCCGACTCCAGCGAGGTGCTCGACGGCCGGCGCCGCGCCATGTCGATCGCCTTGTTGTGGGCGATGCGAAACAGCCAGGTGCTGAACCGGGATTCACCGCGAAAGCGGTGCAGATTGCGGTAAACCCCCAGAAACACTTCCTGCATGAGGTCGAGTGCATCGGTCGGATTGCCGGTCAGGCGCAGGCTGAAGTTGTAGACCTGGGTCTCGTGGCGGCGCACCAGCTGATCCCATGCCCGCGCGGAGCCATCAAGGGCGGCGCGGATCAGGGCATCGTCCTGTTCTGCAAGACTCATTCAGCATGACCCCGGGGGACACTGTGAAACGGCAGAGCCACCGGCACGGCGTCGCAGCGCCGCGGCGGTGGCCGCGAAGGAAAGCGCCCCAAGGATAATGACTTCACGAGCCTAGTCGCAACCGAGGGGCAAATAGTTTGCCGAGCAGTCTCAGGCCACGCGTCGCGCCTGACTCTCGCTGATCAGCTGACTGGCGGCGCGCAGCAGGGCATTGAGCGAGGACGACACGATGTCGCGGCTGATGGCCACGCCGGTGTAGCGCATGGCATCGGACTTGAGCTGGATGTAGGTGACGGCTTCCGCGTCCGCCCCCTGTCCCAGCGCATGCTCGCCGTACTCCATGATCTCGAAATCGACGCCTGTGGCCTTCTTCAGCGCCTCGACGAAGGCATCGAGCACGCCATCGCCCTCGCCCTTCACCTCGAGATACTCCTCGAAGCAGCGGATGCCCGCGGCGAAGGACTCGCGCCCGTTCTCGTTCGCGCGTTGCATGCTGAAGCTGTCGAGCCGCACCGGATGCCCTTCGCTCAGATAATGTTCGCGGAACAGGCTCCAGATGGTGTCCGGCGAGATCTCCTGACCGGTGTCCTCCGCCCGCTTCTGCACCACGCGGGAGAACTCGATCTGCAGCCAGCGTGGCAGCTGGAAGCCGAACTTGCTGGCCAGCACATAGGCCACCCCACCCTTGCCCGACTGGCTGTTCACACGGATCACGTCCTGGTACGTACGCCCGAGGTCGCGCGGGTCGATCGGCAGGTACGCGATCTCCCAGGTGCTGCCTTCCTCGTACATGTCCAGACATTTCTTGATGGCGTCCTGATGACTGCCGGAGAACGCGGTGAACACCAGATCGCCCGAGTAAGGCTGTCTTGGGTGTACATCGATCTGAGTGCAGCTTTTGACCACGCTCACGATCTTGTCCATATCGCGCAGATCCAGCTCAGGGTTGATGCCCTGGCTGTAAAGATTCATCGCCATCACGACGATGTCCATGTTGCCCGTGCGCTCGCCATTGCCGAGCAGGGTGCCTTCGACACGATCGGCGCCCGCCATGACAGCCAGTTCAGCAGCTGCCACGGCGCAGCCGCGGTCGTTGTGGGTGTGCAGACTCACGACAATGCTGTCGCGCCTGTTCACGTGCCGGCAGAACCATTCGATCTGGTCGGCATAGACATTGGGGGTGGCCATTTCCACCGTGGAAGGCAGATTGAAGATCACCTTCTTCTGCGGCGTGGGCTGCCAGACCTCGGCCACGGCATTGCACACCTCCACCGCGAACTGCGGCTCGGTGCCTGTGAAGCTTTCGGGCGAGTACTGGAAAGTCCAGTCGGTTTCCGGCGCCAGCTCGGCGCAGCGCTTCACTTCCATCGCCCCGTTCACGGCGATCGCCTTGATGCCCGCCTTGTCCATCTTGAAGACTTTCTGGCGCTGCACCACCGAGGTGGAGTTGTACACGTGCAGAATGGCCTTCTTCACGCCCTTCAGGGACTCGAAGGTGCGCTGGATCAATTCCGGGCGCGCCTGGGTCAACACCTGCACCGTGACATCAGCGGGAATGCGGTTCTCGACCACCAGGCTGCGCACGAAGTCGAAGTCCGGCTGGGACGCGGCGGGGAAACCGATCTCGATCTCCTTGAAGCCCACTTCCACCAGCAGGTCGAACATCACCTTCTTCTGCATCACCGACATGGGCTCGATGAGTGCCTGGTTGCCATCGCGCAGATCCACGCTGCACCAGCGCGGCGCCCGGGTGATGACCTTGTCCGGCCAGGTGCGGTCAGGCAAGGCCACGGGCGTGAAGGGAACGTATTTGCGGTGGTCGTACATGCTGTTCTCCAGAAAACGGCGGCGGGTTGCGATGGGGCATAGAATAGGAGCGACCCAGGAGTGATTCCACCACTTTTTCACCAGATATTTTCAATAAAACCACCAATAATAACTATTATATATACATTAATTGATGTTTTTATCTATATTATTGGCAATCCCCGCACCATTCCCCCTGCCACACCGGATCTGGAGACACCACGATGGACAAACTCGACAAGCGCCTCCTGCGCGAACTGCAGAGCAATGGCCGTCTGACCAATGCAGAACTGGCGGAACGTGTAGGACTGTCCGCCACGCCCTGTGCGCGGCGCGTGAAGCAGCTGGAGGACGACGGTGTCATCGAACGCCACGCCATACTGCTGAACGCCTCGAAGCTGGGATTGAAGCTGCACGCCCTGGTGCAGATCAGCATGGACAGGCACACGCCCGACCGCTTCGAGCATTTCGAGGCCGAGGTGCGCAAGCTGCCGGAGGTGACGCAATGCCTGCTCATCACCGGGCAGTCAGCGGATTACCAGCTGCGCGTCGTGGTACCCGACATGGATGCCTACCACGAGTTCCTGCTCAATCGCATCACGCGTATCGAGGGCGTGGCAGATGTGCATTCGAGCTTCATCATGCGCAAGGTGATCGACACCACGGAGCTGCCCTTGAATCACATTCCGGACACCCCGCGCTGAGCATCGCGCTCAGAAGAAATGCTTCACCTTGTCCTTGTAGGAGCGGCTCATCTTCAGCGAGGAGCCATTGCTGAGGGTCAGGTGGAACTCGCCATTGATGTGGGACGACACCTTCTCCACCCGCTGCAGGTTGACGATGGTGGAACGATGCACTCGCTGGAAGATGCTCGGATCAAGCTGGGCCTCCAGTTCCTTCATGGTGGTGCGCATGATGTGGGTCTGTCCGCCGACATGCACGCACATGTAATCCCCGGCTGCGTCCACCCAGTCGATGTCCTTCACGGTCACGAAGGTGGTGGACGAGCCGTCCTTGATGGCCAGTCTGTCGGAATAGCTGGCGGAGTTGCTGCCGCCGTGCAGCAATTGATTGATGGCACCGCGGGACTTGCCGGTGAGCGCGATGACGATGTCCAGCAGGCGCTGCTTCTCCAACGCCGCCTCCCTGCGGGACACGTGTTCCGTCACCTTGGCGATGGTGCGCTCCAGGCGATCGTCCTCCACGGGCTTGAGCAGATAGTCCACGGCATTGGCCGTGAAGGCATCTACGGCGAAGGCATCGTAGGCCGTCACGAAAACGATGGCCGGCATGTTGTCCTGCTGCAGACGCTCTATCACATCGAAACCGGTAAAGCCCGGCATCTGGATGTCGAGGAACACCAGATCAGGCGTCAACTCGGCAATCGCGGCCAGCGCTTCCTTGCCGTTCTGGCAGGAGCGCAAGACCCCGATCTGCGGGTATTTCTCCAGACGCAGGCACAGGCCGCTGCGGGCCAGCGGCTCGTCATCCACGACAAGGGTTCGGATGCTCAGGCTGTCTTCATTCAGTTTCATAGGGAATATCAACCGTGACCTTGCAGCCCCTGGGCGTGCGTGTAGAAAAATTCAATTCATGGCCCGAACCATAAATTTCCCGTAGACGATTGTGTATGTTTTTGAGACCAACGCCCGAATCACTCGCCGAGCTGTCCGGCAATTGTCCCGGTGCGCTTATCAGCCCCGGTCCGTCATCCTCCACGTGAATCAGCAGGCGTCCCTGCTCCACCGAGGCGGTGATCTGCACCATGCCGCCGGCCTCGTTGCGCGCGATGGCATGCTTGATGCAATTCTCCACCAGCGGTTGCAGCAGCATGCTGGGCACCAGACCACGCTCGGCCTGCGAACTGATGTCCAGTCTGATCTTCATGCGTTCGTCGAAGCGCACCTTCTCGATTTCCAGATACAGTTTCACCGAGGCGATCTCGAAAGCCAGCGGCACCTGGTCCAGAGGATCATTGTCGAGTGAATAGCGCAGAAACTTGCTCAGTCGCGTGAGCATGGTGTTGGCAAGATCGGTTCGCCGCTGCAGCACCAGCGTGGAGATGGCATTGAGCGTGTTGAAGAGAAAATGCGGATTGAGCTGATAGCGCAGCATGCGCAGCTGGGCCTCGTGTGCCAGCGCCTCGGAGCGCAGATTCTTTTCCTTCTCGACCTGAAACAGCTGGTAATACTTGATGCAGAAGTACAGAACGCTCCAGGAGAGCAGCAGCGAGAACGAGAACGGCAGCAGATCGATGAAGCTCGACAGACCATAGTCGGTGAGGTCCACCACACTGCCCACTTCAGTTTCGGTGATCAGCGTCTTGATGGGCTGCCAGATCAGCGAAGTGATCATACAGCCCAGCACCACCGTGGTGATGCGGATACTCACGCGCATGTCCCAGACGAAGGCATAGGCGTAACGCAGGACCGTGCTCAGCATCATGCCCATCAGAGCATCGATGACGAACACACCGCTGCGCTCGAGCATGTACTCGGGGGGCACGAAATTGAGATCGCGCATCACCAGCAACAGCACCCAGGCCGCCCACCCCATGAACTGAAGTATCCAGAATTGCTCACGACGATTGGGGCGTAGACTGCTGGCACTCATGGGACAAAGGTTCCTGAATGGCGCGGGCAGCGCGCGCAAGCGGGGCAGCGCCAAGCCATCAGGACCCGGCGCTGCACGACAGCATCAGGGCAGCAGAGCGGCGACAGCTTCGCGCTCTTCCACCAGCTCCTGTTCGGTCTTCTGCATCAGCGCGCGGCTGAAGTCATTGATGGCCAGGCCCTGCACGATGCTGTACTGACCATTGGCGCAGGTGACCGGGAAGGAATAGATCAGCCCTTTGGCGATGCCGTAACTGCCATCGCTGTGAATGCCCATGCTCACGACCTTGCCGTTGGTGCCCAGAGCCCAGTCACGCATGTGCTCGATGGCGGCGTTGGCGGCAGAGGCTGCGCTGGACAGACCGCGTGCCTTGATGATGGCGGCACCGCGCTGCTGCACCGTGGGGATGAAGTCAGACACCAGCCAGTTCTGATCCACCAGATCCGTGGCCTTCTTGCCCGCGACGGTGGCGTGGTGCACGTCGGGGTACTGGGTGGAGGAGTGGTTGCCCCAGATCGCCAGACCAGCGACATCCGTGGAGTGTTTGCCAGTCTTGCTGGCCAGCTGCGCAACGGCACGGTTGTGATCCAGACGCGTCATCGCGGTGAACTGACCGGGCTGCAGGTCGGGGGCATTGCGGTAAGCAATCAGCGCATTGGTATTGGCCGGATTGCCGACCACCAGCACCTTCACGCTGCGACTGGCAACATCGTTGATAGCCTTGCCCTGCACGGAGAAGATGGCCGCGTTGGCTTCCAGCAGATCCTTGCGCTCCATGCCCGGGCCGCGGGGACGGGCTCCGACCAGCAGGCAGTAATCGGCATCCTTGAACGCCACTTCCGGCTTGTCTGTCAGCACAATGCCGTGCAGCAGCGGGAAGGCGCAGTCTTCGATCTCCATGGCCACGCCCTGCAGCGCGCCCAGCGCCGGGGTGATTTCCAGCAATTGCAGGATGACAGGCTGGTCCTTGCCGAGCATGTCGCCTGCGGCGATGCGGAACAGAAGTGAATAGCTGATCTGACCTGCTGCCCCGGTGACAGCGACGCGTACGGGAGATTTCATGGCGTTATCGTGGTCCTTGAGTGGGTGGGTGGATGTCGAATGGGGCGGCAGTATAGCAGCGCCGCACGCGCCGGAGCGAGTCCTGCGGCGGGCGGGGTGCCGCCCTTTGGCAGCGCGCGCTCAGTAGAGCAGCATCGCATCCCCGTAACTGAAGAAGCGATAGCGCTGTCGCACGGCCTCTTCATAGGCCGCCAGCACCCGCTCGCGACCGGCAATGGCGCTGACGAGCAGCAACAGCGTCGACTGCGAGAGGTGGAAGTTGGTGATGAGGGCGTCCACCACGGCGAAACGATGGCCCGGGTAGATGAAGATGTCGGTCTCGCCGGCATAGGGCTGCAGCCCCGCGTCCCCGCCGAAGCGCGCGGCACTCTCCAGTGTACGCACCGATGTCGTGCCCACCGCGATTACCCGTCCGCCCCGCGCCTTGCAGGCACGGATCTGCGCGCAGGTCGCCGCGTCGATCTCGATGCGCTCCTGATGCATGCGATGCTCCAGCACGTTTTCGACGCGAACAGGCGCAAAGGTGCCCGAGCCCACATGCAGGGTCACGAAGGCCGTCTCGACCCCCATGGCGCGGATGCGCGCAAGCAGGGGCGCGTCGAAATGCAGGCCGGCCGTGGGCGCGGCGACAGCTCCGGGACGCGTACCGTAAACCGTCTGGTAGCGTTCACGGTCGGCGAGCCCGTCCTCGCGGCGGATATAGGGCGGCAGCGGCACATGACCGAAGGCCTCAAGAGCCTGATGCACCGCGCGATCAGCAGGAAACGCCAGGCGGTAGAACTCTGCCTCGCGACCGAGCACCTGCAACACGAGCCGCTCCCCCGACGTGTTGTCGAACGCCAGTGTCGTGCCGGCCCTCGGGGACTTGCTGGCACGCACCTGCGCCAGCACCTCGTGCTCGCCGGTAACCCGTTCGATCATCACTTCGATGCGCCCCCCGCTGGCCTTGCAGCCCAGCAGACGCGCCGGAATCACGCGAGTGTTGTTGAACACCAGCAGATCGCCCGGCTGCAGATACTCCAGCAAATCGGGGAACTGCCGGTGTTGCAGCAGGCCATCGCGGCGACGCAGGCAGAGCAACCGACTGCCCGTGCGCTGCTGCGGCGGGTAATGCGCAATCAGTTCATCAGGCAGGTCGAAGTGAAAATCAGAAAGCTGCATGCGTAGGGAATTCCGCTCATGGGCGTGAAAAACGCCTGCGAGTGTGCCCGAGCCAGTGACCAAAACCAAGTCCGCCGCTGCCCCGCCGCGGATGGCATGGGTGTCCCCTGCCAGCCTGGACGGCAGGAAATCCGCCGCCTCCAGCCCCATTGCGCTCAAGAGCTTTGCTGTTATAATGCCGGCCCTTCCTCGCTGCCGGAGTGGCGAAATTGGTAGACGCGCCGGACTCAAAATCCGGTGTTAGCGATAACGTGTCGGTTCAAGTCCGACCTCCGGTACCACCTTTTTGCTCGCCGACCACCCCTGCTTCCTCCAGTCTCTGGCGCCATCGCACCTCTGCAAGGCACTTGCTGCGTCATGTTCGGACCAGCCACCCCAAGGATGCTGCACGCCATGGCTGTGCAGTCTGGCGCCAAGTGCACCATGAACGCACCCAGGGCGACGCACCACTTCGGCCGCCGCACAAGGAATCCGGCACCATCATTGCGCGGCGCGCTTCTATCGGGATTTCCGCTGCCTCATTCTGGAACACTCCTGAGACAACCATGCACAACTTTGCCATATTCTCGTGCGAATCACGGGTACACAGTCTCACACATTGACACTGGCACGCTTCCTGCTGAATCAAGTCAACACTGCACCAATATTCCAGTGTCCGGGCGCTAGCGCTTTCATACCCCACCTATGTCACAGACCGGAGTCATTGCATGAAAAGACCGCAGCATTTCAAACGCACCGAACTCTTCCTCGCCACCTGCCTGCTCGCCGGAAGCTTCGCTCCCGGCGCTGCTGCGCAGTCCGGTGCACCGCAAGCGCAAGTCAGCGAGATCCTCATCACCGGCACGCGCCGCTCCGGCATGGCCGTGTCGGACAGCCCGGCGCCGGTCCAGATGATCAGCGCAGAAATGCTGCAGGAAAGCGGCTCACCGGACCTGATGAATGCCATCGCGACCCAGGTGCCCTCCTACAATGCGAGACAGACCGGCACCGACATGGCGAGTCAGACACTGACTGCCAGCATGCGCGCGCTCTCGGCCAACCACGCCCTGGTGCTGGTGAATGGCAAGCGTCGCCATATCACTTCCAACGTGGGCGCCAGCAGTGGCAACGCGGCCTCTGACCTCTCGTTCATTCCCTCCTCCGCCATCGAGCGCCTGGAGGTGCTGACTGATGGCGCTGCGGCGATCTACGGCTCCGATGCGATCGCAGGCGTGGTCAACATCATCCTCAAGGAGGACTTCCAAGGCGGCGAGATCAATACCAACGTTTCCGAGTACACCGATGGCGGTGGCTACACGACGAATATCCAGGGCGACATCGGTTTCGGCACCGACACCGCCTTCCTGAATCTGAGCATGGAAACGGAAGAGCGTGACACCGTCAGCCGCTCCATCACCTACGGACCGGCGCTGTGCGTGGCGGAGCCCGGGGAGTGTCTGAATCGTCTGAACAACGGCACGCCCAGTGGCTACGCCGTCAGCACCGCCTACCGCACCTATCTGGAACGCGACAGCAAGATGGCCACCGCACCGGGCTTCCCCACGCTGAACAACCAGGGCGATCCGCCCGATGTCGAGCGCGCTGCAGTATTCTTCCATGCTGGCTATGAGTTCAGCGAGGACCTGAACTTCTACAGCTTCGGCAGCATCGGCCGCAAGAAGGCATCGTCGCTGCAGACCTATCGACGCCCGTCCCAGGACGGCGGCGTCGACGTCAACCGCGATGGCGATCGCAATGACCTGACTCCTTCTGGCGTGCGTGAATTTCTCGTCAACAAGTACGAGTACGGCTTCAGCCCGAAACTGAACTCCGACGAAGAAGACTTCTCCCTGACCGCCGGCATCAGCGGCATGAGCAATGACTGGATGTGGGATCTCGCCACCACCTACGGTGACAACGAGATCGGCATGACCAACACCAACTCCATGAACTTCTCGTTGTGGAATACCACGGGTGCATCGCCGGACCGTTTCTACCTCGGCAGCTTCGAGGCATCCCAGTGGAACACCAGCCTGGATGTGAGCAAGGAGTTCGAGATCGGCATGGCGGCCCCGATGACCTTTGCCACAGGCCTGGAATACCGCAAGGACACTTACGGCATCAACGCCGGGGAACCAGAGTCTTATTTTGGTTCAGGCGCGGCTGCCTTCCCGGGCTACAACCCCGCCGTGAACACCGGCGACTATGACCGTCACAACTACGCCACCTTCCTGAACTTCGTGTTCGTGCCCACCCAAGACTGGCTGGTGGACGTAGCGGTTCGCTACGAGGATTACAGCGACTTCGGCAACGAAACAGTCGGCAAGATCACCACGCGTTATGACTTCGCGGACGGCTTCGCCATTCGTGGCACTGTCAGCACGGGCTTCCGTGCGCCGACCCTCGGCGAAGGCTTCTACTCCGCGGTGAACGTGGCCCCCACCAGCGCCACACCGCAGTTGCAGCCCAACAGCCCGGCTGCGGCAGCGCTTGGCTTCGGCGGTGGTCTGCAGCCGGAAACCTCCGAGAACTACAGCATCGGTCTGGTGCTGGAGCCGATTGACGGCCTGACCACCACCATCGATGCCTACGAGATCACCATCTCCGATCGCATTCAGAGAGGTTCGTTCAACTATTCCCAGGCGCAGAGCAACAACACCATCACAGGACGCACCACCGGGCGCTTCAACAACATCCTGCCTGACCCGGCGGACACCAACGGCGACGGTCGCCCGGATGACAGCTACAACGAGGCGCTCGGCCGCGCCCTGGTCGACTTCGGCTATATCGGCGTGTGGAACAACCCCACTGCGCCTGGCGGCTCCCTGGATGCCACGGCGCGTGCAGCCATCAACGTGGCGATCTTCAACAACTCGCTGGAAACCAAGACCAGCGGCGTGGACTGGGTCAACACCTACAACTCCCGTTTCGGCTGGGGCAGCATCAACTGGACGCTGGCTGCCAACTACAACAAGACGGAAGTCCTCAGTGCGAAGCCGGCGCCCGCCAGCCTGGGCGGCGCGGTGATGTACAGCCCGGTGACTCTGGCCAACCTGGAGACCGACAGCCCCCTGTTCCGCGTGACCCTCGGTGCGCGCATCCAGTGGGGTGATTTCTCCCTGAGCCTGCGTCAATCGATCTATGGTCCGCAGTACACGCTGAGCAGCACCTCCGGTCTGCCGGCGGCCGTGGTGGCGCAGCTGGATACCGAGAATGTGCGCGGGACCACCCAGCTGTACTACAAGAACGAGATCGACATGCTGCAGCAGACCAACATCGAGCTGACCTGGACACCGACCGAGGCCCTGCGCATCGGTGCCGGCGTGGACAACGTCTTCAACGAGTACCCCAGCAAGACGCCGCAGGCAGTGTGGGACTACAACCAGGAGCGCTATGCCAATACCAGCCGTCAGTACCTGACAGGCAGCCCGGTGGGCTACTTCGGGGCGCGCTGGTTCGGCAAAGTGTCCTACACGTTCTAAGGCGGGAGACAACCACGAATCCAGTTCTGAACTGTCGCAATCTGCTCTGGGGAGGCGCCTCACTCGCAGGCGCCGCCCCGAGCGGCCCGATCCGCATGTCGTCCAACGCGAACCCCTGGGGCTCAACGCAGGCGGCCGGCATGCTGGCCAGCCTGGACAAGGGCTCCATCCTGGCGCCCTACCCCACCTTCGGTGCGCTGCTGCGCGCCGCCGAGGACATGGGCGCGGAAATCCGCCTGGACACGAAGATGGTCAATCTGTGCAACCCGAACCACCCGATCCCGTCCATCATCGCGAAGAAGGCGCTGGAAGACTTCGTGCGCAGGGTGCCCCGGGGATCGACTGGTGTTCATCGACGAGGCCTGCAGCGAGGCGCGCCACCCCGCTCGCTGCGGCGCATGCAATTTCCCGCCCCGTGCGCTAACTTGTGCGCCATCGTTCACCCCCCAGGGAGGCATCATGACAACAAGAACACCCGCACTGCTTCTGTCCATCGCCCTTCTCGGCGGCCTGGCCGCCACTCCCTCCCTCGCCCAGACGAGAATCCCCTACGGCAGCGACCCGATGCAGTACGGCGAGCTGACTCTGCCGGAAGGCGAGGGCCCCTTTCCCGTCGTCACCTTTTTCCATGCCGGCTGCTGGATGTCCTCCGAGGGCATGATCAACAGCTACCGCGCCATGGCGAAGGCCATGACCGAGCTCGGCATCGCGGCCTGGAACGTGCAGTATCGCGGCGCCACCAGTGAAGGGGGCGGCTGGCCCGGCACCTGGCATGACATCGCGAACGGCTTCGATGCCCTGGCAACGCTGGCCGAGGATTATCCCCTCGATCTGCAACAAGCCATCGTGGTCGGGCATTCCTCCGGCGGCCACTTCGGCGCCTGGCTCGCCACGCGACCGCAGTTGCCGAAGGACAGCGAGATCTATGTCGAGCCGGCGCTGAACCCGAAGGCGCTGGTCATGGCGGATGCCTACATCAATCCGGCAGTGATCGACTCCATCGGCGTCAGTGGCGAGATCTATTGCGGCGAACCCCTGCTGGAGAAGCTCACCGGCGCGCCGGTGGATGAGCAGGGCGCCAATTTCAAGGCGATCTCGCCGCTGGAATGGCTGCCCTGGGGTATTCCTCAGGAGTACATCGTGAGTACCTACCGCTATCCGCTCTCGATGCCGCGCGAACTGGCCCAGGGCAAGACGGCGCTGCAGACGCTGCCGGATTATCCCGCCATGGCCATCATCGCGGGCGACGAAGTGAACGTGCGCATCATCGCCAATGAAGACCACGGCGCCTTCGTGCGCGAAGGCTCGCGCGGCTATCACGCGACGATCTCCGCAGTGCTGCGTCTGCTGGGCAAGGCCACCGAGTAATCTGTTGCTGGCTCTGCGACGTCGCATGGCCAATAATGTCGCCCTCTCATCCCGCTGACAGTGGAGGTACCGGATGACACATTTACTGGCACACGTCAGAGTCGCGAGCGTACTGCTTGCGCTCACACTCGGCGCGGGTCTGCAGACTCCGGCGCAGGCCCAGATGCCGCTGCCGGATTGCGCACCGGTGGCCTCTCTGGCCGCCACCATCATGACGGAGCGTCATCGCAACG
>Ga0255220_1000323_pt1 | contig 20310 bp, 19 predicted proteins | sample Miss_Colum_RepB__FD_188423 | JGI IMG/M metagenome (GOLD analysis project Ga0255220, IMG submission 188423) | Freshwater microbial communities from Mississippi River, Louisiana, United States - Miss_Colum_RepB_8d | ecosystem: Environmental > Aquatic > Freshwater > River | place: USA: Louisiana...
GCGCAACTCCGGATGCGCATGAATGTCGCGCCGGATGTCACGGATTTCGTGGTGAAACTGCACGATGCGATCGACGAGGTTCATGGACAGGCTCCAGGCCGTTTTCGAGACCGGAAGCTTAGCATTCGTGCAGACTTGTGTTGTAGGCCCGACGTGCATTCGCTAGCCTTGTGGAACGCCCTGATGTGCGCCGGTCACGCGACCGGGCATGAGGCTTGTCTGGAACCTCAAAACCATGTGGATTTTGCTACGCCTTGCCGGGCTGTTCGCCTTGGTATCCTCCCTGATGGCATGCAGCGCGGGAGCCCCGGATCTCGCTTACTACCTGCAGTCGGCGAGCGGGCATCTTCGCCTGATGGGCCAGGCGCGCCCAGTCGATGACTTGCTGGCAGGCGAATCGATCACCGAGCCGCTGGCTGGGCGCTTGCGGCTCGCCCAGCAGATCCGCAGTTTCGCGTCCAGGGAACTTGGCTTGCCGGAGAACGGCAGTTATACCCGCTACGCGGACATTGGCCGCCCATTCGTGGTCTGGAACGTGTTTGCCGCACCGGAACTCTCGCTGGAGCTGAAGCGATGGTGTTTCCCGGTTGCTGGCTGCGTGTCGTACCGCGGTTATTTCGACCACGATGAGGCCGAGCGCTTGGCCGCGCAGCTGCGCGCCGACGGTTGGGATGTGCAGATTGCAGGCGTGCCCGCCTACTCGACCCTCGGCTGGTTCGACGATCCGCTGCTCAGCTCGTTCATCGGATTTCCGGAGCCGGAACTGGCCCGCCTGATCTTTCATGAGCTCGCGCATCAGGTCGTGTATCTGAAGGGCGATTCGACCTTCAACGAATCGTTCGCGACCGCGGTCGAAGAGGCCGGCGTGCAGCGCTGGCTTGCGCATCGCGCCGATCCGCGTCTGCAGCAGCAGGCTAGCGTACTGGCGACCCGCAGGCAGGAGTTCATCGCGTTGCTGCGCCGACATCGTGCGCAGTTGCAGGCGGTCTATGCCAGCGGCGTTCCCGATCTGGCGAAACGTGAGGCTAAGCGCGATCTGTTTGCCGCGCTGCGCGCCGAGTACGAGCATTTGAAAACGCACGCCTGGCAGGGTTTTTCCGGGTTCGATCGCTGGTTCACCTCGATGCCTGGCAATGCGCACCTCGCTTCCGTGGCGACCTACAACGCACTGGTACCGGCGTTTCGCGCAATGCTGGCTGAGCAGAACGGCGACATGCGAAGCTTTTTCGATGCGGTCACCAAGCTCGCCGAGATGGATGTCGCCGAGCGGGATCGCTGGACGAAGAGGTACTCTGGCCGGGGGGCGCCGAGCGCCGATTCGACCTCTGCGTTCATACCGCAGCTGCCCGGCGCTTCGGCGAAGCCAGACGAGAAGATGCAAGCCCGCGGGGGTGTGCACGACTAAGGCGCTATCATCGAAGCAGAAAGTGCCCGCCCTGTTCCAGCACAGGGTCAATCAGCAACAGCGGGCCGACAACAAATTCATCAGGAGGGGAACATGGATCGCTTCTGGCTCAAGAGCTACCCGGCAGGTGTACCTGCAGAGATCGACTATCACCAGTATTCGTCGCTGGTCCACCTGATCGACGAGTCGTTCGCAAAGTACCGCAGCCGCAAGGCCTATGTCGGCATGGGCAAGGAGATCACCTTCGGCGACATCGACGACGCATCGCGGTCGGTAGCGGCCTGGCTGCAGGCCCAGGGGCTGGTCAAGGGCGATCGTGTTGCGATCATGATGCCCAATGTGCTGCAGTACCCGGTGGTGCTGGCTGCGATCCTGCGAGCCGGCCTGGTCGTTGTCAACGTCAATCCGCTGTACACGCCACGCGAGCTCGAGCACCAGTTAAAGGATTCCGGCGCAAAGGCAATCTTCATTCTGGAGAACTTTGCCGCCACGCTGCAGAAGGTGATCGCACGCACCGACGTCAAGCATGTAGTGCTTGCGGCGATGGGCGACATGCTCGGTCTGGCCAAGGGCACGCTGGTGAACTTCGTCGTGCGCAAGGTCAAGAAGATGGTGCCGGACTATGCTCTGCCAGGCGCGCTGCGCTTTGGCGCCGTGGTTCGCGACGGTTCGCGCATGCGCCTGGAGCAACCCCAACTCGGGCTCGAGGATGTCGCATTCCTGCAGTACACCGGCGGGACGACCGGATTGTCCAAGGGCGCGACGCTGGTCCATCGCAATCTGATTGCGAACCTGCTGCAGACCGAGGCCTGGCTGCAACCGGCACTGAACAATCCGAAGAAGGGTCCGCCCCCGGAGCAGCTCGTCGTGGTTTGCGCGCTGCCGCTGTATCACATCTTCGCGATGACGGTCTGCTGCCTATTCGGTATGCGGATCGGTGCGTTGAACATTCTGATCCCGAATCCGCGTGACATCCCGGCGCTGGTCAAGGAGATTCAGCCGTACAAGATTCATGTCCTGCCAGCCGTCAACACGCTGTTCAATGCGCTGGCGAATCATCCGGAATTCATCAAGCTCGACTTTTCCGGGCTGCGTGTCAGTGCCGGCGGCGGCATGGCGGTGCAGGAGGCTGTGGCAAAACTCTGGCTTGAGGTGACCGGCTGTCCGATCTGCGAGGGCTATGGCTTGTCGGAAACCTCGCCATCGGCGACGACCAATCCGACAGACACAGATGCCTTCTCCGGAACGATCGGGCTGCCGTTGCCGTCGACCGATATCGCGATTCTTGATGACGCCGGGAGCCCTGTGCCGCTCGGCGAACGCGGCGAGATCGGGATTCGCGGGCCGCAGGTGATGACGGGCTACTGGAATCGGCCGGACGAGACCGCCAAGGTCATGACACCCGACGGATTTTTCAAGTCTGGTGACGTTGGCATCATGGACGAGCGCGGCTATGTGCGCATCGTTGATCGCAAGAAGGACATGATCCTCGTGTCTGGATTCAATGTGTTTCCCAACGAGGTCGAGGGGGTGGTTGCGGGCCTTTCGGGCGTGCTGGAGTGCGCGGCGATCGGTGTACCGGATGCCCATTCCGGCGAGGCGGTCAAGTTGTTCATCGTGCGCAAGGATCCTGAATTGACCGAACAGCAGGTGCGCGATTGGTGCAACGAGAACCTGACCGGGTACAAGCGTCCTCGGCACATCGAGTTCCGCAATGAATTACCCAAGACGAACGTTGGCAAGATTTTGCGTCGTGAGTTGCGCGACGAGGCGCACGGTCAGGCGAGTTGAAGGCGCCCGCGATCGTGGGTAAACGTACCGATACGCTGCTTCAGCATGGCGACCGGCTGCCGGAGGATGATTCGTCGGTTGCGCCGCCCATTCACCCGAGTGCAAGCTTTCGTGCCGGCGATGCGCAGCAGTTCGCGCAGATGGCCAGTCGGCCGATGCATGCGCGGTATTACACCCGTTACGGCAATCCGACGCTGGAGCGAACCGCGCAGTTGATCGCGCAGCTCGAAGGCGGTGAGGCGGCGCTGCTCACAGCAAGCGGCATGAGTGCGGTGTCCACCACGCTGATTGGCCTGCTGGCGGCGGGTGACCATGTGGTTGCGCAGACCAGTCACTACATGGGCACCAGCAAGCTGCTTGGCGAGTTGTTGCCGCGCTTTGGTGTTCGGGTCACGCTGGTTGATCAGACTTCGGTGCAGCAGTTGGACGATGCAATCGAACCGAGCACCCGGCTGATGATGCTCGAGACACCGGTGAACCCGACGCTGGCGCTCACCGACCTTGCGGCGGTCTGCGCACTGGCGCGCAAGAGCGGCGTTTTGAGCGTGGTGGACAACACCTTCGCATCGCCGATCAATCAGAATCCGATCGCACTCGGTGCCGACCTGGTCGTGCATAGTGCGACCAAGTATCTTGGCGGTCATCACGATCTGACCGCCGGCGCGATCATCGGCGCCCAAGGCTTGATCGAACGGATCTGGGATACCGCGATTGTGCTCGGCGGCACGCTGGCCCCGCATGACGCCTGGTTGCTGCTGCGCGGAATGCGCACGCTGGCGGTTCGGGTTGAGCGGATCAATGCGAGCGCACTACGCATCGCGCGAGCACTCGAAAAAATGCGTGGCGTAGCGCGCGTGCATTATCCGGGTTTGCCGTCTCATCCGCAGCACGCATTGGCCCGCCAACAGATGCGCGGATTTGGCGCGGTGATCGCCTTGCAGGTCGACGGCGGGTATCGCGAGGCTGAGCGTGTGATGAGCCGGCTGAAGTTGTTTACCCAAGCGGTAAGCCTGGGAGGGGTCGAGTCCCTCGCGGCGCACGCCGCGGCGATGTGGGCCGGGACCTTGTCGGACGAGGCGATGCGGGCCGCCGGAATTGAGCCCGGATTGATTCGTCTGTCGGTGGGGTTGGAAGATCCAAGGGATCTACTGGCGGACCTGAAGCAGGCGATTGCTTCCCATTGAATTTGCGCTTGGCACCCAGAGTGCGAGCGGGCGATAAGCGACACAAGGACTAGGAGGTTTTCGACAAGCTCGAGTAGAAAAAAACGCCGGCAGAAGCCGGCGTTTTTCTCCGAAGCTGGCAAAGCCAGCCGGAAATCAGAACGTGTGACGGATACCGAGCATGAAGCCGGCAACGTCTGCACCGTTAGCCGAGGCGGACAGTGCATGGCCCGACGCGTACAGAGCGTTCGAGGCCGTGGCGTTGTTGTTGGCAACGCCGTAGTTCACGTACAGGTTGGTGCGCTTGGACATCGGATGCACGTAAGCAACACCGACGATGTCGGTCTTGGCGTCGTTCGCGTCTTTCTTGATGTTGATGTACGACACCTGGATCTCGCCGGCACCAGCCTTGATGCCAGCGCCAAGCTGATAACCGGTGGTTTTGTTGTTGTTGCCATCCGGATCAGCCACACCATAGTTGGCGGCAAGGCGGACCGCGCCCATGATCCAGCCAGCACCAGCACCATACTGCTTGGTCATGACATTGGCGGCCTTCACACCCTGGTAGTTGCCTTGCAGGATCAGCGGACCGCCTTTGTAGACTGCGGCGACGCCGTAAGCATCATCCGAGCCAACCGGGCTGGCCGTGACTTCTTGCGCACCGGTACCGTTCGCAAACGAGTACATGGCAGTCAGGGTCAGGCCACCGTTGAACGCGTTGCAGTTGGTGTTCTGAGGAGCAGCGGCGCAGGCGGTGTTGCCAATGGCCGGGCTGGTATACCAAATTCCGTTGCTGGCACGGGTGGCGATGCCGCCAGCGCCGGCCGTGAAGGACAGCCAGTTGCCATACAGACCGTAACCCATGATGTCGGTTTGGCCAGCGGCACTAAAGCTCGTGGTGTAGTCACGACCAGCTTTGATCGTACCGAAGCCACCGGACACGCCGAGCCACAGCGAACGCTGCCAGAAGTTGGAGGCGGTACCCTCAGTGGTGCCGTTGTCGGTGCCCAGCACGGTCTCGGCCCGGAAAATGCCTTTCAGTCCGCCGCCGAGATCTTCGGTGCCCTGCACGCCAAGGCGCGAGGTCGACTGACCGCCGGTAGTGACATTGCCGGTTGCAGCTGCAGAACCACCATTGTCCTGGTAGCCGATAGCGGTGTCGACGATGCCATACAGCTGAACGTTGGATTGAGCCTGGGCGAAGGCCGGGATTGCGGCGGCAACGGCCAGAGCGATAACTGATTTCTTCATTGAGAAAATCTCCTTGGTTTCTGGAATCAATCGGCAGCCCTCAAACCGCCGCACCCCTCTGAGTTCGTCCGGTAAAGGATCGGACTCGGATAGAAGTTAGGCTGATTGTGTCCAAAATTTCCGGAAGGGGGTAGCTTTAGACACGCTTTCCCGCTGGAAATTCGCTAGGATGTGGTGAATGTGCAACATGGCCTCGTTGAAGAGGGAGTTCTTCGAATGACAGAGGGGGTGATCCTTTCAGCGATGGATCGGCTGCTCGCAGCGACCGGCAGGGCCTTGGCAACGCTGGCGTCGGCAGTGCCGGCGAATCGACCGTCACCTGCGGTGGACGTCCATCCGCCCGAGGCCTTGTCGGAGTCCGAGCGCAGACTGTCTGGGGCATTGATGCGCGTGAACCATGTTGGTGAAATTTGCGCCCAAGCGCTTTATGAAGGGCAGGCGCTCAGTGCGCGGGATCCCGCGCTCAGGGCACATTTTCGGGATGCGGCCAGCGAGGAGGCGGATCATCTGGCCTGGACGCGGCAGCGTCTGGACGAACTCGGTGCCCGGCCGTCGGTCCTGAATCCGGTCTGGTACATGGGGGCCTTTGCTTTTGGTGTCATTGCCGGGCGCCTCGGAGATCGTGCCAGCCTGTCGTTCATGGCTGAGACCGAGCGACAGGTGGAGCATCATCTGGCCGGGCATCTTGATCGCCTGCCGGTGGCGGATCTGAAATCGCGGGCAGTGCTGGCGGTGATGAAGGACGACGAGGTGGCGCACGGGCAGAGCGCGCTGCAACTCGGTGGGGTGGAGATGCCTGCCCCGGTGGGAACTGCGATGCGCCTGGCCGCGAAGGTGATGACGAACTCGGCGCACTACCTATAGCGTGTAGCGCGGGCTATCTGTATCTATATCAAAGGCTCGCGCTAAATCTGAGGGCTCGCTCTAAGGCTCGCGCATTGGGCTCGAGTGCCTGGGGCGTCGGGCCACAAGCGGGCTGCGCAGGATGCCCGACGCTTGCCGGTGAGGGCGGTTCAGTCTTCGACGATCGTCCATTCCATCGTCAACTCGGCAGTCTTGGCCAGCATGGCCGACGCGGAACAGTATTTGTCGTGCGAGAGCTTGATCGCGCGTTCGACCAGGTTGGGCTTGAGTCCGCGGCCCCGAACCGTGAACTGAAACCCGATTCGGGTGAATACCTTGGGGTCGGTGTCGGCGCGCTCGGCTTTCAGTTGCACATCGCAGCCGCGAACGTCCTGGCCGCTCTTGCGCAAAATGACCACGACATCATAGGCGGTGCATCCCCCGGTGCCCAGAAGCACCATTTCCATCGGGCGCGGCCCGAGGTTGCGCCCTCCGCCCTCCGGCGCGCCGTCCATGACGACCGCATGCCCGCTACCGGTTTCGGCGATAAAGCTCATTCCATCGGGGCCGGTCCATTTGATCGTGCATTCCATCTCGAGTGACTCCATGGTTGTGATGTTGCCCGGGACGGCGGCAGTTGTCGTGGTTCTGGGGTCTGCCTTGAATGGGGGCGTGTCGTGTTGTGCGTCGCAGCATTAATGTGCTGATACGACCAGACTCGCTACCCCGAAAAGGTCTAATCCAATCGGGTGATGTGATTTCGCCAGACTGAAACTGCCGTCGTGTACCGTATACAAAAAAATTCTTGCGCCGCACCAAAAATCGGTATACTATTTGTTCATCGGATGTCAGGTTTGGGTCCAAACCCGTCATCCCTCTGGTGTCTCCTCCACCCTCCTCCTTTGGTGGATTCAACCCGAGCCCCAACCGGCTCGGGTTTTTTTTGCCTGCTACGCGTTCTCACGAGTCTCGTGGCCCTCCCCATGTTCCTTGCACCTTGCGCGATCGAAGGAACAAAGGTTTTGACCACGGTGAAAGTTTCGCGCTACAATATCAGGCTTTCCACGAGAATTCGTGCTTTACGGGTCAGGCCGCCTGGTTTGCTGACCGTCTGGGGCGCGTAGGCCAAGCCGGCCCGGGTTGTTGCTCGTGTGCATGAACGTTCGAGTGCTCAAATGAAAACTTTTTCCGCCAAGCCGCACGAAGTCAAGCGTGACTGGTTCGTTGTAGATGCTACCGACAAGGTACTGGGCCGCCTGGCTGCAGACATTGCCCATCGCCTGCGCGGCAAGCACAAGCCTGAGTTCACCCCCCACGTCGACACCGGCGACTACATCGTTGTTGTCAACGCGGGCAAGTTGCGCGTCACTGGCAACAAGGAAGTCGACAAGAAGTATTACCGTCACAGCGGTTACCCGGGCGGTATCTCGGAAACCAATTTCTCGAAGATGCAGGCTCGCTTTCCGGGGCGTGCTCTGGAGAAAGCGGTCAAGGGTATGTTGCCCAAGGGGCCGTTGGGATACGCGATGATCAAGAAGTTGAAGGTCTACGCGGAGGCGTCGCATCCGCACACTGCCCAGCAGCCGCAGGCTCTGGAAATTTGAGACGGGTGTGGCTGGCGGCCGATGTCGCTGGCCTTGCGCGCTTCGCAAGTCAAGACAGCAAGTCAAGAAACTTTATTAAGGCGTTAATCCGATGATTGGCGATTACTACTACGGCACCGGCCGCCGCAAGTCTTCCGTGGCTAGAGTGTTCCTGAAGAAAGGCAGCGGCAAGGTCGTTGTCAACGGCAAGCCGATCGATCAGTATTTCGCGCGCGAAACCGGCCGGATGGTCGTTCGCCAGCCGCTCGAGTTGACCAACCATGTCGACACGTTCGACATCATGGTCAACGTCAATGGTGGTGGTGAGTCCGGTCAGGCGGGTGCGGTTCGCCACGGGATCACCCGTGCTCTGGTCGACTACGACGCAACGCTCAAACCCGCACTGTCGAGCGCTGGGTTCGTGACGCGTGATGCGCGTGAGGTCGAGCGCAAGAAGGTCGGTCTGCATAAGGCACGTCGCCGCAAGCAGTTCTCGAAGCGCTAATCGGTTGGGGCTGTTGCGAGCGCGCCGCATGTCGTCGCGTCGCCGAGGGTCTTCGGATCCTCGCAGTCAGCCACCCAAAGCCGCCCTTACCGGGCGGCGGGATTTGTGAAGGCCGCCCGGTAAGGGCGGCAGGATTTGTGAAGGCCGCCCGGTAAGGGCGGCAGGATTTGTGAAGGCCGCCCGGTAAGGGCGGCCTTGTCGTCTGCGCTGAAGCATTTGCGGTTCAGCCGCCCCGTGCGGTTGCCGTTGTCTAGCGACGCGGCGCGATGGGGGTGCTTGGGGCAGAAATGCGCGTGGGGCATATCGCGCAAGGGGCCCCTGGAGCATTGCCTCGGATCGCATGAAACGCATCGACTTGTCGGGGCCGGTGCTAAGATCTGCGTCCCCGTGTTCCGATCGGTGAGGATGTTGCCAGCCATGGTCACACCACCCACGTCGTGAAACTGAAGCTGCTCTTTCGACGGCTGTCGGTCAGTGCGCCGAAGATGACGGTGCGCAGCCATGTCCCCTGGCCCTTGCGGTTCGCGCTGCAGGCCTTGATGGTGTTGCTTGTCGCCGCAGTTGCGTTGTGGGGCTGGCTGTCGTTAACCGAAGATGCCGAATTGGCCCGCCAGACTTTGCTGGTTCGGCTGCAAGTGGTTGAGAGCAGGCTCGCGGCAGAAACTTCCGAGCGCGAGCGCGCGGTCGCGCAGGCCGGAGCGGCCGAGGCCCGATTGCGGGTCGAACGTACGGCGCTCGAGCGACTCGCGGCGCAGGTCCGAACACTGGAAAGCGAGAGTGCCCGTCTCAAGGCGGATCTGACCTATCTGGAAAGCCTGCTGCCAGCCGGTGAATCCGAGGGGCCGATTGCAATTCGACGACTCGATGTACAACCGGACGCAAAACCTGCCCATTTGCGGTATCGTGCCCTGCTCACGCAGGATGCGCGCGCCGACAAGGATTTCGAGGGAACCTTCCAGTTGGTCGTCGCCCTGGTGCGGGGAGAACAGGGCAGTACGGTGGTCTTGCCCTCAGAAGACGAAGCGCTAGGTTTTCGGGTGAGTTTTCGTCGCTTCCAGCGTGTCGAAGGTATCGTCGAGATTCCCGAGGGCGCCAAAGTGCGTTCGGTGCAAATGCGGATTTTCGAGGGCAGAGCCTTGCGCGCCCAGCAGTCTGCGATGCTCTGACTGGACTGGGTGCCGATTCGTGATCGCGCGCGTTGACAGCGCAGCTGGTAGTGCAAGGACAGACCAGATCGAAGTCCAAGAATGGGGACAGGCATGTTCGGCAAGAAAAAATCGACTACGGGCCCGATCGAAAGCCTGATCGGACAGTCCACACGGATCGAAGGCAATATCCGCTTTCGGGGGGGCTTGCGCATCGATGGCGAGGTGCATGGGAGCGTGATTGCCGAGGAGGACGGGCCGAGCATGTTGGTGCTCTCTGAGCAAGCTCGAGTTATCGGTGAGGTGCGCGCCGCGAGCCTCGTCGTCAATGGCAGTATCCAGGGTCCAGTGCAGGCTGATGAATCACTCGAGTTGCAGCCCAAGGCAAGAGTCCGGGGGGAGGTCCGGTATCGCGCGCTGGAAATCCACCAAGGGGCTCAGGTCGATGGCGTATTAATCCATCTTGAGGCTGATCGTCCGAACCTGAAACTGGCGCTTGCGAAGAGCTGACCCCGTCAGGGCTGCGGTACCAGGATTCCTGCGCTGCCAAGCCGAATTGACGTGGTCAATGGCAGGGTTAAGCCAGGCTAGCTACAATCTAAGATCTTTCCAGGAGGTTTTCATGAATGCTGTTGCCGAAATGCCGGCACCGCTTGTTTTCACCGACAGCGCAGCCGAAAAGGTTCGACAGTTGATCGAGGAAGAAGGCAACGCTGAACTGAAGTTGCGCGTGTTCGTCCAAGGGGGCGGATGCTCGGGCTTTCAGTATGGGTTCACCTTTGATGAAGAAACCGGCGACGATGACACCGTGATGCAAAAAAACGGGGTCACGTTGCTGATCGATGCGATGAGCTACCAGTATCTGGTGGGCGCAGAGATCGACTACAAGGAAGATATTGAAGGTGCGCAGTTCGTGATCAAGAATCCGAATGCGACCACGACCTGCGGTTGCGGTTCGTCGTTTTCGGCCTGATTCCGGTGCGGCGCATCCCGTGCCGCCGCCTCGGATCGCGACGGGATCGCTCCCGCGCCGGCCGGGGCTGGTTTAACTAAGCTGGGTAAAGCGCGCCCAGAACCCTTGGGCCGCGCGCCCCGGTTACTTCCGGCAGGCTCCCGGGCTTGCCTTCCAGCCGTCTGCTCGCAAGCCAGGCGAATGCAATCGCTTCGACCGCCTGCGGATCGACACCCACCGCCGAGGTGTCTGCCAGGCTCGCCTCGCCAAGCAGTTCCCCGATCCGCTGCATCAAGCTGCGGTTGCGGGAGCCTCCGCCACATACGAAAGCCTCCTGAGCGCCAAATTGCAAGGCGAGTTCGGTGATTGACTGCGCGGTCAGTTCCAGCAGTGTGGCCTGCACATCCTCGGGTGCCAGGCCGGCGGGTAATTTGCGCTCCAGCCACGCCAGGCTGAACAAGTCTCGTCCGGTGCTCTTGGGTGCCGGTAGCGCGAAAAACGGTTCAGCCAGCAAGGCCTCGAGCAATCCCCTGTGAACGCTTCCCGACGCGGCCCATCGCCCGTCCTGGTCGAAGCGTGTACCGTGGTGCCGTTCGATCCACGCATCCATCAGCAGGTTACCGGGGCCTGAATCGCAGCCGAGCGCCGGCCTGCCGGGAGCGAGCAGGCTCAGGTTGGCGATGCCGCCGATGTTGATGATCGCCCGGCGCCGGGTTGGATCTTCGAACACCGCCCGATGAAAGGCTGGAACCAGCGGGGCGCCCTGGCCGCCGGCCGCGATGTCCGCACTGCGAAAATCACAGACTACGGGCGTGCCGGTCAGTTCGGCCAGCAGCGCGCCATCGAGTAACTGCAGCGTGTAGCCAAGTTCAGGGCGATGGCGCACCGTCTGGCCGTGAGCGCCGATCGCCAGCACCGCAGGGTCAGCATCACGGCCGCCTGTTTTGCGCAGCAACGTGATGGCGACCTGCGCGTAAAGTCGCGTCAGTTCGATCGAGGCAAGCGCCGCGCGACCGAGTTCATCATCTCCGGGCGTTTGCAAAGACAGCAGGGATGCGCGAAGCGTCTGCGGCATCGGGCTGCTGGCGAATCCGAGGCAGACCGGCTGGCGCCCGGAGAAGTCTACGAGCGCTCCGTCGACCGCATCGACGCTGGTGCCGGACATCAAGCCGATGTAAAGACCGGACATCTGGGGGCCGGACATCAGGGCGACTCGTCCGGCGCGCGAGCTTGGAGCGCCTTACTCGAAGCGCGCGATGGTGATCGTGTCGAACTGGGCGAAGCGATTACGCAGTTCGGCGGCAGCGGCCTGCAAGGCGACACGGTCCTGACCGTTTAGCGGCTTGCTCTCAGGCAGCGCGACGCGCATCGGATCGACATGTTTGCCGTCGATGCGCATCTCATAGTGCAGATGCGGACCGGTTGCCCAGCCGGTCGATCCGACTGCGCCGATGACGTCACCCTGGCTGACACGGGTTCCGGGCCGCACGTCGGGGGAGATACGCGACAGGTGCGCATACAGTGTCGAGTAACGGCCGCTATGCTCAACAATGACGACATTGCCGTAGCCGTTTTGGTGGCCAGCGAACTTCACCTTGCCGTCGGAGGAGGCGCGCACTTTCGTGCCCGTGGGGGCAGCGAAGTCGACACCGCGGTGCGCACGCCAGACGTTGTGGACCGGATGCAGTCGCGACAGGCTAAAGCCAGAGGAGATCCGGCTGAATTCGAGCGGGTTGCGCAGAAAGGCCTTGCGCAGGCTCTTGCCCGCGAAACTGAAATACTCCGCACGACCTTCGCGCTCGAAGAGCATCGCGTCGAACTGGTTACCGTCGTTGACGAATTCGACTGCGAGCACGCGGCTGCCGGCCGGGCCGTCTAGGCTGTCGGATTCGCGGATGGTTTCGTAGATCACGCGCAGCCGGTCGCCCTTGCGCAGGTCGCGGTGAAAATCAATATCGCCGCCGAAAATGTCGGCAATCTTGACCGCAACGCTCTCGGGAATATCTGCCGCGTCGGTAGCCGCGAACAGCGAACTGCGGATCTCGGCGGTGCGCATTTCGACCGAGCGCTCCAGCGGGATCTCGACCTCTTGGGCGACGAATTCATCGCCCACCCGGCTGATCTCAAGCCGCCGGCCAGGCTTGGCCTGATTGGGGGAGGTGTCGTCTTCAAGGCCACCGGTGCGGTAGGAAAAACGGATCACTCGTCCGGAGGAATCGATCTCGGCCTGAACTGAGCGGCCTGCCCGGATCTGCAAGGCTTTGCGGCCGACCTTGTCTTTGCTCAGAAAGCGGATGAACTCCGGATCATTGCCGCCCATGCGGCTGATCAGAGCTGCCAGCGTGTCGCCACGCTGAATGGTTTCACTCTGGTAGAACGCGTCGCCGGTTGGCGCAATCTGCTCGGCTGCCTGCAGTGCGTGCGGCAGCGGCAACGCCTCGGTGACGTAAGCAAGATCCGGGAGATCGATCTTCGTCAGAGGGGCGACACCAAAGGCAGTCACCGCCCCCAATGCACTGACTAGAGCCGTGACCGTTGCTACCCGCCTGAATGGTTTGCTTCGATGCATCGTGACGCCATGCAGGCCGACGCGCACGCGTCGGCTAGAATCCCGGGCTTGCCGGACCTTGGATACGCGAAGGTCCGGCGGCGAAAAGCGCGATTCTAACCGAAAAGCGCTGTCGACTGGGCCAGCCGGATCGGTGAATCCGGCAACGGAATTCGCGCCGATTTTCTAAGGCAGGTGAGCCGCGATGGATGCAATGGAAAAGCCGATGAGCGCCAGCGTCAGTCAGGCGCTGGCGGTGACGCTGCGTGGTTGTGACGAGTTGCTGGTGCAGGCTGACTGGGTCGACAAGCTCGCGCGCAGCGAGACAAGCGGCAAGCCGCTGCGGATCAAGCTCGGCCTGGATCCGACCGCACCAGACCTGCACCTGGGTCACACCGTGGTGCTGAACAAGATGCGCCAGCTGCAAGACCTCGGGCATACGGTGATCTTCCTGATCGGCGACTTCACCGCGATGATCGGCGATCCGTCCGGGCGCAATGCAACCCGTCCGCCACTGACCCGCGAGCAGATCGAACTCAATGCACGCACCTACTTCGACCAGGCGAGCCTGGTACTTGACCGGGAGCGCACCGAGATTCGCTACAACTCGGAGTGGTCGGATGCGCTGGGTGCCCGCGGCATGATCGAACTGGCTGCGAAGTACACGCTGGCCCGGATGATCGAGCGCGATGATTTCACCAAGCGCTTCAAGGGCGGCATTCCGATCTCGGTACATGAATTGCTATACCCGCTGATGCAGGGCTACGACTCGGTCGCCTTGCACAGTGATATCGAACTGGGTGGCACCGACCAGAAGTTCAATCTGCTGGTCGGGCGCGAACTGCAGCGCGAATACGGACAGGAGCCACAGTGCATCCTGACGATGCCACTGCTCGAAGGCTTGGATGGCGTCGAGAAGATGTCCAAGTCCAAGGCCAACTATGTCGGCATCACCGAAGCGCCGGGTGAGATGTTCGGCAAGCTGATGTCGATTTCCGACAGTTTGATGTGGCGCTATTTCGAATTGCTCTCGTTCAAGCCGATGGACGAGATCGGCCGGCTGCGGGCCGAGTGCGAATCCGGGCGCAATCCGCGCGACGCGAAAGTCATGCTCGCGCAGGAGATCGTCACGCGCTTCCACTCTCCGGCTGCGGCCGTGCAGGCGCTGGCCGATTTCGAGGCACGCTTCAGGCAAGGCGCATTGCCTGAAGACATGCCCGAGGTGGCGGTGGCCGGTGCGCCGATCGGTATCGCGCAACTGCTCAAGCAGGCCGGGCTGGTGCCGTCGACCTCCGAGGCAATGCGCAACCTGGAGCAGGGCGGGGTGCGCATCGACGGCGAGCGGGTCGAAGACAAGGCGATGAAAGTGTCCGCCGGCACCTACGTGGTGCAGGTCGGCAAGCGACGCTTTGCACGGGTGACGCTGGCTTGATCGCGCTGCTGCAGCGGGTGTCACAGGCGTCGGTCGTCGTCGATGGCCACACCGTCGGCGAGATCGGTGCAGGGCTGCTGGTGCTGCTTTGCGCGCAGCGCGGCGACACGGAACGCGACGGCGAGCAACTGCTTGCCAAGCTGCTGGCCTTCCGGGTCTTTGCCGACCAGGCCGGCAAGATGAACATTGCATTGCGCGACCGGGTTCCGGGGGAGAACGGTCTGCTGCTGGTGCCGCAGTTCACGCTCGCGGCCGATACCCGCAGCGGCACGCGCCCGAGCTTCACGCCGGCGGCGCCGCCGGAGCAGGGACGGATGTTGTTCGAGGCCTTCGTTGCGCGCGCGCGGGCTGAGCACGCCTCGGTGCAGACCGGCGTCTTTGGTGCCGACATGAAGGTGCATCTGGTCAACGACGGGCCGGTGACCTTCTGGCTGCAGGTGCCTGCCTCTAAGGATTGAGCATGAAGACCGAACTGATCATGATCCGCCATGGCGTCACCGCCTGGAACAAGGAACGTCGCTTTCAGGGGCAGATCGACATCCCGCTCGACGACGAGGGGCTGCGTCAGGCGCAATTGCTTGGACAGTCGATGGCAGGGGCCGCGCTCGCTGCGGTCTATGCCAGCGATCTGACGCGAGCCAGGCAGACCGCTGAGCCGCTGGCCAGTGCGCTCGGCTTGCCGGTTGTCGCAGAGCCCGGCTTGCGTGAGCGGCACTATGGCGCCTTCGAGGGGCGTACCTGGGACGAGTTGCAGCGCGAGCATGCCGCGGACTTCGCGCGCTGGCGCGCCCGCGAACCGGATTTTTCGCTGCCCGGCGGCGGGGAGACGCTGCTGGCGCTGCATGACCGGGTCGAGGCCACGATGCGCGCGTTGGCCGCGCGTCATCCAGGCGCCAGCGTGGTTGCGGTCACCCATGGCGGCGTGCTCGACTGTGCCTATCGGATTGCCACCGGACTGGGCATGCGCGAGCCGCGCCAGCATGATCTGCTCAACGCCAGCATCAATCGCATCCTCTTTGACGGCGAGCGGTTCAGCCTGGTCGGATGGGCTGATGTTGCGCACCTTCGGCGAGCCGACGACGCGATCGAAGGCGACTGACGCGCCGGCCGCAGCAAGGTAGAATCGCGTCTTCCGCGTGACTGGCGAAACGACCCGGACGGACATTGCGTTCCAGCCCGTGTCGGGGTGAATCAACACCGTGAAGCGCGGACTTGGCCAGCGGCCCGGTTTTGCGCCGGATCCGCGCGGCAGCCGATCGCCTGGGCGTAGCGAAAAGCGGCAATCCGTGTCGCACCCCCACTACGCATGCAAGGAACCAGCACATGTTCGACCGCAATATCGGAATCGCCCAGACCGACCCCGAGCTCTGGAAGGCCATCGAACTCGAGAATCAGCGCCAGGAAGACCATATCGAGCTGATCGCCTCGGAAAACTACGCCAGTCCCGCGGTCATGGCCGCCCAGGGCAGTCAGCTGACCAACAAGTACGCCGAAGGCTATCCGGGCAAGCGTTACTACGGTGGCTGCGAATATGTCGATATCGCCGAGCAGCTCGCGATTGACCGGCTCAAGAAACTGTTCGGTGCGCAGGCGGCCAATGTGCAGCCGCACTCGGGTGCCCAGGCCAACGAGGCGGTGTTCCTGGCTTTCCTGAATCCCGGCGACACGATCATGGGCATGAGCCTGGCCGAGGGCGGACACCTGACGCATGGCATGCCGCTGAACATCTCGGGCAAGTGGTTCAAGGTGGTGTCCTATGGTCTGGATGCCAACGAGGCGATCGATTACGACGCGATGGAGCGCAAGGCGCGTGAGAGCAAGCCCAAGCTGATCATCGCCGGTGCATCGGCCTACTCGCTGCGCATTGACTTCGAGCGTTTTGCACGTGTGGCCAAGGAGATCGGCGCGATCTTCATGGTTGACATGGCGCACTATGCCGGCCTGGTGGCTGCCGGTGTCTATCCGAACCCGGTGCCGTTCGCCGACGTGGTCACATCGACCACGCACAAGAGCCTGCGCGGTCCGCGCGGGGGCATCATCCTGATGAAGTCCGAGCATGAGAAGGCGATCAACTCGGCGATCTTCCCCGGACTGCAGGGTGGTCCGCTGATGCATGTGATCGCGGCCAAGGCGGTCGCGTTCCTGGAGGCGCTGCAGCCGGAATTCAAGGACTATCAGCAGCGGGTGGTCGCCAACGCGGCGCAACTGGCTCGCACGCTGACCGAGCGCGGCCTGCGCATCGTGTCTGGTGGCACCGAGTCGCATGTGATGCTGGTCGATCTGCGTCCGAAGGGCTTGACCGGCAAGCTCGCCGAGCAGGTGCTCGGACAGGCGCACATCACCTGCAACAAGAACGCGATCCCCAACGATCCGGAAAAGCCGTTCGTGACCAGCGGGATCCGGCTCGGTTCGCCGGCGATGACCACGCGTGGCTTCGGTCCGGCCGAGGCCGAGCTGGTCGGCAACCTGATCGCCGACGTACTCGACAATCCGCATGACGAGGCGAACATCGCTTCCGTGCGCGCACGGGTCGCTGAGCTGACCGCCCGTTTTCCGGTCTATCGCTAAACTTGCGCCTGGGTGATCGCCGGGTCAGGAGTCGCTGATGCGCTGCCCGTTCTGTGACCATGAGGACACCCAGGTCGTCGATAGCCGCGAGTCTGACGATGGCGACAGCGTGCGCCGTCGCCGGCGCTGCTCGAACTGCGACAAGCGCTTCACGACCTATGAGCGGGTTGAACTATCGCTGCCTGCAGTGGTCAAGAAGAACGGCTCACGGGTCGAGTTCGATCGACGCAAGCTGCGAGCCTCGCTGCAACTGGCGCTGCGCAAGCGTCCGGTGGCCGCCGAGCAGGTCGATGCGACGATCCATCGCATCGAGGAAAAGCTGCTGGGATTGGGGCTGCGCGAGATCGCGAGCGAGCGGATCGGCGAACTGGTGATGCGCGAACTCAAGCGCATCGACAAGATCGCCTATGTGCGCTTCGCGTCGGTGTATCGCAGCTTCGAGGATATCGACGAGTTCGCCGACGCGATCCGCGAGGTGCGTCCGCGCAAGGCGAGTCGTTCGGACTGAGACCGCATCCGGGCCCGCGTCAGCAGGCCCGCATGCGGTGGTGCCGACAAGCGGATCGGCTCAGCGTTTTCCGACGCCGTCGCGAACTTGCGAGAGCGTCAGGTTTGGCGTGATTGCCTCGGGATCGACTTTCATGTGGATCAGGGCCGGCCGGTTCTCGCGGCGGGCGAATTCGAGCGCGACGTCGAGTGCTGGTGCGAATTGCGCAGTGGTCTCGACGCGAACGCCAAGACCACCGAAGGCCTCGCAGAATTTGACGAAGTCCGGATTCGACAATTCACTGCCCAGTACCCGAGCCGGGTATTCGCGTTCCTGGTGCATCCGGATCGTGCCGTACATGCCGTTGTCGAACAGCACAACGACAACTCCGGCGCCATACTGGGCTGCGGTCGCGAACTCCTGACCCGTCATCAGAAAGTCGCCATCACCGGCAAAGCAGACCACCGTGCGGTCCGGCTGCGCGATCTTGGCGGCGATTGCCGACGGCACGCCGGCTCCCATCGCTCCGGAAGTCGGCGCCAGTTGCGATCGGGTTTGGCCCTGGGCGTGGGCGGACAGCGGCGCGTAGCGCCAGAACCGGTGCGCCCAGGTGGCAAAGTTGCCGGCGCCGTTGGTGATGACCGCATCGACCGGTAGTTTTGCGCGCAGCGTCTGCACCACTTCCCACAGATCGAGGGCGGGCGACAGCTTTTGCATCGCCGGCGGACGTTGCTGCCAGGCTTCATACTCCGCGCGCGCCTGCGCCACCTGATCGCGCCAGGCAGACGAATCGAGCTTGATCTGGGCCAGCGCCGCTGCCATCTCGGGCATGCCCGAGTTGATCATCACCGCAGCCTGGTAAACCCGCCCGAGTTCCTCGGCGCCGGTATGCACATGGACCATCGGCTGGCTGGGCACCGGAATGCTGAACAGCGTGTAGCCCGAGGTGGTCATCTCACCCAGGCGCGGACCGATCGCGAGCACCAGATCAGACTCACGAACCCGTGCGGCCAGCTTCGGATTGATGCCGATGCCCACGTCGCCGACGTAGTTCGGATGGTTGTTGTCGAACAGATCCTGGAAGCGGAATGCGCAGGCTACCGGCAGCGCGTTCGTGGTTGCGAAGGTTTGCATGTCCTGCACCGCCTGCGGATTCCAGCCGCTGCCGCCCAGAATCACGATCGGACGTTTTGCGCCTTCCAGCATGGCGCGCACGCGGGCCATCTCGGCTGGCGGCGGTGCGGCCCGCACCGGCGTGAACGCCGCGGTGTCGGAAACGCTGACCTGCTCGGTCAGCATGTCCTCGGGCAGCGCGAGCACCACAGGGCCGGGCCGGCCACTGGTGGCGGTCTGGAACGCATGGGCGATGTACTCGGGGATGCGGTCCGCGCGGTCGATCTGCCCGACCCACTTGGCCATTTCGCCGAACATCCGGCGATAGTCGATTTCCTGGAAGGCTTCGCGCTCGATGCAGTCGTTGGCGACCTGGCCAACCAGCACGATCATCGGTGTTGAGTCCTGGCGGGCGGTATGCACGCCGACCGACGCATTGGTTGCGCCGGGACCGCGGGTGACCATCAGCACGCCCGGCTTGCCGGTGAGCTTTGCGTAGGCATCGGCCATGAAGGCTGCGCCACCTTCCTGGCGGCAGATCACGAACCGGATGCTGTCACGCTGATTGTGCAGGCCATCGAGGACGTCCAGGTAGCTCTCGCCTGGAACGCCGAACACCGTGCTCACGCCGTGAATTGCCAGCGCATCGGCGAGCACATGGCCGCCGCTGCGGGTGGCGGATGGCGACTGTTTACCTGCGGTCATCGGAAGAATTCTCCTTGGTTCGTCTGGTGGGAATTGGCGCGCGTTGCGTGGAGGGTGATTGCGCGGTGCGTGAGCGCATGCGGGAGTCGAATTATCGTTTCAGGCGCAGCGAGCCGCTGAAGCTTACCGTGACCGTGGTCTGGCCTGGTTGCATCGGCACCGTGGGCATCTCAGCGGCTGCCGAAAGCGCGGTGCGTGCCATCGGCACCGGACGCGCGGACTGGCTCTTGTTGTAGCTGGCCTCGATCAGTTCGACATCGCGAAATCCCAGCGCCTGTGCGGCCTCGCGGGCGTTTTCGTAAAAGCGCTCGGCCGCTTCGCGGATCAACGTTTTCTCGATCTTTTGGCGGGCCGACGGCGACAACGAAAATCCGATCGAGCCCAGGTGCATGCGTCCCGACAGCGTGCCGGTGGCGCGTGAGACCGCATCGATATCGCTGGACTGGGCCAGCAGCTCGGCGCGCACCCGCCAGGATTCGATTGCGCCGTCGGGTGCATGCCGGGGGTATGTGGTGTAGCTGCCGGAGCTGACGGTCAGCGCCTTGTCCGCCTTCAGATCAACCAGTGCGGAGGCAAGCACCGCATTGGCTTCGGCCTGCACCGCGCCGGGCTGCGAGCCGTCGCGCTCGATGATGAAGACCGCGGTGGCGGTGTCCTTGGCCACTTCGGTGCTGGCCTGGGCCTGCATTCTGAGGACCGGGCCCTCGGGGCCGGCGTGCGGCTGCGCTTGGGCCAAGCCAGCCGTGACCGCCACGAGAGCTGCACTGGTAAGCAACAGCGCGCGTTTCACGGACGGGCTGGGGCGCGTCTGCTCGAGCA
>Ga0255220_1000324_pt1 | contig 20304 bp, 18 predicted proteins | sample Miss_Colum_RepB__FD_188423 | JGI IMG/M metagenome (GOLD analysis project Ga0255220, IMG submission 188423) | Freshwater microbial communities from Mississippi River, Louisiana, United States - Miss_Colum_RepB_8d | ecosystem: Environmental > Aquatic > Freshwater > River | place: USA: Louisiana...
GTGTACGTGGATGTTCGCGACCGCGACCTGGGCTCCTTCGTCGAGCAGGCGCGGCGTGCCGTGGCCGAGCAAGTGCAGTTCGGGCCGGGCTACTACGCGACCTGGAGCGGGCAGTTCGAGTACATGGAGCGTGCGATCGCCCGAATGAAGCTGATCTTGCCGCTGACCGGCGCGCTGATCTTCATGCTGCTGTACCTGAATTTCGGTCGCTTGACTGAGACCTTCATCGTGATGCTGTCCGTGCCGTTTGCGCTGGTGGGCGGCGTCTGGCTGATGTGGCTGTTGGATTACAACCTGTCGGTGGCGGTTGCAATCGGCTTCATCGCGCTGGCCGGTGTCGCGGCCGAGACCGGCGTCGTCATGCTGATCTACCTGGATCACGCGTGGCAGGCTGCGCTTGGCCGTTGTGCACAGCAGGGTCGTGCGCCCGACCTCAAGGAGTTGCATGCGGCAATCATGGAGGGTGCGGTCGAGCGGGTGCGTCCCAAGATGATGACTGTCGTTGCGATCATGGCGGGCCTGCTGCCGATCATGTGGAGTAGCGGCACCGGCTCCGAGGTCATGCGGCGGATCGCCGCGCCGATGGTCGGCGGCATGGTCTCGTCGACCATTCTCACACTGGTCGTGATCCCGGCGATCTATTTGCTGGTGATGCGCTGGCGGCTGCGAGCCGGGGATTGAGTCCGAGGCCATGGCGGCAGTAAGCGGCCAAGCCCTTGGGCCGACCACATGCGCAGCGAAAGTTCGGGCTGCCCCTCACATTGGCAAATGCCTGGCGCCTGGCTTGGGTTCGATCCCTTCTCGCCGTTCATCCGGCATATCGAGCAACTCAAGCTCGATTAGGCGCGGCCCTAGCTCAAGCGAGGAAAGGTAGCACTGCCTCGCAAAACCGTCCTGGCTGCTGGCGCATCATGCTGTGGCCGGCCTGGGGAATCAGCATGCGCTGTGCGCCTGGCACCAGACACCGGCGAGCCCTGACCGATCTCGAGGTAGGGCATGTCGTGGTCGTTGATTCGCAGGATTTTCATCTCAGGCCTTGTGAGATTCGGATGCAGGCCGATAGGCCGCGGGTGGATTTCATTATCAAAAACTTCATGTCACATTCACGGCTTCTGAAATCCAGATTGCCCGGATCTCGGAACGACCAATCGCCCATCGGCGCATCGTTAACGGCCTATTTCCTTGAAGAGCCTGCCATGACCTTGACAATCTCCCCGTTGGCCGGCGTCGTGCTCGCCATGCTCTACATCCGCCTCGCGTTCAATGTGATCCGACTGCGCCGAGGCCATCGGGTGTCACTGGGCTCTGGCGAGCACTCCGATCTGGAAAAGGCAATTCGTGCACATGGCAACTTCGCCGAGTACGTGCCGATGACGCTGGCCTTGCTGATCATGGCCGAGATTAACGGCGCCCATTGGGCGGTGCTGCTGCTGGCCGCCGCGCTCGTCATCGTCGGCCGGGTTCTGCACGCCAAAGGCATCACGACGCCACCACCAGACTTCACGAACCGGGTGCGTGGCATGAAGCTGACGTTCGGCGCGCTCGGTCTGCTCGCGGTATTGAACCTGGTGCTGGTGTTCAGACAACTGGTTTGACTGCGCCAGTCTGAGCCCAGCCATGCTGATCCTTTACGACTCGCCGCTTTCTCTCAACTGCTACAAGGTGCGGTTGCTACTCGCGTTGCTCGGCGTCGCATACCACAGGCAACGTGTCGATCTGCGTAAGGGCGAACATCGCACGGAACAATTTTTGGTGGTCAATCCGTTCGGGCAGATCCCCATGCTCGAGCATGGCGAATTCAGGATCCGCGACTCGCAGACGATCCTGATTTGGCTGGCTCGCAGGTTCGCAGATGAAAGCTGGCTGCCGCGTGATCCGGACCAGGAGGCTGAAGTCAACGGCTGGCTTGCGGCTGCCGCGTTCGAGTTGCGGCTGGGGCCCTACGATGCGAGGCTGGCAAAGCACTTCCCCTCGCTTTGCGTGAATGCCGATCAGGCGGTTGAAAACTCGCACAAGGCCTTGCAGCTGTATGAGCGCAGGCTGGAAGGGCGTCAATGGCTCGCCCTCGAGCAGCCCACCATCTCCGATGTTGCGGCGTTTCCGGCGATCGCACATTGCTCGGACGGGGGTATCGATCTGGCCCCGTATCCGGCGATCCGGCGCTGGCTTGATCGGATGAAGGCGCTGCCGGGTTTCGTGAGCTTGCTCGACTAATCCCGGGCAGCGCTGCCTGACCCCCTCGCCAAGGGCTTGACCCTCAACGCCCCGCCAGCATCGCTTCGATCAGATCCTGCACCGCCAGTGCCTCCTCGGCGGTGGCCAGCTTGTGCGGCTTGCCCTGGAGCCACTTACCCACTTCGGTGAGCTGGCGCTGCAGTGCGCTGCGGCGCGGGTCCTCGCCCTTTGTCCAGTCGACCGCCTCGACCCAGGGGCCACCGTCCGAGCGCCACAGCTGGTAGAACTCGCGGAACTGGTGGTTCATCTTCGCGCCGCGTACCGTCACTTCCTGGCGGTCGGGCTGCTTGCCGCCGGTAGTGGCCATCACCGTCACCGGTCGGCCGTCGGCCGTCTGCAGTCGCGCCAGCATGTCGAGCTCGCACAGCGTCGGGTCGGCCGGGTAGCGCGGACTGGCATTGCGCAGCGTCAGCGGGCCCAGGAATCGACCAGCCAGAAACAGGAAGTGCGAGATCACTTCACGGGTGTAGCCGCCCTCCGCGCGCAGGCGCAGCCAGTCAGCCTCAATCTGCCAGTCGCGCGGCCAGGCCGGGTACTGGACGATGATGTCGATGCCCAGCAACTCGCCGGTCTCGCCGGCGTCGATCGCCCGGCGTAGCTCGTCAAAGCCGCGTGACGAGGCCTGTGTGAAATTGACCACGCCGGGAATCCGCGCCTTGGCCAGTTGGGCGACCAGGTCACGACTGGACTCGCCGTCCACGCCCAGCGGCTTTTCCATGAATACGCCCTGCCCGGCCGCTGCGGCGGCCAGCGCGTAGGCCTTGCGCGGGCCGGGCGGGCAGGCGAGGTAGACCACGTCGGCACCCTTCATCGCAGCCTCGGCGCTCGCGGCGACCGGCAGCTCGGGCATCAGCTCGCGAGCCTTGGCTACGGCCGCGGGAGAAGGGTCCCAGACGCCGGAAATCTCGAAGTCCGGGTGGAACAGCGCGTTGTCCAGCATTCGTCGGCCCATGATGCCCAGGCCGATGATCGTCATTTTGGTCATCGTGTCTTCCTGTGTCGATTCGTCTGAGCGGCATACCCGCTGGCAGGCCGCAACTTTACATCCAGGCTCGTGTGAGCAGTCCTTGTCACGGCCTTTCGGCCTCCACCGCATCCTTGAGCATCTTGCGAAACCGGATCAGCGCAGAGTCGAAGTGCAGCGGCAGCATCTGCTCCAGGGCGCCGTCCCTCAGGTTGCGGTATTGCGCCGCGATCATGTCCCGGTCTTCGTTGAAGGCTTCGAGCAGCGTGTTGTACATGCTGTGCCTGACCGTATCGTCATTCAGAATCGCACGGTGCGATTGCTGAAAGAAGTAGTGCGTGGAGGTTTCCGTCTCCGGGGTCAGCGTCTGGCAACTATGATTGATCACGGCCCGGCTGTTGTCGTCCGGCGCATCGCCAATCGGTCTGCCGCCGGAGTGCATCAGCAGCGTTGACGGAAACAAAAACTCATAGACGAACCAGCGGTCGATGTTCGAATCGAAGCTGCGAAACCGGGTGTAGAACGGCGGCGCCGGCACGTTTGGAATGAAGCGCGACACCTTGACGCCGCGCTGTCCGTTGGCATCGACGGTTTCGACGATCGGCTTGGCCAGCGCGATCTCCTTGCTGCCCCCAAGAGTGTTCGGATGCACGTAGCTGAGGTGCGAAAAATCCAGCAGGTTGTCCGCGATCAGCAGGTAGGGCGTCTCGTAGTGCAGATAGCCCGGAATGTTCTTCCAGTCCGGGTGGTCACAGGAGAAATTGTCCGGCAGCATCGTTTCGTCCGCCTTGTCCGGATCTCCCATCCAGACGAAGACCCATTTGTATTTGACTGCCAGCGGATACTTTTTGACGCATGCCTTGGGCGGTGGTGCATCCATGCCCGGAACTTCCCGGCATTTGCCGTCGGGGTCGAACAGCAGTCCGTGATAGCCGCAGCGAATGTTGTCGCCTTCGCGGCGTCCGACTGACAGAGGTGCATGTCGATGGCAGCACTTGTCGGCAATGGCCGTCATGCTGCCGTTCGCAGTTCGGTAGACGAGGATGGGCTCGCCCAGCACCTTGCGCGAGAACAGATGCGCATCGTCGGCAGCTGGGATTTCATGATCCCAGGCGATCACATACCAGCAATTTCTTAGCCACATCGCTCGCCCCTTGTTCGCAATCATCGACTGTACAACCGGTCAGCGTCGATAGTGAGGCTATTATCGACGTCTTCGGCAGCCGCCATCGGCGTGGCTGTTACTGGATGGCGGGGTTCACGATGGCACGCTTGGAAGGCAAGATCGCATTGATTACCGGCGGTGGCTCAGGCATCGGTCGCGCGACCGCGATGCTGTTCGCCCGAGAGGCAGCGCAAGTCTCGGTAGTGGACTGGGACCGTGCGGCCGGCGAGGAAACCGTTGCACTAATCCGTGCGTCAGGCCGCCGCGCAATGTTCGTGCCCACCGACGTCACTGACGCCGAGCAGGTCGAGGCGGCTGTACAGGCTACGGTGCGCGAGTTTGGTGCGCTGCATGTGTTGCACAACAACGCCGGCGGGTCGACCAAGCGCGATTCGCGAGTGACCGATGCGCCGCTCGAAGAGTTCTGGGACAAGATGAAGCTGGATCTGTTCGGCACTTGGCTCGGATGCCGCTATGGAATTCCGCAGATCATCGCCAGCGGCGGCGGTTCGGTGATCAACATGACGTCGATCTTTGCGCTGATCGGCACGCACCGAAAGGACGCCTACACCGCTGCCAAGGGTGCGATCAGCGCGCTGACACGCTCGATGGCCGTCGAGTACGCAGCCGAGAAGGTGCGTGTCAATGCGATTGCGCCCGGAGCCACTGCCACCGCGCGCGTGCTCAAGTTGATCGCCGAGGATGGCGTCACCGGAAAGTCTGCTGACAGTCAGTTATTCGGCTTGGTGCAACCCGAGGATGTTGCGAACGCGGCGCTGTTCCTGGCCAGCGATGAATCGCGTTCAACCACAGGCCATATCCTGTCGGTGGACGGCGGTCTGACGATCTCCTGAGCTGCAAGTGCATGCGCTGAACAAGATCGAGGACGAACGATGAAGTGGAAGATGAACCAGAACTCGCTGTTCGCAACGCTGTTGCGATCGGCCTGGTGGAAGAGCTTTGCGATCGCGGGGGTCGTTTCGTTGCTGGCAGTGCTGTTGCTGCCGGACCGGTTCAAGATCGCCGGAGTCCTCGGCTCGTTTCCGTTCGTTGTGATCGGAGTGATCGCCGCATGGAGGCAATCCAAGCAGCCGCGAGCAGCGGCGATCGAGCAGACCGCTGATGCGGTACAGCAACTCGATTGGGCGCGGTTCGCGCCCTTGCTGCAGTCGGCGCTGGCACGTGATGGCTATGCGGTGCAGCGCAGCACCGTGGACGGCGCAGATTTTGAACTGCTCAAAGCGGGACGCAGGGGCTTGCTGCTCGCGCGTCGCTGGAAGGGTGCCCATATCGGCGCTGAGCCATTGCGCGCGCTTAGGCGGGCCGCCGATGAGGGCGACTTTCACGACGCGATCTACGTGGGGCTTGGCGTGCCGTCTGAGGCGGCGCAGCGCTTCACGCAGAGTCACGGGGTGCAGCTTTGGGGAGCGCGGGAGCTGGCAGCGTTCAAGCTGGTCCTGCCCTGACCCGGAGCATTACCAGTTCACGATTTCCTGGAGATATCCATGGCTGCGCTTTTATTGTCAGGCGGGATGCTGCTGGACCCGCTGCATGATCAACTGCTGGGTCGGCATGATGTGCTGCTCGAGAACGGCCAGGTCAGGGAGGTGTCGGAGAAACCGATCAAGCCTGGCAAGGCTGAGGTCATCGAGCTCGACGGCAAGACCATCATGCCGGGTCTGATTGACCTGCATGTGCACGTGATGGCAACGCAGCTGAACCTGAGCACGCAGGGCATGTTGCCGGACGCGCTGGTGATGCTGCGTGCGGTGCCGATCATGCAGGCGATGCTGCGTCGCGGCTTCACGACGGTGCGAGATGCCGGCGGCGCCGGCTGGGGGCTGAAGACCGCGCTCGAGGAAGGTAGCGTGGTCGGTCCGCGGCTGTTCATCTCGGGGCGCGCATTGAGCCAGACCGGCGGCCATGGCGATCCACGTCCGCGCTCCGACCATCTGAGGCCGATGAGCTTTTGTGGATGCTGCTTTCGGGCCGGTGACATTGGACGGGTTGCCGACGGCGTTGACGACGTGATCAAGGCGGTGCGTCAGGAGCTTCAGATGGGCGCCGACCAGATCAAGATCATGGCTTCCGGCGGCGTGGCCTCGCCGACCGATCCGATCGCCTCCTGGGGTTACTCGGACGATGAAATCAAGGCGATCGTGCATGAGGCGCGCGCCCGCCAGACCTACGTGATGGCGCATGCCTACACCGCCGAGGCGATCGCGCGTGCGGTGCGGCTCGGCGTGCGCACCATCGAGCACGGCAACCTGATCGACGCGCCTACGGCCGAGCTGATGCATCAGCTCGGCGCCTACGTCGTGCCCACGCTGGTGACCTACGAGGCGCTGGCCAACGAGGGCGCGCAGTATGGCCTGCCGCCGGATTCGGTCGAAAAGATCGCCGGCGTGCGTGCGGCTGGCCTTGCCTCGCTCGAAATCTACAAGCGAGCCGGCGTGAAGATTGGCTACGGCAGCGATCTGCTCGGACCATCACAGCGGCTGCAAAGCGACGAGTTCCGGATCCGCAACAGCGTGCTGTCGAACCAGGAAGTGATCCAGAGCGCCACAACCACCGCCGCCGAGGTGCTAAACCAGGTTGGTCGCTTGGGGCGCCTGCAGGCGGGCGCGCTGGCCGATCTGATCGTCGTGGACGGCGATCCCATGAAGGACCTTTCTTGCCTGCTCGGGCAGGGAGAGCGCATCCCGCTGGTGATCAAGAGCGGCCAGGTTCAGTTCAATCAGCTCTGAGCGGGTTGTGCGACGAGCGCATCCTGTCGGATCGGTGATTCATGATCACGATCGCGTCAGATCGGTGGGAAATACCGGGCGATATCCGCTTTGCGATAAGGCTTGTTCAGCACCGGACCCGGGATGTCGCTCGATCCGTCGGTCAGTGAACTCGCGTAGCCGGAGGCGAGCACCACGGTCATCCACGGGTACAGCCGCTTGACCTCGTGGGCGAGTGCGATGCCGTCCATCGTGCCGGGCATCACCACGTCCGAGAACAGCGCGCCGAATCTACCCTTGCGCAAGCACTCGAGCGCCTCCTGGGCGGAATGGGCGACCTCGGTGCGATAGCCGAGTGACTCGAGCCACGCGCTGCCAAGCTCGCACAGCTCCTCTTCGTCGTCGACAACCAGGATCCGGTCACGCGCTTGCGGATCTTCGCCGGAAACCGGCTCGTCATGCTTGCCCGTGATCAGGTTTTCGAGCGAGCGGGCGAGCGCTTGCAGTCCCTGGCGTTGTGCTTCGGTCAGTGAGCGAGGAACCTGGTCGATCACGCACAGCGTGCCAAGCGCGTATCCGTTTGCGTCGCGTACCGGCACACCGGCATAGAAGCGGATGTTCGGGTCGTCGAGCACCAGCGGATTCGTCGCGAAGCGCGCATCCGTGGACGCGTCCGGAACTTCCATCGTCTGGTCGGGTTTCTGGATCGCATGCGCGCAAAATGCAAGCTCGCGCGCGGTCTGGGCGACTTCGAGGCCGATCTTGGCCTTGAACCACTGGCGATTTCGGTCAATCAGTGAAATCGCCGCGATCGGGGTGTCACAAAGCTCGCATGCCCGTTTGACGATCTGGTCGTACTCGGTCTCAGCCGGCGAGTCGAGCAGGCCAGTGGCCTGCAAGGCTTCGAGGCGCCGATGCTCCAGCTGTTCGGCAGCTTCCGCAGCATTCGGATCAAGCGGCAAGTACACGCACACTTTTGTGCCGAGGCCAGGTCTGCTCTCGATGGTCGCGTTGCCACCGAGCTGCTCGGCATAGCCTCGAACCATCGCCAGGCCAAGGCCGGTCCCCTTGCCGCGTTCCTTCGTCGTGAAGAACGGCAAAAAGGCTTGCGCCAGTACCGCCTGGCTCATGCCGCAGCCGTTGTCGCTGACTTCGAGTACGCCATACCAACCGGGGGTCAGCCATTGCTTGATGTCGCCGGCCAGCGGATCGATCTGCTCGCGGAAGGTTTTCAGGGACAGGACCCGGTCTGCCTCATTGTCGGCCATCGCATCGCGGGCGTTGATCGCCAGGTTCAGCAGCACATTGCTCAGACCGCTTACGTCCAGCTTCGCCGGCAAGCCCCCTTCCTGAAGTTCGGTGTGTAGCGTGACCGACGCTCCGATCGAGGTCCTGACCAGCGGCAACAGGTCCTCGACGATCGCGTTCAGGTCATGCAGCGTCACCTCGAGCGCCTGCCGGCGAGCGACCGCAAGCAGCGACTTGGTGACCTGCGCCCCCTTTAGTGCAGCACTGCGGGCGGTTTCGAGGCTACGGCGAGTCTGATCGTCGATCCTGGCGGTCGATTCAATCGCCAGGTCGAGATTGCCGACGATCACTCCGAGCAGATTGTTGAAGTCATGCGCAAGCCCACCGGTCAATTGTCCGATCGCCTCCTGGGTCTGCAACTGACGCATTGCCGCGGTCGAGTTGCGCTGGTCGGTCACATCCTGACCAACGAACAGAACATTTCGCGCTGCGTCGTCATCCTGGCCGGCGATGGATCGAGCGATCAGCGTGAGCCAGCGGGTGTCGCCCGAGGGTCTGATCACCCGGCAATGAAGGTGCTCGGAAGTGCCGTCGCTGACCGCCAGGCGACCGAACGCCTGCTCGAGCGCCGTCCTGTCCTCAAGATGCACATGATCGATGATGCGGCCAACCGCGGGCGCACCGTTATGCTCCAGCTGCAGCAGACGTTGCAACGGGGCGTTGGCGTAGAGCACCGTGCCGGATGGGTCGAGCAGGCAGATGTAATCGGCGACGTTTTCGGTGACCTGTCGGAAGCGCGCCTCGTTGCGAGCCAGCCTGGTTGTCGCGGCCTGTAACTCGCGCACTGTTTGCTGCAGCTCCTCGGTGCGTGCCTGCACCCGTTGCTCGAGCAAGGCCTTCTCGCGCTGTAATGCTTCGTTCAGGTTCTGCGTAACCAGCCGGGTGGCTTCAATTTGTGCTTCATGCGTTTTGGTTGAAGTGATGTCCACCCGGTAACCGACTGTCCCTCCGGCCGGGGTCTTGTGCTCGTCGATTCGCAACCAGCGCCCATCGGGCAGCTTTTGTTCGATCGGACCACCCGGGTTGCGGTGCTGGGCAAGCCGCGTTGCAAGCCAGGCTTGCTCGCGACCCATCGCCTCCGGCATCTGCCCCTTTTGCAAGCCCTCGCGCAAAATGTCCTCAAAACGCACCCCGGGGGCGATGTTGTCGATCAGCGGATAGGTGTCCCGGTACGCCTGGTTGCAGATGACCAGCCGGTCGTCGGTATCGTAGACGACGAAGGCATCCGGCAGTGAAGCGATCGCCTCTTCGAGCAGCGTCTCAGCCCGAACGCGGCGGCGTTCGGTCTCGACCATTGTGGTGGCGTCGATCGCCACTCCCTGGTAGCCGACGAATGCGCCGTTCTTGTCGAAAACCGGGCTGCCAGAAGTCTTTAACCACTGCACGCCGTTGGGGCCGCGACGCGGATAGACGAAATCCGCGAATGGTTCATGCCGCTGGATCGCCAGCTTGTGTTTTGCCCATTCGGCGGCACGCAGCTGCGCATCGTCGAAGCGGCTGCGACCCCCGTATTCGACGGCGATCTCGCCGATCGGCTGCAGCGTGGCGGCGATCTCCTCGCGGGTCTTGCCGTAGTGCCACTGCGCGGGGACTCCGACGCAGCGCTCCACGCTCGCCGACATGTACACGAACCGGTGCTGCGCGTCGGTCTCCCAGAACCAGCCGCCGGTGGCTAGCGCGTAGCGCTCCAGCGACTCGGCCGGGACGAGGACAGATTGGCTGTTGGCGGGCTTGGGCATCGGGGGGCCTGGCACTCCTTGCTCAAAGAGGGCGGCCTGCGGGGCAGCGATGCGCCGCCGATCCGCACTTCTTTCAAGGTAACAGAAGACCAAGCCCGCTGCTTTGAACGCTCCCGGTTAGCGGTGCTTTGCTGCACCTTACTGTGCCGTCAGGCCAGCGCGCCTTGCCACTTCGCCCCAGCGCGTCCATTCGTCGCGCACCATTCGCTCGGCCGATTCGAGCGTCGATTTCTCCGCTTGTGCGCCGGTCTTGGCGAGTTTCTCGCCGATGTCGGCGCGCGAGGTGACCGCGTTGAGCGCGGTATTCAGGCGCTGCATCGTCGCGGCGGGCGTGCCGGCAGGTACCGCCAGCACATGCCATCCGCTGATCGTGACGTTGACGCCCTGTTCGATCGCAGTCGGCGTTTGCGGCGCCACCGTTTCGCGTGCGCCGCTGAGCACGGCGAGCAGCCGCACCCGACCGCTGGCGGCCTGAGGCACCGCGACCGACAGCGGTACCACGAAGGCCTGGACGTCGCCGGCCGCCACCGCAGTGATCGCCGGCGCTGCACCCGTGAATGGGACGTGCGTCATGCGCATGCCGGTGATCTGCATGATCTGCTCGAACGCGATCTGCGAAACGCTGCCATTGCCCCAGGACGCGAAGTTCAACTTGCCATCGTTGGCCTTGGCGTGGGCGACGAATTCGCCGAGCGTCTGCGCAGGAACTGCGGGGCTGCTGACCAGCGACAAGGGGAATCGATCGATGATGCCGGCGGTGGCCAGTTGCTTGAGCGGATCGTAGGGCAGGTTCTTTCGCAGATGCGGGTTCAGCGCGTGGCTTTCCGCGGTGCCGAACAGCATCGTGTAGCCGTCGGGCGCCGCGCGGGCGACGAACTCGGCACCGATCGCCGCACTGGCCCCCGGCTTGTTCATCACGACCACCGGCTGGCCAAGCTCTTCGGACATGCCCTGCGCGACGATGCGCGCAACGATGTCGGCGTTACCACCTGGGGTGAACGGGACGATCAGTTGCAGGGGCCGCTCGGGAAAGCCGGCCGCCTGAGCTGGGGCAGGCGCCAGCTGAACCGTGACGGCCAGGGCGAGCAGGGCGGCAACGCGCGGGAAACCCGCACCAAGTCGGAGCCTTATCTTCATGGTTTTCTCTCTGTTGACAGGAGCGTCCCGAAACCCGGGACGAAGTCGCGAACCTTCGCGATGCGCAGCGCGTTCCACATCATTGCCGAGGCGCTTGAGAGGACCGGCTTACCGATCTCGTCCTCCAGTGATTGCAGCACGTCGATCGTTGGCATCCCCACGCCGCTGATGAAGACCGCCTGTGCCTGCAGCGAATCTACGCGTCTGACCAGTTCGGCGGCACGCTCGGGCGTTTCCAGGTAGATGTTGCGCACGTTTTCGAGACGGCCGCTTGAGACCACCTGCACCCCGTGGTCCTGCAGATGCCGACGTCCGCGTTCAGTCCAGTGCTCGCTGTATGGCGTGGCCAGCGCGATCCGACGGGCGCCCAGTTCGGCCAAGGCCTGCAGAACGCTGCCAAATGCGGTGATGAACGGGATTCCGGTGCTCCGATGCATGCGTTCGACCAGTTCGGCCTCAGCTTGGCGCCCCAGGGTGTAGCTGGTGGCGGTATGGGCCAGGACGATGACCGCGGGCTGCACCAGTGCGAGCATCTCGACGTTTTCGTCCAGATGCGCGATCTGGCTCAGGTTACGCTCCTCTTGCCCGTCATGTGAGCCGGTGATGCCACGCGCGACCATTCGCGTGAAATGCACGCCGACTCCCGGGGGGGCGAGACGGAACATTTCCGGCTCGGTGGTTGGGTTGCCTGGTGGGACCAGAAAGCCGATTCGGGTGTGAGGCAGAGGCATCGCGTTGCGCTGTGGTGGTCAGGCGGTTGGTGAGAGGCGGCGCGCCGGGCTGCATTGCGAAGCGATGGTAGCCCGCGCCGGAGCCGTGTCGATATCTGGGGGTTTCGTCTGCCGGACTGCGGCAACCTGCGCGGTCACTCAGTCCGCTGCGCGCCCCTTCATCACCTGATCGAAAACGTTCACGCCAGCCTGGGGTGAGCGCGGATCCTCGAACGTGACCCGCCGGTTGACGCGTCGGTGCGGCCAGTAATCGGCGTTGGCGTAATGCTGGGTAGAGCGGTTGTCCCAGATCGCGATGCCGTTGCGTTCCCACTGGTGGTGCACCATGAAATCCGGACGCTGCAACCAGTCGTAAAGAAACCGCAGCACTGCGTCGCTTTCGCGCAGATCCAGGCCATTGATGCGTTTGGTGAAGGTCGAGTTCACATACAGGCAGTTGCGACCGCTTTGCGGATGGCGCAGCACGACCGGATGCGACACCGGCTTGTACAGGCGCATGGCTTCGAGCAGGGCTTGCTCACCATGCCGAGCGAGCGAATCCCGAAAGCCGCTGACCTCCCAGGTGTGTGTGGCGCTCAGCCGGGCGAGATAGGCTTGCATCCCGGACGAGAGCGCCGCGAACGCCTTACTGGTGCTGACCCAGCAGGTGTTTCCGCCCGCCGGTGGGGTTTCGGTGATCTGGATTACGGTCCCCAGGGCGGGGTATTGCATCCAGGTGATGTCGGTATGCCACTGGTCGATGCCCGGAGGGCGATCGTGGTCGGACACGATCATTTCCACGTTGGCATGATCGGGCGAGCGTTCGAAAAACGATCCCGGAGATACCTTGCCGAACACGCCGGCCAGCGCCACATGCTGTTCGGCGCTGATCTGCTGTGGTCGCAGGAACAACACGCCGAAATCCCACAATGCCTGGCGCAGCTCGCGCTTGATCGGCGTGGTCAGCGGTTTGGTCAGATCTAAGCCGTCGATCCAGGCTGCAAAACCGGGCATGCGCGGGGTGATTTGCAGATGCCGGTAACGCGAGGTCGGCTGGATCGCATCGAAGCTGATCGGCCGGCGCCTCAGGTCCAGACCTTTGCGGGCTTGCGCGGCTGTCAGCGGGCGTATTGTCTTGTCGGTGTCTGGCATGAAGTGCTCTCCCAATGCCCGAGGCTTGGCGAATGGCAAATGGATGATCTATTTGCGTGCTTGCAGGTCGGCGACGCGGCCTAGCCTGGCGCATACCGCCGCTGAGCCGAAACACAGGATCGCAAGCAGCATGATCAGCTTGCGACCTTGCAGCCAGGACATTGCCCAAGTGTGGAATCGGTCGGCCAGCACCATCGCCTGCCCGCCGATCTTTTGAAGCTGGTAGTCACGCGCCCGCCGTTCGCCCGGGGCATAGACCGAACAGGCAGCATCAGGGTTTTCGCAGTCGGGAGGGTCCGGGGGCAGCAGCAAGGCCAGCAATGCCAGGCCGATACCCAGCACCGTGAGCAGGCGGCTTGCCTCGGTCAGCGGATTGCCAGGCTTGGCGGGTTCGGATGGCTGGAGCATTGGATCGGATTTTATGGATCGCCCGCCGGCGCGGGCAGACGTGGCGATGTTGATCGCTTCGCCAGACCTTGTCGAGCCAGGACAGGGTGCGATGTTGGCGGTCGTGGTGCGCATGCTGGAATTCAGCGCGCATGGCACGCGATCGCAACGGCTATGATCAGTGCCTTCGGAACAGGCCAGCCCGCCGATGCGCGCCGGTCTGTCGCGCGACGGGTGCGCCGACGGCAGGGGGCTGACGATGAGGGTTGCGAGCACTGGCTTTGGCGCCGAGCACCGTGTTTGGTGGCGCAGATGAGCGCCGATCGGCAGGGGAGCGATACAGCGCCGGTTTCTGGGTCGTCCAGCCAAACCGCTCCGGCCTCTGGTGGCAAAGGCGCGTCATCAGACATTCAGCGCATCAAGGACGGGCCGATCCTGTCCACGCTGCTGCGCCTGGCAGTGCCCAATGTGCTGGCGATGCTGATGACGGTGCTGGTCGCGATTGCCGAAACCTTCTATGTCGGCCTGCTCGGCACCACGCAGCTGGCTGCGATGGCGCTGGTGTTTCCATTCGTGATGCTGATGCAGCAGATGTCGGCCGGCGCAATGGGCGGCGGCGTGTCGTCGGCGATCAGCCGCGCGCTGGGCGAATCGAACGAGCAGCGTGCGCAGACGCTGGCCTTTCATGCGTTGGTGATCGGCTTGGCGCTCGGCGTGTTCGCATCGCTGTTCTTTCTTCTGCTCGGCCCGGCGCTTTACCGGCTGCTTGGCGGTACCGACCAGGTGCTGGAGGTTGCGGTCCGCTACTCGACGACCTTCTTTTGCGGCGTTGTGCTGATCTGGCTGATGAACACGATGGCCTCGATCCTGCGCGGCACCGGCAACATGCGGATCCCCTCGCTCGGCATCTTCGGCGCCGCGCTGCTGCAGATCGTGCTTTCCGGTGTGCTCGGTCTGGGCCTGGGACCGATTCCGCGGCTCGGCATGACCGGGATTGCGCTCGGCCAACTGCTGGCGATGGGCGCCGGGGTCGCATTCTTCGGCTGGTACCTGCTCGGCGGCAAGGGGCGGCTGACGCTGCGTCTGCGCGGCATCGCGATGCACGGGGAGATGTTTCACGACATCCTGAAGGTGGGTGCGCTGGCCTGCCTGTCGCCGCTGCAGTCGGTACTGACGATGCAGATCTTCACCGGCTTGATCGCTCGCCTGGGCACACTGCCGCTGGCCGGCTACAGCATCGGGCAGCGGCTGGAGTTCCTCTTGGTGCCGATCTCGTTCGGCATCGGGGTTGCGTCGGTGCCGATGGTCGGCATGGCAATCGGCGCTGGCAAGGTCGCGCGGGCCCGGCGTGTCGCCTGGACCGCCGGGCTGGTGTCGATGCTGAATCTGGCGGTGATCGGCCTGGTGGTCGCGATCAGCCCGGACCTGTGGGCCGGGCTGTTCACCTCGGACGAGCAGGTGCTCGAGGTTGCGCGCCAGTACCTGCGCATCGCCGGGCCGGCGTTCCCCTTCTTCGGGCTCGGGCTCACGCTGTACTTCGCGTCGCAGGGCTCGGGCAAGATGCTCGGGCCGGTCACCGCCGCGCTGGTGCGTCCGGTGCTCGTGGCCGGAGTTGGCGGCTGGATGGCCTCGCAAGGCATGGAAGCTCCGGCTTACTTCGCGCTGGTTGCCGGTAGCCTGGTCGCCTACGGGCTGGCCACCGCGCTGTCAGTCAGGCTGACTCGCTGGGGGCGGCACAGTTAGGGCTGGCGGGGCTTCGGGCCGCGCCTGCAGTGCCTCAGACCGGGTTCGACTTGGCGGGCAGGCCCAGCAACGCGCGCGCATCATCCGGCGTGGCGATCTCGCGGCCTTCCTGGCGTGCAATGTCGGCCGCGATCCGCACGATTTGTTCGTTTGGCGGGCAGCCGAGCTCCGGATACGCATAGTCGCCGATGCCCGGCGCGATGTGGCCGCCGAGCCGCGCAGACATCTGCGCCAGCGCCAGCAGATTGCCGCCGACCACGTTACTGGACCATTCGCAGCGCACCCCGGCGGGCAGAAAGCGCAGGTGCGCGTCGAGCCCGTCCGGTGTGCCCGGATGTCCGGTCAGGCACGGGCCGTCGGTCATGTTGACCAGGAAGTAGGCCGGCTGCTCGATCAGGCCCATCTCGATCATCGCCGCGGCGCGGCGTGTGAAGCCGACCGCCCAGGTGACCAACTGTGGCTTGATGCCGACCCGTCTGAACTCGCGTGCATAGCGCTCGAGCGTGTCGGTGCGGTTCATGTAGACCCGGTCCGCGTGCTCGAAACGCCCTGCCTGCGCGTCCCAGCTGTCCAGGTTCACCGAGCCGGTGTCGATCGGCGCGATGTCAGGCCGGGTTTCGGGATCGGCAGCCAGTTGGGTGACGCAGCGGATCCGTCCATCGGGGTCATCGTCATTGGCGAACCAGCCCAGCGTCGGGTGCACCAGAATGTCGCAGCGGGCGCGGATCTTGCGGATGATCTCGGCATAGACCTCGAATTCGTGCGACGGCGAGCCGTCGGGATTGCGCGCGTGAAAGTGCACGATGCTGGCGCCGGCCTCGCGGCAGCGCGCAGCGGTGTCGGCGATTTCGTCGGGGGTCCATGGCACATGCGGATTCTGGTCGCGCATTGCGTACTCGTTGATCCTTGCCTCGAGGATCATCTTGCTGGGCATCGTTGTCTCCTGGGTGACGCGGGGCTGGCCGGCGCGAGGAATGGTTCGGGTGTCGATGCACGCGACGATACCAGCAGCAAGGTATGCAGCTGCTTTGGGTCAGAATATCGAGCGCTTGCGTCGGGCGATCGCAGAGTGATCTAGACCGGAACCAGTGGGAACCCTAACTGGGTCTGCAGACCGGATAATCTTGCGGCCCGATTCAGGAGCCGCCCGCATCCGGATTGGCTGGCGTTGCGGTGCAGATCGTGTTGTCCGTGGGTCAGACATTGGAGAGAGCCTTGGTCGTTGAAGCGGGAAATCAGAGCGTCGGGCCGGCAGGCGGGCAGGACGATGGGCAGCGAGCCGATGCTGCCGGGCATCGGCCATCGGCCGGGCAAGATCCGCGCGAGTTGTTTTCGCTGGCCGGACGGGTCGCGCTGGTGACCGGCGCCGGGCGAGGTATTGGCGCGGCGATCGCACGGATGCTCGCGCGGGCCGGTGCCGAAGTTGTACTGGTCTCGCGTACCGCCAGCGAACTGCAGGCGGTCTGCGATGAGATCACCCGTTTCGGGGGTCGGGCGCGGGCGAGCGTCGGCAGCGTGACCGATCGTGCAGCGATGCGCGCGCTGATCGATGCCTTGCCGCAACTCGACATCGTCGTGAACAACGCCGGCAACAACATTCCGGAGCCCTTCGTTGAGGTCAGCGACGAGCATCTGGATGAACTGCTTGAGCTGAACACCCGCTCGGTGTTCACGATCGCGCAGGCCGGCGTACGCAAGATGCTGCAGCATCCACAGCGCAGGACGCGTGGCGGTGTGATCATCAACATCTCGTCGCAGATGGGGCATGTCGGCTCCCCCAATCGCACCGTGTACTGCATGACCAAGCATGCGGTCGAAGGTCTCACCAAGGCCATGGCGGTTGAGCTTGCGCCGGAGTCGATCCGGGTGTGCAGCGTCGCGCCAACCTTTGTCGACACGCCACTCGTGCGCCGCATCATCGACACACCCGAGAAAGAACAGTTTGTGCTGTCCAGCATCCCGGCAGGCCGGCTGGCCACCGAAACCGATATCGCCGCCGCAGTGCTTTACCTCGCCTCGCCGGCGGCGTCGATGGTCACCGGGACCAGTCTGGTGGTCGACGGGGGCTGGACTGCGCGCTGATCAGGTCTCGCCGCGGACGGGCCTCGCACCGGACCCATGGCCTAGAGCGGTACGGGTGCATGTTGCCCGAGGTCACGACGACGATCGTCCAGGGCGGTTTTCGCATTCACTAGCAAACGGAGCTACGACATGGCTGGTACCAAAGGCTACATTTTCGCGGAACTCGATATCACCGACGCCGCGTATTTCTACGACGAGTACATGCCGCGAGTGCGGCCAGTGCTGGAAAAATACGGCGCGAAGTTCCTGATCGGTGACGACAAGCCGCGGGTGCTCGAGGGCGATCGAATCGTCAAGCGTATTGTCTTCATCGAGTTTGAGAGCCCGCAGCGCGCCGACGAGTTTTATCACTCGAAGGACTACCAGGACGTGATCGGCTACCGCTTCCGGTCTGCGAACGCGCACCTGTATATGCTGCAGGGTTTGGACCCGTCAGCCTGATTGCACAGGCGAACCATTCAGTGAAAAAGCCAGGAGAGTTTTTGTGAGTGATGCAGGGCAGTTCGATTACGTGATCGTCGGCGCAGGTGCCGGAGGCTGCGCGCTTGCCAACCGTCTGTCGCGTGACTCCTCGGTGCGGGTGCTCCTGCTTGAGGCGGGCCCCGAGGACACGAACGTCTGGATGAAGATTCCGGCCGGCGTGCCGCGTGTGGTCGCCGACCCCAAGGTCAGCTGGAACTATGTTTCGGAACCGGAGCCGGGTCTGAACAATCGCCAGATCGCCTGGCCGCGCGGCCGCACGCTCGGCGGCAGCAGCTCGATCAATGGCCTGGTCTACATGCGCGGCACCCCAGCTGATTACGATGGCTGGCGCGAGATGGGCAACGAGGGCTGGGGCTGGAGCGATGTGCTGCCCTACTTCAAGCGCGGCGAGCGGCATTTCGGTGGCGAAAGCGCACTGCATGGCGCCAATGGGGAACTGAGGGTCTCGCCGCTCACCGAGCCGCATCCGGCCTCGGATGCGTTCATCGAAGCGGCGGTCAATATCGGCATCCCGCGCAACGATGACTTCAACGGGCCGCAGCAAGAAGGCGTTGGCTATCTGCAGTTCATGATCGGCGATGGCGAGCGCTCGTCGGGTGCGTCCGCATTTCTGCATCCGGTGCGCAATCGGCCGAACCTGAAGGTGCAGACCGGGGCGCTGGTCGAGCGCGTGTTGCTCGAAGGGCGGCGCGCCACCGGTGTGCAGTACTCGCTTGGCGGGCAGTCGATGCGGGCGCAGGCGGGCGAGGTGATCTTGTGTGGCGGGTCAGTCAACTCACCGCAATTGCTGATGCTGTCCGGAATCGGCCCCGGCGCGCAGCTTGCCGAACACGGCGTGGCCCTGGTCCATGACCTGCCCGGGGTCGGCAACAACTTGCATGACCACATGTATGCGCACTGCCTGGCGCGTGTCGACGAGTCGTTCTCGATCAATCGTCAGATCTCGAGCAAGCTGCGAATGATCCCTGAGGTACTGCGCTATCTGGTTTCACGGCGCGGGCTGCTGAACTCGGCTGCGGCGCAGGTTGGTCTGTTCACGCGGACCAATCCGGAGCTGATCTGGCCTGATCTGCAGCTTCAGATGCGGCCGTTCAGCATGGTCAGTAACGGCGGCATGTATCAGACGGTGCCTGAGCCGAAGATCACCGCATCCTGCGCGCTGCTGCAGCCGCACTCGCGCGGCTCGATCACGCTGCGCTCGGCTGATCCGCGCGAAGCGCCGCGCATGCTGGCCAACTACCTGACTGATGCACGCGATCTGCCGCCGCTGCTGGCCGGCATCAAGATGATCCGAAAAATTTTCATGGCCGAGCCGTTGGCGCAACACGTCACCGGCGAGGAGTTGCCCGGGCCGGGCGTGCAGACCGATGAGCAGATCATCGAGTACCTGCGTAACAACGGGCAGTCGATGTACCACCCGGTCGGCTCCTGCAGCATGGGCCCTGATGGCGACGAGATGGCGGTTGTCGATGCACGCTTGCGGGTGCGCGGCATCCAGGGTCTGCGGATCGCGGACGCTTCGGTGATGCCGAAGGTGCCTTCCGGAAACACGAACGCGCCGACGATCATGGTCGCCGAGAAGGCGGCCGACATGATCGTCGAGGACGCGCGCGCCGGCCGGCGCTGAATCGACCTGCAGCCGGCTGCTGCAGATCAGACGCCGCGGGCGCCGCTGGCCATGAAGCCGCCGTCGACCGGCAGTGCAACACCGTTGATGTAGGCCGCGGCGTCCGACGCCAGGAATGCCGCGGTCGCAGCGATCTCGGTGGTCAGCCCGTAGCGCCCCGCCGGGATCGCAGCTGCGTACTGGCGCCGGAACTCGGGGCTGTGCAGCACCTGCGTCATCGGCGTGTCGACCGGACCCGGGCAGATCGCGTTGGCGGTGATGCCCAGTTCGGCCAGTTCAGCGGCCATTTGCCGCGTCAGGCCGATCACCGCGGCCTTTGAGGTGCCGTAGGCGGTGCGACCCTTGCCCACCGCGCGCATGCCGGCCACCGACGCGATGCTGATGATCCTGCCCCAGCCTTTGCGCGCCATCTGCCGGCCGGCATGCTGGCTGCACAGCAGCACGCCGTTGACGTTGACGTTCATCGTCGCGAGCCAGTTCTCGAGCGGAAACTCCAGAAACGGAAAGGTCTTTGCGATGCCGGCGTTATTGACCAGGATGTCGCAGCCGCCATGATCGCGCTCCACCTTGGCAAAGGCGGAGGCGATCGAATCGGGCGAGCCGACGTCGATCTGCAGTGCGGTGGCCGAACCGCCAGCATCACGGATCCGGGCGGCGGTGTCGCCGGCCTTGTCGATGTCCAGGTCGGCGACGATGATCGCGATACCGTCCTGCGCGAGCCTCTCGCAGATCGCACCACCGATCCCGACCGCACCACCGGTCACCAGGGCTGTCCTTGCGTGGCTGCGGCTCGTCTGACTCATCTCGGCTCCTTATTCCATTCAATGCGAAAAGTCGCGAGTTTAC
>Ga0255220_1000325_pt1 | contig 20269 bp, 15 predicted proteins | sample Miss_Colum_RepB__FD_188423 | JGI IMG/M metagenome (GOLD analysis project Ga0255220, IMG submission 188423) | Freshwater microbial communities from Mississippi River, Louisiana, United States - Miss_Colum_RepB_8d | ecosystem: Environmental > Aquatic > Freshwater > River | place: USA: Louisiana...
CAAGCGGCCTCGCAGGGCGCGGGGCAGATGCGGCCGGTGAACTCGGGGAAGTTGTTGGTGCTGTGCAGGACCTCGATCGCGTTCTTCCAGTCGTTGCGATAGACCAGGTCGTTGAAGTCCGGAATGATGTTGTTGACCGGGCAGCCGTTGTTGCAAAACGGCGTGCCGCAGTCCATGCAGCGCGCGCCCTGGATCTTGGCCTGCTCGGGGGTGAGCGTGAGGACAAATTCCTTGTAGTTGTTCACGCGCTCTTGCGGCGGCAGGTAGGCCTCCTCAATGCGCTCAAACTCCATGAAGCCGGTGACTTTTCCCATGATGATTCCTTTGCTGGCGTTCGCGGGGCTTTAGGCAGCCACCGGCTTGGCGGCCTGAGCGGCCTTCTTGGCATTGATCTCGCCCAGCGCGCGCTTGTACTCGTTGGGGAAGACCTTGACGAATTTGGCACGGGCCTGCGCCCAGTCATCGAGCAGTTCGCGTGCGCGGCGGCTGCCGGTCCACTTGAAGTGGTCTTCCAGCAGTTTGCGCAGCTGCGCCTCGTCGGTCTGGTCGCGGTGCCAGATGGCGCGGTCGATCTGCGCCTCTTGCTCGGCGCTGCTGAGCACCTTCTCCATGCTGACCATGGCGGTGTTGCAGCGCTTGGCGAACTGGCCGTCCTCGTCGTAGACGTAGGCCACGCCGCCGCTCATGCCGGCACCAAAGTTGCGGCCAGTCTTGCCCAGCACCGCCACGGTGCCGCCGGTCATGTACTCGCAGCCGTGGTCGCCCGTGCCCTCCACCACCGCGGTGGCGCCCGACAGGCGCACCGCAAAGCGCTCGCCGGCCACGCCCGCGAAGAAGGCCTCACCGGTGGTGGCGCCGTACATCACGGTGTTGCCCACAATGATGTTCTGCGCGGCCACGCCGCGGAAGTCCAGGCTCGGGCGCACCACCACGCGGCCGCCCGAGAGGCCCTTGCCGGTGTAGTCGTTGGCCTCGCCGATCAGGTACAGCGTGATGCCGTTGCAGAGGAAGGCGCCAAAGGACTGGCCACCGGTGCCTTCGAGCTGGATGCGGATGGTGTCGTCGGGCAGGCCTTCCGGATGCACCTTGGTCACCGCGCCCGAGAGCATCGCGCCCACCGAGCGGTTGACGTTGCGCGCGGTCTCCATGAACTGCACCTTCTCGCCCTTGTCGATGGCGGCGCGGCTCTTGGCGATCAGCACCTGGTCGAGCGACTTCTCAAGACCGTGCTCCTGCATCTCGACATGGCGCTTGGGCACCTCGGCGTCGACCTGCGGCACGGCCAGCAGGCGCGAGAAGTCCAGGCCACGGGCCTTCCAGTGGGCAATGCCGGCACGCATGTCGAGCAGATCGGCGCGGCCGACCAGGTCGTCAAACTTGGCAATGCCCAGCTGGGCCATGATCTGGCGCACTTCTTCGGCAATGAAGAAGAAGTAGTTGACCACATGCTCGGGCTTGCCCGAGAACTTCTTGCGCAGCAGCGGGTCTTGCGTGGCCACCCCCACCGGGCAGGTGTTCAGGTGGCACTTGCGCATCATGATGCAGCCCTCGACGACCAGCGGCGCGGTGGCAAAGCCAAACTCGTCGGCGCCCAGCAGCGCGCCAATGGCGACGTCGCGGCCGGTCTTCATCTGGCCGTCGGCCTGCACACGGATGCGGCCGCGCAGGCCGTTGAGCACCAGGGTCTGCTGGGTCTCGGCCAGGCCGATTTCCCAGGGCGAACCTGCGTGCTTGACCGAGGACCAGGGCGAGGCACCGGTGCCGCCGTCATGGCCGGCGATCACCACATGGTCGGCCTTGCACTTGGCCACGCCCGCGGCGATGGTGCCCACGCCCACTTCCGAGACCAGCTTGACGCTGATGTCGCTGTGCGGGGCCACGTTCTTGAGGTCGTGGATCAGCTGAGCCAGGTCCTCGATCGAGTAGATGTCGTGGTGCGGCGGGGGCGAGATCAGGCCCACACCCGGCACCGAGTGACGCAGCTTGCCGATGTAGGTCGAGACCTTGCCGCCGGGCAGCTGACCGCCCTCGCCAGGCTTGGCGCCCTGGGCCATCTTGATCTGGATCTGGTCGGCGCTCGAGAGGTACTCGGCGGTCACGCCAAAGCGGCCCGAGGCCACCTGCTTGATGCGCGAGCGCAGGCTGTCGCCGTCTTGCAGCGGCATGTCCACCTCGACCTGCTCATCGCCAATCACGCTCTTGAGCGTGGCGCCCTGCTTGATCGGGATGCCCTTGAGCTCGTTGCGGTAACGCGCCGGGTCCTCGCCGCCTTCGCCGGTGTTGCTCTTGCCGCCAATGCGGTTCATGGCCACGGCCAGGGTGGCATGCGCCTCGGTCGAGATCGAACCGAGCGACATGGCGCCGGTGGCAAAGCGCTTGACGATCTCGCTGGCCGGCTCGACCTGCTCGAGCGGGATGGCCTTGGCCGGATCGATCTTGAACTCGAACAGACCGCGCAGCGTCATGTGGCGCTTGCTCTGGTCGTTGATGATCTGCGCGTATTCCTTGTAGGTGCTGAAGTTGTTGGCACGCGTGCTGTGCTGCAGCTTGGCAATCGCGTCCGGGGTCCACATGTGCTCTTCGCCACGGGCGCGCCAGGCGTACTCGCCGCCCACGTCCAGGGCATTGGCCAGGACCGGGTCGTCGCCAAACGCGGCCTTGTGCATGCGGATCGCTTCCTCGGCAATCTCAAACACGCCGATGCCCTCGACGCGGCTGGCGGTGCCGGTGAAGTACTTGTCGATCGTCTCTTTGTTGATGCCGATGGCCTCAAAGAGCTGCGCGCCGCAGTAGGACATGTAGGTGCTCACGCCCATCTTGGACATGATCTTGGACAGGCCCTTGCCCACCGCCTTGACGTAGTTGTAGATGGCCTTGTCGGCCGACAGATCGCCCGGCAGGTCCTTGTGCATGGCGGCCAGGGTTTCCATGGCCAGGTAGGGGTGAACCGCCTCGGCGCCGTAGCCCGCCAGCACCGCAAAGTGGTGCACCTCGCGCGCGGTGCCGGTCTCGACGACCAGGCCGGCGGTGGTGCGCAGGCCCTCACGCACCAGGTGCTGGTGGATGGCCGACAGCGCCAGCAGGGCCGGGATGGCCACGCGCTCGGCGTTGACGCCCCGGTCGCTGATGATCAGGATGTTGTGGCCGCCCTTGATGGCGTCCACCGCTTCGGCGCACAGCGAGGCCAGCTTGGCCTCCACGCCCTCGCGGCCCCAGCTGACCGGGTAGGTGATGTCGAGCGTGGCGCTCTTGAACTTGCCCTGGGTCACGCGGGCAATGTCGCGCAGCTTGGCCATGTCGGCAAAGTCCAGCACCGGCTGGCTCACCTCCAGGCGCATGGGCGGGTTGACCTGGTTGATGTCGAGCAGGTTGGGCTTGGGGCCAATGAAGGACACCAGCGACATCACGATCGCTTCGCGGATCGGGTCGATCGGCGGGTTGGTCACCTGCGCAAACAACTGCTTGAAGTAGTTGTAGAGCGGCTTGTTCTTATCCGAGAGCACGGCCAGCGGGCTGTCGTTGCCCATCGAGCCAATGCCCTCCTCGCCTTGCGCGGCCATGGGCGCGATCAGGAACTTGATGTCTTCCTGGGTGGTGCCGAAGGCCTGTTGCTGGTCCAGCAGCGAAACAGGGCTGGTCGGCGCCGCCTGCTGGCCCTCGGCCACATCGTCGAGCTTGATGCGCAGGTTGTCGATCCACTGGGCGTAAGGCTTGGCACTGGCCAGGCCCGCCTTGAGTTCCTCGTCGTCGATCATGCGGCCTTGCTCCAGATCGATCAGGAACATCTTGCCCGGCTGCAGGCGCCACTTGCGCACGATCTTGCTCTCGGGCACGGGCAGCACGCCCGACTCCGAGCCCATGATGACCATGTCGTCGTCGGTCACGCAGTAGCGCGAAGGCCGCAGGCCGTTGCGGTCAAGGGTGGCGCCAATCTGGCGGCCGTCGGTGAACACGATCGAGGCCGGGCCGTCCCAGGGCTCGAGCATGGCCGCGTGGTACTCATAGAAGGCCTTGCGGCGCGCGTCCATGGTGGTGTGCTGTTCCCAGGGCTCGGGAATCATCATCATCACCGCCTGGCTGATGGGGTAACCCGCCATGGTCAGCAGTTCCAGGCAGTTGTCGAAGGTGGCGGTGTCGGACTGGCCAGCAAAGCTGATGGGGTAGAGCTTTTGCAGGTCGTTGGCCAGCACCGGCGAGGACATCACGCCCTCGCGCGCACGCATCCAGTTGTAGTTGCCCTTGACGGTGTTGATCTCGCCGTTGTGCGCCACATAGCGGTAGGGGTGGGCCAGCGGCCACTCTGGGAAGGTGTTGGTCGAGAAGCGCTGGTGCACCAGGCCCAGGGCCGAGACGCAGCGCTCGTCCTGCAGGTCCAGGTAGTAAGTGCCCACCTGGTCGGCCAGCAGCAGGCCCTTGTAGACCACGGTGCGGCTGGACATGCTGGGGATGTAGTACTCGTTGCTGTGCTTGAGCTTGAGCGCCTGGATGGCGGCGCTGGCGGTCTTGCGGATCACGTACAGCTTGCGCTCGAGCGCGTCCTGCACGATCACGTCGGCGCCGCGGCCGATGAAGATCTGGCGGATGATCGGCTCTTTGGCGCGCACACGGGGCGACATGGGCATGTCGAGGTTGACGGGCACATCGCGCCAGCCCAGCACCACCTGGCCTTCGGCCTTGACGGCGCGCTCGAGCTCTTGCTCGCAAGCCATGCGCGAGGCGTGCTCCTTGGGCAGAAAGACCATGCCCACGCCGTACTCGCCAAAGGGCGGCAGCGCCAGGCCTTGCTTGGCCATCTCGTCGCGGTAGAGCGCATCGGGCAGCTGGATCAGGATGCCGGCGCCGTCGCCCATGAGCTTGTCGGCACCGACGGCACCCCGGTGGTCGAGGTTCTCGAGAATCTTGAGCGCCTGGGTGACGATGGCATGGGACTTCTGTCCCTTGATGTGCGCCACAAAGCCAACACCACACGCGTCGTGCTCGTTGGCGGGGTCATACAGACCGTTTTGTTGCAAGAAAAGTTGATCAGCAGCCGTCGTCATGGCGCGCTCCTAGGGTTTTTACGCAGGTCGAGCATGATACTTCACAGCAACCCCCGTGCCAGAAAAATTAATTGGGGTCAGATCCCAATTAATTCTCTGCGCGATTCGATGGGGTCTTAATTGGGGACAGATCAACCCTGCGGGGATTTGAAGGGCCGCCCGGCCTTGCCCGGCTGCAGACGGCGCTCGGTCTGCGCCTTGAGCTCGGTCACAAAGCGATCGGTGCCCAGGGCCCAGCCCGACAAGGCGCTGTGGGTCAGGTCGGCGCGCTGGCGCTCGGCCAGGCCGTGCTGCACCAGCTCGGCATACGCGGCTTCGCGGGCAAACGGGGTGTTGCCCAAGGCCCAATACAGTGCGTGGTGCGTCACCAATTTGTCGCGCGAGAGCCCAATACAGTGCCGATGGCTGGACCAGGCATGGTCTTGCGGCTGCGCCACCATGCCAGCACGCACCGGGTTGAGGTCGATGTAGACCATGCAGGCGAGCAGGTAGCGCTCGGACTCGATCAGGTTGCTGCGGTAGCGCCCTTCCCACAGGGTGCCGGTGCGCCCATGGCGCAGGTTGTGCTGGCGCACATAGGCACGGCCCACGGCCTGCATCATGCGCGGCAGACCATCCTGGGTCTCGGGGGTGGCCAGCAGGTGAAAGTGGTTGTCCATCAGCACCCAGGCGTGAATGGCCACCTTGAACAGGCGGGACTGCTCAAACCACAGGTCATACAGGCGCTGGCGGTCCTGGTCGTCGCGCACGATCGGCTGGCGATCGTTGCCACGCTGGATCACATGGTGGGGATACCCGGGCAGGGTCAGGCGAGGCAATCGGGCCATGGTGCGGTCGCGGTCCCCGTGTCAGAACCAGCGGGCACGCAGCAGCGCATGCCCGCGGTCTGCGGCGATCAGTCGCCAAACATTTTCTGCTTGAGCTCGCGCCGCTGCTGGGCCTCGAGCGACAGGGTGGCGGTCGGACGGGCCAGCAAGCGGCCCACGCCGATGGGCTCGCCGGTCTCGTCGCAAAAGCCGTAGTCGCCAGCGTCGATGCGGGCGATGGACTGCTCGATCTTCTTGAGCAGCTTGCGCTCGCGGTCGCGGGTACGCAGCTCAAGCGCGTGCTCTTCTTCGATGGTGGCGCGGTCGGCCGGGTCCGGCACCACCACGGTGTCTTCGCGCAGGTGCTCGGTCGTCTCGCCGGCGTTGGTCAGGATGTCCTGCTTGAGTTGAACCAGCTTGCGGCGGAAATAGGCCATCTGCACATCGTTCATGTACTCGTCGTCGGGCATGGCGATGACGTCGGCGTCGGTCAGCTGGTCAATCGGCTTGGATTTCCAGTTGTTCGCCAATTTGGCGTCTTTTTTAAGCGGGGTAGGAACCGGAACGTTCAGAACAGTAGAAGGCATGCTGGGGAAATAACTGGCCTTGGCGGCGGTGGAAGCCACCGCCTGCGGCATGGACGGAACCACCAAGGCCGCAGAGCGTGCGGACTTGGTATTGCGAGGGGTGACCGGCTTGGCCGGCACAGGGGCGGCGGCGGGTTTGACCGGCACGGCCGCCTTGGCCGCCGCGGGTGCGACAGCCTTGACGGCAGGGGCCGGCGTGGGTTTGGCCGCGGCTTTGGCGCTGACCGGGGCCTTGGCCGTTGCCGCGGCTTTGGCAGCGGGCTTGGCGGTGGCCTTGACCGGGGCTTTGTCCACGGCTTTGGCGGCTGCCTTCACGGGCGCCTTGGCCGCCGCCTTGGCGGGGGCTTTGACCGCGGTCTTGGCCGGGGCTTTGGGGGGTGCTTTGCTTGACGGCGCTTTGGCCGGGGCTTTGGCCGCTGCTTTGGCGGGCGCCTTGGCCGGGGCTTTGGCCGCAGCAGTCTTGGCGGTCGCTGCCTTCACCGGCGCGGGTTTGGAGGACGCTCGCGCGGAGGACGTCGCGGCGGTCGTCTTGACCGGCTTGGACGCTGCGTTCTTCGGTGTCGTCTTCACGTCATGCTCCTCAGCGGGCGCGGCTCAGGCATCGAGCCTGGGTCCGCAAAGCGGCCAAACATCCCATCGGAGACGCAAGGCCTGCGTTCAACAGGGGGCTCGTCGGCCCCTGTTGGGCCGGTGTCAACGAAACACCCTGTCGGCGGGCATTGTAGCCATGCTTTGCTGACACGGACCTGCAGGGTCTCCCGCCAGGCCGAATCAAACCAGGCACTGCTGCAGACCCTGCTCCAGGATCTCGCGCGGCAACTCGATGCCAATGAACACCATCTTGCTCATTTTCTTTTCATCAGCGCCCCAGGCCGGGCCCAGATCGCTGCCCATCAACTGGTGCACGCCCTGGAAAATCACCTTGCGTTCGGTGCCGCGCATCCACAACACGCCCTTGTAGCGCAGCATGCGCGGGCCGTAGATGTTGACGATGGCGCCCAGGAAGTCCTCGAGCTTGGCCGGATCGAAGGGGCGATCGGCCCGGTAGACAAAGCTCTTGACGTCGTCGTCGTGGTGATGGTGGTGGCCGTGGTCGTGCTGGTGCGAGGGGTGGTCGCAATGCTCGCCATGCGCATGGTCGTGATCGTGGTGATGCCCATGGCCGTCCTCGCTCAGGAAGTCGGGGTCGATGTCGAGCTTGGCATTGAGGTTGAAGCCACGCAGGTCAAACACCTCGGCCAGCGACACCTCGCCAAAGTGCACCACCTTTTGCGGCGCGCGCGGGTTCATGTGGCGCAGGCGGTGCTGCAAGGCCTCCAGGGCCTGCGGCTCGACCAGGTCGGCCTTGCTGATGAACAGCTGGTCGGCAAAGCCCACCTGGCGGCGCGCCTCCTGGCGGTCATTGAGTTGCTGCGCCGCGTGCTTGGCGTCCACCAGGGTCAGGATGGCGTCGAGCAAAAAGCTCTCGGCGATCTCGTCGTCCATGAAAAAGGTTTGCGCCACCGGGCCCGGGTCGGCCAGGCCGGTGGTCTCGATCACCACCCGGTCAAACTGAAGCAGGCCTTTGCGCCGCTTGGCCGCCAGCATTTGCAAGGTGGTGCGCAAGTCCTCACGGATGGTGCAGCAGACGCAGCCGTTGCTCATCTGGATGATCTGCTCCTCGGTGTTGCTGACCAGGATGTCGTTGTCGATGTTCTCTTCACCGAATTCGTTTTCGATCACCGCGATCTTGTGGCCGTGCGCCTCGGTCAGCACGCGCTTGAGCAAGGTCGTCTTGCCCGAGCCCAGAAAGCCCGTGAGGATGGTGGCAGGAATGAGGGACATGGTGGCTCCGAAAAGAGATGCGGGCCGCCCTGGGCGACCCGCCGGATCTGAAGAATTGGGGAGTGTAGCCCTGTTTTTCAAGCCGCCTTGCGCAGCACGACCAGGCCCTTGAGGTACTCGCCTTCGGGGAAGTCGATCGTCATGGGATGGTCGGGCGAGGCCTGCAGGCGCGCGCTCAGGTAGCCGTCGACCCCCGCATCGGTGCCGGCCGAGGCCACGATTTTGTGGAACAGATCGGCGCTGATCCCGCCCGAGCACGAGAAGGTGTACAGCGCCCCGCCCGGCACCAGCAGGCGCAGGGCCAGGCGGTTGATGTCCTTGTAGGCGCGCGCGGCCCGCTCGGCGTGCGCCGCCGTGGGCGCGAGCTTGGGCGGGTCGAGCACGATGGCGTCAAAGCGCTCCCCCGTTTCCAGAAACCGGCGCAAGCTGGCGTTCACATCGGCATCCAGAAACTGCGCGCGCGCCGGGTCCAGGCCGTTGAGGTCCACATGGGCGCGGGCCCGCTCCAGGGCCGGGCCCGAGGAGTCGATGGTCAGCACCTCGCTGGCGCCGCCCATGAGGGCCGCCACGGTGAAGCCCCCGGTGTAACCATAGCAATTGAGCACGCGCGCAAAGCCCCGCTGGCGCACCTCGCGCGCAAAGCGGCCCCGGCTGTCGCGCTGGTCCAGGTAAAAGCCTGTCTTGTGACCGCGTGCCACATCGAGCGTGAGCTGCCAGTCGTGCTCCTGGATGCGCACCTCGGTGGCCCCCTCCCCGCGCAACCAGCCCGTCACCTCGGGCAGGCCTTCGAGCTGGCGCACCGACGCGTCCGAGCGCTCGTACAGGCGCGAGAGGCCCGTCTGCGCCAGCAGCGCATCGGCAATCGCCGGCTTGAAGCGCTCCACCCCGCACGCGCCAAACTGCGCCACCAGGGTGTCGTCGTAGCGGTCGACCACCAGGCCCGGCAGGCCGTCGGCTTCGCCATGGATCAGGCGCCGGCCATTGCTGGGGATGTCCAGCCAGTCGCGCGCGGCCAGGGCCTGCGCGATGCGGCGGCTCAGAAAGCTGGCGTCGATGCGCTGCGCCTCGTCAAAGCTCCACACCCGGGCGCGGATGCGCGAGGCGGGGCTGAACGCGGCCCAGCCCAGAAAGCGGCCGTCGGCCGCCTCGATGCGGACCGTCTCGCCGGGGTCGGCGCCGCCGCACGCGATCGCCGATTCGAACACCCAGGGGTGGCGCCGCAAGAGCGAGCGCTCCTTGCCTTCTTTGAGCCGTATGGTTTTCATGCGCCGATTGTCCCAGACGCCGGGCACCCGGGCCCGCCCGCTCAGCCCTTGGACCCGCGGCGCGCGCGCGGATGCGCCTGGTCGTAGGTCTTGGCCAGGTGCTGGAAATCGAGCCGGGTGTAGACCTGGGTGGTGGCAATGCTGGCGTGCCCCAGCAGCTCTTGCACCGCGCGCAGGTCGCCACTGGACTGCAGCACATGGCTGGCAAAGCTGTGGCGCAGCATGTGCGGATGCACCGGCACGGCCAGGCCGGCCTGCGCGGCATGGCGACGCAGGCTCTGCCACACCCCTGCCGGCGCCAGGCGCTGGCCCCGGTGGCCCACAAACAGGGCCTGCGGGTCGCGCAGGGTCAGGCCCTGGCGCTCGGTGAGCCAGGCCTGCAGGGCGGTCAGGGCGGCGCGCCCAAGCGGCACCTGGCGGCGCTTGCGGCCCTTGCCCAGCACCTGCACATCGGCGGCCGACAGATCGATCCAGCCGCGTCCCTCGCGCAGCGCGGCGTCGCTTGCTTGCACATCCAGTCCGCACAGCTCGGAGACGCGCAGGCCGCATCCGTAGAGCAGCTCGACCATGGCCGCATCGCGTGCCTGCTGCCAGGGCGGCAGGGCCGCGTCACTGTGCTCGGCCAGCTGCACCGCCTGATCGACCGACAGGGCCGCCGGCAAAGGCTTGGGCGAGCGCGGCGGGCGCACCCCTTGCACCGGGTTGAAAGGCACCTGGCCCTGCTGGCCCAGCCAGGCGTAAAACCCGCGCCAGCACGAGAGTACCAGCGCAATGCCGCGCCCTTGCCGGCCCTGCGCATGCCACTGGGCCGACCAGCGCCGCACATGCGCGGGCAAGACCTGGTCCAGGGCCAAGCCGGCCCCATGGCACAGGGTCTGCAACTGGATCAGGTGCAGGCGATAGAGGGTGCAGGTGCGCTCGGCCAGGCGCTTCTCATGGCGCACATGGTCCAGATAGGCCTGGACCTGCGGGGCCAGCGTCGGCTCAGGGCTGGTCGGCGGCGCCATGGGACGCCTCTTGCAGACCCGAGAGGGCCGCGCCGGCCAGTTCGGCCAGGCGCTCGAGCAGCTCGGTGCCCATTTGCGGATTGAAGCGCTGTGCGTCGGGCGAGGCCAGCACCAGCAGGCCAAAGGGCGTGCCGCCTGGGGCCGGGCGCAGTGCCAGCAGCGCCAGCGACGCGGCCTGGGCCGGCGCATCCAGCCAGGCCAGCAGGCGCTCGTGACCGGCCACCGGGCCCACATAGGGCGTGGCCAGGTCTTGCGCCAGCATGCGCACGCTGTCGTCCACCGGCGTGGCCACCGCGCCCAGGGCGTCGGTGCTGGCCAGGTCCCACAGGCGCAGCGCCACCTGCGGCACCTGGAAGATGTCGCGGATGTTGTCCAGCGCCAGCGTGGTCAGGTCCTCGCGCCGCGCGGCCAGCATCTCGCAGGCCCAGCGGTGGAGCTTGTCGCTCAGGATCATGTTCTCGTGGCCGTGCCGGATCATGTCGACGATGCGGTGCTCGAGCGAGCGGATCTTGTCGCGCAGCATCAGCGCCTGACGCTCTTGCAGGCTCACGGTGCGGTGGCTTTGTGGATGCGTCAGCTGCACCTCGGCCAGCAAGCTGGCATGCCGCTCGAAAAAGTCGGGCGTGTTCAGCAGGTACTGGGCAATGTCGTCTTCGGTGATCGGGGGGATCGCGGGGGTGTCGCTCATGACAGGGCACTTTCAGAATCGGGCAGTTCGATATCGCCCTCGAACACAGGGGTGGCGGGACCGGTCATGCGCACCGGGTCGTGCAGACCGCCGTCCCAGGCGATGGTGAGGCGGCCGCCGTGCGTGTGCACCTGCACCTGCGCATCGAGCCAGCCCTGGCGGATGCCGGCCACCACAGCCGCGCAGGCGCCGGTGCCGCAAGCCAAGGTCTCGCCCGCGCCGCGCTCAAAGACCCGCAGGCGCACCTCGCTGCGCGAGAGCACCTGCAAAAAGCCGGCGTTGACGCGGTTGGGAAACGCCGCATGGCGCTCGATCAGGGGGCCCAGGGTGCCCACGGGCGCGTGGGCCACATCGGCCACGCGCAACACCGCATGCGGGTTGCCCATTGACAACACCGCCACCTCCACAGAATCGTGGCCCGGCAACGGCAGGCGGTACAGCGGCCAGCCGTTGACCACGCGCTGGTCCAGGCCATCGGGCACAAACGGCACCTGCGCCAGATCAAACACCGGCGCGCCCATGTCCACCGTCACGCGGCCGTCGGGGTTCATGCGCAGCTCGATGGTGCCGCGCTGGACCTTCACCCGCAGCACATCGCGCGTGCTCAGGCCTTTGTCGCGCACATAACGCACAAAGCAGCGCGCGCCGTTGCCGCAATGCTCCACCTCGCCACCATCGGCGTTGTGGATCACGTATTCAAAGTCCAGCCCCGGCGCCGGCGACGGGCGCACCGAGAGGATCTGGTCGGCCCCCACGCCAAAGTGGCGATCGGCCAGCCAGCGGTACTGCCAGGGCGCCAGGCCCAGCAGGCGCTGGGTCTCGTCCAGCACGACGAAGTCGTTGCCGGCCCCCTGCATTTTGGTAAAGCGGATTCGCATGCAGGCATTATCCCGGAATCGGCCCCCTGCACCAGCACTACGGCAGCGCCTGTCCAGCGGGCCGTTCCCCCCTTGGGCCCAGCCACACAAGGCCGATAATCGGGCCATGGTACGCCCCACCCAACTCCTGCACGCCCAGCGCGAGATCGCGCCCCTCCGACCCGCCGCCACCGTGCTGCTGCTGCGCGACGGCCCCGATGGCCTGGAGGTGATGATGACCCGCCGCTCCATGCGCGCCAGCTTTGCGCCCGGGGCCTATGTGTTCCCGGGCGGGGGCATCGATGCGGCCGACGCGCAGGACGGCCCCTGGCTGCAGACCCGGTCCGATCAGGACACGAGGGCACGCACCCAGGCGGTGGCCGCCATCCGCGAGAGTTTTGAGGAGCTGGGGCTGTTGCTGGCGCGCCACGCCGACGGCCGCTGGGCCGATGCGCAGGACGTGGCCTTGCTCGACCGGCACGCGCCCTTTCTGCCGCAAATCCAGGCGCGCGGCCTGCACCTGGCGGTGGATGCGGTCTACCTGCTGGCGCACTGGATCACCGACCGCGACCTGCCGCGCCGCTTTGACGTGCCCTTTCTGGTGGCCCGCATGCCCGCAGACCAACTGCCCCAGGCCGACGAGCAGGAGCAGTTCGAGCCGGTGTGGATCCGCCCCGCGCAAGCCCTGCAACGCCACGAGGCGGGCGACTTTCTGATGATCTTCCCCACCATTCGCACCCTGCAGCGCCTGCAGCAATGGCCGACGGTGGACGCGGTGCTGCAGGCCTGCGCCGACGCCGCGGGCCCCCTGTGGACGAGTTGCCCGCGCGGTGGCCTGGTAGATGGCCGCGAAGAGCGCTTCATGGAGCACGAGAGTGCCTATGGCGAGCTGGCCCTGGTCAGCCCCGACGGGCAGATCGTGCACGAGCTGGGCTGGCAAAGCGAGCGCATGGTGCCCCTGCTGCGCCATGTGCAGCGCCTGACCGCGCCCAATCCCGGTGTCATGACCGGCCCGGGCACCAACAGCTATGTGGTCGGCGACCCCCACACCGGTTACGGCGTGATCGACCCCGGTCCCGCCGACGAGGCGCACCTGGCGCGCCTGTGGAATGCCTGCGGCGGTCAGATCCGCTGGATTGCCTGCACCCATTCGCACCCCGACCATTCGCCCGGCGCCGCCCCCCTGCAGGCCATGTGCGCGCAGCGCCCGCCCATTCTGGGCCTGGCCTCGCGCCCGACCGCGCGCGCCAACAGCCGCTTTGTGCCCGACCGCGAGCTGGCCGATGGCGAGCGCCTGGTCCTGCAAGGCCAAGGCCCCAACGGGCTGGTGCAGCACCATCTGCGCGTGCTGCACACCCCCGGCCATGCGGCCAACCACGTCTGCCTGGTGCTGGAAGAGGACGGCCTGCTGTTCTCGGGCGACCATGTGCTCAACGGCAGCACCACCGTGATCGACCCGCCCGACGGCCACATGGGCGACTACCTGGCCTCGCTCGAGCGGCTGCTGGCCGCCTGCGCGCAAGACGCCATCGAGTTCATCCTGCCGGCCCATGGCCATGTGCTGGGCTTTGCCCCCAAGGCCATTGCAGCCCTCAAGGCGCACCGCCTGGCGCGCGAGGCGCGCATCGCCGCCGCCATGCGCGCCCTCCCCCATGGCAGCCTGCAGGACTGGGTGGCGCACGCCTACCGCGACGTGCCCGAACGCCTGTGGCCGGTGGCCGCGCGCTCGTTGCAGGCCCATGTGGACCACCTGCGCGAGCTGGGCGACGGCCTGCAAGCCCCGGTTTGAGGCCGCGGTGGGGCGCAGACCCCACCTGCACACGTATTCAGATACACATGGCAACGTGTTTCATGGGATTTTGACCCTTGAAAGTGTCTGGACACTCCCCAAATTGACGGCAAGCTGTCAGAATGACTGCTCAGTCACAGTTTGACCGAATCGTCCGTTTTGGCCGATTTCGCCCCGAAACCGACTGTTTTAGCAAAGGAGCGTCCCATGCGTCTGAGTACCAAAAGCCGATTCGCCGTGACCGCCATGATCGATGTGGCGCTGCGTGAAGATCGCGGGCCCGTTTCCCTTGCCGCCATCAGCGTGCGGCATCAAATCTCGCTCTCCTATCTGGAGCAGCTGTTCAGCAAGCTGCGCCAAGCCCAGCTGGTGGAAAGCACCCGCGGGCCCGGCGGCGGCTACTCGCTGGCGCGCTCGGCCGAGCTCATCAGCGTGGCCGACGTGATCACCGCGGTGGACGCCCCCGACGAAGATGAGGTCAGCGGCGACAGCAGCTGGATGAAAAGCGATCTGTGGTCGGGCCTGAACGCCAAGATGGTGTCGCACCTGCAGTCGATCACCCTGCGCCAGTTGGTGGCCGAGCAGCGCGCCAAGGGCGTGCAAGTCGAGCCCGCCCCGGCCCCCACGGTCAAGCGCGGCGTGTTTGCCAAGCCGCCAAGCAGCCTGCCCAAAGTCACCGCGCCCAACTCGGTGTTCGCCCTGGGCTCGCTGGCCGCCTCGCGCGGCTGATCCGCCCGGCCATTCCCCGGGCCTCGCCAAACGGCGCAGGCCCCCACCACGCGCAGCCTTCGGGCTGCGCGTTGGCTTTGGGGATGCGAAAAAAAGTGTGAAGCCCGCCGATACGCCGGATTCTGTGCACGGCGGTTGCCCGCCGCGTGACTGCCATCAATCTGGGCCGGGGGTCGCCCACCCGGCTCAATGCTGCCTACCCGCCAGCTCCGCGGAACCACGTCAACGCTGGCCTACTTGGCATTGCTGCGCGCAGAGATTGCCCGTTTCACCCGAACTCAATCGGCTCGTCTCTGTTGCTCTGATCCTCACCTCACGGTGGAGAGGTGTTACCTCCTGCGCCGTCCTGTGCAGTCCGGACGTTCCTCCAGTGCCCCCTTTCGGGCATTGCACCAGCGGCAGTCTGGCGAGCTTCACGCCCCGATTATCACCGCAGGGCGGTCTCAGATCAGGCGGCGGATGCGGCGATGGCGCCACACGCCCACAAAATAGGCCGTCTGCAAGACCAGCATGGCCAGATAGGTCACCACAAACGCGCTCCAGATGCCCGGCTGGCCCCAGAGCCGATCGAGCCACCAGGCCACCGGCAGCTGGACGCCCAAGATGCAGCCCACCGAGATGGCCATCGGCCACCACACATCCCCGCTGGCGCGCATGATGCCGCCCAGCACCGCCTGCAAGCCAAACACCAGCAGGCTCCAGAGCATCAGGTGCAGGAGCTGCTCGGCCTGGGCCAGCACCTCGGGCTGCGTCAGGAACAGGCCCAGAAACGCGTGCGAGAGGGCATAGCCCAGCAGCACCAGACCGCCCACCAGCGCCAGCACCAGCCACAGGCCGGTGCGCAGGATTTGCGGCAGGCGCTGCAGCTGGCCGGCCCCAATCGACTGCGCCGCCAGGATCGAGGCGGTGATGGCAATCGACAGCGCCGGGAACTGCACATAGTTGACCACCTGCGTGACCGCCCCATAGGCCGCCGTGGCCGACGAGCCATGCGCGTTCACCAGCGACAGGATGATCAACTCGGACATCGACAGCACCACCATCTGCACCCCGGTGGACAGGCCAATGCGCAGCACCTTGCCCAGGATCGCCCCATCGAGGCGCAGCAGCGGCAACCACTGCCGATTGGGCGCCAGCACATGGCCGCGCCGGCGCAAGCGCCAGAACAAAAAGCCCAGCGAACCCGCGGTCGAGAGCAAGGTCGCCACCGCCGCCGCCCGGATGCCCAGCTGCGGCAGGCCCGCCCAGCCGGCAATGAGCGCCGGGGTCAGCACCAGGCCCAGGCCGGTGGACACCAGCAGGGCCAGCAAGGGCGAGAGCGTGTCGCCCACCCCACGCAACAACTGCGTGGCCAGGATAAAGACCAGCAACAGCGGCATGAACCACATCATCATGCGGGCGTAGATGACCGCCTCGTGCAGCACGTCGTCGGGCGTGCCCAGGGCCCGCAAGGCCGGCTCGGCCGCCACCGCCCCCAGCACTGCGGCCAGCAGGCCGATCAGCGCCCCGAGCGTGAGCGAGGCCGCGGCCACCCGGCGCACCTTCTCGGGCTCGCGCGCGCCCCAGGCCTGACCGATCAACACCGAGGCGCCACCGCCCAGGCCAATGATCAAGGACACAAAAAAGAACACCACCGGGAACATGCCCGACACCGAGGCCAAGGCTTGGGTGCCCAACATCTGCCCAATAAAGATGCCATTGAGGGTGCCCGAGAGCCCCTGCAGCACATTGGCCAGGATCATGGGCAGGAGGATGGCGATGTAGGTTTGCCAGAGCGGCCGGGGATGCGCAGGGGGAGCAGATAAGGGCATACCCCTAGCTTAACGGCCCGTTGTAAAGCCAACGGTCGCCCTGGCGCGGGGGGCTGCGGTAAAAGCGGCGACAATCGGGGCTTCTGTTGCTTGATCGACACAAGCCCATGATTCGAATTGGTGAACTCAAACTGCCGCTGCAGCAAGTGCCGGCACAAGCCCGCCGCGCGGCCGACGCCCCTTCCGAGACCGAGGCCGACCGCGCCCCGCCCCCGCATCCCATCGAGGCCCTGCGCCGCCTGGCCGCGCAGGCCATGGAGGTGCCCGAGCAGGCCCTGGCCGAGCTGACGGTCTTCAAGCGCAGCTTTGATGCGCGCAAGGCCGAGCTGATGGCGGTCTACATCGTCGACGTGACCCTGCACGACGCGGCCCTGGAAGCGCGCGTGCTGGCGCGGCACCCAGCCAACCCGCACCTGTTGCCCACACCCGATATGCAGTGGCGTGCCCCGGTGCAAGCGCCGCAGGACTGGCAGCCTGCTGCGGATGAGCGCCCCGTGGTGGTGGGCATGGGCCCCTGCGGCCTGTTTGCCGCGCTGGCCCTGGCGCAAATGGGCCTGCGGCCCATCCTGCTCGAGCGCGGCCGGCCGGTGCGCGAGCGCACCCGCGACACCTGGGGCCTGTGGCGCCGCCAGCAGCTCAACCCCAACAGCAATGTGCAGTTTGGTGAAGGCGGTGCCGGCCTGTTCTCGGACGGCAAGCTTTATTCGCAGATCAAGGACCCGCGCCATCTGGGGCGCAAGGTCATGCAGGAGTTCGTGGCCGCCGGCGCGCCGCCCGAAATCCTGTACATGGCCCATCCGCACATTGGCACCTTCAAGCTGGTCAAGGTGGTGGAGGCCATGCGCGAGACCATCGAGGCCCTGGGCGGCGAGATCCGTTTTGGCCAGCAGGTGGTCGACCTGGACCTGCGCCCCGACGGCGAGGGCTGGGCCCTGCAAGGCCTGCAGGTGCAGGACCTGGCGAGTGGGCACACCACGGCCCTGCCCACCCGCCACGCGGTGCTGGCCCTGGGCCACAGCGCGCGCGAGACCTTTCGCATGCTGCATGCGCGCCAGGTGGCGCTGCAGGCCAAGGCCTTTTCGGTGGGCGTGCGCATCGAGCACCCCCAGTCGGTGATCGACCAGGCGCGCTGGGGCCGCCATGCGGGCCACCCCCTGCTGGGCGCGGCCGACTACAAGCTGGTCCACCATGCGCGCAACGGCCGCACGGTCTACAGCTTCTGCATGTGCCCGGGCGGCACCGTGGTGGCCGCCACGAGCGAACCCGGGCGCGTGGTCACCAACGGCATGAGCCAGTATTCGCGCAATGAGCGCAATGCCAACGCCGGCATGGTGGTGGGCATCGATACGGCCGACTTTCCGGTGGCCGACACCCCGGCCGTGCGCTCGGCCTGGCAGGCGGCCTGGGGCGAGGACGATGGCGCCGTCCTGCACCAAGAAGCGGTGGCGATGGCGGTGCACGGACAGGTGCACCCGCTGGCGGGCGTGGTCTTGCAGAGGGGGCTGGAAGCAGCGGCTTTTGAAGCGGGTGGCCGCAACTACCTGGCCCCGGCGCAACGCGTGGGCGACTTTCTGGCCGGCCAGCCCTCGGCCGCGCTCGGCAGCGTCGTGCCGTCCTACAAACCCGGGGTGCACCCCACCGACCTGGCACAGGTGCTACCGGCCGACGTGGTGGCGGCCATGCAAGAGGCCCTGCCCGTGTTTGGCCGCCGCATCCGCGGCTACGACATGCCCGACGCGGTCATGACCGGGGTCGAGACCCGCACCTCATCGCCCCTGCGCATTCCGCGCGGCGACAGCTTGCAAAGCCTGAACGTGCGCGGCCTGTACCCGGCGGGTGAAGGCGCGGGCTATGCCGGCGGCATTTTGTCGGCGGGGGTGGACGGCATCAAAGTGGCCGAAGCGCTGGCCAAAGCGATGTGGGATCCAAACGACAAAAGAATGTAAACATTATCAAAAATTGATTTTTTACCCAAATTTTAAAATTTTTGTTAAATTACACCACGCACTCAAATCTGTATACCAACAAGAGGCCCCCATCGCCATGAGCACTTCGCAGCCCCCCAGCCCGCTGGCGCGCGCCTATCTGCACTTTCTGGCCCTCAACCGAAGCCTCACGGCAGGCACCCCAACGCAGATCAATGCCAACGAGCGTGCCTTGTTGGAGGCGGTGGTGCTGGCGTGGCACCAAGGTCAGCCCTTGTCGGTGCGACAGGCCATTGCCATGGAAGAGTTGGGCTCTCCCGCCACCTTGCACAAGCGCCTGAGCCATTTGCGCGATCTGGGCCTCGTGGCCGATGTCACCACCGACGCCGACCGCCGGACCAAACGGTTGGCCCCGACCGAGGCCACCCTCAGCTATTACGCCCAGTTGGGCGAGGCCATGCGCACCACGCCTTAAGGCCCAGCCTCCTGGTCTGACAGGCGACGCAGTCGTTTGCCCAACAAGATCACGGCCCACAGGCCCATCAGGGTGATCAGGCTGCCGATGTAATCGCCGAGCATCATGGCCAGCACATTGCTGATCCAATGCTCGGATTTCATGGCGGCCAACACAAAAAAGAAATTGACCAGCACCGCGTGCAGGCCGGTGGTGATGATGTCCATGATCGGCAAATGCCAAAACCGCAGATTGCTCAGATCGTTTCGCACCTCGAAAGCACGCAGGCTCAACACCACCCCCAGCCAGGTGGCCAAGGTGCTGACCACGCTGTAGCCCAGCAGTTGCAGGGGCGAAGCCCCTTGCCAAAACTCGAACGAGAGCACCAGCAAGGCCAGCCCACAGCCCAGTGCCCCCCAACCCCGTGCCAGCAAAATGGCCAGATGCTTGATGCCAGCGGGAAAAAAAATCAGGTTGATGCCCTGGTCGTACAGTGACCAGTCGTCGGTCAAGGTGTTGAGCCGGTATGCCCCCCAGTAGGCCACGCCACTGACCAAGACCAGCAGCATTTGTTGCAACAGCAAAGGAAGTGTGAATGGCATGTCGTGATGGATGAACACCCGTTTCATCGGTAAATCATTCTAATTCGTACAAGCTCGTTGATAACTGACAATGGTCATTTGATGAACGACATTGGCAATGGATGCGAACACAGCTTCGCTAGAAAGGCCCCTCCCATGCAACACTTAATCGGCAAACGGATTCTGGTGACCCAATCGCAAGACTTCATGGGCCCGGCCCTGTGCGAGGCCCTGGCGGGCTATGGCGCCGAGGTGGTGGCCGATGCGCGCATCCCCACCCACCCCGAGGACCCGCAGGCCATTGTGCAAGCCGCTGGCCCCATCGACGTGCTGGTGCTGAACCTGGCCCTGCCCGCGCCGTCGACGCGCGTGACCGAGGTGGACGACGAAGAGTGGCGGCGGATTTTTGAGGTGATCGTGGACCCCCTGCCCCGCTTCATGCGGGCGGTGGTGCCTGGCATGAAGGCGCGCGGCGGGGGCCAGGTGATCGTGATCGGCAGCGCGTCGGCCCTGCGCGGCAGCAAGCGCGTGGCCACCTACAGCGCCGCCCGAGGCGCGCAACTGGCCTTTGTGCAGTCGGTGGGCGTGGAGCTGGCCCCCGACAACATCCAGGTCAATGCGATCGCGCAGAACTTTGTCGAGAACCCGACCTACTTCCCGCCCGAGGTGCAGGCCAACCCACGGTTTCAGGAGCGCCTGCAACGCGAGGTCCCCCTGGGCCGCCTGGTGAGCGCCGCCGAAGACTGCGCCATGGTCGCCCACCTGTGCAGCGACATGGGCAAGTGCTTTGTGGGCCAGGTGTTCCCGGTGTGCGGGGGGTGGGCGGTGCGGTAAGGGGGGTGGCTCTTTGACGTCATCACCTCCCATGACCATTCGCCAGCGACCGCTTGGTTGCAAGGTCATCGGC
>Ga0255220_1000328_pt1 | contig 20097 bp, 16 predicted proteins | sample Miss_Colum_RepB__FD_188423 | JGI IMG/M metagenome (GOLD analysis project Ga0255220, IMG submission 188423) | Freshwater microbial communities from Mississippi River, Louisiana, United States - Miss_Colum_RepB_8d | ecosystem: Environmental > Aquatic > Freshwater > River | place: USA: Louisiana...
AGCCGTTCTCGGCTTCGCAGACGATTTTTGCCGCGGGTGCATCTACGAGCGCATGGCTCGGTGTCAGAAGCCGCAACTGCATCACCGATGCCGGAACACTGCTCGCGATGCGTGAGTCTGGGGCGATCTCCATGGCCATCACCGCTTCTGCCTTGCTTCGTCGATCCGGCCGATCATGTACAGGGCTCGCTCAGGGTACTCCGCAAATTCGCCCGCAAGAATCCGCTCGCAGCCTTGCAGCGTGTCTTCCAGTTCAACGGCACGCCCGGCATGGCCGGTGAACTGTCCGGTCGTGAAGAATGGCTGGGTCAGAAATCGTTCGAGCCGGCGCGCGATGCCGACCGTGTCGCGATCGGCCTTGGAGAGTTCTTCGAGACCGAGCATCGCAATGATGTCCTTCAGATCTTCGTACTCGGCCAGCATGCTGCGCACTTGCCGGGCAATCCGGTAGTGGCGCTCGCCGGTGACGGTCGGTGCGAGCATTTGCGAGGATGATGCGAGCGGATCGATCGCCGGATACAAGCCCTGGGCGGCCCGCTCACGCGACAGCACGACTGCGGCCGACAGATGCGAGAAGGTGTGCGCTACCGCTGGGTCGGTCAGATCGTCAGCTGGCACATAGACCGCCTGCACCGATGTGATTGCGCCGGAACTCGTGCTGCAGATTCGCTCCTCGAGTTGCGCCAGTTCGCTCGCCAGTGTCGGCTGGTATCCGACGCTGGACGGAATTCGCCCCATCAGGCCGGACACCTCGGAGCCGGCTTGGACATAGCGAAAGATATTGTCGATCAGCAGGAAAACGTCCTTGCGTTCGACATCCCGGAAGTGCTCGGCGATGGTCAACGCGGTGTGACCGACGCGCAGACGGGCGCCCGGAGGTTCGCTCATCTGACCGAACACCATCACGGTGTTGTCGCGAACTCCGGCCTGGCCCATCTCGCGGTAGAACTCTTCGGCCTCGCGTGAGCGCTCGCCGATACCGCAGAACAGGCTGACCCCGTGATGACGCGACGCCATGTTGTGCACCATCTCGGCGATCAGCAGGGTCTTGCCGACACCGGCCCCGCCGAACAGCCCGGCTTTGCCGCCACGCTCGAGCGGTGCGAGCAGGTCGATGATCTTGATGCCGGTCGGCAGGGTTTCGTTGCTGGTCGACAGTCGCGACAAGGATTGTGGCGACTGATGGACCAGCCGTGTTTGGTCGGTGGGGATCTCGCCCAGACCGTCCAGCGGCTCGCCGAACACATCGATCATCCGCCCCAGTAAGGCCGAGCCGACCTTGACGCGCAATCCGGATCCGGTATCGGCGACCGCATCGCCGATCGCCAGCCCCGCAGTGGCGTTCAGCGCGACGCAGCGCACCAGGCCCGGCGCTGCATGCGCCTGTACCTCAAGCGCCACCGCGCCGCGCGTGCCGGCACGCAGCAGCGTTTGCATTGGCGGCAGCGCGTCGTCGAAGCGCGCATCGACGACGCTGCCCAGCACGGCTGCTACCGTGCCGAGCCCTGCCTGGGTTTGGTGGTGGTTCATCAGCATCCCCATGACTACAACTAGCGCACTGGGCGCTATGACGTCAATGACGGATGCTGGTCCGACGGCGCTCGTGTCGCGCCAGCGCGGCCGGCGGGCGGCCGCGCGTCAGACTGATCAGAGGCGCTCGAAGACTGCCGCGATGCCCTGTCCGCCGCCGATGCACATCGTCACCAGCGCATAGCGTCCGTTGATGCGCTGCAGCTCATACAAGGCCTTGGTCGCAATGAATGCGCCCGAGCAGCCGATCGGATGGCCAAGCGCAATGGCGCCGCCGTTCGGGTTGGTCTTGCTCATGTCCAGGTTCAGTCCGCGTGCTACCGCGATCGCCTGAGCCGCGAAGGCCTCGTTGGACTCGATGACGTCCATCTGATCGAGCGTGACTCCGCCTTTTTTCAGCGCGAGCTTGGAGGCCGGGATCGGGCCCTCGCCCATGATCTCGTTGGGCACGCCAGCCACCGCGTACGAGACCAGGCGGGCGATCGGCTTGTAGCCGTCGCGGCTTGCAATGCTCGCATCGCCCAGCACGAAAAATGCGGCGCCATCGTTGATGCCGGACGCATTGCCGGCGGTGACGGTGCCATCTTTCTTGAAGGCTGGTTTGAGCTTGGCGAGCGTTTCCATCGTGGTGCCGGCCTTCACATACTCGTCCGTGTCAAACACGACTTCGCCCTTGCGGGTCTGCTTGACGATCGGAACGATCTGGCTCTTGAAGCGACCTTCGGAGATGGCATTGGCCGCCCGTCGCTGGGATTCAGCCGCCAGGGCGTCCTGGTCCTCGCGGGTGATGTTCCATTTCGCGGCCAGGTTCTCGGCGGTAATGCCCATGTGGCCGACGCCGAACGGGTCGGTCAGCGTCGAGACCATCGTGTCGATCAGCTTGGTGTCGCCCATTCGGGCGCCGGTGCGCATCGCCGGCGACAAATAGCCGCCACGGCTCATGACTTCGACGCCGCCGCCGATCCCGTAGTCGCAATCGCCAAGCAAAATGTTCTGTGCGGTGGTGACGATGCCCTGCAGGCCGGATGAACACAGGCGGTTCACGGCCATCGCGACACTGTCCATCGGCAGCCCGGCCTGGATCGACGCGACCCGCGCCACATAGGCCGAGCGGCTTTCGGTGGGAATCGTATTGCCAACCGTCACGTAATTGATCACTTTCGGGTCGACGCCGGAGCGCTCAACCGCGGCCTTCATCACCGTGCCGCCGAGTTCGGCCGGTTCGATATCGGATAGCGAACCGCCGAAGGAACCAACCGCCGAGCGCGCCGCGCCCAGCACGACTACGTCACGTGTGCCCATGGGAAACCTCTCTGCAGAAGATAGTGCGTTGAATTTTGGAAGACGATTGGATCACGGCCCGCTTGCGTGTTACTTACGGGGATCTCTGATTGCGCCGAAGGGGGCGATGCCGCCTGCCTCGATTATCGCTGATCAGCGCCATTCGACGAAGTTGGCCCCCAAAGGCTGCGCGATCTGGGTAGTTGCGCGAATCAGTCCGAGAGTGCGCGCATCTCGCGGATCAGGTCCGACTTGCCTTCAAAGCCGATGCCGGGCAACTCGGGCATTGTGATGATGCTGTTCTCGACCCGCACGCCGTCGGGGAAACCGCCATAGGGCTGGAACAGATCCGGATATGACTCGTTGCCTCCGAGCCCAAGGCCAGCCGCAATATTGAGCGACATCTGATGGCCGCCGTGCGGCACGCAGCGCGCCGGCGACCAGCCGTGCTCGCGCAGCATGTCCAGCGTGCGCAGGTATTCCACCAGTCCGTAGCTCAGCGCGCAGTCGAACTGCAGCCAGTCACGGTCGGCGCGCATGCCGCCGTAGCGGATCAGGTTGCGGGCATCCTGCATCGAGAAAAGATTCTCGCCGGTCGCCATCGGGTTCGGATAGTAGTTGCGCAGCGTTGCCTGCAATTCGAAGTCCAGCGGATCACCGGGCTCCTCGTACCAGAACAGGTTGTACTGCGACAACGCTTTGGCATAGGCGATCGCGGCATCCAGGTCGAAGCGACCATTGGCGTCGACGCACAGTCGCTGCCCGTCCTGCAGGATCGACAGCACCGAATCGATGCGGCGCAGGTCTTCGTCAAGCGAGGCACCGCCAATCTTCATTTTGACGACTGAATAGCCGCGGTCCAGATAGCTGCGCATCTCGTCCTTGAGCTGCGCGTCGTCCTTGCCCGGGTAGTAGTAGCCACCAGCGGCGTAGACAAAGACCTTGCGGTTGGGTTGTGCGTCGCCGTAGCGCTCGGCGAGCAACTGGAACAGCGGCTTGTTCTCGATTTTGGCCACCGCATCCCAGATCGCCATGTCAATCGTGCCGATCGCGACCGAACGCTCGCCATGGCCGCCGGGCTTTTCGTTCTTGAACATCGCGGCCCAGATCCGATGCGGATCGAGTACCCCCTTGGCGTCCAGCAGCGAATCCGGCGCCGCCTCGGTGAGCCTGGGCAGGAAGCGTTCGCGCATCAGCATGCCCTGACCGTAGCGGCCGTTCGAATTGAAGCCGTAGCCGACTACCGGCCTGCCATCGCGGATCACGTCGGTGATCACTGCGACCAGGCTCAGCGTCATCTTGCTGAAGTCGATGTAGGCGTTGCGGATCGGGCTGGCGATCGGGACGGTTTTTTCGCGAATTTCCAGGATTTTCATGGTGATGTGGCAAGTGAATTCAGCGCGAATGATCCGCTGGCAGCCCGGTGCTGGCAAATCGGCCAGGGCTTCGCTTTGCGGCGCACGGATTGGGGAAAAGTAGGGCCCTGAAACCCGGTTAGCGCTGAGCTGGGTCAGGGCGCAATCCAGCCGCTGGCAGCGGGGATCGGGTGATTGCTTCCCAGGCCCCGTCCTGTTGTCCGCGATGACCGTGTCTGAGCCGAAGCGCCTGAGTCTCGAGTCGAACCGTCGGCAGCATGTCACTCAGGTCCACCAGTTCCCCGGTCGTTAGATCTGGCTCGGCGAGCGAGCGAGGAATCCAGGCAACTCCGATTCCGGTCTGGGCGAGATGCTTGGCGGCGATCGTCAGCGCAGTCTCGGTACGTCTGCGCAGCACCACGCCAGCCTGGATCCGGGGCGCGATCCTGCGCAGCATCAGCGCGCCCATGAACACCTCGGGCGGATAGACAATTGTCGGCAATTCCCCTGCTTGATACTGGGATTGCAAATGGCCCAGGTGGGGGGCGCTGAAGACCGGGATCAACTCATCCTCGCCGATCACAACAGTCTCGATGATCGCATCGTCCCAGCTCAGGGCGGCGTCCAGTGCGCGATAGGTGATCGCGATGTCGGCCTGGCGTTTGATCAGCAGGCTCATGCATTCGTCAAAGTTTTCAGAGCGAAGGTTAATTTGCAGGTCTGCTGTCGCGGTCACGCGCGCCACGAGTTCCGAGCCGAAGCTCGCGGTAATCGAATGCTGGCTCACTAGCATCACGGTCCGCGCATGCGAATCGCTAGCGCGGTTCAGATCGACAGCCAGCGATCGCAGCTCGGTTGCCATGGCCTGCATCCGCTCGCGCAGCTCGATCACGTGCTCATGAACCTGCGCCGGTTTTCGCGTCCGGTCGATCAACTCAGCGCCAATGTGCTGTTCGATGGCTTGAATGCGGCGCGAAAAGGCCGGTTGTGTCACGAAGCGATGCTCGGCGGCTTTTTGCAGGGAACCGTATTCGGTCACCGCGAGCAAGTCTTCGATCCACTCGAGTCGCATTGCAAGGGTCTTTCAAAACGCGGCCGATGGGCCGATAACTTAGCTGGCTCGCATGTATCGCGCGAGCGCCAGCAAAGGGATTTCTCTAATAGCTCCGACGAAACAGAGGGTTATCGAAACTCTGCGCCGAAGATTATGCAGTAAATGCATAAAACTTTTGGAATTTTGCATTTGCAACACATGGTCTGGATGCCTACTCTGCAAAGGATTCACGCCCAAGGAGTGTTTCGAATGCAGTTGTCCCGCATCCCTAGAGTCCGCCTCGCTCATCTGCCGACTCCGTTGGAGCCGATGCCTCGCCTGTCGGCTGCGCTGGGCGGGCCGGAGCTATGGATCAAGCGGGATGACTGCACCGGCCTTTCCACGGGTGGCAACAAGACGCGCAAGCTTGAGTACCTGATGGCCGAAGCGCTCGCGCAAAAGGCCGACATGGTCATGACTCAGGGGGCGACCCAATCAAATCATGCCCGTCAGACCGCGGCGGCCGCGGCGCGTCTGGGCATGGGGTGCCACATTCTGCTCGAGGATCGGGTCGGCAGCGCTCACGATGAGTATTACCGCAACGCCAACGTGTTCCTCGATTATCTGCATGGCGCCACGGTCCAGTCGTTTCCGAACGGTGTGGACATGAACAAACAGCTTGAGCTCGAGGCCGCACGTTTCCGCGCGCAGGGCAAGAACGTCTATCTGATTCCCGGTGGGGGATCCAACCCCACAGGCGCGCTCGGCTATGTCAACTGCGTGTTGGAGTTGGCCAGCCAGTCGGTCGACAAGGAGATCGCATTCGATCGGATCGTGGTCGCCACCGGCAGCGCTGGCACTCAGGCCGGGCTTGCCGTGGGCGTTCGACTGCTGAACCTGGATGCCGAGTTGCTCGGGATCGGCGTGCGGGTGCCGCAGGACGTTCAGGAGCGCAATGTGTTCAACCTGGCTGTCAAGACCGCCGAGCGGCTCGGGATCGCCGACCAGATTCGGCGCGAGGACATCAAGGCCAACTGCAATTATGTCGGGGAAGGCTATGGAAAGCCGACTGCGCAGGCGATCGAGGCCATTGAGTTGTTCGCTCGGTATGAGGGAATCCTGCTCGACCCTGTTTATTCAGGCAAGGGCGCCGCCGGTCTGATCGATTTAATTCGCCGAGGCGAATTCAGGAAAGATGAACGCATCGTTTTCGTGCACACCGGGGGCGCGGTGGCTTTGTTTGGCTATAACCATGCGTTCCCCTACAAAGAGCAACCGAGCCTGAAGGCTTGATCTCACCGTTGCGGCATTGCACCGATATTCATCATGACAAAGGAAGGGACATGAAACTCAAGCCCATGATTCGCTCTCTCGTGTTCGCAGGAATGTCCGCAGCGATGCTCGCCGCGGCCGGTGTCTCCCAAGCTGCCACCACGCTGCGGCTCTCGACCTATGTGAATGAAGTCGACGTCCGCTACGAGGGATTCAAAAAATTTGCGGAGCTTGCCGAGGCCAAGACGAACGGTCGGGTGAAGGTCCAGATTTTTCCGTCGTCCACGCTGCACGGCTGGAGCGAGGGGGTCGATGCCATGCTGGGCGGTGTTTCCGACATCAGCTGGGTGCCGGCTGACAAGCGCTTGCCCTGCTACCGGGTCACTTCCCTGTATCCGACGCTGATCAATCTCGAGGGTCAGATTGCCCTGGATGCCGCGTATGCCGAACTGATTCGACCGGAGGCAGCCAAGACGGGTCTGGTTCCGCTGATCAACTCGAACTATTCCTACGATCAGGAGTGGTGGTTCAAGGATCGCGTTGCCGATCTGAGTAAGCTCGACGGCAAGCTGGTCCGTTCGATCGGGCCGCTGGTCTCGATGATGATCGAGACCTGGGGCGGCAAACCGGTGTTCATCGCGCCCAAAGAAGTGTTCCAGTCGGCTGAGCGGGGCGTCGTCGATGGCATCAATATGGGTGTGGCCACCTACAGTTCCTGGAAACTCTGGTCGGTCATGCCGTACATGGTTAACGCGTCGCTGTTCTACGGCAACATCCAGTACATGATCAGCAAGTCCAAGTTCGACGCGCTGTCCAAGGCGGATCAGGACGCGTTGATGGCTGCGGCAAAAGAGTCGGAGCAGTGGCTCAAGCCCCGCTATGAGGCTTGGGTCGATGAGCGAGTTGGCAATGCGGTGATGAAGGGCGGCGGAGCGGCGGTCAGCCTGCCCAAGCAGCAGCGTGTTGCGCTGATCAATAGCGTGCGCGGAAAATGGGACGCAGAAGTCGACAAGGCTTGCGGCGCCGATCTGGCCGGCAAGATCCGGTCCGTGTTTGCCAAGCACCAGTAAGTCGGAGCGCGCCGCCTGGATGCGGGATTCCCGGGGTTCAGGTGGCGCTCTTCCCGCACTTCATCCGCAGGGGGTGAAATGGGCCAGATTGCGGAACGTGTGCTCGCGCAGCTCAACCGGGCTGCGCTCTTCTTTGCCTATCTGGGCTGTGCGATGGTCTTTGTCCAGGTGGCATGGACCTCGTATGGCGTGATGATGCGCTATGTGTTCTCGAACCCGGATGCGATCGTCACCGAGGCTACTGCGCTGTTGCTGTTTCCGGTCGCGTTCGTGGGCCTTGCGTACGCATTGCGCGAAGACGCCTATCCCCGCGTGACCTTTCTTCTCGACGCCCTGGCGCCAAGGGGGCGCCGCCTGCTTTTGACCCTGAACTACCTCGTGATCATCGCGGTTGGCGTGTTCTTTTCGATCGCCAGCGTCGATGCGACGATCAAGTCGTTCCACTCCGGGGCGGCGTCTGAAATCCTGCTCTGGCCCCGATATTTGTTCTGGGCGCCGAGCGCGGCTGCCATTGTGCTTTTCAGTGCCTGTGCGGTCATGCGACTGATCACGCTCTGGAACCGATCCGACGATGAACTGAAGGGATGCCTGTAAATGGAATGGTATTTCGTTGGCATCGGCCTTCTCACCTTGCTGGTGGTATTCATCGCCCTGGGCATTCCGATTCCGTTTGCGCTGGCCGCTGCCGCGATGCCCTTCCTGCTGCAGATCCAGGGGTGGTCCACCGCGCTTGTCAGTACCGAGCTCAAGCTCTGGGGGGTCTGGATCGACTACATTCTTCTGGCAGTGCCTTTGTTTGTGTTCATGGGCGAACTGATCGGGCGCTCAACGATCGGTCCGAACTTGTACCGCCTGCTGCATCAGGGGTTCCGGGTTCACGGATCTGCCGCATACGGCAGCATCGGTGCCTGCGCCGGGTTCGGGGCGGTTTGCGGATCCTCGATGGTCGGAGCCTTGACGATCGGAGGCGTCGCCTTGCCGGAAATGATCAAGCTTGGCTATGACCGTCGCCTTGCCAGTGGCGTGCTGGCTGCCGGCGGAACACTGAGCGTCCTGATTCCGCCCAGTCTGATCCTGCTGTTCTACGGCATCGTCACCGATCAGTCGATTGGCGAGTTGTTCATCGCCGGAGTGGTCCCCGGGGTGATCCTGGTCAGCCTGTTCATGATCGTCGTGCTGATTTGGGGGCGCCTGTATCCGAGTCACATTCCGCAGGCCGAGCGCACCGAGCGCTGGTCCGCGCGCCTGATGCTGGAAACCTTCGGCCCGATTCTGCTGATCGGTGCGGTGATCACGGTGTCGATCTATACCGGTATCGCGACCCCGACCGAGGCAGGCGGCATTGCCGCTTTGCTGACTCTTGGCCTGGCGTTCTGGGTCGGCGGCTTACGCATGCGCGATTGCATCGACGCCCTGCTCGCGACGATGAAGACCATGGGCTATCTCGGCCTGCTGCTGTCAGCCGGGGTGCTGTTTGGCTTCGTGCTGACCTATTACCGGGTGCCGCAACAGTTCACCGAGGTGTTTCTCGCGATGCAGATGTCGCCGTACATGGTGCTGGCGATCGTCATTGCCTTCTATGTGGTGCTCGGCATGTTTCTGGAACCGGTGTCGATGACCTTCATCACGCTGCCCACCATCTACCCGCTGGTTCACGCAGCGGGCTTCGATCTAGTCTGGTTCGGTGTGATTTTCACGATCACGATGGAGATCGCTGTTCTGACTCCCCCGGTAGGGCTCAACCTGTTTGTGATCCAGGGCATCGGTGGAGAAAAGGTCAGCATCTTCGATGTGATCATCGGGTGCCTGCCCTTCCTGGCGGCGATGGCAGTCCTGATCGGCCTGCTGATCGCCTGGCCGCAACTGGCGATGTGGCTGCCCGGCGCCATGAAGTAGCGGTGCGGGCGTGGCGTTGTTGCCATGCTCTGAACTGGATTTGTGCAAAGGTTCTTGACGTGGCCCGCCCGTCGCGCTCTACTGGCAGCGGACGCAGCCAGGGGGCTGGCTTTCAGCAGCGCGGCATCAAGACTTGCGCGAAAGCCCGGCCTGAGAACCTGGTTGTGGGGCGGGGACACAACCAGTTGAATAACCATGATTCACGAGACACCAGATGTGTCGGTCGTCAGGGCCGAGGCACATGTGCGCGCATGCGCGGGGTTTTCGGTGCTACCCAGCACGGCGGGCGACGATAGGGCGGAAATTCAGGAACTACACGCGCATCTGGCTCGCTGGGGCCTGCAGACTCGCGTTCGGCATCGGCGTGAGAAAGCTTCGGCTGGCGTGCGCCACCGGTTTTTTCTCGACTTGGTGGACGTTTCGCAGGAGCTGATAGCCGAGCTCGATACTGCTGCACTGACCCGCGAACTGGCGAAGCTGAACAGCGACAGTCACAGCTCGGTCGAAGCAGAAATCTGGCTCGCCTGGTTGGTCAGCCCAGGTTTGCTCGAGTTTCCGTCGTTCGCAGAACTATTCGCGCAGTTCCGGATCCGTTGCGCGATCGTCGATGGCGCCTCAAAGACGCTGGTCGATTTTCATGCGCATGCGGTCAACCGACCGGCGTCGCACTGGACCTACATCGAGGACGTCGGCTTTCGGCTCAACGCCGGCAAGCCGCTGCTTGAGGGCCTGAGGCTTGCGCTGCATCCGGAAACACCGGAAAAGCGCTACGCATTTTCCTGTTACCGGGCCTCCGAGTATGTCTTGCTACTAGGGCTAGCCGGTGAGGCTGAGCGCTCGAATCCGGCGCTTTTCAGCGCGATCGAAGCCCAGTGGCTTCAGGGTCCACTAATGGCGGCCCGATTCGAGGCGGCATTTCTTTCCCCGGTCGGCACGGCCGAGCATCCGTTGCCCAAGCGCTGGTACGTGCCGGGCGACCGGGTCTGGTTCCGAAATCCGGAGCCGGTCTCCAGCGATGTCGCCGGTTATGAAGGGTCGTTTGTGCTGTATCTGGGCCGTGGGCATTTCGGCAACTTCTGGAAGCTCGACAAGCCATTCACGATCGAAGACAAGCTCTACGAAATTTATTGTTGGCGATTCGGAGTTTGCACGCGTGAAGGCGCAGAGGCCTGGATTGATGATGACCTGGTCGACCTGGCAGTGGCCGAGGCCAAGAAATGCCCGCGGCAGATGGCGCAGATTATCGACGAGATGTACCGCTATCGTGACCCTTATCCGGAAAACAACGGAGGTGGTGCGATTGACTACAGGCGCGAAGTGCCCAGGTTTGTATTGCCGGCCAGTTGCAATGTGACGATGCCAGTTTGAGAGCCGTCATCTAATCGCCGACGAAGCTGCGGGATCGTTGCGTATCATGGCCTGACTGAATTCGGCCGACGCACGTGAAAGCGAGGATTGGTTCATGCCTAAGCACCTGGATCTGGACCTCGAACGAGGGATGAGCCAGTTGGCCACGAGGCTCACGGCGATTCTTATCGCACTGTTCATTGGAACCCTGGTCGCCCTGGTGGCGGTCGCGTGTTTCAAGGTCGTCGGATGGGCCAATGGCCTTTGGCACCAGCCTTTACCAACCCAGTTGTCAGAATTGACCTGGAGGTATTCGGTGCCTGTCGGGGTGGCGTTGCTGGTCTCTGCTCTGATTGCGGGCTGGCTGCTGACTCGGCTCGAAAATGGCAGACCCCACGGCCCGGCAGACCTGATTGATGCGGCCCAGCATGGCAAGCCGGTCGACCTGCGAGCCGGCTTGTTGTCATCCGTTCTTGCTCTCAACAACTTGTCTGGAGGCGCTTCGGTTGGCATTTTTGGGCCGCTGGTGCATCTGGGCGGTTGCGTCAGTTATTGGTTGCAGCGAGGTCGTCAGCGTCTGCCGCTTGACGTGGTGCTGGGCTCAGGGGCCGGAGCGGCGATTGCGGCGGTTTTTTCCGCGCCGATCGGCGCGGCGCTGTTCGCCCATGAGGCGATCATCCGACGTTTCGGCATGTTCGGCCCAGGCCCTGCTCTGGCCTGCTCATTCGCTTCCTATTGGGTGTCCGAGCAACTGCTGGGCAAACATCGGTTTTTCAAGGTCACGGATGTGCCGGTCCTCGACACCCAGCATCTGCTGACCGCGCTGGTTCTCGGAGTTGCGTCCGCGCTGGTGTCGATGCTGTACATCTATGCGGTCACTGAAATGCCGCGGCTGGCCAGGGCAAGTGGTATCCCGCTACGGTGGCGTCCGTTGCTGCCAGCCGCATTGCTGTTTCTGGTCTCGCCGGTTCTGCCCCATCTACTTGGCCCGGGGCTGGAAAGCATCGATCTGGCTATGACCGACAAGCTGGCGCTCACCGTGCTGATCGTCCTGTTGTTCGGCAAGATCGCAGCGACCAGTTTGTGCATCGGCTTTGGCTACTTTGGCGGAGTGTTCGGGCCGGCACTGTTCTTCGGTGCGATGCTCGGTGCCATCATCGACGTGGCATTTTCGAATGCGGGGGCGCTGCAGTCGTCCTTCGTGATTCTGGGGGCGGCCAGTTGCGTGGCGACCGTGATTGGTGCGCCGATGGCTGCCACCGTGATTGTGTTCGAGATGACCGGCAGCTACGAATGGGCAGTGCTTTCACTGGTCAGTGTGGTGGTCGCGGCCCAGATCTCGCGCAGCTTTCTTGGCCGGTCCTTATTCGACCGGCAACTGCGCGCCAGGGGCATCAGGGTTAATGATGATCAACCGGCGCCGCCCAATTCACCACGCTGAGACGTGGCGAGTCGTAGTAGCAAGGCAAAATTCGCCCTGATCGTGCATGTTGCGCGTTCAGGGCGCCGGATACCTCGTGCGACCTGTCAATCTTGGCCACACGGGAGAGGGTAGTCCAATGATCAGTGTTCAGCCGGCGCAGGCCGCCTGTGGCGCGAGCGTGCGCGGTGTGGATCTTTCGGCTCCGCTCGATCTTGCGACCGTGAACCGAATTCGCGAGATCTGGCTCAAGCATCAGGTGATCGCCTTTGAGGATCAGCAGCTTGCCGTCGAGGATCTGGAGCGATTCACGCTGTGGATCGGTCCGCGCGGTGAGGACCCATACATTGCACCCATCCCGGGCCACAGGCATGTGGTTGAGATTCGCCGTGAAGCCGACGAGACCTCGCGCCTGTTTGCCGAGAACTGGCATTCCGACTGGAGCTTCTTGCCCTCGCCTCCTGCAGGAACTGCGCTGTACGGTTGCGTGATTCCCCCGGTCGGCGGGGACACCTTGTTCGCCGATCAGTATGCGGCCTGGGACACGCTACCGGCTGCGCTGAAGGCCGCGGTGACGGATCGCAAGGCGATTCATTCGGCGCGACGCGGGTATTCGCCCAAGGGTGCCTACGGCGAAAAAGACCGTGCGGCTGGTCGATCGATGGCGATCCGCTTTAGTGAGACCGCGATGCGAACCCAGTCCCATCCGATTGGGCGCATCCACCCGGAAACCGGCCGCACCGCGCTGTATGTCAGCGCCGCGTACGTGATCGGCATCGAGGACATGCCCGACGATGAGTCTGCCGACCTGCTGGCGCAACTGTACGAGCACATGCAGCAGCAGCAATTCATCTACCGTCATCGCTGGGCAGTCGGGACGCTGGTGCTTTGGGACAACCGCTGTCTTGTGCACAAGGCGACTGGTGGTTATGAGGGGCATCGCCGTTTGCTGCAGCGGATCACGATTGCGGAGCGCGGATCCTTGCACGAAGCGCTTGAAAGGCGTAAGAAGTGATTGGCTTGAGAGTCGCGGCGGGTAAAAGCTTGCTCGAATCGCGCATCGAATGAAAGGCACCTGTCTATGCCAACGGTAAAGCAACTGTCGCCCTATGCCGTCGCCTCGCTGCTCGGGGATTCGACCAGAATCGACGGTCGCATTGCAACCCAAGCCATCCACAGCATCAGAACCAGCAATTTATATTACGGTACGACGGGTTTGGCGAATACCGACAGGAGTTCGGTTCAGGGCAACGTTGATGATCTGTCTGCACAAGCCAGGGCCGATCTGCCTGCAGAAGTCAGGGCCACCCTGACTGCTCAGGGGGTTAATAAATCTTGCGAACAACTCCTAAAACTGTACAGCTTGACACTTACCCGATCGATCGGGGTGGCAAAAGCGTCAGAACAACTGCTCAAAATCGCAAACAGGATCAAGAGCCGATCGGGGATACAACCCGCCCCTGATCCGCAGCCTCCGAGCCAAAGCCCGGCTGATCAGTTCGATCTCAAAAGAGCTGAATCAATCTTGAGTACGTTAACCGAAGTGTATAAACCCGGGGTTCGAACCATCAGTGCGCTGCATGATGAAAAGGCGCAGATGATGGACTTTTACTATGGGGACAAGAGTCAAATATTCCGAAGACGCGATCTTGCGGTGGCCGAGGTGTTACACAAGCTTCTTGAATTTAATGGCCCCTTCAATCCAAATGTTTCTGGCCGTGAGGCGTATCTGAATTCTGTTTCCGATAAGTCTAAAGAAGGTTGGGATAAAGACTGCGAGTTTACTTATCAGATCATTGACCCCGAGGAAAGTGAATCGCCTTTTGTTGGCTCTAACAATAAGCCATTGCAACACTACACGGTCACTCAGGCGATGTCCTGGTTTTTTCGCCACATGGTGCGAGTGCACGGCGGGGCTATCTATTTCGAAGGGTCGAATATTGCGTATGACGCGGTTTTTACGCAAACCCCTCGCGGTGTCTCAGACTCCCAATTGGAAATTTTTCGGCTGTTCAAATACATGAACAGCAGCAGTGCGAATTCCGGATCTGACTTCAAGATGGGGCAGGGCAATTTGATTTTCACCCTCGGCAATCAGCCAACGACCCCCACCAAAGCGATTTTTAGCGCTTACTGGAAATATGATCACGGAAAATTGCCTGCTGCCTTTGCGCCCGAACCTGGTCAGCCCGATCCAACGGCAAAAGGGACTAATCATCTCTGGGATCGATTCGCATAGGGGTGAGGTCGAGCCCTTCAGGGCAGGGCGTCTTTCCGATGCCCTGAGATTGCGTACTGCACGCCGCGTGCCGCCCGGAATGCAGGGTTGGCGAGCAGCGCATATAACGGTGCCTGTTCCGGAACCGATGAGCCGACGTGTCTGCTATCAACGTGCGGGGCGTACATTGAACCTGTAGGGTCGAGGTAGCACGGTGCAAAAGCCGGCGCCTGTCGCAGCAATTTGCATTTGTTAGAATTGAACCTCGATCTTGTCGCCAGAGAGATGCCAATGCCTCGGACCGCTTATCTGACTCTGATCGCTGGCGTACTCTTTTCGTCGGCCCTGCTGTGGACTGATTCGGCGCAGTCTAAAAAGACGCTCTTATGCAAGCTCGAATCGGAAAAGGTGGTGCAGGGTAAAGAGCGGCGGTGCCTGTATCGTTGTTCGGACGGCTCGATTGAAGGGCGTACGCGGCGTTTGAATGAGGAATGCTTGTCAACGATTCGAAGCGCAAACGATTAGCGCTAGGCGCATGGCGTTGCGAACTTCGCGCTCGCTGACTGCCGAAAACACCACAGGCTAGGGAGTGTCCTTACGCAGTGCAAACCTGGCAATGCGGTGCAAAAACCCACCGTCGCCTTGCACGATCAGTGGGTTGATGGAACTGGCAAGGCGTGACCAGGTTGGTCGGGGCGAGAGGATTCGAGACTTTCAGTCCGATCCGGCTGTCAGGCGTCATTCGCCCTTGGAAAACTGCCCTGTCATTGCGAACACGCCTGGGCTGAACGGAAATGGCATCGGCTGGTGCTCTCCGCCATTTTCCATCGCAAACAGGCTTGCGGTCACATGATCGTCTGCGTCTGGAAGCAGGCCGGCATGCGCATGCGAATCGTCAGCGCTTGCGACCTTCTCGCCCGTGATTCCATGACCAGCTGTAATCAGGAAGCGTGACTTCTGGGCTTTTGCGCAGATGTTCAGTACGCGCATCGCCCGGTCAACGACCGGTTGGCCACTGACGAAGGGATTGGGCCCAGATGGCGCGGCTGCGCGGGCCTTGAGTTTGGCGACTGTTCCATCGTAGCCGGGGTGGTTGCTCAACGGTACGTCGATGCCCCATTGCGATGCCAACTGGCGCATGCGCTCAGTTTGCGCGATGTAACCGTCGAGCCGGCCCATGTCGCGGCCGAAATTGAATGACGTGCCGCCCCAGATCATCGCTGTGTGCACCTTGCCACTGTCGCGAACCTGGAAGACTGGCGAAATCGTTCCTAAAGTGTGGCCTGGTGTGATGATGAATCGAATGGTGGTATCGCCCAGGGTCAGTGTTTCGCCATCGTGGATTGCGAGATCACGCTTGGGCGGACGATCCCAATGCTTGGAGTCAAACTCCAGCTTGGTTTCCATCATTTTCCAATCAATTTCGCTGGCCACGACGCGAGCCTTGTAACGATCGGCCAGCATCTGAGCAGCACCATAGTGGTCGCCGTGACCATGGGTGACGAGCACATAGCGAATCTGCGCCGGATCCAACCCCAGCCGGCGCATGCCGCCCAGAATCAGGGACTCGGCTTCCTCGGTGTTGTTCAGCGCGTCGATCAGGATCAGGCCTTCGCTGGTCTTCAGGATCCAGGCGCTGACCCATCCGGAGCCCACGTAGTACAGGTTGTCAAACGCCTGGCCTGGGGCAGGGGCCGGCCGGCTCATCAGTTTGGCGAGCAACTCGTCCATCTTCGGACCTGGCGCTGCGCGTACGGCTGGTTGAGGATTGCAAACCGGCATCAGGAACTTCAAGTCCTCACCCGCGATGCGCTGCGCATCGGCGACGTACTGATCGACGGTTGCTTGCGTTGCCGGGGCCTCGGGGGCCGTGGTGCAAGCAGTGAGCATGGCGAGGGTCAGACCACCAAACAAGGAGAAACGGTTCATATCGCTGATTCCTTTCAGAGCCTTTTGGCGAGTCACGGGTGAATGCTCAGATCTTAGGGGCCAGGCGTGCCGTGTGGGTATCCGCTGTTTCCATGCATCGGTTGTGCCATTCGCGGGGTGGGCTTGCCATATTTCAGAACGAGGCGTCGCGGCAAGCCGGTCGATGCCGACAAGTTGTATCCCTGGCTGCTCAGAGTGCTTGACGCAGGACAGCCGCGTTAAACCCCACCGTCGCCGTGCGCAATCAGTGGGTTTGCGAGAGCAGTCTGGCTGAAAAGTCTGCAACCATGGATTCCGATGTCGATGCGGTTTAAGATATGCGCATCGTTAAATGCGCATAAAGATTGCTATGCCTGCCACACAAACCGCTCGACGCATGCGCGCCGCAATGCCAGGTAAACGCGCGACAAATTTGAGCTTGAGCAGTGATGTCCTGGACGCAGCAAAGCATCTGGGGATCAACATCTCCCAGGTCTGCGACAACTATTTGCGTGAAGTCGTACGCCGTGAGCAGGAACGCAAATGGCGCGAGGATCACGCCGATTTCATTGCGGCCTATAACGCCACCATTGAGGCAGAAGGCCTGCCGCTGGATGAGTGGAAAAGCTTCTGATGGCGCGCTTTGATGTCTATGCCAACCCTGGCAATCACGCCACCACCACACCGTACCTGCTGGATGTGCAGAGCGATCTGCTCGATGGCCTGGACAGCCGCATGGTCGTTCCGCTTCGGAGTCTTAACACCTTCCCGAAGGTCAAGTTATCAACTCGCTTGACGCCCATTTTCAAGATCAAGGGCGAGGACTTTCTGCTTGAAACACCGACAATGGGGGCCGTACCCCAGCGGGTGCTGAGAGCGCCCGTGGCTTCGTTAGCTCAGGATCAGGACCAGATCACAGCCGCGCTGGATTTCTTGTTTCAGGGTTACTGATCGGCAGACTAAAGCGTTTCTGTTTGTATTCATGCGCACGTGGCCGATGAAGCTGAACTTTAAAAAGTCTGCCCCAGCACCCGACCTTGCCACCGGGCGCTGAATCCAAGCCAGACAGCGCCCCAATGACCAGCGATTGATCCGACAATTTGCACTTCCGACACAAATCGGGTTGCCGGAGGCGTCTAATGCGACTGAAACCCGTGACTGGAAAGTCAGGTAATTTCTCGGTCATGCGATGTTTCATCCGTCAACCATGACGCCAAAAGACACTCAGGATCTGCGACAACTGTTCGAGTTGATCGCGCACAATCAGCTCGAACACGTCCAGGTCCTCGATTCATCCGGACAGATCGTCTTTCTGAATGAGGCGTCGCGGCAAGCCAGGCGTGCCGTGCCGGGCGCGGATGAGTCGACGCCCGGTGTCTTGGTGCATCCGGACGACCGTCAAATTGCATTTGACGCGTTGCATGAGCTGAAAAATAGTCAGCGCGACAGCCACGAAGTCACGGTCAGGCTCAAGCAAGCCGATGGCAGCTACCGCTGGTTTTTGTCCCGCGCCAAGAAGCTGCGGGATAGCTCGGGTGATACCGGGCTGGTGTTGGTGACTCATTTCGATGTTCACGACAAGGTTTTGCTGGAGCGTGAACGCGACGAGCAAAGACAGGCGCTGGCCGCGCTTCGAAATGAAAGCCGGTTCAAGTCAATCAGTGAGTCATCTCTAGATCTGATCACGATTCTTGACCGGCACGGCGAGATTGTCTTTCGAAATGCTGCGGCGCTTGCGTTCGCGGGCAAGTCCGCCCTGGATGAACCGATTGGGGATCTGATTCATCCAGACGACCGTGACCGGATCCGCCGGCAACTGATGGACGTAGTCCGCACCGGGGAAGTCGCACGCGACCGGGTCAAGCTGCTCGGCCATGATGGGCGCGTTATCACGTCGGATGCGATTGCGGCACCGCTCCGTTTGTCAAACGGTGATGTGGATGGCGTGCTGATCACTAATCGCGACATCACAGAGCAACTGGCGCGCGAGGAGAAGGACAAGCAGGCTGCGATCGCTGGAGCCCGAAACGAGGCGGATCAGCAACTCGGTGCGCTGCTCGGACAAAGCCTGATCGGTGTGCTGAAAACTGACCTGAAAGGGATTATCCAGGAAGTCAATCCCGCAATTTGTGCGATGAGCGGTTACACACGGGAGCAAGTGCTGGGGCGCAGCCTGCTGGATTTTGCTGACCCCGAACACCACGCGGCGATGAGAGAAACCCTGGAAGCGATAAGCAGGGGAGAGGCCTCTCGGGACACTGTGATCCATGCGGTCCGGCATGCCGATGGCAGCACCTTGTGGGCGGCTGGTCATGCGGCACCGGTCCGTAATGTACAAGGCGATGTTGTGGGCACGGTGCGCTTCGTGATCAACGTCACACCGCAAATGCTGGCCGAACGGGCACTGGCCGAGAGCGAGGCCAAGTACAGAGCACTCTGGGATTCCACGCGCGACGCGATGGTGCTGTGCTATCCACCAGACTGGAAGTTAGTTGATGGCAACCCGTCGGCAGTGAAGCTGTTTGGCGCGCGCGATGCGGAACACTTGGCCGAGATGAGCCCCGCCGACCTGTCACCGGAATACCAGCCAGACGGGGAGCTTTCGTCTGAGAAGGCTGCGCGCTACATCGCCGACGTGATGCGCGACGGCATCAAGCACTTTGAGTGGTTGCACCAGCGTCCTGACGGCACGCAGATGCTTTGCGAAGTCTACTCATCGCGAATCGAGGTCAACGGTGTGGTCGGGATCAGCTCTTCCGTTCGCGACATCACCGATCGCAAGCAGGCTCAACAGGCATTGCTCGCGAGTCGCCACGAACTGGAGGCGATCATAAGTGCCAGCCCGGCGCTGATCTACTCATGCCGGTATGGCGGAGACTGGGGCGCGACCTTCACTTCCTCGAAGGTGACTGATATTCTGGGCTACTCGGTCCAGGAATGTCTTGAACCCAGCTGGTGGAAAAATGCAATACACCCGGAAGACGGCGACCGGGTGTTCAGTGGGCTGGCTGCGCTGGACAAGCATGACCGCCACTCCCATGAATATCGGCTGGCCACGAAGCAAGGACAGTGGCGCTGGATACTCGACGAACTGGTCTTGGTCCGTGACGAACAAGGCATGCCTACCAGTATCACCGGGGCGTTGCTGGACATCACCGACCGCAAGCTGGCCGAACAGCAGCGCGAGCAGGCGCTCGAGCAGGCCCGGTTTGCCAACGAGGCCAAGAGCCAGTTTTTGGCCAAGGTCAGCCATGAGCTGCGCACGCCGCTGAACGCGGTGACCGGCTACGGCTACCTGCTGGGGAAAACCGGACTGGACACACGCCAGAGCGCATATCTCGAGCAGATCACGGCGAGCTCGCAACAGCTGCTGGGCCTGATCAGCGATGTGCTTGATCTGGCGCGCATCGAGGCCGGGCAGCAGAGCGTGACGCCAGCCCCGTTTACGCTAGGCGCCTTGCTGGACAGCGCGCTGGACGTGGTGCGACCGGCTGCGCAGGCAAGTGGCATCGAGCTGGTTTGCGATGACACCAGACATCTACCGCAGCAGCTGCTTGGCGATGAGGGCTTGATCAAGCAGGCGCTGCTCAACTTCCTGTCCAACGCGGTCAAGTTCACCGAGCGCGGCCAGGTGCGGCTGCAGGTGCGGGCGCTGGCTGACGCTCCGGCTATAGGGGGCATCTCACATCTGCGCTTTGAGGTGCACGATACCGGAGCGGGCATTGCGCCGGACAGGCTGGGCGAGCTGTTCCAGCCCTTCGCCCAGT
>Ga0255220_1000337_pt1 | contig 19759 bp, 14 predicted proteins | sample Miss_Colum_RepB__FD_188423 | JGI IMG/M metagenome (GOLD analysis project Ga0255220, IMG submission 188423) | Freshwater microbial communities from Mississippi River, Louisiana, United States - Miss_Colum_RepB_8d | ecosystem: Environmental > Aquatic > Freshwater > River | place: USA: Louisiana...
CGCGCCGAGATGGGCATCGGCGAAGGTGCGCGCAGCGATGCCAAGGCGCTGAACGCCGCCAACGAACCCTTCGGCATCGTGTGCTACCAGGCCCACAATCCCTCGCGCATGACCGACCTAAGCTGGCAGCACAAAGAGATGCAGGCGGCTCCTTTCGATGTGACGCTGCTGCACATCAATCCCGACCATGCGCTGCAGGCCATCAGCGAGCTGCCTGCCGGGCATTTCGACGGGCATTACAGAATCGGCTACTGGGCCTGGGAACTTCCGGAGATTCCGCCGGACTGGGAGAAAGCCTACTGGCATTTCGACGAGATCTGGGTGCCCTCGCACTTCGTGCAGGAAGCCGTGGCCATGAAGTCGCCCATCCCCGTGGTGCGCATCCCCCATGCAGTGGAAGTACATGCTGACCCGGGGCTTGACCGCAGCAGCTTCGGCCTGCCCCAGGACTGCTACCTGTTCCTGGCCATGTTCGACACCTACAGCCGGCCCGAGCGCAAGAACCCCCACGGGGCGCTGCGCGCTTTCCAGAACGCGTTCGCCCCCGACGATCTGTCGGCACAGCTGGTGCTGAAAGTGAACAACCCGACGCCAGATGCCATGGCCAGAATTCGCGAGGCCATTGGAGAGCATCGCAATATCCTGCTGCTGGACAAGGTGTACAGCCGCGCGCAGGTCAACGCGCTGATCGCCTGCTGCGATTGCTATGTCTCGCTGCACCGGTCGGAGGGTTTCGGCTTCGGGCCTGCCGAGGCCATGGCGCTGGGCAAGGCTGTGATGGCCACTGCCTGGTCCGGCAATGTGGATTACATGCGCCCCGGCAACAGCATCGGCATCGACTACACGCTGGTGACGATCGAGCAGGACTGCGGCCCTTACAAGAAGGGCCAGACCTGGGCGGAGCCCGACGAAGCCCATGCCACGCGCGCCATGCAGCAGCTCGTCAGAGACCCTGCTCTCAGCCGGCAGCTTGGAGAGGCGGCACGGGCCACCATCGCGGCGGAATTCGCACCGCTGCCGGTGGGCACGCTCATGCGCAAGCGCCTGGCGGCGATTCGTCATCTGCGCGTCAAAATTCTCTCAGAACCCTGATATCCCGCCTCATTTTCTATTCAATGATCAATATTTAACCAAATATTCCCGATACTTCCATGCTATTTAATGGTTAAAAATTATTCAAACCGGGAGATTAAGGGTCACTTAATGTCCACCTCCGCATGAGGAAACGCGCGATTTTTCCATTCCAAAAACGAGTGAGTTTTGATCAAGGATTATTGGGGGAAGAATAGAAGAAGTTTGAAAAATACGGCATTTCTTTCTGCTTTACTTGGCCACCCGAAAATTGCCAACAAGAAGCGAGACAATGCCATGCCGCAAGACGGTTCCCTTGAATCAACCATCACCAAACTCATCGTTTCAATGTTCGATGCAGCGCCCGGAAAGTCTGTGCTGACAGAACTGCGAGGTGTTCTTGAATCCGGCGAGAGCCTTGCGAATCTCACACGTAATCTTGCCAACACGGATGTTTTTCGTTCGCTGTATCCGTCAACTCTGAATCTTCAGGAATTTGCCGAACGTTTTTCCCAGCGCGCGCTCAGGGATGAAGTCGGATCGGCGCAATTGCGTTATGCCACGCAGGAGCTCACCGCTCTGCAACACACCGGCATGTCCAGAGACGAGGTCATTGCTTTTGCGGCGAAGGCGCTGCTGGCGGTTGATCCTGCAGATGCAGACTGGGGAGGCGCTCGCCGAGCTTTCGAGAACAAGATTGTCGTGGCTGACTATTTTTCGATGGTACGAGGCAAGAGTGCACACACGCTCGAGGAACTGCAAAGGGTTCTCTACTGCGTCAACAGCAACAGTGACTCACGGGAATCTGCCATACGCGCAATCGATGGACTTCCTCCGCTCAATCCTCCCCGCATCACAGGTCTCGAAGATGCTGTCGTGAAGGAGAATACCCCGTTCAATGTCAGGGCTGGCGTGGCCGGCGCAACAGGCAGAGTCAGCTGGTCACTGAAGGGAAATGATTCAGCGCTGTTCCGCATTGACCCCGACACTGGTGCGTTGCACATGACAGCTCGTGACTATGAGCTTCCCGCAGATTACGACGGCGACAATATCTATCACATCACTGTCAGAATGATTGACGATTGTGGGCATGTCGCCATGCAGGCAGTGACCGTCACCGTCACCAATGTGGCCGAGTCAGTCACGCTGACGATCAGCATTGCCGAGAACTCGGCTTTCAAGGCCTCCGCCGCGGTCGCCGGCTTGAACGGAACCACGACATGGGTGCTGGAAGGTCCGGATGCTTCCCGTTTCAGCATCAATCCAATCAGCGGCGAGCTGACCATGGTAGCGAGAGACTACGAAGCTCCCGCTGATGCAGACGGTGACAATCTCTACAACGTGACCGTCAAGGCCACCGATGCCGCCGGAAACGTGGCGAGCCAGGTACTTGCTGTCAGTGTCACCAATGTCATTGAGAGGGCTACCCCTGGCATAAGCGGTCCAGGCGATTCCAGCATCGCGGAGAACACTCACTTCAGCGGCATGGCCGTGGTGGTCGGCGCAATCGGCGCGGTCACATGGACACTGGAAGGTGCCGACGCCCGCAGCTTCACCCTCAACAGGACCAGCGGTGCGCTGACCATGGCAGCCAGGGACTTCGAGTTACCGGTCGATATGGACGGCAACAATGTCTACAACGTGACCATTCGCGCCACGGATTCCGACGGCAACACCGCGACACAGGACGTCGCGGTCACTGTCTCAAACCGCAATGAGGCACCCACCAGTCTGTCTCTCTCCGTAAGCCGGGTTGATGAAAACATCGCTGCCAGCTCTGCAGTCGCCACGCTGAGCAGCCGGGATCCGGACACGGGCGACACCTTTTCCTACAGCCTCGTCAGTGGCGCTGGTGACAGTGACAACGCGTGGTTCTCGATCAGCGGCACCCAGCTCAGAATTGAGCATTCGCCCGACTTTGAAGCGAGGCCTGACTACAGCCTGCGCATTCGCAGCACCGACCAGGGCGGGCTGTCGATCGATCAGGTGGCAAGGCTGAGCGTCAACGATCAGATAGCGGCACCCTTTGGTCTGCGGCTGGATGCTGCAGACGACAGTGGCATGTTCAGCGACGACGGCCGTACCCGCCACACCTCGGCACTGACCATCACTGGCCATGCTGATCGGGGTGCCACTGTCGAAGTTCTTGTCGGCGAAGGTGCAGAACTTGTCAGCCTGGGCAGCACACGGGCGCATGCCAGCACAGGCGTGTTCACACTCGATGTAAACCTCAACGCAGGCACCCACCGTATCACTGCCCGTGAAAGGGACGTGGCAGGCAACGCCAGTCCCGCTGCCAATCCCTTCGAACTTGTTGTGGACACCTCTGTGCCCCACGTCACGCTGGATCCATTCGGGATGCACGATGTGATCAATGCGTCCAGTGTGTTGCCGATCCTGTTCGGCGATGTCGAAGAAGGAGCAAGCCTCGTACTGAGCCTGGGCAGCAATTCTCACAGGCCGGACAACATCATGGGGGGCTGGGACTATCCACTGCACGCCGACGACCTCGCGGCCATGGGCCAGGGGATGGTGGCGATCACGATCACGGCCACCGATGCTGCGGGCAACGACGCCAGTGCCAGCCGCCTCTTGTTGATCGACACGCTGGCGCCAGCGGCGCCCAGCGCCCTCGGTCTGGCCGCAGACGACGACACCGGCCTGCATGACAATGACAGCATCACGCGCCGCACCGAGGAGCTGACGATCACGGCAATCACGGAGGCTGACGCAGCCGTGGAGCTGGTCATCAACGGCGTCTCCCAGGGCACAACGCCTGCCAGTGCTGCTGGCAGTTTCAGCCGTACGCTGAATCTCCCGGAAGGTCATTACGCGATTGCCACCAGGGCGACCGACACAGCCGGCAACGCGGGCGCGCTCTCTGCTGCCTGGCTGTTGCAGGTCGATACGACTCGTCCTCAGGCCCCCAGCCTCGACCCGATTGCCGGCAACGACATCCTGGATGCAGGCGAGCAGGCCAGCACACTGACCGGGACGGCCGAGGCCAAAACTCTGGTCACACTGGTCCTGGGGGGCGGCAACGAGCGTACCGTCCTTGTCGGCGACGATGGCCTCTGGAGTCATGCTCTGCAGCCTGAAGACATCACTGCCTTGAGCCGGGACGCAGTTCCTGACGGGGCTTTCCCCGGTCAAGGCAACGTGACCATCACCGCGATGAGCACGGATCTTGCCGGCAATCGCAGTAGCACGGTCACAAGCCGCGTTGTCCGACTGGACACGCTTACCCCCATCATTTTTCCGATCGCAGAGGACAACATTATCAATGCCAGTGAGCAAGGCAGCGTCATTGCAGGGGCGGGCGAAGCGAATGCGGTCGTCCACCTGACGCTGGGCCAGTTCCGCGTGGGCGGGGTACTGGAGAACAATGTTCACAGCTTTGCCGCCAACGCAGATGGCCGGTGGTCCTACACCCTGCAGAGCGCCGACATCACGGCGATGGGCCAGGGCGAGGAGACGATTGCATTGAGCACGGTGGGCGCCGCGGGCAATGGCCGCACCAGTCGCGACATCAGCATTGACACCGAGAAGCCGCCCGCGCCGGGATTCGACACAGTGGCCGACGACAACGTCGTCACGGCCACCGAGACTGCGACCACGCTGAGCGGAACCGCAGAATCCGGCACCACGGTGGCCCTGCGCCTGGGTGGCACAACCCGCTGGGTCACCGCAGAAGGCAATCGCTGGCACTATGCGCTGCAGCCCGAGGACCTTGCGGCCCTGGGCGAAGGCATACAGATCATCAGCGCGACAGCCTCCGATCGCGCGGGCAACGTGGGTACCACCTCCCTGCACAGCGTCACCATCGACACCCTGATTCCAGCTGCGCCTGCGGGCCTGCGTCTGGCCACCGAAGACGACAGCGGTCGCTACAACAACGACGGCATCACCAGGCACCATGCGGCACTGACAGTCAGTGGCGCTGCCGAGGCCGGCACCACGGTGACCTTGTTCGCCGACCATGACAGGATCAGTTCGGTCACCGCTGACGGATCAGGTGTCTTCACGTTCGAGATCGCGTTGCCGCACGGTCAGTACGCCATCTCCGCACTCGCCACCGATGCAGCGGGCAACGTCAGCCCCGTGTCCACGGCCATGCTGCTGCGAGTGGACACCGAGCCGCCGGTGCCTCCAGCGAGTCTGGTCCTGGCGGTCGAGGACAATGGCAGCGGGAACCCTGCCACACTGCAAAGCATCAGCGGCACCAGTGAAGCTGGCACCCTGGTGGAGTTGTTCCTCGGCGAAGGTGCCGGCGCCACCGCGCTGGGCAGCGCGATGGCGGACCCCGACACCGGAGTGTTCAGCATCAATCTGACGCAGCCCGCCGGCACCCACACTTTCAGCGCCAGAGCGACAGACACGGCTGGCAACACCAGTACGGGGACTGCCCTTACCTACCAGCCTGCATCGCTGACGATCGCCAGCCCGCGAGGCGCAATTGCCGAAAATACCGCACTGGCCGACGACGCTTCCGTGGTGGTCGCGTCCGCAGCACTGGTCGTCCCCTCAGGTGACGCTGCGCCGGGTATAGTGACGTGGAGGCTGCAACCAGCGGGAACCACCAACGACACTGACCGCTTCGTCCTGAACCCGGCAAGCGGCGAGGTCCGCCTCAAGCCACAGGACCGCGAAGACCAGGACCCGAGTGCCGACGACCACTACACGGTGCGTCTGGTGGCCACGGATTCCGCGCGGCCCGCGCAGACCCTTGCCCGGGTGCTGGAAGTGGTCGTCACCAATGAGCACGAAGTGCGCTGGTTGGAGATTGACGAAGTGCCGAGCGACGGCATACCCCTTGTCCTGCTGGTGGAACTGGATGAAGGCACCTCGGCGACCATTCCGCTCATCGTCAAAGGAGACCCCCAGGGCAAACTGGAATGGATCTCTCTGGAACACAAATCCTGGAACAATGTCTCGCCCGCCAGTTATGACGAGTCGACGCGCCAGCTGACCATTACTGCGCCCAGTTACGAGGAATCCGTCAACTGGGCGCCACAGAACGGACTGCTGGATGGCGACATGGCGATCGCCTACTACCTCATTCAGGACAGCGAAGAAGCCGGTCCCAATCTCACGTTATACGCCATCGCCGTCCGGAGCAGGGATGTCGTGGAGCCCCGCGAGTTTTCCATCACCCACCTGCAGCAGGTCTATACCGTGGAAGAAGGCAAGCCCCTGCAACAGACCATCCTGTCGATCGCGCAAAGCCAGTCGCTCGAGGTTGCCGGAGGCCTGCTGCCAATCGGTCAGCTGAGCTGGCGTGCAAGTTCGCTCAGTCCAGCCTTGAGCGTGTCGGTCAATGAGTCCGGTGCCATCGTGCTTCACGCCAACCCCGACCTTGACCGGGAAGCCCTTGTCGACCTCGATGGCAACAGTACGGTGACGGCCACAGTGCGCGCCACTGATGAAGACGGCAATTTCGCCGAACACGTGGTGACCATCGAAATTGCCGACAAACCCGAGCCGACCCAGCTGGAGATCCAGTTGCCACCGGCGCTGCAAGGCCCCGGGCCCCATGCAGTGGACGAAAACAGCCCGCACGAGTTCCAGCTCACTGGAGGCGCGGCGCCAGGTCACCCCCCGATGCAGGGCCGTCCACTCTGGTCTCTGTCTGCCATTGACGGCCACAGCATCGACGGCTTCAGCATCGACCAGACCGGCAGATTGACTCTGGCCAGGCAGGACTATGAGGCGCTGAGTGCAGACAACAAAACCCGGACTGTGAAGATTATCCTGCGTGACCAGGACGGAAATCCGAACAGCGTTTCTGCTGACATCAGCCTGCGCATCAACGATCTGGCCGACACTGCACAGCCCAGGGCGATGTCATTCGCATTCGCCTTGACTGCTGAGTCTGAAACGATCTGGGCCAGCCCCGCTGCCATGGCGGAGTGTGCCAGCCTGCAGGACTCGTTTGCAGAGTGTACTGACTGGGCTGCTCTGGACAGCCTTGCTGCGGGCGAAGCCGAACCGGGCGCCCTGACGAACATGCCCTGGGTTGCCTGGGGCGATGGCCTGTTCCTCTAGGGACAGGCGCGCAGGGAATTCAGCGTGCCAGGAAGAACTTCAACGCCAGTTTGCGCACGAGGATGAAGCGGTTATCCAGCGCCATGGCCATGCGCAGGTCCAATCGCTGGGCAGCGCTGAGCGCGCCGGCATGCAGCGAGTGAAAGGCCTGCGCCTGCGCGGCCAGCGCACGCAGCTGTTCGCGATGACGGTCATCCCACAGCCGCTGCCAGACATTCTGGAACAGCGCCGACGGCTGGTACTCCTTCGCTCCGATGGTGTTCGCCCCATGCTGGCGGTATTGCAGCAGCGGCGCGTCGATGAAGCTCAGTCTGCCGAAAGCCCCCGCCACCAGCGCCAACCACCAGTCGTGCATCAAGGCCGCTGGCGGGATGGGCAGCGCGCGGCGCAGCAGTGCTTCATTGCACAGGGCCGTGCAGCCGGTGACGGTGTTGCTCACCAGCAGGCGGGCAAAGCGATTGCGCAGCGGCTGCAGGCCCTGATAGCGCACGAAGGACGGCGCAATCGTGGCGAGCGACTCGTCCACCACTTCCAGATCCCCATGCACCAGCAGCGGCAGACCCGGTGACTCGGCTTGCAGCGCCTGCATATGTGCCATGCTGCGGCGCAGCTTGTCCGCGTGCCAGACATCGTCCTGATCGCTGGGCATCACCCAGGCGCTCGCCAGGCCCAGCGCGGCCTTGTGCGTCAGCACATAGTCCATGAGCCAGGCGAAGCTGCCGCTGGCGCCGAGGTTGCGGCCGTCGGCGGGAACGATGTGAAAGCGCTGCGGGAAGCGGGCGGCATAGTCGGCGATGATGGCCGGGCTGGCGTCGCGGGAGCCGTCGTCACGACAGACGATGATGAAATCCGGGTAGTCCTGGGCCAGCAGCGAATCGACCTGGGCGCGCAGGAAGCGCTCGCCATTCCAGGTGGGCAGCAGGATGGCGATGCGCGGCGCGACCATCAGCGCACGCTCCCGGCGTCGGCGAGGCCGCGGCGGATGTTCGCCCAGTACTCGCCACGCTGCGGGGAGAACAGCAGCAGCCATGCCGCCTTGAGCAGGAAGCGCGGGAAGTCGCGCAGCTTCCAGCCCCAGGGGGCGTAGGGCTCACGGTAGAGCGCGAAGCGGTTGCGCGTGGAGTAGTAACTGCGCAACGGGCTGTGCTGCACCATCAGGCCGGCGCGCACCAGGGGCTCGTCGCTGGCCTCGCCGATGCGGTGAAACAGCGTGGTGTTGTCCGTGCCAACCATCACATAACCCCTGGCTCGGGCACGGAAGCACCACTCCAGGTCCACATTGTCGATGAAATAGGCGTCGCGCATCGGGCCGATCTGCTCGAGCGCCTGCAGTGGAATGAGACAGCCGGAAGAGATCAGGAATTCGGCCTGGGACAGCCGGTTGCTGCCCGGCAGCGGGCGGTCGGTGCGCCCGATCCAGCGGCTGAACAACTTGAAGGGCATGCCGGCGCCGGAACCCGGATGGGTGATGCGCGGGCCCACGGCTGCCACCGGCCGGGGACTGAGCCGGCTGGCCTCGACATAGGACGCATAGAGATTGGCGAAGAAGGACAGCGGCACCTGGCTGTCCTGGTCGAACAGCACCACGAAACCAAAGCCCCGCCGTGCCGCTTCCTCGATGCCCAGATTCAGCGCACTGGCCAGGCCGATGTTGCTCTCCAGCACCCGCACACCCAGACAGCGCGGGGTGGACTCGGCCACGGCGCGGAAGTTGTCGATGTTGGCGGAGGCGTTGTCGATCAGCAGGAATTCGCCCTGCGTGCCGATCTGCTGCAGCAGCGAGATGAGCACGGCCGTGTCAGGATTGAAGCTGACGACGATGGCGCAGATGCTGAGCTTCTTGCCTTGCCTGGGCATGGTCGGTTCACCGCAGAGAGTGGCGTGGCCTGCCGGAGCAGGCGATTGTCGAACCGGTCAGCGGGCCAGGGCGGCGTTGCCGGACTCGGGAATATCGGTGCTCACCTCAGGCCGCTCGGGATAACGCAGCTTGAGCCCCAGAAAATACAGGATCGAGCCGATGCCCAGCACCAGCCCGGTCACCACGCCGGCATCCACGATGCCGCGCCACGGCTGGGGCAGCATGCGCACGATCAGCACGAAGCAGAGGATCATGCTGGTCAGCCCGAAGGAGAGCAGCTTGCGGCGGCGCGTGGCATGGATGTAGCCCATGCAGAACACCGGCGCCAGCAGCACGTGCAGCGGGCGCGGGTGTGCCCGCAGATAAGCGGCCCGGGCCACCACGCGTGGCGCGAAGCCAAGGTGAAAGCCCTTGTAGCCCTCGGCCCAGCTCATGTAGAGCACACTGAAGGCCAACGCCCCCAGGTGCAGGGGCTGCAGTTCCAGCGTGAGCAGCTCCAGCGCCATGGGCGACAAGCGCACTACCGCAAAGGTGAGAAGCAGGAGAATGCCTCCGATCCCCCAGGCGAACCCCAGACTTTTCACTGCATTGCTACCCCGGCATTTTCAAGAGGCCGGCATTATACCGGCATCGCGTGATGATCCCCAAGCTCAGAGTTTTCGGGCATTTCCAGCCAGTAGCAGCATCCCTGACCCGGCGTGGTCACCACCCGGACCCGCCCCTGCAGGGCGTCCACCGTGGCCTGTACGGCAGCCAGACCGAGGCCGTGACCGGCATCGAGACCGGCCCCTGTGGCATCGGCCTCCGACACCATTGCCGGCCGCGACTCGAGGCTGGCGGCCTCGACCGCCGTCAGTCCACCGCCGTCATCTTCCACGCCCACCAGCAACAGGCCCTGTGTTGCCGTGATCAAGACTCGCACGCGACCACATTCGTGCTTGCCGCTGGCGCGACGCCGGGCGGGAGACTCGATGCCATGAACTACGGCGTTGCGCAGCAGGTGCTCCAGCGGCGGCACCAGATTCTCCAGCAGTGTGCGGGGTACGTGCCGACCCGTTGTGCGGATTTCCAGGCGTGCCACCTTGCCCTGCCGGTGGGCGGTGTCCTCCAGCACCCGGCGCAAGCGGGGCTCCAGGCGGGCAGGATGCACCCAGGCGGCCGCGTGCAGGTCTTCGTCCAGCTGACGCACCCGTGCAAGCTGCTCCTGCAGCAATTCCTGCAACAGCTGCCGCTGCGCCGACGTGGCGCTCAGGGCGAGCCCGGGCAAGAGCTCGGCCAGGCCTTGCAGGCCCTCGTGCAGGCGACGGGCAAGCCAGCCGAGCGGGGTGCTGCCGGGAGGTGTGCGCTCCGGAGTAGCGGCGGGCAAGTCTTGCGTCGCGCGGGCGTCAAGGGTCGGTGCGGCAGCACTGTTCGCCGGCAAGGCGGCTCCCACGACAGCGCTATCGGCCCGACCCGTACCCGTCAATGCCGCCACGGCGGCCTGCAACTGCGCGAGCAACGCTTCGATGGCAGGCGGTTCGCATCCCCCTGGGGCCGATGTCGCGGTGCCCGCCTGCAGCAGTGCCCGTTCGCTGCGATGACACAGTTCGGCCAGGGCGTCGCAGCGATACAAGGCCGCATTGCCCTTGAGCGTGTGCAAGGCGTGCAGGCGCTGCGGCGCCGAGGCCGGTTCGATGATCTGGCGCAGCAACTCGCGCGCTTCCCGCACGAAGCCGGGCCGCCCGGCCGCCTGCTCACCATGGCAGGCCAGCCAGTCATACAGGGCCCCGAGCAAGGCGCGACAGGCCGAAGTTTCCTGGCGTGCGGCGGCCTGATTCAGCCCTCGCCGCAGCGCGGCGTGGGCATCTTCCAGCAAGTCGCGGCCAGCAGTGGCCTGCAGGAACGCGGCAGGCGCGAGACCGGACTGGGCCAGCGCCTCGTGCATTCGCGCCAGAGCCTCGCTCAGCGCCGCAATGCGCTGCACCTGCAAAGTGCGCGCCCCGCTGGCCAGCAGCCGCAGTTCCATGAGCAGGGGGCGATTGGCCGGGGCGAAGGCTTCCGCCGTGGGCAGGGCCAGCAGAAGATTCAGCTGCAGCGCCGGCAAGGCCTCCAGCCCCCGCGCCAGACTCAGTGCCAGTTGCGCAGACCCGGTGCCGGCCTGCAGGCGCAGACCCGCCTCCCAGCGCAGCAGCCCATGCAGCACGCGGTCGCGTTGCCAGCGCCGTGCCGGGTTCTGCACAAACGGCAGCACGCGGCCGAGGGCAGTCAGACAATCCCGGGCATCATGCTGCAGTTCGCGGCTCAGAGTGAGGCACTGCCCAAGGATGTCGAGCAGTTCATGCAGCGCAAGATCTCCCGCCAGCAGGCACTGCTGGCCCAGACGGTGCACGGCCAGCGCCACCCCATCGTCGAGCAGCGGCGCAGGGCTTTGTTCGGCCGCAGCGGCATGCCAGGCCTCCAGCACCCGCCGACATGCCGTGTATTCCTGCTGCAGAAGACGCTGCCAGCGTCGGGCCAGCGCGGGACTAGGTACGGCCAGCGCACCAAGCACCTGTTCCAGCACCTGCCGGGCCGCCGGCGGCCGCTGCTGGCGCAGGCAGGCCGGCACGGCCCGCGCCAGCGCGGCAGGTGGCAGTCCGGCACAGGCCAGGGCACTGCCGCCGGCCAGACGCGCCAGATCGTCCTGCAGGCGCAGGAGCACGCGCAGCTGCAACGGGGCCAGCGTCCCCGGCAAGGCAGTGGTCGCCAGCGCAGGAACGCCTTGCCAGGCCTGCAGCAGACGACTCACCCGCAAGGTCTGCTGCAGACAGCGCCGCAGCGAGGAAGGCACGTTCACGAAGGCGGACAGCAGCACACGGGCCTGTTGCAGGCAGAGGAGCAGACGCTCACCCCAGGGGCCGTCGCGCGCCTGAAGACTGTGCCGCAGCGCAGGCGTGGTCGCAGACTCCTCGCACAGTGCCAGCACCCTGGCGGCCAGGGTCCGCAGCAGGCGCGCGTGGGGCTGCTGCCCGGGCCCCAGCAGGTGAGACTCCCAGAGCAGCAGGGACGGCAGCGGATCCGGCAGCAACACCACCCGTTCCGGCAGCACGCCGGCCAGTCGCGCAGCCGCCTGCAGCGCGCGGTGGTCGAGCGCGGTGACCGGCCCCTGTTCCAGCGCAGCCTCGCACGCCCCGCCCGCCAGCGCTGCCGCGAGCCTGATGCCCCCATGCTGGCACAGCAGGCGCTGCACCTGCTGCAGAAGCAGGCCGTTGAGGTCCGGCGCCAGACGCGCTGCCCGCGCGGCCAGCGCATGGCGCTGCTGCGCCGACTGCGTGACTGCCAGGGCCTGCCAGCGCAGCTGCAGTGCTTGCAGCAACACAGGCCGCGATTGCGCTTCGGGCACCCCTGCACTCAAGCACGGCCCCAGCGCCAGCAAGGCACGCTGCAGCTGCGCACCTTGCTGCTGCAGCACAGCGTCGCCGCAAAAGCGCGCGATGGCACGCAGCTCGGCCAGTTGCCGGCGCGCCTGCAAGGCGGCGTGCAGGGAACGCTCCTCGAACACGTTCTGCAAACTGCGCAGCAGCGCCTGCGTGCGGGCCTGCAGTGCCAGGCCCAGGGCGGCAAGCCCCTGTTCATGCAGACTGCGCATCGCCCACCCCCGAGACCTGCGCCAGCGCAAGGCGCAGCGCCCGTTGCAGCGTGCCCAGCGGCAGCGGCCGCAGCAGCACGGTGGCATCGCCCTCGCTCACCCCCAGGCCCAGACTGCGCGCCCACCAGGCATCGGTGGCACGCGGCGCATCGGCCAGCAGCAGCACGCAGGCCACGCCCGCCTCGCGCAGTGCGCTGCCGCAGGCGAAGCCGTTGTCCTGCGGCAGCCCCATGGCCACCAGCGCGACAGGCACCGGCACGCGCCCCTCTGCCAGCCGTGCCAGCGCCTCGATGGTGCTGCTGACGGGCAGCGGTTCATGTCCCAGTGCGCGCAGCTGTCGACACAACAGCCAGCGTTGCAGGGGCGACGCCTCAACCAGCAGCACGCGCGCCATCGTCGTCGCCTCCCGTGTCGTCTTCGCCTTCCGGATGTTCTGCAGGGCTTTCCTGTTCCTGCGCTGGCGCGGCCAGCTCCGGCCCTTCCGCGGGCAGCACCAGCTCTCGAATCGCTGCCAGCAGGTCGGCCTTGCGAAACGGCTTGAGGATGTAACGCTGAGCGCCGGCCAGCTCGGCGCGCGCCCGCTCCAGCCGACCGTCGTTGGCCGATACCAGCACCACCGGTGTGTGACCATAGCGGGCCGAGGCGCGAATCAGGGCGCAGGCTGCGAAGCCGTCGAGCTCCGGCATGGCGATGTCCATGAACACCAGATGCGGCCGCTGCAGCGCCACCTGACACAAGGCCTCGAAGCCGGTGCTGGCCAGGATCAGCTGGCAGCCGGCGTCCTCCAGCAGGCTGCGGGCAGATTCGCGCATGGTACGGCTGTCATCCACCAGCAGCACGCGCAGCCGACCAGTGCCCTGCCGGGCCAGCGTGGCGGGCAGCAGGGGCGGCAAGGGGGGGAGTTCCGGGGTAACCGGGTCGGGGGTGGGGCGGGGGCGGGCTTCCATGCCAGGCTCCTGAGGCAGTACCGAGCGTCCATGCTCTGCTTCAAGAACTAGCACAGGCGGGCGATTCCGGCGACTGCGGCAGGCCGCCCGCGCGTCGCCCCGGCCAGCGTCTTCGGGTATGATCGCCGCAGACATCAGCACGGCAGCGCGCCGCCCCTCAGAGGAATTCACGCCCCCATGAGCATCCGCCTCGGCATCGTGATGGACCCGATCCAGCACATCAATTTCAAGAAAGACACCAGTCTGGCCATGCTGGTGGCCGCCCAGGAACGCGGCTGGTCGCTGTCCTACATGGAGCAGTCCGACCTTTACTTGCGCGACGGCAAGGCCTTCGGCCTGATGCGCGAGCTGACGGTGGCCTGGGACGAGACGCAGTGGTTCCGTTTCGGCGAGGCCAGCGACGAGCCCCTGGCCGAGCTGGACGTGATCCTGATGCGCAAGGACCCGCCCTTCGACAACGAGTACATCTACTCCACCTATCTGCTGGAGCAGGCCGAGAAGGACGGCACGCTGGTGGTGAACCGCCCGCAAAGCCTGCGCGACTGCAACGAGAAACTCTTCGCCACGCAGTTCCCGCACTGCTGTCCGCCCCTGGTGGTCAGCAACAACCCGGGCGTGCTCAAGAGCTTTCACCAGACCCACGGCGACGTGATCTTCAAGCCGCTGGACGGCATGGGCGGCTCGTCCATCTTCCGACTGCGCCAGGACGACCCGAACGTCAGCGTGATCATCGAGACGCTGACTGGCCACGGCCGCACGCCCATCATGGCGCAGCGTTTCATTCCCGAGATCGTCAACGGCGACAAGCGCATCCTGCTGGTGGACGGCGAGCCGGTGCCCTATGCCCTGGCCCGGGTGCCGGCGCGGGGCGAGACGCGCGGCAATCTGGCCGCCGGAGGCAGCGGGGTGCCCCAGCCGCTGTCGGAACGCGACCGCTGGATCGCCGCCCAGGTGAAAGACGTCGTGCGACAGAAGGGGCTGCTGTTCGTGGGCCTGGACGTGATTGGCAACTACCTCACCGAGATCAATGTCACCAGCCCCACCTGTGTGCGCGAGCTGAACAAGGCCTATGACCTGGACATTGCCGGCGACCTGATGAACGTGATCGAACGCAAGCTGCACGCACGAGGCGCATGACCCCCGAGACCGATCTGAGCCAGGAGCGATTCGGCTTCACCATTTTCCTCTCCGCCTGTCTGCACATCATGCTGATCGCGGGGGTCGGCTTCAGCTATCTGGAAGAAAGCAACAGTGCGCCGGCCATCGAGATCACGCTGGCCCAGTACCGCAGCGATGTGCGCCCCGACGAGGCCGATTTCATCGCGCAGGAGAACCAGATCGGCAGCGGCACCCTCGATGAAGCCGCCGCGCCCGGCACACCCTTCGTGTCGCCCTTTCACGACGACGCGATTCAGCAGGTGGACCCGGTGCCGCAGCAGCCCGCGCCGAACCGGCAGACCGAACCGAGCGACCTGGCCCTGTTGACGGTGCAGGACGCCGACCGGGCCGTCGAACAGCCGTTGCAACGCGATGCGCCCGCGGCCGATGCACCATTGTCGGAGAACGCGACTCCCGAGGAACTGAGCGTGGCGATCGCCAGCCTGCAGGCGCAGCTCGATTCGCAGCAACAGGCCTATGCCCGGCGCCCGCGCAAATACACGATTTCCTCGGCGTCGACCCAGCAGCGCCACGACGCCCTTTATCTGGATGCCTGGCGCCGCCGCATCGAGGCGGTGGGCAACATGAATTATCCGCAGCAGGCGCGGGAACAACAGATCTATGGCAGCCTGCGCATGCTGGTGGCGCTGCGGCCCACCGGCACGGTGCAGGAGATCCGCATCCTGCAGTCCTCGGGCCAGCGCATCCTGGACGAAGCTGCCATCGAGATCGTGCGCCTTGCCGCGCCTTTCGAGCCCTTCCCGCAGGAGCTGCGCGGCAAGGTGGACATTCTGGAAATCATCCGCACCTGGCGTTTCCACCAGGGCAATTCGTTCACCAGCCAGTGAGCCGCCGCATGACTCAGGACGACATTCCCGACTCCCAGTACGAAGCGCAGCCCGGCACCCTGGCCAATCAGTTCCTGATCGCCATGCCGCATCTGCAGGACCCATGGTTCAATCACACCGTCACCTTTGTCTGGAAGCACAACGCGGACGGCGCGCTGGGCATCGTCATCAACAAGCCGTCCACCATGCGCGTGGCCGAGCTGATGGAGGAGCTGGGCATCGACCTGAGCCCGCGACGCGGCGACATCGGCTTTCACAGTCAGTACGTGATGAGCGGCGGGCCGGTGGAAAAACACAAAGGCTTCATCCTGCACAACGCCGGCCCCGAATGGGAATACACGCTGCCGTTGACGCCGCAGGTCAGCCTGTCGATGTCCCGCGACATCCTTGCCGACATCGCCGCCGGCAAGGGGCCCGAGCATTATCTGGTGGCCCTGGGCTGCGCGGGCTGGGATGCGGGACAACTGGAACGCGAGATCACCGACAATATGTGGCTCACGACCGCGGCGCTGCCAGAGCTGATTTTCTCGGACAATCACGCACAGAAGGCCGAACGCGCTGCCGCCCTGCTCGGCGTGAGCCTCAGCCAGCTGGCGTCCATTGCGGGGCATTCGTGATGCGTGAGCGCTGTCGCCCTGTGCGCGAGGTCACCGCCCATGGATGACTTTCCGGTCCACAAACGCGGCGAGTTCTCGGTGCTGTGCTTCGACTTCGGCACGCGCCGCATTGGCAGCGCCTTCGGTCAGACCCTGCTGGGCACCGCCTCGCCCCTCATGGCCATTGCCGCGCGCGACGGCATCCCGGACTGGGCGCAACTGGACGCGCTGGTGGCGACGTGGCAACCGGATGTGTTCGTGGTGGGCCTGCCGTACAACATGGATGACAGCGAGAGTGACCTGCTGCGCCGCGCGCGCAAGTTCGGCCACCGCCTCAGTGGCCGCTATGACAAGCCCTGCTATGGGATGGATGAGCGTCTCAGCTCGTTCGAAGCGCGGGGCCTGAAACTGCGCGGCGAATCCACCGCCCAGCTCGACTGCCTGGCGGCGCAGCTGATTCTGGAAACGTGGTTCCAGAGTCTGGCGCAGAAGTTTGCACAGAAGGGGTAGGAGCGGGCTTGCCCGCGAACTCACTCTGGTCCCCGGTCAGCCCCCGGGCGGCTCGTCTGCGGACTCGCCGTGAACGCATCCGGCTGCTTCGCCTTCGCCCGCGCCGCTTCCCTGGTGATCAGGCCCTTCTGCACCAGATCCTTGAGACACTGATCCAGTGTCTTCATGCCCACAGCCGAGCCGGTCTGAATGGCGGAATACATCTGCGCCACCTTGTCTTCGCGGATCAGGTTGCGGATGGCGGGGGTGCTGATCATGATCTCGTGGGCCGCCACGCGGCCGCCGCCGGTTTTCTTCAGCAGCGCCTGCGAGATCACCGCCTGCAGGGATTCCGACAGCATCGAGCGCACCATGGCTTTTTCGGCCGCTGGGAACACGTCGATGATGCGGTCGATGGTCTTGGCCGCCGAGCTGGTATGCAGCGTACCGAACACCAGGTGGCCTGTTTCCGCGGCGGTCAGCGCCAGACGGATGGTCTCCAGGTCACGCAGTTCGCCCACCATGATGATGTCCGGGTCTTCCCGCAGCGCCGAGCGCAGGGCTTCCTGAAAGCCCAGAGTGTCGCGGTGCACTTCGCGCTGGTTCACCAGACATTTCTTGCTTTCGTGCACGAATTCTATGGGGTCTTCGATGGTGAGGATGTGCTCGAAACGCGTGCTGTTCACGTAGTCCATCATCGCCGCCAGGGTGGTGCTCTTGCCCGCGCCTGCAGGGCCGGTCACCACCACCAGACCGCGCGCCAGCTCACAGATCTGCTTGAACACCGGGCCCAGGCCCAGCTGCTCCATCGAGATCACCCTGGACGGAACGGTCCGGAACACGGCCGCAGCACCACGATTCTGCTTGAAAGCGTTGACCCGGAAACGGGCGAGACCTGGCACCTCGAAGGAGAAGTCGGTCTCCATGAATTGCTCGTAATCCTTGCGCTGCTTGTGCGTCATGATCTCGTCGATCAGGCCGCGTACTTCCTTGTGATCCATGGGCGGTGCATTGATCTTGCGCATGTCGCCGTCCACGCGGATCAGCGGTGGCATGCCCGCAGTAATGTGCAGGTCGGATGCGCCCTGCTTGACGCTGAACCCCAGCAATTCGGTGATGTCCATCGTCGTGGCTGCTACTGCCTGATGACTGTGTGCGTGATATTGCGGATGTGTGCCGGGCCGTGGCCGGGTTAAACTGGTCGCTATGGCGAGCATAGCAGAAAACATTTACCGGGTAGGGCAGCAGATTGCCGAGGCAGCACAGGCCTGCAATCGCGCGCCGGAATCCGTCACGCTGCTGGCGGTGAGCAAGACGCAGAGCGCGGCCACGGTGCGCGAGGCCTTTGACGCGGGCCAGCGTCATTTCGGCGAGAACTATGTGCAGGAGGCGCTGGACAAGATCGCCGCCCTGCCCCTGCCGGGCCTGGTCTGGCATTTCATCGGGCCCATTCAATCCAACAAGACGCGCGACATTGCCGCGCATTTCGCCTGGGTGCACAGCGTGGATCGGCTGAAAATCGCCACGCGACTCAATGAGCAACGCCCGGCCGGCATGGCGCCGCTGAACGTGTGCATCCAGGTGAACATCTCGGCCGAGGACAGCAAGTCAGGCGTGGCACTCAATGAAGTAGAGGCGCTGTGCGAGGCACTGCAGGGCTTGCCGCAGCTGCGCCTGCGCGGGCTGATGGCGATCCCCGCCCCGTGCGAGGATCCCGTGCAGCAGCGCGCGGTCTATGCCCCGCTGGCGGCCCTGCTGCAACGGCTGCAGGCGCGCTTTCCCGACATGGATACGCTGTCCATCGGCATGAGCGCAGACTTCGCCGCCGCCATCGCCGAAGGCTCCACCCTCGTGCGCGTGGGCACAGCCCTGTTCGGCGCACGCCACTGAACGTGCCGGGTCACCCTTGCGGGTGCAGCGACAGTCCGCAGTGTGCGCAACGGGAACGGAACGGGTTCAGGAAGACGCGCTTCACGAAGTATTGCTCGTGGCATTGCGGGCAGCGCTTGACCGAGGCATTCACCCCGAAGCCCGCATACAGCGCCATGTAGGCGAACATGACGGCATTGGAACTGTTGCCCGATTCGACCACCTGACTGACGGTGAATACATAGACTGGCAGTGTGGAAAAGCACACGAACAGACGATTGCGTGCCCGGCGGATCTCCCCCAGTCGCTGGTCCTGAGACGAAGGGATTCGAGTGGTTTGCGGATTGTTGTTATTGTCAGTCATGGGGCTCCAATGTGGCGTATGGCAGCGCGTGATGGGCCGCAGTGTACACGCTCGGGCTGCTTTTGTGATGGCGTGAGCACGGCAATCGCCGCCCGGCCCTGTCAGGAGCCACGGGAGCCTGTGCTAAACTCGCTTCGACACGTCAAGGACACCCCCGCCCCATGGATCAGAATCAGGTCGTCAATGTGCTGATTGCCGCCAGGCTGCTCGCCGATGCCGAGCAGCTCGTCAATCTCTTGCGCAAGGCCGGGTTCAGTCTGCATGCCGAAGCCTTGCGCGATGCCCGCAGCCTGCACCAGCAGCTGCAGCTGCGCCGCTGGGATGTCCTGCTGCATCTGCCGGGCAACGAGGCACTGTCGGCAGCCGCTCTGTGCGAGCAGCTGCAAGAGCAGGCGCTGGATCTGTCTGTGGTGCTGCTGGGCACCGACACCTTGCCCGACGCGGCGCCTGCCGGGGCCGTCTGCTTCAGCCCCGACGCCCTGGTGCCGGATCACGCGGCCGCCCTGGGGCGCACGCTGCAGCTGGCGCTCGACGCTCTGGATACGCGCCGCGAACTGCGCCGCAGCCAGGCCCGGCTGAAGGAGCTGCAGCGCCGCTACGAACTCGTGCTCGACAGCGCCACCGACGCCATCGCCTACCTGCACGACGGCCTGCTGCTGCATGCCAACGTGGCCTGGTGCACGCTGTTCGGCGTGGACTCCGTCGAGGCCCTGCAGCAACAGACCTTCCTCGACAAAGTGGACGACGCCGATGTCGACCGGGTGCGCCAGACCTTGCGCGAGGCTCGCGCCAGCAATCCGCCCCCCTGTCAATTCACGGCCCTCACCGCGGGCGGCAGCCGCACGCGCCTGCGGCTGGAAGCGCTGGCCGCCGTCTACGAGGGTCACGCCGCGCTGCAGATCATCCT
>Ga0255220_1000338_pt1 | contig 19670 bp, 15 predicted proteins | sample Miss_Colum_RepB__FD_188423 | JGI IMG/M metagenome (GOLD analysis project Ga0255220, IMG submission 188423) | Freshwater microbial communities from Mississippi River, Louisiana, United States - Miss_Colum_RepB_8d | ecosystem: Environmental > Aquatic > Freshwater > River | place: USA: Louisiana...
AGTCGGGCTGCTGGTGGTCTGGGCTTTTGGTATCTGGCAGGTTTCGCAGGACCAGATCACGGTCGGGGTGCTGACCGCGTTTCTCGCCTACATCAGCCGCTTTTACACGCGACTGGATTCGATGAGCCGCATCGTTCAGCACACGCAAAAAGCGGCGGCCGGCGCCAAGCGGATCTTCGAAATCCTTGATCATGTTTCCAGCGTGCCCGATCCGGCCAAGCCAGTGCGGCTCGACAAGGTGGAAGGCCGGATCCAGTTACGCAACGTCGGGTTCCGCTACGGCAATCGCGCGATCGCCCGCGGCGTCAACCTGGATATCTCACCGGGCGAGATGATCGGGCTGGTCGGACACAGCGGTTCCGGTAAGAGTACGCTGGTCAACCTGATCTGCCGCTTCTATGACGTTTCCGAAGGTGCGGTGCTGCTCGATGGCACCGACATCCGGTCGCTGGCGGTGTCGGACTATCGCAGCCACATCGGGCTGGTGCTGCAAGAGCCGTTCCTGTTCTTCGGCACCATTGCCGACAACATCGCCTACGGCAAGCCCGGTGCGAGCCGCGCAGAAATCGTCGCTGCGGCCCGGGCGGCGCATGCGCATGAATTCATCCTGAGGTTGCCGCATGGTTACGATTCGCTGGTCGGCGAGCGCGGTCAGGCCTTGTCTGGTGGTGAGCGTCAGCGTATTTCGATTGCGCGTGCGCTGCTGATCGACCCGCGGATCCTGATCCTCGACGAAGCGACCTCGTCGGTGGACACGCAAACCGAGAAAGAGATTCAAAAGGCGCTGGACAACCTCGTGAAGGGGCGCACCACGATCGCGATTGCCCACCGGCTGAGCACACTGCGCCAGGCCGATCGGCTGGTTGTGCTCGAACGCGGGCGGGTCGTCGAAGTTGGCAATCATGATGAACTGATGACTCGGGATGGCCCTTATCGTCGTCTGTACCAGGCGCAGGCCCGCAATGTCGATACCGACATGGACGACGTCGCCTGGCGTCAGGAGCCGGTGCTGGGCGGCCGGATCGGGAGCGAGGTATGAGTGAGCAAACCGATCCGGGCGCGCCCAGCGCCATCCGGCTAAGTCGTGCGCCGTCCGGGCGGCTGGTCCTGACTGACGACGACGGGACGGTTCATGACGGCGTGGTTGCCGTGCGTGCGTTTCCGATCGGCGCGCCCGACGAGGGGTTTTCCCTGCTCAGCGCCGACGGTCATGAACTTGTCTGGATCGATCGCTTGCAGGACCTGGACTGGCAAACGCGCGCTCTGGTCGATGAGGAACTCTCGTCGCGGGAGTTCATGCCGCAGATCCAGAAACTGACCCGGGTTTCCAGTTTCGCGACGCCCAGCACCTGGAGCATCGAAACCGATCGTGGTGAGACCACGCTGGTACTGGCCGGTGAGGAGGATATCCGCCGTCTGAGTCAGCGAACGTTGCTGATCGAGGACACTCACGGCATCTTTTATCTTGTGCGGGACTTGCACGCACTCGATCGGAACAGCCGCAAGCTGCTCGACCGATTCCTGTGATGTGTTTGCCCGCCTTGGCAGCGCGGTATCGGCATTTGCACCGGATGATGGCCAAAACGTAAAAGGCCCGCACGAGGCGGGCCCTTCACGCTGAAAGCCCGCTCTCGCAGGCCTTCGAAAGCAGCCACCTGCCGCAGGCGGCAGGCTGCCGGTAGCGACTGGATTACATACCCATGCCGCCCATGCCGCCCATGTCACCCATGCCACCCATGCCACCGGGCATACCGCCAGCCGGCTTGTCATCGGGTTGTTCGCCGACCATCGCATCGGTGGTCAGCATCAGGCCGGCCACGGAGGCAGCGTTTTGCAGCGCGGTACGGGTCACTTTGGTCGGATCCACGACACCCATCTCGACCAGATCACCGTAGGTGGACGTGCCGGCGTTGTAGCCGAAGTTGCCCTTGCCTTCCAGAACCTTGGCCACGACGACGCTCGGCTCGTCGCCAGCGTTCGCGACGATGCAGCGCAGCGGCTCCTCGATGGCGCGCAGCACGATCTTGATGCCAGCTTCCTGGTCCGGATTGTCGCCGGAGACCTTGATCGTCGCGCGGGCACGCAGCAGGGCGACACCGCCGCCAGCAACGATGCCTTCCTCGACCGCAGCACGGGTCGCGTGCAGCGCATCTTCAACGCGAGCCTTCTTCTCCTTCATCTCGACTTCGGTGGCAGCACCGACGCGGATGACAGCAACGCCGCCGGCCAGCTTGGCGACCCGCTCCTGCAGTTTCTCACGGTCGTAGTCGCTGGTGGCTTCTTCGATCTGGGCGCGGATTGCCTTGACGCGGGCTTCGATGGCCTTGGCATCGCCGGCGCCGTCGATGATCGTGGTGTTCTCCTTGCCGACTTCGACGCGCTTGGCACGGCCGAGCTCTTCGAGGGTGGCTTTCTCCAGCGTCATGCCGGTTTCTTCGGAGATGACGACACCGCCAGTCAGGATGGCCATGTCCTCGAGCATCGCTTTGCGACGATCACCAAAGCCCGGAGCCTTGACCGCGACGGTCTTCAAAATGCCGCGAATGTTGTTGACGACCAGAGTCGCAAGCGCCTCGCCTTCAACTTCCTCGGCGACGATCAGCAACGGCTTGCCAGCCTTGGCAACCTGCTCGAGCACAGGCAGCAGGTCACGGATGTTGGAGATCTTCTTGTCGTGCAGCAGCACGAACGGATCATCCATCACGGCGATCTGCTTGTCGGGGTTGTTGATGAAGTAGGGCGACAGGTAGCCACGGTCGAACTGCATGCCCTCGACAACGTCGAGTTCGTTGTTCAGCGACTTGCCGTCTTCGACGGTGATCACGCCTTCCTTGCCGACCTGCTCCATGGCCTTGGCGATGATCTCGCCGATCTCCGAGTCGGAGTTGGCCGAAATCGAGCCGACCTGGGCGATTTCCTTGGTCGTGGTGCAAGGCTTGGTGTTCTTGGCGAGTTGTTCGATCAGGGCAGTGACCGCCTTGTCGATACCGCGCTTGAGGTCCATCGGGTTCATGCCCGCGGCGACGTACTTCATGCCTTCGCGCACGACGGCCTGGGCCAGAACGGTCGCGGTGGTGGTGCCGTCACCGGCGTTGTCCGAGGTCTTGGAAGCGACTTCCTTGACCATCTGGGCGCCCATGTTCTGGAACTTGTCCTTGAGTTCGATTTCTTTGGCGACCGACACGCCGTCCTTGGTGACGGTGGGGGCGCCAAAGCTGCGCTCGAGTACGACGTTGCGGCCTTTCGGGCCCAGCGTGACCTTGACCGCATCGGCCAGGATGTTCACGCCAGCAACCATCTTGTGACGGGCGTCGTCGTGAAACAGGACTTGTTTTGCTGCCATTGTTCAGACTCCTGAGAATTCTTCAGCAGATATCGGGATGTGACCTGGGGTTGCGCGAAAGGCTTCAGCCTTCGACGACCGCCATGATGTCTTCTTCGCGCATGACCAGCATTTCCTCGCCGTCAACCTTGACGGACTGGCCGCTGTACTTGCCGAAGAGCACCTTGTCGCCCACCTTGACACCCAGCGGACGCACTTTGCCGTCGTCGCCGACCTTGCCGGCGCCAACTGCCAGGATCTCGCCCTGGTCAGGCTTTTCGGCGGCGTTGTCTGGGATCACGATGCCCGACGACGTCTTGCGCTCGCTATCGAGGCGCTTGACGATGACGCGGTCGTGCAGGGGACGAAGTTTCATGAAACTTTCTCCTAAGCAATTGATTTACAAGGGTTTTTATTAACCTGCGCCTGAGTTTCCGCCCATAGGGGCCTGAGTTCAGACGTTCGGCCTGGAACTTTGACGAGCACTTTTCCAGGGCAGCGAGCCGCACTGGTGTTAGCACTCATCGGTTGCGAGTGCTAATGATAAGGATCAGGCGACATCTTTTCAAGTGGGCGTTGGATAGGTGTCTGCGCGTATATGCACCCGCGAGTCCACGTCCTACATTCGGGGCGAAGTCAGGAAAGAGTTTCAGTGTCAAACAACAAGACGAGGAAGGAATCGCGATGAAACAAGGTAACGTGTGGGCGGTGGTTCTGGCCGGCGGCGACGGATCACGCCTTGGCGGGTTGGCCGCTGATTCCCGGGGTCGTCTGGTCCCCAAGCAGTATTGCACGGCAGACGGCAGCCAGTGCCTGTTGTCTCTGGCCATGAAGCGGGCGCGGTCGGTCGCAAGCCCGGAGCGGGTGTGCGCAGTTGTGGTCGCCAATCACTGGCAGTGGTGGCACACGATGTCCAATGAGTTCTCGCCAGGAAACCTGATTGTGCAGTCTGCCGATCGCGGCACTGGCAATGCAGTGCTGCTTGCAGCGCTGACGATCCTCAAGCGCGACCCGGACGCTCGGATCGTCTTCTTTCCATCGGATCAATATGCCGCCAAGGAGTCGGTGTTGACTCTGGCGGCACGCGACGCGGTCGACAGCCTGTCGCCCACGTCACGCGATCTGGTCGTCATTGGAATCGAACCAGATGGTCCCGAAACCGACATCGGCTATCTGGTCCCGTCGCTGGATGAGGAAAAGCTGGATTCGCGTGGGCTCGAATCGCTGGTCGAGCCGGTCGACCGCCGACGCGCGGCGGCACTGATTGCGCGCGGGTCCCTCTGGAACAGCATGATCGTTGCGGGACACGCATCGGCCTTTGTGGCGCAGTTCCTGCCGCATCATCCTGGTCTGGTTGCCAGGATGCAGGTCCTGGTTGGACGTTGCGACGATCCAAGCAGCCCCCCGCTGGCGCTCGAAGATCTGTACGAGCGCCTGCCCAGCATCGACCTGGCAACCGAGATCTTGCAGCCGCTTGCCCACAACCTGCTGGTTTGCAAGGCGCCGGCTTGCGGTTGGACCCGCCTGAGCACTCCGCATCTGGTCAAGTCGATGGTTCAACGTCTGTCACCGTCGAGCCGAAACATTGCCAACGATGATCTGGTCCGTCGGATGCCCGATCTGCGCAGTGCCGTGCAGGCTGGAAAACGTCGTGCACCGCAGGCCGCCAGGCCGACCGCTCCGGCGCACGCCTGAGCCTGCGCGGGGCATCCTGGCCTGACGGCGAACGCGGGCCTGCCCGCTCCGTTACTGCGGGGCGGGCATGTATCTGACTGACAGGATGCCGTCGATGCCGCGCAGCATGCCCAGCACGCTGTCGGGTACCGCACTGTCGACGTCGACGATTGTGTACGCCATTTCGCCGCGCGAGCGATTCAGCATGTTGTGAATGTTCAGGTTCGAGCTGGCAAGCGCCGTCGAAATCTGGCCGAGCATGTTGGGCACATTTGCGTTCGCGATGCCTAGCCGATAGGCGGATTCGCGCGGCGCCGTGGTATCCGGGAAATTGACCGAATTGCGCACATTGCCGTTCTCAAGGTAGTCACGAAGCTGGTCGGCCACCATCAACGCGCAGTTCTCTTCCGCCTCCCGGGTCGATGCACCAAGATGCGGCAACGCGATTGCGCGCGGGTTTGCGTTGATCGCCGGTCCTGGAAAGTCGCAGACGTAATACCGCATGCGCTCCGAGTTCAGCGCATCGAGCACCGCCGCTTCATCGGCAACGCCGTCACGCGAAAAGTTCAGCAGCACTGCGCCATGGCGCATCTGCTCGATGTTTGCCGGACCGATCAGGCCGCGGGTGGCTGCCACCAGCGGAACGTGCAGCGTGACGAAATGCGACGCCTTCAGCAGTTCGCTCACTGATGACGCCCGCCGGACTTGCGAGGGCAGGCTCCAGGCTGCGTCGACCGTGATTTCCGGGTCATAGCCGATGACGTTCATGCCCAGCCGGATCGCTGCATCGGCAACCAGGCAGCCGATCTTGCCCAGGCCGATCACGCCCAACGTATGTCCGGCGAGTTCGAATCCAGCGAAATTCTTCTTGCTGTCCTCAACGAGCTTGTCCATGTCTGGCGTGGCCGGGTCGAGCCCGTCGACAAAGCGCAGTGCGCCCGGCAGGTTGCGCGCTGCCATCAACATGCCGGCCAGCACCAGTTCCTTGACCGCATTGGCGTTAGCTCCGGGCGCATTGAATACCGGCACGCCGCGCTGGCTCATCGCTGCGACCGGGATGTTGTTGGTGCCGGCGCCGGCCCGTCCGATCGCACGCACGCTGTCAGGAATTGCCAGCCCGTGCATGTCGGCGGAGCGCACCAGCACCGCATCCGGATCGGCCAGATCCTTGCCGACGGAATAGAGTTCTGCCGGAAGGCGCTTGAGTCCCTGCTGGGAGATCTGGTTCAGGACCAGAACCTTGAATTTTTCAGCCATGCTGTTTCTCGAATTCACGCATGTACTCAACCAGCGCCCGCACGCCTTCGATCGGCATGGCGTTGTAGATCGACGCACGCATTCCGCCAACCGAGCGATGCCCCTTGAGCTGCAGCATGTTGCGCTGCTGCGCACCCTTCAGGAAGGTGTCGTCCAGCGCCGCATCTTTGAGCGTGAAAGGCACGTTCATTCGCGAGCGGTCCTTGGGCTCGACCGGGTTGTTATAAAACCCGGTAGTGTCCAGATAGTCATAAAGCAGCGCTGACTTTTCGATGTTGCGCTGCTCAATCGCGGCGATGCCGCCCTGGCGCTTGAGCCACTGAAACACCAGCCCGGCCAGATAGATTGAGTAGGTCGGCGGAGTGTTCAGCATCGAATCGTTATCGGCCTGCGTCTTGAAGTCGAGCACCGAAGGTGTGCCCGCCGGCGCAAAGCCGAGCAGGTCTTCGCGCACGATGACGATCGTCAGACCGGCCGGGCCGATGTTCTTTTGGGCGCCGCCATACAGCAAGCCGTATCGAGCGACATCGACCGGGCGTGACAAAAAGCAGGAGGACAGATCCGCCACCAGCGGCACGTCGCCGGTGTCAGGAACCCAGTTGAACTCGACCCCGCCGATCGTCTCGTTAGAGCAGATGTGCACATAAGCCGCCTGCGGGTCGAGCTTCCAGTGCGACAACTCGGGGATGTAGCTGAAATTGCGGTCCTCGCCGGATGCGGCAATGTTGACCTTGCCGAACAGCTTGGCTTCCTTGATTGCTTTCTTGGACCACTCACCGGTGTTGACATAGTCGGCACTCGGCTTGCCACGCATCAGATTCATCGGAATCTGGGCAAATTGCAGCGTGGCACCGCCTTGCAGGAACAGTACCTTGTAGCCGGACGGGATCTGCATCAGTTCACGCAGATCGGCTTCCGCCTGCGCGTGGATGCTCATGTATTCCTTGCCACGGTGGCTCATTTCCATGACCGACTGGCCGCTGCCGTGCCAGTCGAGCATTTCGGCTGCAGCCTGCTGCAGTACCTCTTCTGGGAGCACTGCCGGGCCGGCGCTGAAATTGAAGACCTTGCGCATTGCTGTTTCCTTGCGTTCTGGTTTGTTGACTTAAGGGGAGGGAAAGGGAAGCGGGCGAGCCGAGCCGATCGGCCCGGTCGGCCACAGATCAGACGAGTTCGTCGGCGATCGGATTGCTGAGCTTGCCGACGCCCTCGATCTCGATCTCGCAGACGTCGCCCGCCCGCATGAAGACTGGTGGGGTTCGCGCATAGCCAACGCCTGAGGGCGTTCCCATCACGATCACGTCGCCAGGTTCCAGCGTGACACAGTCGCTAATCAGCGCGATCGCATCCGCAACCGACACGATCATGTTTGCGGTGTTGTCGTCCTGCATGGTCCTGCCATTGAGGATCGATCGGATCCGCAGTCCGCGCGCGCCTGCGGGCAGTTCATCGGCGGTCACCAGTTCCGGGCCGAAACCGCCGGTGGACTCGAAGTTCTTGCCGATTGTCCACTGGGTGGTCTTACGCTGGTATTCGCGCACTGAGCCATCATTGAAACAGGAGTAACCGGCGACCGACCCGAGCGCGTCGGCAGCTGCGACACGACGCACACGTCGACCGATCACGACCGCCAGTTCGGCTTCGAAGTCGAGTGTGTCAGACAGCCTGCTGTGCAGGATCGGCTGGCCGTGCCCGGTCAGGCTGCCCGCGGTGCGCAGAAACAGGGCCGGGTAGGCCGGTACCGCGTTGCCACCTTCGGCAGCGTGGGCGGCATAGTTCAGGCCCAGGCAAAAGATCTTGCCCGCATCCGGCACCACCGGCAGATACTCGATCGAAGCCGGGTCCAGGTCGGCCGAGGCCCCGGCCCTGGCGGCTGAATCTGCAGCCGTGTTCAGGGCCTGCGGGCCTGCCGCCAGCAAGGCTCTGATCTGGCCCGGAAGCTGCGGTGCTGCAACCGAAAGGTCGACCAGGCGATCATGGATGCGTACGGCAAGACCGTCGCGTTTGCCTTGGCGAAAGGAAACCAGGCGCATCGGATACTCCGCTGGGAAGGAAAACCGCTAAGAGTACACCGAGCCGCTTGACCTTGCCGGGCGTTGGCGGATCAGTCCGGAATGAAACGCAACGCGACGCCGTTATTGCAGAAGCGCTGACCGGTCGGGGCGGGGCCGTCGTTGAAAACATGGCCATGATGCCCGCCGCATTTCGCGCAGTGGTACTCGGTTCGCGGAAGGATCAGCTTGAAGTCGCGCTTGGTCTCGAACGCGCCAGGCAGCGTCGTAAAGAAGCTCGGCCAGCCGGTTCCGCTATCGAATTTCATTGACGCATCAAAGAGCGGATGTCCGCAGCCGGCGCACACAAAAGTACCTTTGCGCTTTTCATCGTTCAGCGGACTGCTGAAAGGCCGTTCCGTGCCCTCGTGGCGCAGCACCGTGTACTGCTCCGGGGTCAGCGTGTTGCGCCAGTCGGTGTCCTGCTCGGGGGTGTCATGCTTGCTCATTGGGGCTCCTATCGCGCTGCGGTCGCAGGTCAGCATCATGCCATCAGTCCCGTGACAGAATAGCTGCTTCATTTTCATGGAGATCCGTGATGGCAGCCAACCCCGAGGTGCTCAATCGGCCTGCGCAGAGCGTGTTGCTCGAGCAGGCCGCAATCGATCAGGGTCGCATCGACCTGGCCGCTGCGCTGCGCTGGTCTGCGCGCCTTGGCTTGAACGAAGGCGTCTGTAACCACTTCAGTCTGGAACTCGCGCCGGATCGCTACCTGATCAATCCGCAGGGGCTGCACTGGAGCGAAGTCGGTGCAGCAGATGTGCTGCTGATCGACGGGGCGGGCAAGGTGCTGCAAGGCCGCCACACGATTGAGCCGACCGCCTTCTTTATTCACAGCTGGATCCATCGCATGAATCCGCGGGCCCGTTGCGTGCTGCACACCCACATGCCGTACGCGACCGCACTGACGCTGGTCGAGGGCGGGCGGCTCGAATGGTGCAATCAGAACGCGTTGCGGTTTCGCGGTCGGATCGCCTACGACGATGTCTACAACGGCCTGGCGCTTGATGACGAGGAAGGTGCGCGCATTGCCGCGCAGGTCGCCGATGCCGATGTGATTTTCATGGCGAGCCACGGCGTAACCGTCGTCGGGCAGTCGGTTGCCTGGGCGTTCGATGACATGTATTACCTGGAACGCGCCTGCATGCACCAGGTGCTGGCGGTGCAGGCAGCGGGCGGTCGGCCGCTGCGTCGCGTGCCGGACGCGCTTGCCGATCTCGTTGGCAGGCAGATTGCCGGCGAGCGCCAGCAAAGCGACATGTTCCTCGCGTCGATCAAGAGAATGCTCGATCGCGAGCAACCTGGCTGGTCGGCACTGGACTGAGCGCGCCGGCAGGTCGGGGCGCAAGCCGGAACGCCCCGACCGGGCGGGCTCGATAGACGAACATCAATGCGTCATGGCCGACCGCGTTGCATCATGAAACTGGCGCAAGTGAATTCAACACGCCAATTCGATGCAGACAACAGGAGGCCTTATGTTCAGACACATCCTGGTCCCTACCGATGGTTCGGACCTGTCTCTCCAGTCGGCCAAGGCGGCGGTTGCCCTGGCCAGGGAAAATGGCGCGGCCATCGTCGCGATGAACGTGCAGCCAACCTACCGGCCGCCGGTCGTCGCCGAAGTCCCGGTCTCCAACGTGTATTCGCGAGAAGAGTACGAGGCCGGAGCGATGAAAGTTGCCAACGGCATCCTCGCGCAGGTCGCGGAACTGGCGGCAGCCGCATCGGTGCCGTGCAAGACGGTGGCGCAGTTTGAGTCAAGTCCGTACGAGGCGATCGTCAAGGTCGCGCGTGCCGAAAGCTGCGATCTGATCTTCATGGCCTCGCACGGACGCCGCGGGGTTGCCGGTTTGCTGCTCGGCAGTGAGACCCAGAAGGTGCTGACGCACTGCAAGATCCCGGTGCTGGTGCATCGCTGAACGCCAGTTCTGTCCGCGCTGAACGCATCCTGATCGCTTGCCGGTTCGCATCGGCAAGCGATCTTGTCGTCAGGCTGGATGGCTGCAGGGCTTGCTGGCCGGCGTTGCCGAAGCGCCGCCGGGGCAGCAGGATCAGGCGATTTTCGAATACGTGCCGGCGGTCGGGGCATGTGCCAGATGGCGATCGAAGGCCATCGCGACCGCTCGCACCAGCAACCTGCCGCGAGGCAGCACCTCGATTCCCGTGGGGCCGATTCGGATCGCGCCGGCTTCATGCATCGGTGCAAGTTGCGTTAGTGCGTCCGCGAAGTAGGCACGCGCGTCGATGCCGTGTCCAGCTTCGATTGTCGGCCACCAGACCTGGAAATTGCACATCAGCGACTGGATGACGTCGCGTCGCACGAAGTCGTCATAGACAAGTTCGATGCCACGGGCGATTGGCAGTTCTCCTTTGGCAAGCCTTGCGTAGTAAGCATCCAGGGTTTTTTCGTTCTGTGCATAGATCGCCCCGACGCTGGAAATCGATGACACTCCGATCGCGATCAGGTCGCCAGCGTCATGCGAACAATAGCCCTGAAAGTTGCGATGCAAGCGTCCTTCACGCTGTGCGACAAACAATTCGTCGCTGCGGCTGGCGAAGTGATCAAGACCAAGGAACGCATAGCCGGCTTCGCCAAAGCGCTCGACGGCGAGGCTGAACAGGGCCGAACGGGTCAGCGCGTCCGGCAGTTCCGATTCGAGGATCCTGCGTTGCGGCTTGAACAGTTGTGGCAGATGCGCATAGTTATAGAGCGCGATGCGATCGGGTCGTGCGGCAACCACTTGCGCGAGCGTTCGCTCGAAGCCCCGCATGGTTTGTCGCGGCAGTCCGTAGATCAGATCCACATTGATCGAGTGATAGCCGGCCGAGCGGGCAGAGTCGATCAGCACCCGGGTGTCCTGCGCGGACTGGATCCGGTTTACTGCCCGCTGCACCTCGGGGTCAAAGTCTTGCACCCCGAGGCTGATCCGGTTCAGCCCCAGCGCACGCAGCGTCAGCAGTCGGTTTGGATTGACGGTGCGCGGATCAATCTCGATCGAATATTCCCCATCCGCAGCGATCTCGAAATTCCGGGAGATCGCATCGAACAGGCTCGCGAATTCTTCGTCGAGCATGAAGGTCGGCGTGCCGCCACCGAAATGCACATGGCTGATTTTCTGACCGCGCCCGGTGAGCGACGTGACCAGCGAGATTTCACGTCTAAGCGCACGCACATATTCGGCGGATTGTTCCTGGCGCTTGGTGCCGATCTTGTTGCATCCGCAGTAGTAGCAGATCGACCGGCAAAACGGGATATGAACGTACAGTCCGAGCGCAGCGCTGGGGCGCGCGCCGCGTTCGAGCAGCGCCTGAGCATAATGCGCCGGATCGAAGCCTGAAATGAAGCGGTCGGCGGTCGGATATGAGGTGTAGCGCGGTCCGCGTCCACCGAATCGTTCAATCAGCGGCGCGTCGAGTTCGAGTTCGCCAAATACTGCTTGCATGCGCGGCTCCAGGACACTGTTGCAGTGTCCGATTCCTGGTGCGTGCTTGCATTGAAAAAGCGCAATTGCGCTGCGATCTCCGCGGGTGCTTCCACGAAACTGCGAGATGCACGCCGAGCGTGGTCGGGCTCGGCGTTCTGTGATGCGATTGCGCGACTCAGAATCCTGCGTCGCGTTCCGGTGTCGCCGAAATCTTGTGGATGCTCAGGTCGGCGCCATTGAATTCCTGCTCCTCGTCCAGCCTGACCCCGACGAATTTCTTCAGCAACACATAGATGAGGAATCCGCCGGCAACCGCAATGCCGACGCCTAGCAGCGTGCCGACCACTTGGGCGCCGAAACTGACTCCGCCAAGGCCACCGAGCGCCTTTTGTCCGAAGATGCCGGCTGCGATGCCGCCCCAGGCACCGCACAGCCCATGCAGGGGCCAGACCCCGAGCACGTCGTCGATGCGCAGCCGGTTTTGCGTCAGCGTGAACATCTTGACGAACAGCAGGCCTGCCACGCCGCCAACCACGAGCGCCCCGACCGGATGCATCAGGTCAGATCCGGCGCAGACCGCGACCAGACCGGCCAGCGGGCCGTTGTAGACGAAACCCGGATCATTGCGTCCGGCGAAGGTTGCCGCGAGCGTGCCGCCGACCATGGCCATCAGGGAGTTGACTGCCACCAGTCCGCTGATCTTGCCAACTTCCTGGGCACTCATCACGTTAAAGCCAAACCAGCCGACCGCGAGAACCCAGGAGCCGAGCGCGAGGAACGGAATACTCGATGGCGGATGGGCCGAGATGCGTCCGTCCTTCGTGTAGCGGCCGCGTCTGGCGCCAAGGAAGATCACCGCCACCAAGGCAATCCAGCCGCCGACCGCATGCACAACGACTGAGCCCGCGAAGTCATGGAAGTTTTCACCGAACGTTGCCTTGATGGCGTCCTGCACGCCGAAGCGATTGTTCCAGGCGATGCCCTCAAACAATGGGTAGACCAGTGCGACGATGACAAACGAGGCGAAAAGCTGTGGCCCGAATCGCGCGCGCTCTGCGATGCCGCCCGAGATGATCGCCGGGATGGCGGCCGCGAAGGTGAGCAGGAAGAAGAACTTCACCAGTTCGTAGCCGCTGCGCTGCATCAGCGATTCGGCATTGCCGAAGAAGTTCGCGCCGTAGGCGATCAGGTAGCCGATGAAAAAATACGCGATCGTTGAGACCGCAAAGTCGACCAGGATCTTGACCAGCGCATTGACCTGGTTTTTGTAGCGGACGGTGCCCAGTTCGAGAAAGGCGAACCCGGAGTGCATTGCGAGGACCATGATCGCACCAAGCAGCACGAACAAGACATCGGCGCCATTTTTTAACTCGGTCATTGGCAGGGCTCCAAACAAGATGCCCGAGAAAAGCACGAAACGTGCCCGTTTCACGTGAGCGATGTTCTGGTCTTGTGCATCGCTGCGCCGACTTGGCGCGAGGATGGCCGCGAACTGCCGGGCTGTCGAGGCTGCTGTGGATGAATGCACCAAGATTGGGCGTTGGTTCGACATCGGATGGGGCGTATCGCCCCAAGATGGGGCGCCGTTCGTTCAGTGGTCTGATGGGTGCGCCAGGATCTCTTCGGAGGATTCGGCGATTGTCAGCAAGCGGAAGGCTTTGCGTGTTAATCTGAGAATTGTGCGATGCAGCATGCGTCATGAGCATTCGTTCGCGTGTCGCACGTCCTTGTTCCTGTCGGGGCGGCATGACGGCCCCGGTCTTGCTCGGAGCCTGTGCCAGTGATCAAGTTGTTCAGTTCTGCGCCAGCGACCGATGATCCGGTCGCTAGCGGTTCTCCATTTCTGCCTTCCCGATTTCGTGCCTTGCTGTTGGTTGCGATCGCCTTCGTCGCCGTCAATGCGCTGGTGCGCCTAGGTCTGCTGCTGTTCGATACGGATGCCAGCAATCATGCGCTGTGGCAATTGGCGGGAATCTTCCTGGTTGGAGTTCTCTACGATGCGGCGGCGCTGGCGTATCTGCTAGTGCCGTTCGCGTTGCTAGCGTTGATGATTCCGGCCGGGCGACGCGGAAATCTGCTGCATGCGGTTTTGGCCAGTCTTTTGCTGACCCTGGTGCTCGTCGTGATGACGTTCACGGCGGCCTCCGAGGCGGTCTTCTGGAACGAATTTTCGTCGCGCTTCAATTTCATCGCGGTTGACTATCTGATCTATACCCGTGAGGTCGTGGGCAATATCCGCGAGTCCTACCCGATCGGCTGGATGCTCGCAGCGGTGGCGGCGGTCAGCCTGATGCTGGCGACAGTGCTTATCCCTCGCTTCTGGCGTGCGGTGCGTACCGAATCGGCATCGTTTACCCGCCGGATTCCGGTCGCGACGGCTGTGCTCGCGCTACCGGTCATGTCTTTTTTCACCGTAGGGGATCAGCCGCGCGAGTCGCTAGGTTCGCCGTCGGCCCGGGAACTGGCCGGCAACGGGTATTACGACTTCATGCGGGCGTTTCGTGCGAACGATCTCGATTACCGCGCCTTTTATCGCACCTTGCCGCTGGACACGGCCCGCCAGGTGCTGCGGCGTGAACTGACCGGAAACGACAGCTTGCCGGCCGGTAGTGTCGATCCGGTCTTGCGTCGGGTCGACAGTGCCGGAACTCGACGCGATCTCAACGTCGTGCTGGTGTCGATGGAAAGCCTGGGGGCGGATTACGTCGAGTCCTTTGGCGGGCGTCCGGGTCTGACGCCAAACCTCGATCGCCTGGCGGCAGAGGGCTTGATGTTCACGAATCTGTATGCAACTGGCTTGCGCACGGTTCGTGGGCTGGAGGCCTTGACCCTGTCGATTCCGCCGACCCCCGGCCATGCTGTCCCGATGCGGGCCAACAACAAAGGTTTCCAGACGCTTGGCGGCGTGTTCGCGGAGCAGGGCTACGAACCCCTGTACATCTATGGGGGCTATAGCTACTTCGACAACATGAAAGACTTTTTCGGTGGCAATGGCTACACCGTGGTCGACCGCAGCGCGATCGTCTCCGAGCAGATCTCGCACGAAACCGTCTGGGGGGTTGCCGACGAGGATTTGTTCAAGCTTGCCATCGGCCAAATCGACCAGCGGGCGGCCGTCGGGAAACGGGTATTCGCGCATGTGATGACCACGTCCAACCATCGCCCATTCACCTATCCGGCCAATCGAATCGACATCGCGTCGGGTTCTGGACGGGAGGGGGCGGTCAAGTATTCCGACTGGGCAATCGGACAGTTCATCGCGCAGGCGTCGACGCGCCCCTGGTTTTCGGAGACTGTGTTCGTGTTTGTTGCCGATCACACGTCAAACGGACGCGGAAGAACCGATCTGCCGCCGGAAAACTATCGCATTCCGATGATTGTCTACGCGCCGGGCCTCATCGCTGCTGGGCAGGTCGACAGCCTGGCCTCGCAGATCGATGTTGCGCCGACGCTGCTCGGGATGTTGAATGTGAGCTACAACTCCCGTTTCTACGGGCAGGACATCTTGCGCGAGGGCGCGCGTCATCCGCGTGCGCTGATGGCCAACTACCTGACGGTCGGGTATATGCGGGACGGCATTCTGGTGTCGCTGGCGCCCAAGAAGCGCGTCAGCCTGACGGATGTCAAGACCGGCTCCGGCCTGCCTCTCGATGATTCTCGTGCAAAGGTGCTGATTGAAGAGGCAATCGCGTACTACCAGGTCGCGACCGAGCAACTCCACTCGCCGGTCACCCCGGAGGTGACACGCGTCGCCTTGGCATCGCGCGCGGATCACTGACTGCAGGCGGCGAGGCCGGGCGAGCGATATCGCCTCGCTTCGCCGCAACCGGTTGCGATCCGGACCGAAAACCGGTCCGCTCGATCAGTCGACCGAGACGGTGTAGTTCAATGCCAGGCGCCCACCATCCGGATACACGGTCTGCCCGGTCATGTAGGACGAATCGTCGCCCGCGAGAAATACCGCCACCTTGGCCACTTCGTCGGGTTCCCCAAGCCGCTTGAGCGGGGTGCGCGACATCAGTTTTCGCCTTGCCTCGTCAGAACCCATCACCGCCTTGCGGGCAAGGTCGGTAGCGATCGTGCCGGGGCCGATCGCATTGACGCGGATCCCGTGCGTGGCCAGCGACATCGCCATCACTCGCGTCATCTGATTGACGCCCCCCTTGGAGACCGCGTAGGGAAGCTGGTCCGGAATGGCCAGGATCGCATTGACGCTGGACATGTTGACGATGGTTCCGCCTTGGCCTTGGGCGACCATCTGGCGCGCGGCGGCCTGCCCGAATGTGAAGTACGAGCGCAGGTTAACTGCGAGTACCCGATCGAAATCCTCTTCGCGCAGATCCAGAAAATCGGCCGAGTGAATAATGCCGGCATTGTTCAGCAGGATGTCGATGCGGCCGAACCGCTGCACGGTTGCGTCGATCGCCGCCTTGCCGGCCCCGGCGGCAGTCACGTCACAGGGGATGAAGGCTGCACGTTCACCGAGCGAGGCAGCGAATTGCTCGCCGAGCGTCTGGTTGATGTCAGCGAGCATCACGAACGCGCCTTCGTCAATGAACCGTTTCGCGCATGCGGCGCCGATGCCTTGTGCGCTGCCGGTGACCAGCGCAATCTTGTCCTTGAGCCTCATTCGGTGTCCTTGTTCGGTTGGCGGGTTCGCGACGGCGCGATCCTTGGCTGTAAGCATAGCCTGTCCGTCGCTGTCCTAGAATCGCTTCCATGCAGATGAAACCCCGGGCAATGCTGGTTGTCGCAAACCGTGAAATCCGGTCGACTGCGCGACAGCTGCGCAGCCGCGTTCGCGTGCCGGCTCGTCCGGCTCCCGGACCGGCGTCACTAGCGCCACTTGGCCTGCGCCCCTGGCTGCGCCAGCTGGCCGTGGCCCTCGGTGTTTGTGTTGCGGCGTCTTCGGTGAGTGTGGCCAGGGACGCTGGTGCGGCATCGCCGACGATGACCCAGTCAGCGGTCGCATCGGCTGGAAGCGACATTGTGGCGCAATGGCTGGCGCCACCGGCGATGCGGGATGCACGCGTCGCACTCATTGCGTCACCGCTGGGTGGCGGCCCGGTTCTGCTGGAGCATCAATCCTGGCTGCCTCTGAATCCAGCCTCGGCAATCAAACTGCTGACAAGCCACGCGGCCTTGGCGATGCTAGGCTCCGATTACCGCTGGCAGACCGGTGCCTACCTCGACGGCGAGCTGCGCGACGGTGTGTTGCATGGCAACCTGGTGCTCAAGGGCGGTGGTGATCCGAAGCTTGTCATCGAGGACCTGCAGCGATTCGTTGCGGGGATGCGCGCCGCCGGCCTGCAAGAAGTTCGGGGAGACCTGATCATCGACGACTCGGTATTCGAGGTCGGCGAGGCCAGTGTTGAAGCCTTCGACGGCGATCCAACCCAGCCGTACAACGTGCGTCCGTTCGGATTGCTGATGAACTTCAAGGCGACCCGTGTCGTTGTGCATCCCGGGCATGGGCGTGCAGCGCAGATTTCGCTCGATCCGGCACTGGACGGCGTCACGATCGAGAACCGATTGAAGCTTCGGGATGGTCACTGTCGCAGGGGGCAGGACGTTGTATCGGTCTCGGAACCTCCGGCGGAGCGGACCGGCGGCGGGACTGCTCAGCCTTCCGAGACGCCGCGGCTGATTGTCAGCGGTAGTTACTCACCAGCCTGTGGCGAGATCGGCGCGTTCGTGTCGGTGCTCAGTCATCGGGCGTTCATCGACGCATTGTTCCGGGCGGTCTGGCGCGAGGCCGGCGGACGCTGGGACGGTCGTACGCGGGTTGTGCGTGGTGCGGCACGCGCCGAGCCCTGGTTGCGCTGGGAGTCGCCGCGCACGCTGGCCGATGTGGTGCGCGATATCAACAAGTTCAGCAACAACGTGATGTCGCGTCAGTTGCTCTTGCAACTGGGTCATGAGGCAGGCGCGCGACCGGCAGATGTCAGTTCAGCGCGCGCAGCATTGCATGCCTGGCTGGAAAGCCAGAGCCTGAACCTGCCAGGCCTGGTCGTTGACAACGGATCCGGGTTGTCGCGCAGCGCACGGATCAGCGCAGCCAGCATGGCACAGGTGCTTGCACATGCCGCGCGCAGCCGGCATGCAGACCTATTGCGCGAGTCACTGCCGGTGCTCGGCATCGATGGAACGATGCGCTACCGAATGGCCGGTGAGGCGCTCGCCGGCCGCGCCTGGATCAAGACCGGAAGTCTCGCCGATGTCAGGACGATCGCGGGGTATCTGGACGCGAAATCCGGGACCCGCTACGTGGTTGTGCTCTTCTACAACGGGCCGCAGCCAGCCGAGGCGCGTCGCTTGCAGGACGATTTCCTGCGCTGGGTGTACCGTCACGGATGAGTTCGCTACGAATCCGAGTGCAGTGGTGCGCAAGCTCGAAGAGTGCGCCAGTCAGAGCCCCAGCGAATCCCACAAATCATCGATCCGTGCCTTGACCTGCGGATCCATCGAGATCGGCCGACCCCATTCGCGCTGGGTTTCGCCGGGCCACTTGTTGGTGGCGTCCAGCCCCATCTTGGAGCCAAGGCCGGAGACCGGCGAGGCGAAGTCCAGATAGTCGATCGGCGTGTTCTCGATCAGGGTGGTGTCGCGTGCCGGGTCCATGCGTGTCGTGATCGCCCAGATCACTTCCTTCCAGTCGCGCGCATCGACGTCATCATCGACCACAACGATGAACTTCGTGTACATGAACTGGCGCAGGAAGCTCCAGACACCGAACATCACGCGCTTGGCGTGACCCGGGTACTGCTTGCGCATCGAGACGACCGCCATCCGGTAGGAGCAGCCCTCTGGTGGCAGGTAAAAGTCGACGATTTCCGGGAACTGCTTTTGCAGGATCGGCACGAAAACTTCGTTCAGCGCGACGCCCAGTACCGCAGGCTCGTCGGGCGGTTTGCCTGTATAGGTCGAGTGATAAATCGGCGCGTGGCGCATCGTGATCCGCTCGATGGTGAACACCGGAAACCAGTCTTGCTCGTTGTAGTAGCCGGTGTGGTCGCCGAAGGGCCCTTCGAGCGCCATTTCGAATCCGGTCTGCGCGGCCGGCGGCAGCGGCTGCTGCCAGCCGAGGGCGCGAGCGTTGTCTCGTGTCAGTGCCGCGTCCGGATCAGGGCGAATGGAGCCTTCGAGCACAATCTCCGCGCGCGCGGGCACTCGCAGATCGTTACCGAGGCATTTGACCAGTTCGGTACGCGCGCCGCGCAACAGGCCGGCGAACTGATATTCGGACAGGGAGTCGGGCACTGGCGTCACCGCGCCCAGGATCGTCGCCGGATCGCAGCCGAGCACCACCGAGATCGGAAACGGCTCGCTCGGTTTGGTACGACGATGCTCGAGAAAATCCAGCGCGCCACCGCGATGCGCAAGCCATCGCATGATCACGCGACGCTCATCGAGCACTTGCTGGCGGTAGATTCCCAGGTTTTGGCGCGACCGGTTAGGGCTGCGGGTAACGACCAGACCCCAGGTGATCATCGGACCAGCATCACCCGGCCAGCAAGTCTGCACCGGCAATTGGCGCAGATCCACCTGTGCCCCTTCATGCACAATCTGCTGGCATGCACCGGAGGAGACTTCCCGTGGTGCCATGTTCAGGACTTGCTTGAGGACCGGAAGTTTCTGCCAGGCATCCTTCAGGCCCTTCGGGGGCTCGGGCTCCTTCAAGTACGCCAGCAGCTTGCCAAGTTCGCGCAATGCAGCAGTCGACTCCTCGCCCATACCGAGCGCAACGCGTCGCGGCGTTCCGAACAGATTGGCGAGTACCGGTATCTGATAACGCGTCTGACCATCGGAGGGATTGGTCAAGAGCAGGGCCGGACCTGCCTTGCGCAGGACCCGGTCGGCCAACTCGGTGATTTCGAGTCTCGGTGAGAGCGGCGCTTCGATGCGACGCAATTCTCCGAGGATTTCCAGTTGGCCGATAAA
>Ga0255220_1000362_pt1 | contig 19128 bp, 36 predicted proteins | sample Miss_Colum_RepB__FD_188423 | JGI IMG/M metagenome (GOLD analysis project Ga0255220, IMG submission 188423) | Freshwater microbial communities from Mississippi River, Louisiana, United States - Miss_Colum_RepB_8d | ecosystem: Environmental > Aquatic > Freshwater > River | place: USA: Louisiana...
TAACTCGCGGGTCAAACTTAACGATCTGTTCTTCCAAGATTGGGAGTTTAAAGGGTTGCTCGGCCCAAGCTTCGGTATGTTTGAGAATGCCCAACGTGCGTACGACAGGTTCAAAGAAGGGCAAACCGAGAGGGCTATCGAGACCATGATGCCTGCGTTCATCAGGCAACCGCTGAAAGCGTATCGCTTTAGCGAAGAAGGAGTAAAGACTCCAAAAGGCTACGAGGTTGTAGCGCAAGAAGATTTGAACTGGATGGACATAGCCATGCAAAGTATTGGGTACGCCCCAATCAAAGTGTCCGCGAAACAAACTGAGAACTTTAAGCTTAAGAAGCTAGAACAGGAACGGGAAGAAGAGCGCACAGAACTGCTGAAGCGTTCGGTCTATGCGCGGCGGGGTATTTCTGACGAAGACCCCGATGATATTCAGGAAGATATTGATAAGTTCAACAGTAAGTTTCCCAACCGTCGAATCCTCCCTGTAACCATCATGCAGTCGGATCAAGCTAGGCGTAGGCAGGAACGTGCCGTAGACCAAGGGTTGTATATAGCCAACCCAATGAACCGACGCGAACTCTTAGAGCTGAGAGCTAAAGAGTAAAAAAATCCCCGCAGGAGGGCGGGGATGAAAAGACTCGTCGTGAGTCTGAGGAGACAGCATGGACTACAGCGGTGGAGTATACAGTTAAACTCTCCAAACGCGAACCCCTTGGATGCCTTCCTCAATTACTGTCTTCATAACAACTTTAAAACGCATCCGCCGCATCTCCTCGCGGATCGTAACTTTGGCCGCAGCGCAATCTAAGCAGGGTATAAAAAACGAACTACCCTTCACAAAGTTGCGCCAGTTAATGTTGAAGTTAACTTGGTGTACTAGCATCGGCAGGTACTATCATTTCCTCAACGTCGAGGAAGTTGCCGTTCGTGCAATCAAACACCAAGCAGTAGACAGGTGGCGCTGTGATCTTCATGCCCTTGGTGATGCGCTTAACTTCAGAATTAATCAGTACCTTGTCTTTCTCCAACTTGCGAGTAAGTTCCCTGTAAGTTATTTGAGCCTTGGCGCAGTCTGCTCTGAAGTGTTTAGCATTGATATACATCCGCTTGCTGTCTGGTTCGTATCGTATATACAGCGGACCTTTGGGTTCTAAGATTGGTGCAGCGGACATCTGTGTTCGCGAGTCAACCTCTGCATTGACGACAAGGATGTTCTGCATGTGCCTACCGATATAGTCACCGATGACGCTTGCTACATTATCGAGCGGGGGACGCACATGCTGACGCAGAACATGGATCTGCTCAGTAACCCATACATAAATGTTCCGCATGTTGAAGTCATGAAGCCCAAGCTCTTTGGCGATAAGTCCCCCTGCTATGTTGCAAGCAATGAGTGCCGACCAGAACCGCTCACGAGAAGTCAGTCTGACTTCCTTATCAATCTTGGCTTGAACTGAGCGCACCATGTTGATAACGTAATCTTTGTTGCTGACAAGGTAGGAGAAGTAGATGTCGGCGGCGTGACCGTAGTTGCTCTCCAACTGCACATCAAACATCTGTTTGGCATACTGTTCATCCAACCCGCTGCTATAAATCACATACTCAAAGACCCGCATCATCTCTCCGTCTACCGAGTCCCGTGCTATCTGTAGCTTGTCGTAAAGACTAGCGTTGGAAGTCATAATTTCTATAAGCTCCCACCGCTCGGTGTTTGATCTGAGTTGGTTGACGCTTGCCTGCGCTCGCTCTTTGTCACGACCCTGGGTTACTTGGTACAAGTGCGATCCGATGTCTTCAGCAGGAACCTTGGTAACTTCATCATATGTGTGGCATAGGTTATTAAAGATAGCAAGCTTGCGAGCTACTGCATTCTGCGTATCCTTCCACATCGACATAAGTTCCGTGGGTTTGCCGACCACACTATTAATAACACGAAGGATCGTTGATTTACCTGGACCTGAGTCACCACTGATTAAGTTAATAGCAGCACCACGAATCCCAGTAAACTTTAGTAGGGGGCTACCAAATGCTGTTAACGCAGCATAAGCATAGGGTTCTAATCCCTCCTTACCGTAGACGTTGAAGCATTCTTTCCATTTATCAAACTCACCTATTGCAACCATGTTTGGCGCAAACTGATCGGTGGATGCCGATGGGGGGCTGTAGTGGATGCCCGTTGCCGTTATCTCTCTATCACCAACGATGAACTTACTGTCACCGTCGCACCATCCGAATTGTGTTCTCATCTTGTCAGCCTTTCTGCTTACCTGTAGTTCTTTAACGAATGTCATGATGTAGCCAAGCAGTAGTTCTTGTTGCTTAGCTGTTGCTGCTACCCCTTTTTCTGCTAGCGCCTCGCGCAGCTTTTCTTTAACGACAACTGACGTAAGCGGTACAGAAAATTCTTTTACTCCATCCTGTGGTAGATGAAGTTTGAACACAACCATCTCGCCTTCAATCGGATGCACCATCCTTCGGACGACATAAAGATCGTGTTCGTACACAACCTGCGCGTCTTCCTCCTCCGAGATCGGACGTTTATAAACACCCCCTGCTTTACCCCGAAAATATGGGAATGGGTATTCGGGTACGGAATGAACAATCGCAGGCTCATCGTCTTTTGCTTCTTCAATGATCTCGTTAGTTGTAGCTTCAGCAATCTCAAGCCCAAGCAAAATAGGACTCTTGATCTTGCCTTTGTGTATGCACTCGTCACAACCGCCGGGGTTAAACTTTTCAAACGTAGCGCAACCGTATGGGCCTTTAATCCGATTAGCCTTCTTCTCGGTTTCGTCTGGATCGTACTGCTCGTAGTTTTTTGATATGGCGTGTATCGCCACATCTCTGTCTACGCAATACTGTGCAACTGAAAGCCCCGCCCTCCATATCGGCTCAGACATCTCCTGCTGATGCGTTGTTATGTACTTAATCTGATTACAACCAAAGTCACGATCTGTCTTAATCAGAATAGTCTTGAAGTGGAACTCGCGGTTATTGGCAAGTGACTTCGTTAGCTCATTGACTTGACGTGGTAGGAAGTCTGGTACTTCTTCCTTAAAAACTAGAACACCAAGAGTCTGCCTTAGCTCCTCAAAGTCAACTGGCTCGCCTGTATATAGCAGCGTTACATCAAGCGGGTCGTCTGGATCTTTGAGGTTCTTTGTATCTGGCAGACGCAGTATCCGCGCCTTATCTGCTGTGCATGCAGGGTCAGCACTGAGGAACCCTTCTTCACATAGTGCCTTCAACCTGTCCGCAGCGGGTTGCCATACAGCAGGTGCTACTGGGGTTTTGAATGTCCAGTATGCGTGTATGCCGCGCCCACTGTTGACAAGTGTCGGCCTTGGTAATGCGTTGTCCTTACAAAAAGTTTTGAGTGCCGCGATGCCTTGCGTTTGATCTTCATAAGGTTTGTCTGTTCCGCAATCTATATCTAACCAGAGTGCACGGAACTCTTTGGTGTTGTCTCCTGATCTTGTGGTTGGTTCCTTAAACGTAGCGCAGGCATAGTAAGCATCGAACCCATCGTCCACCAACTGCTGCCCCGCCTGTATAACTTCTTCAGCAGACTCAACAAATTTCTTGATGACTCGTTTGTTCTTTATACCTACTACACAGCGCCACCCCTCCGGTGCATGCACCGCAGATAACAACTCAAGCGCCGACATTTTGCAAATCCTCCGGCAAGCATTACCGATAGCTGCTGATAAAACGACTCATCAGATCCCTGTAGATTGGACGTACCTCAGTGCCTCTAAACCAGTTGTAGACTGTCTGCCTACTGACACTGAAGTACGCCGCAACGTCGGCTACAGAAATGTTGTGCTTGATGCACACCCTACCCAATAAGACTCCGAGTTTCCGCTTGTCCGCAGCTTTGTTGTCACTGATAAGCTGTTGACTGTAGCCGATAGCCATTTTAGTTATCGTCGCCCCAAGCATCGAGAACCGCTGTCAGGTCTCGCTTCTTTTCAGGTTCAGCTTCAGCCTTCTTGCTTGGACGCTTCACCGGCTCTTCGATCTCTTCAACTACTGGCTTAGCAGCAGGTTTAGCGGCAGGCTTAGCTTCAGCTTTGGGTAACGCTTTAACATTGTCAGTCTGCGCCACGGTAGAAGAAAGCATGCGCTGTGCCTCTGGCGAATTACCACCTTCGATAGCTGCATCGTACTGCTCACGGTTCACGTAACCAACTGCACGGAACTTAAGCACGGGCACATCACTATCACCATCGAACGACATGCGAGTTACGACCATGTTGATGTTCTTGCCATTACCTGCGATGTACTTAGCGTACTGATCAAAGCCCATCGAATCCATATCACCCTTGGCGAAGATCGATTGCGAAGGCAGCGTCAATTGGAACAACCCATTAGTCGGATCGTTTGCAAGCACAACTGCAAGACGCTTTTGATAGCGGCAAGCACGAGTGCCGTTAGACCCAGACCCTGCGATATTCTGAGGGCAGTTAGCGCACGTATCAGCTTGGCGATTCTCAGCCTTGGGGTGCGGTGTTACACCATCATCAGACCAACAATCAGGAGGAGTAATATCCTTGGGGTTATAAGCTTTAGCATAGAAGATGCGCGAGTTCTCTTTGCGACCTGCTGCAACAACTACGTCAAGCTCAGGCTTGTCAGTCTTTGATACTTCTTCGCCGTTAATCACAAGACGGAAACGACCGCCCCTGATAGAGATACGACGGTTCTGTGTGCCACCTGCTAGCGCCTTGGTTAGTTCATCGACTTCGGTATTCTTAAGGAAGTCGGGAAGGTCTTGTTGGAATACAGTTACGTTAGACATAGGTTCCTCTTGGTTACTTACTACGACGGACAACAATGCTGTACCGACTATCGGTGTTCAGACCCATCGGTAACAAGTTGGGGTTTTCCTCGATGAATTGCTTCATGTTGGTTTGATGAATGCGCCGTTCTAATAAACCAAACGCATCGTGTTCACGTACAAAGCTGTACATAGAATCCCAATCGTTAGTCCAGTAACGGTTCTTCACACTACGAATCACAGTACCTGCTGCTGTGCGGATACTGTCAGCACCTATTGATTTGCAAGCTTCAAGAAGTTGCTCTTCGATCACGTCCATCTGTTCTTGAAGCTCAACATCCTTCGCTTCGTAGTCAGACTTCAGCTTCGCTCGCGCATCTCGAATCTTGATATAGATGCCTGCTAATTTGTCCACAGGGACAGATTGCTTTTCTTCAGGGGACACAAGGTCTTGGATGCCCTCATCCATGCTACGCTCCTTTAAGTTATTTTGTGGGTTAACTGTAAATCATAAAGTTGACTTTGTCAAGTTTCTTTAAGCTCTTGACCGTACAAGTCAACGATACGGGAATGCACATCGATATTATTTTTGAGCATTTCGTAAAGCTTGCGCTCCACTGGACTGCCTGATATGTGCACCACCGTCATTGTGTTCTTCTGTCCGGGCCTATTGATGCGAGCGTTTGCTTGCAGATAAGTTTCTACAGAAGTCACAGGCGCATACCATATCACCACGTTAGCAGCAGTCAGCGTTAGCCCATGCGATGCCGCTTGTGGTTGAATGATAAGCACTTTAGGGTCAGGCTGCTCTTGGAAGTTCTTGATGATTGCAGCCCTGCGATTAACTGTTACTGATCCGTTGATAACGTCAGACGTTATGCCCGCCTTGGTTAGATGATTGTTGAGCAACTCGATGGTATGCGTGAACGGTACAAATACTAAAACTTTATGGCTAGCCTCTTCGATAACTTCCTCGATGACCTGCAAGCGATTAGCTACATCAAACTCTATAACTTCCCTAGTGTCCGTATAGACCGCGCCACCAGAAATCTGTAGCAACTTGTTCAAGCTTGTGGCTGCATTCGGAGAAGTAACTTCTTCGCCACCGGCTGAGATCATCATCTGGTCTTTGAGGATCTTGTAATACTTGCGCTGCTGCGGAGTCAGGGGTGCATCTCGTTCTACGTACATAAGATCAGGCAGATCGATACAATCTTTTTTCTCAAACCTGATTGCAGGTTGCAGCACTTGATGCACGACATTCTCTGCATTCGGTCTGGGTATCCACCTGAACTGACTGACCTTCTGCATCACCTTGTCACGGAACGAACCAAGGAACTTAGGCGTGTTGTCTGGGTTGACTAGCTTTGCTAATCCGTAAGCATCAACAGGCGATTGCGCGGCTGGTGTGCCTGTCAACATCCATAACCACTTGGCACGATCCGACACACGCTTCATAACTTTCCAACGTCTGGTCGATACATTCTTATAAGCGTTGGCTTCATCGACAACAATCAAATCAAACTTACCGTCGGCAGTGACTGCGTCTTCGATGATCTCAACACCTTCAAAGTTTGTTATGACAAACTCAGCACAGCTACCTACTATCTTGACCCGTTGCGCTGCCGATCCGTAGGCTACGTTGCATGTGCGGTGTACAGCAAACTTAAAGAGATCCTCTTGCCATGCTGACTTCATGATAGACAGAGGGCAGACCACCAACACGCGACGCACAAGCCCTAGCTTCATTAAGTAATCAGCAGACCATATAACGGATGCTGTCTTACCCGTGCCTTGCTCGTTGAAGCAGAACGCCCTGCGGTTTAATGTTAAGAACTCTGCTGTAGTCTTTTGGTGATTGAATGGCGTGAACTGCCCAGGCCAATCGTATTTCTTTGATATAGGAGATGGAACACCTTTTATGAATTGATTAAGAAGCTGAGCTTCGTTTAGCCCCCACTTAACCGCAACCTCGTACACCCCATCTTCCTGCCCTACCACCTTGCTCTTTTCTATGGCTGCTGTTATTCGGTCAGGATATTTAGTCCTGACCAGTAGCGCCCTGTTATCGATCACTTCCATGCTAGTCGTTACGCTTTATTGTGTGGTTGCTGTTGCGACTGAATGATCGGTTGGCACTTGCGGATGTGATGCGTAGGTTTTTCTTGCTGTTGCCACCGCCCCTCGTGATCGGGCGTTTATGGTCTATGTCTTTACCCTCGCGCACATCGGCTTTACCGTTGCCGTTAGCGTCTTTACCTTTGCGATCAATCAGATCCCTTGCTCTCTCGCGCACCCTGCGCTCGTCTTTCTCTCCTCGTGCTAGTTGTTGTTGATATTCTTTTTTGTACGGTCTAGGTTTGTTAACATAAGGCATGATCAGTTCCTTTCGGATTGTGCTCACAACTAACCACTGGACAGAATCTGCATAACCCACTTGTTATCGGGTTCCACGTATCGTTCTCAAGTGCTGCTTCTAACCTAGACAACTGCTGAATCTGTGGCTCCAGATACTCAAGCTTCATCTCTACCGTGTGCTTTTTCTGGATAAACTCTTTGCTAACTACAAACAGTAACGCCGACTTAACGGTGTGGATCTTGGGGAAGTGGATAAAGGTCGCCGCTGCTAGCACATCTAACTGCTGCGTGTCTGCAAACTTTGCATTCTTTCCGGTCTTGTAGTCAACAAGGTGCGCTACGCCTTTGTCCTCGTTGATGATCAGTAAGTCTGCTATCCCCCTCCACCAGAATCCTTTTGTATTAAATCCGCAGGGGGAGAGCAAGTCTCCCTCCTTCATCAACCCCATCTCGTATTCGCAGTGCTTTGTACCCTCGATCCTTTTTAGCGAATCAAGCATGCCTTCGATAAAAGCAAATCGTTCAGGTATGGGCACATCATCTTTGATGTAGTCCTCCGCTGCTTTGTGTAGCTCCTTGCCGTACAAGGTTGCTTCACTGCCTGAGTCCCGTACATCCTTCTTAATCTTAAGATGGTAATACTTACGTGGGCATTGCTGGAATGTTTTGAGACTGCTGTACGACCAACTGATATTGCTCATCGTTCTCGTGGGCTATTTTGATACTGTTATTGAGCAGCCGTACCTCTGTGGATAGCAGGGGACAAAGCTCTACGGCTTCCTGAAACCTCCTATTAAGCAACAGATTTTTCAATTCCGCAAGTAGCTTTTCGACCTTGATAGCGTTCTCAGAATAGTCAACAAAATCAACAACTTCCATAAGTTTCCCCATAGCCTGCTTCACAGTTTAACGGTAGCTCTTCACACCAATCGGGCCGCATCTTCATGCACTGTTCAACGAAACCTTTAGCGACCTCTGCCTCTTCCTTTGGTGCTACACAAGCAATGGCATCATGCACGGTCATAACCACACGATACCGCCTAGCGATCAGCAACATCTGCTCGCCAATGATGATTCTAGCCAAAGCTTGGCAGACATTCTCCGTTACCTTCCCACCGTATATGCGGTTAGGAATAACCGCTTTACCTTTTTTGGTATCGTACACAAACTCTTCTTTACCCTCTGGTGTGACGTGAATCCGCAGGTTGGGATACTTGAGGTATAACCCATTAGGTAGCCTGATACCGTTCTCACCCTCTGCATATATCTTGGGCTTGTCTTCCGGCAGTCCTGCTCTCTGCCCTATCAAGATAGCCACAAGTGCTTTCTGACAGTCCTTCCACAGCAGGGGGATGCGGGGGTAAGTCTCCCTGTACACCGAGATGATGCGCTGCGCTTCTTCCTCTGCGATAGTTACACCGAAAGTTTTAAGCTGAGCTTGAAACTTCTTGGCCCCCATGCCGTACCCGCTGCCAAGGATTGTGGTCTTACCCACGAACCGCTCGTCCTTGGTTATATCTTCCACTGGCTTGTTGTAGATAGCACTAGCCATGATGCGGTACACATCTTCCCCACGCTCGAAGGCTTGCACCAAGTCCCACTGCCCTGCTAGCCAAGCTAGTGTCCGCGCTTCGATCTGCGAGGAGTCCGAGTCAATCATCACGTAGCCTTGCGGTGCACGGATGGCATGTTTAAGAGGGGACTGTCGTGGTAGGTTCTGTAGGTTAAGGTTGTCTGTGCCACCCCACCTACCTGTATGTGCGGCGTAATACTTCAACGGCACAGGCATCTTCCCGCGCTCTGCGATGTTTATGAACCGTTCAGTCCTCGTTTCTTCAAGCGTTGACTTAGTACCTAGCCGCGCAGCAACAAGTGCCTGCACTTCAGGGTTAGGGTGTTCTGCCAGCGCCTTAAATTCTTCGTCATTCTTAGCTAGTGCTAAGGTCTCACGCCCCGTGGTGGGACTAATTTTTGTAGGGGGTGTTACCCCAAGGCTTGTTAGCACATCTGCGAACTGAGGGTTGCTCATCAGTGTTGCTTTATCCACCGTGACCTTGGCTAACAGATCCTCTTTCTTTTTCTGCACCGCCGCTAGGTGTTCAGTTAGTGCAACCTTGTCAAGCACAAGCACAGGTTCCGAATACATCTTGATCGTCAGATCGATCAACCGCAGTTCTATTTGGGGAAAACCTTTTAACAGACACTGCAACAAGTCATAGGTCAGGTTAACATCGTTGACGCAATACTCGCCGTATCTTGCAAGTTCCTCTTCTGAGAAATCTAGTCTGCGCTTACCTAGCGCGTTGATTACTTCCGTGCCTTTGACCCCCAGTTGGTAGTGCTTCGCCAACGTCGCCAAGCTACCGCCCACTTCTGTGCCGTGTACCGCCCTCGCCATACTGAGCGTATCAATCCATCCACGAGGCTTAATGCCAAAATACCAAGTAAGAATAGCGGCATCAAACATAGCATTGTGAGCAACCGCAAGAGACTCACGCCAGTTGAACCGTTGTAGGAATTGTTTTGTTTGTTCATACGTACCACTAAACCATTCAGTGTCTTCATCACCAACTTTAACGGCTACTCCAATCACTTCAAAGTGCGGACTGCGTATGTACTCCTCCGTTGTTATTTTAGTTAGAGAGAAATCACGACTGTAATAAGTCTCGAAATCAATAGTTAGTATGCTCATGTACGCAGTATCTCTTTGATGGTTGTGTGTAGCCCGTCGATGTTATCTTCGTTGACTACGAATGCTACGCCCTTAGCCTTTTGTATCTGTTCTATCTCTCGTAGCTGTAAGGCTGTGGGTTTGTTTGTGCCTGCTTTACATTCGATAGCAACGAAGTAGCCTCGTATACAACATATGATGTCAGGTACACCTGAACGCCCATAGCCGTGAGTAGCAGGGAAAAAATAATAAATCTCATACTGCTTCAGTAGGTCTACTACTTTCTTCTTGACCTTCGACTCTGGTGTTGCCATTGGTTCTCTCCTTCACGTATTCGATCAAAGCGTTACGCATACGTATGTAGCACGATGCCCCTTCACCGTTGTGCATAAAGTATTCAATGACTTCTTTTGGGTATCGTATGTTCGTATGAACAAGCGTTGGGTTTTTGTTTGGTCCTCGCATCCGTTTCATTTGTCTTTCTCCTTCCATGCTGCTTCAAACCCTTTGAGCCAAGCCTTCTCCCAAGCAATACACCACAGGTCATATGACCCATCGAGTGGGAACTTGAAATCTTCTTTGTCTTTCATCATGGCTTTAACATCTTTGCGCTTGATGAATGCTGCCCACGCTTTGTCTCTGTCAGGGTTAACAAGGGGTACGTCATCGAACAGTCCTTTCTTGTTGCCCTTCTTTTTCTGGTATAGGTTGTGATCGCCACTCATTTCTCTCCCCTTGCTCGGATTGCTTGCGCGGCCACCTTTGTAATGTCTGACGCATATTCAGGATGTACAGCAAGCACATCACACACCTTCGCACACGCCTCGCGTTCATGCGCGGCGACAAGGGCGGCGAAGCGTTCAAGGGCTTCTCCATCGGCTTCGGTCCATGATGTTGCGAACCCCGCTTCCTGCGCCATCTTGATAATGTCGTCTTTATCCACCGTTCTTCACCTCCGGCTCGTGTGTACATGCGTTTTCGTAGTCAATAACGTCCTGCAACCGATAGCGAATCAATCCACCCAACTTCATATACCGGACCCCTTTTTTGAAAGACCGGTCACGTTCCAATGTTGCTTCGCTGATCTTCCATCGAGTAGCAAGCTCCACTTGTGTTATGAATTGCTCATTTGTTGTCATTGCTCACCCCTTGCTTTGATGGCTGCGGCGCACAACTGCCCATCAAGACTTGGTGCTTCTTCAAGGCACACCTTCGCACACTCCTCACGCTCATGCTTGGAAACAAGGGCGGCGAAGCGTTCAAGAACATCGGGGGTGGCAAAGACTTGCACATCGTCCCAGTGCTCTGGGCTTCTGAAAGGTTTGCACCCCGCCGCCCGCGCCATGCGGATGATGTCTTCTATGTTCATGTGTTTCCCCTTGCTCGTATGGCGGCGGCACAATCCATGCAACCGCTGTTATAGAGATCCTGTGTCCACGATGCGGTTGTTTCCTCACACGCCTCCGCACACGCCCTACGCTCGGCGGCAGCAACCAAGGCAGCGAAGCGTTCAAGTTGAACATTTCCCGTGTAGCAAGTCCCCCATCGCGGATCAAACTCAATACCTACCTCCCGCGCCATGCGGATAATTTCTTCTGTGTTCATGTGTTTCCCCTTGCTCGAATGGCTTCGGCGCATAACTTCGGAAGACCCTTGGTGTAATACTTTTGAAAAACTTCTTGCCGTTCCTCACACACCAACGCGCATGCCTCACGTTCAGCGACAACAACAGCGGCCATTAATTCCAACACATCATTGCACATCACCTTAATAGCGTTGTACCCCTCGTGATCGCCTCGGTCTGCGAGGTCGTAAGCTTCAGACATGATCCGCACTCTGATCTGTTCAATGTCCATGATTCTTCTCCTGCATAGCGTCCCGGTAGCCCTCGTAATGAGCCACCCATATCCATCGAATCATATCTTTGCTCAGCTTTTTTGCCGAGCCTTTGCCTTTTTTCACATAGTCCAAGTACGCCTCCTTACGCCGGTTAGCGTACGCTGCGGCTTCAAGGTGCAGTTCTTCCTCAGTCATCATCAGCCACCTTTCTAAGTAACTTAACCAGATTTTCAAGCGTCTCAAGACTGTAGCTACCAGCAGTCAGGTACACCACCGTCTTAGTGGTTGGCTCCCGCCAAGCTTCGTCTTGGCACCTTTTCCATGTGTCGGCAATCCACTGTCGTGTTTGCTCTAGCGTCATGGCGCTTGTTGCTATGGGCAAAGGCTCTCCGTCTGCTGGTGTCTTTGCGTTTTTGTTTTCGCTCATGCTAAGAACTCCTTGATGGCCTCGTACACATCCGTGCGTCCGTGCTGGTCGTTTAAGCGTATGTCCCACCCGGCGTAGCGCATCTCTTTCTCAACCCATCGCAGAAGCGCATGGGCTTTATCTGAATCCCTTATGATCGCATCTCGCTCATCGCATACGGCTTCGTAAGCCTTTTCCCATACATGCAATCGGCGCAGTTCGTCGGCGGCTTCTCCGCATAGACCCGTGTGGCTGAATTGCACGTCAAGTTCTTCTAGCGCATCAGCCAGCACTAAGGCTTTTACGATTTCATCAACACGTTCTTGTGATGTGTCGTCGGCATCGACAAGTGCTTGGCGTAAAACGGCAATGGCTTCGATGTAGTAATTTTTATCGCCTGTTTCCATCAGCATCTCTGCGCTTGCATCCTCTAGCACCTCTATCGCTTCTTCAATAGCTTCTTTATCCATGATTCTTATCCTTTAGCTTGGCTTCAATGGCACGGGCAAATCCCCATCGATCAAACCACTCTGAATTACTTGCATCAAACTTTTCGGACAGATAACCTAAATCTTGTATCTCATCATCCGTCATCCCAACCCATTCTTTCTTTGGTGGTGCGGTGTAAAGGGGTATGTCATCTTGATTGGGGCCGATCAGGTTGCCTTCTTCATCGAACTTTGATGAGCGATACCACCAAAGTTCCCCCTTGCCCCCATTGGTAATCCACGCCACCGGCTCCTCCTCAGGCTTCGGCGCGTACACCAACAAGTGCTGCCAAACACGCGGATCAACAGTGTCAGCCTCAGACCCCAACCGATCAACGCAGTCCATCAATTCATCGGTCAACGAAGGTGCTTGGCTCAGGGCGTCAATCTCCTCATCCGTCAACCCAACCCACTTTTTCGGTGCGCGGTACAGGGCCAACCCAACAGGCAATACAGTAGCCCGATCAGTCGGCTCAATGACGCAATGTCCGTTATGAAAGCCCGTTGTGTACGCCACAGGCTCCCATCTACTTTTAATCTTTTTTATGTCGTCTGGTGTGTGGGCTCGCGCTTGTGCTTCGTCCCAAGACTCTGCAAGCCATTCCTTCCATTCATCTCTTGTCATCGGTTTGTTTTTCGGCGGTTCCCAACTCTCACACTCACACACATATCGCCCTGCGCTATGAGATGCGTCACGCATGAATCCGTGCGGTGCGTCGGGATGTTCACTACACCTTATGCCTGATCCATCTCTTGTTTCCATGTTTCATTTCCTTTCATACGTTCTTCGTAAACTTCCATCAACAACTCAGCAGCTTCTTTGATCTTGAACTTCTCTGTCGTGCAGTAGTTGGGCAACCCCTCGGCGTAACCCTCAAGCCATGCAGCGAGCATGGCGAACCTATGCGCGGGACTCATTGTCTAGCTCCTGCTAAATTAAATGGATCGTTAAAGATTGTGCTTAGCTTATTTTTCTTAGGTTTCTCTTTGCGACCATGCTCCACACGGTGCATGCTCACGAATGTATAGAACCGTTCTAACTGCCCTGACTTACCACGTTCAGTAAAACTTTTTATATACCCAAAGAATGCAAGTCTTCTCAGTAAGTTATTAGCAGCCGCAGGGGACACTCGTAGATGAAGCGCAACCTCTCTGCGGTTTGGGGGGATCTTGCGGCTACGCACGTAGGTGACGCACTTAAGCTGCAAGGGTGTCATCTCGTCGTGATAGCTCATCCATTTAACTCCTTAAGCCTACGCTGCGCCCAGTTCGCGCCTGCTGTGAACATCGAAGAATTAACCCACCGCATACTCTCAGCGAAGATCGTTGTGTTGGCTAAGTCCTTCCACTCACTGCGCTGTTGCAGTTTCTCGTATACCTCTAACTTCTTCTCAAGAAGCTCGATGTACTGTGCGCTCGTCATATTTTTTGGTTTCATATTTCTCTTTTATCTCCATGATTGCTTGAGCAACTAGCTCTTGTGCTTCCCGTACGATGCTGCGTCTACCTCTCACAATACCGACCATGAAGCCGACTAAAAATCCAAAGGCCCAAATCAAAGTGCTTTCCATCCTTTGACCTCCTCAGTCCAAGACCTTGCCCATAAAGACATAACACTAAGCCTTGCGCCTGCGTCTACCAACTCAATTGTTTTATATACCGTTCTAGTATGTTTAGTACCAGGGCTAACCCAACGATGCTTCTCGCTATAGTCCGGTAGGTAAGGAACCCCACGCAAATAAAAGACAGGTTGTGTTTCAGTCTCTGCTACTTTATTTAGATTCATCATCGACATGCTTACTTCTCCGTTTGATCATCTCGTCTGCTACTCGATAGGCAAAATCTGCAAATGCTTCTTCTGGTTTGTACTGCGGCATCTGCCCCCACTTACCTGCGAGGATTCCTGCTATTGCTGACATAGCAAAATCGTCACGCAACTCCGTTAAGAACTGCTTCTCTGCCCATGCACGTTCTGCTTCAAACTCATCCATATAACCTCCTATAAATTACCTGCCTAAGTTCGCCCCGCCATACCCCGCCTAACCTGATTACACCGCACCTGCCTCATCAAAACCCATCACACCTTGTGTTACCTAACGCCACCGTGCCTGCCTGAAAAGCCCGACCATGCCGTGACCGACCTCACTCGCCACACCTGCCAAAACGAACCGCACCGAACCATACCCAAATGCAACCTACCGAACCGAACCGTGCCTGCCACGCCAAACCGCGTTAAATCACGCCGAACCCAATCCGACCGTACCCCGCCCTACCGAGCCTGCCTGATAAGACCTTACATACAACACCTATCCCGACCTCACCTAGCCTGCCGGAAAAAACCCAACCGGTCCTAACCATATCGCACCGAACCAACCACGCCTGCCCTAACAAACCGCATAAACCAAACCGAATCGAACCTTACCTAGCCTGCCATACCAAGCTTGACCGAATCCCGACTTATCAAGCCGCACCGCACCGAACCATGCCTGCCAAATCTAACCTCATGGCAAACTACCGAACCCCACCCCACCTAGCCTGCCAAATTAAACCTCACCTCGCCCCACCAACCGCGCCACACCCTGCCTGCCTCACCATCCTTACCAAATAAAGCCCTACCCCATCAACCGAACCATGCCTGCCTAAACCTTCTCCAGTTTGTTGCGTAGGACTAAGACTTGGTCAAGCAGTGCTTCCATCTCATCCACCATGTCGAGCGCCTGCGCTACGTTCTTTGCTCTTCGTAACGCACCAACAATGAGTGCGACCTCGTTGTTGATAACTTCTCTCGACAGATCTTTATCGCTACGTACCTTGGTGAGTGTGGTGTAGCCTTGCTCGTTGCCTTTCTTGCTTGGGTCTCGCAAGTAAATAGGAGCTTTGATAACGACCTTGTCTGTTGTTATAACTACGCGAACTGAAGCAATCAGATTGCGAGCAGTGTCAACCCAATGCTTGTAAGCTGCGCTCTCAAGACTCCAGTCAAAGTAAGTATGCAGAGGACTTGATGGGTTCTTAGCATCTGCTACTACGATGTCTGGTGTAAGCGACCCTCCGTGGAGGGCCGCAATCTCTTCTAACCTCTTAGCGATTGCGGCTCTGTCCATGTTTTATCCTTAAGCGGCTTTAAGACCACGACGCTTGGTCTCTGCGTTGAACCATGAAAGCAACTCTTCAGTGTCATCGTCATAAGCCTCTGGGTTTTCCAGTGCTTCGAGTTGCGCTGCTTTACCACCTGTCTTAATTACTTCTAAGAACTCAGGATCATTGGCGTCAACAATCTTCCAACGACCATAGTTGCCCGAACCTTTCTCAGGTCTCCAATCACCAACGCCCATCGTAATACCTGCTGTAGCGAAGAGATTAGAGATAACCGTATGGTTCAGAACCGGACGCACATAAGTAATATCAACCTTGCATGCCCACTTCGGAACGATGGCACGGGTACGTACATCAGGGGTTTTGTTAATGTCTGCCGACCGAGTAATACTTGAGAAGATCTTAGGTACACCAAACAACTCAAGACGCTCGTTCTCAACCGTAGTCAGGCGACCTATCTGAGACTTCTTAGCTCCAGGCATATCGAGTGCCGCGTTGCGTAGTGCACCCTTGAACTGTGTAGCCAATACAGATAACTCTGTTGCATGATCGCCCTGCGGCATGCGGTACGGTGAGGACCGATACTCAACCAACGGATCGTGCTTCATTGATCCTGCTTTCTCAGCAGCAGTCTTGCGACCGGAAGGAAGAAGCAGTTGTTGCCATGCCTTCTCTGGCATACGGTTGCAGATCATCGGTGTAGTTCCTAGTACGTGGAACGTAACCGTTTGGGTTTCCATCTCAACGATTTGAATCGTATCTTCTGTTACTTTCTTTGTAGCCATGTTGTCCTCGTAATTAAATTAAATCGTTTTCACTTGCCTTAGCCGCTAGTGATTTGTAGAACGCCCACTTGCGTAAGTAGTACGGGTCTTCGCTTGGGGGTGTCCACGTAGGAGCAGGGTGCGGCATGTCCCTGTTCTTATCTTCGGGAACTGGTTGCTTCTTCCACACGGCAATAACATCAGAGCCAGACTTCCATAGCCTGATACATCGCTCCATGTTTTGTAGTTGTTCTTCTGTCATTAGTAAGGAGCCTCCTCTATGTCAGATAGATCCTGCTTGTCTTGCTTTGTACGTATTAACTTAACGTCACGCTTTGTGCAGTAAACCCAACGTGGGAACGGCCAAGGTGTTTGCGGAATGAGGACGACTAAGTCATCGCCTTTGACTGCATGCACCTTGCCTTCTTCTTTGTTTGGAAACCGCACTCGGTCTCCCTCGCGCACAGCTACTCCATCACGCGAGGGGTTAGCATCTCAAGATACTTCTGCCTGTAGTGCCGGAACTTCTCAGCATCGGCAGGATCTTTAAGACCTTGGCGCATAGCGTACTTAATCATGTTGCCCTTGAGGAACCCCATGAACTCGTCATAGGTAAGCAATGTCTCCATCGCTTCCCAAGGTTGTACACCCATTGTTTTATAGTGAGTACCACCAACCTGTCTTGTGTCTGCGCTTGGAGGTTTGCTGCTTATTGCAGTGACAGTGTACTCAACCTTGTTGCGTGACCCAGGGGGACGACCCCTGCGCTTCTTTGTAGTAACCATAACTATTCCTCAGTATGTTGTTGCTCTGCATCTTGGAAGATGTAGAAGCATTCTTGATTTGCTTTGAAACCTACACCACCTACGAAGTTATTAGGTTCGATCAGCTTCAACATGCCAAGCTTGGATCGTATATCGTATGGTAGTGTTTGATGAGTGTAGCTCACGTTATTGACATTGTCAACAACTATATATGTATCGCCACGTTGAATTACAAGTTTACCTCCCTCAAGTTTTTCCACTCCAATTTTTGTATCGTCCATCATAGCCGCTGCCCTCCCATACTCCACACAGGGTGCGCCAAGCTTGTCGTACCAATCGAACTGCATAAACATATCGGGTCTGGCTAGCAACGTATCTATAAGTGTGCTGCGTATATTCCACTGCGCCTCATTCATCTTGCGATGAGCATCGACATGCAGGTCTTTGACAGTCTTGGTGATTGCCTCCCTTGCATGCTTGATTATCTCCGGCAGGTTCCTTGTACCAAACTCCTTAAACACAGTGCGTACAGCTTTGTCCATACTGGACGTAGTCTTGTGGTCCCTCACGGTTAGCTTGTCGTTGATGCGATGGTTGTAGATCTTGTACACGTCTGCTCTTTGTGACCTACCACCTATGTAGTCAACGGTATGAGCAAGCTTGCCGAGTTCTTCTGTGCCTTCGCTTACAACAAACTCAACAATAAAGCCACTGTATATATAATGACTCGCCTCAAACCTCCACAGCGGACGCTTAGCGGCAAGCTCCTCAAGCAACTGCAACATGCCATGCCTGATACCCAAGGTTACTTGCTTAGAGGTATCTCTCTTCTTGTTGGCATTGACCAGATCAGCCTCAAGCTTTGGTGTTCTAAATACTATGTTTTTGTGCACAGGGTGCACGTCAGGTAATGCGAAGCTGCTATCAACCTTGGTCTCGATCCTACCCTCCTCTCGTGAGGGGATGGGCATAAGGGTTACGTTATTGTATGTAGGCATACTTACTCCTCGTTAGGGTTACCCGCTGCTTTGTACATTGCATAGGTGCTGTTAGGCATAAGACTTAGCGACAACTCACCACGCTTCGGTGTATAGATATGATGCGTATAGAAACTAGCACCACCATCTTTGCCGCTGTGCCACTTATGTTCGTAAGCCTCACAATCACTAAGCAGTCTCAGCACTTCTACTGCTCTCTCAATAGGAAGCACGTAGCTTCCCCTGAACTCGATCAATGCTCTCGTATCAGACATAGCTCTCTCCTTACTTATCAGTTTTGATGTATACAGCCGACCCAAAAGCCGGAACCGCAGTCTCGTTATCCGCAATCGCCCATAAGACAGGTGATACCCAATCTCCCGCCGGACCGCCCCAATCAGCACCAACGCAACCGTCGGTAAAGACAACGCATAACTCAGCATTGATATGGTTCTCCTTCATGTACTTAGCGATACAGCTAGGTATTGTGCCGCCCCCTCCCTTGGGTCGGGTCGATGTTGTTAGCATGTCAAGATTAGACTCTGTGTACTGCTCGTGGTTGGCGATGCGAGTGTCCCAATAGAGCAGGTGCAGGTTGCTTGGTCGTACCTCCTCACAGATAGACTTGATCTCTGAGAGGAATGCACGTAGCTCCTTGTCACCAATCGAACCTGATGTATCAACAGCAACCACCAAGTCCTTCATCTGCTCACCGATCAGCACAGGCAGATACAGATCGAACTCCAACATGCGCCGGTTGATCTTGCGCCATGATGTCTTGGTCTTGTTTGGGCATGCTTGCTTGATGAACTCTCGCAACTGCTCGCGCCAATCTACTTGTGGCATGAGCACCTCTTGCAAGGTGCGATACATACCTCCCGCCCCCTTGCCTCTGTTCTTCTTGTTATGTGCAATGATGCCTTGCCTGATGGCAGTGTCTATCTGTTCTTCGATCTTCTTCTTATCATCATCAGACATTCCCTCAGCT
>Ga0255220_1000363_pt1 | contig 19120 bp, 17 predicted proteins | sample Miss_Colum_RepB__FD_188423 | JGI IMG/M metagenome (GOLD analysis project Ga0255220, IMG submission 188423) | Freshwater microbial communities from Mississippi River, Louisiana, United States - Miss_Colum_RepB_8d | ecosystem: Environmental > Aquatic > Freshwater > River | place: USA: Louisiana...
TTGCTGATCGGTCCGTGGTCTCGACCAGCATTTATGACATCCCCGCGATCGACTTCACGCTGGATGCGGTCATTACCAACAATGCGCCCACCGGCGCTTACCGCGGCGCGGGACGTCCCGAGGCGATCTACAACATCGAACGCCTGCTCGATCTCGCCGCCCGTCGCACTGGCATCGCGCAACAGGAAATCCGTCGCCGCAACATGATCAGCCCGGCGCAGATGCCCTATCGCAACGCAATGGGCCAGACCTACGACAGCGGTCAGTTCGAATCGGTGATGAACCAGGGCCTGAAGCTGGCCGACTGGGACGGTTTTGAGGCGCGCGCCGCCGAGTCGAAGGCGCGTGGCAAGCTGCGCGGGCGCGGCATCGCCACCTTCCTCGAATGGACCGGCGGCAATGCACTCGAGGAGCGCGTAACGCTGACGGTGTCGGGCGACGGTTACATCGAGATCTTCTCGGCAACCCAGGCGATGGGCCAGGGCATCGTGACCACCTATGCCCAATTGGCGGTCGACGTGTTCGGCGTCCCGATCGACAAGATTCGGGTGCTGCAGGGTGACACCGACCGCGGCACCGGGTTTGGCAGTGCTGGCTCGCGCTCGTTGTTCACCGGCGGCTCGGCCGTCAAGGCCGCCTCGGTCAAAGCGGTCGACGCAGCCAGGCAGATGGCCGCCGATGCGCTCGAGGCCTCGGCCGAGGATCTCGAATACGCAGACGGCAAGTTCCGGATCGCCGGCACCGACCGCGAAATGGACTTGTTCGAGGTCGCAGGCCGCCAGCCCGACGGGCGCGTCTATATTGACTCGACCACCGCCGTGCAGGCTCCGTCCTGGCCAAATGGCTGCCATATCGCCGAGGTCGAAGTCGACCCGGACACTGGGGTCGTGGAGGTCGTCGACTACGCGTCGGTCAACGACGTCGGTCGCGTGGTGAACCCGATGATCGTGCGCGGCCAGCTCGAGGGTGGCGCAGTCCAGGGGATCGGCCAGGCACTTTGCGAGCAGATCGTCTATGACCCGCAGTCGGGCCAGTGCCTGACCGCGAGCTTTCTCGACTACACGCTACCCCGGGTCGATGCGGCTGCCACCCGGTTCAAGACCGAACTGGACGAATCCACGCCCTGCCTGACCAATCCGCTCGGCGTCAAAGGGGTCGGCGAACTCGGCACGATTGGCGCAACGCCCACCGTGGTCAACGCGGTGGTCGACGCACTCGATCGCGCCGGTCGCCTCGAGCAGGCGCTGCAGATGCAGATGCCGCTGACACCGGAACGGGTTTGGCAGGCCTTGTCGGGCAGCGCCAGCTGAGCGGGCCGCAACGGAGAAAGCACAGATGAACACATTCGACTATCAACGGCCAACCAACGTGGCCGATGCGGTTGCCGCACTGAAATCCACCCCCGACGGCCGGGCGCTGGCAGGCGGCCAGTCTTTGCTGCCGACGATGAAGCTCGGACTGTCGGCTCCGGAACTGCTGGTTGACCTGTCGCGGGTCGACGGGCTCGTCGGCATCAGCCGATCGGGCAACAGCCTGCGTATCGGGGCGATGACTTCGCACGCCGCGGTCGCCGCGTCCGCTGAGGTTCAGCGCGCGATTCCGGCGCTGGCGCTTCTGGCCGGTGGCATCGGTGACCCTGGTATCCGCCAGCGCGGCACGATCGGCGGCAGCCTTGCCACCAACGACCCGGCAGCCTGCTACCCGGCCGCGCTTTTGGCCCTTGATGGCGTCGTGCACACCGACCGGCGCAAGATCGCCGCGGGCGACTTTCTGGTCGGGCTGTACCAGACGGCGCTTGAACCCGACGAACTGATCACTGCGGTCGAGTTCCCGATCCCGTCCCGGGCCGGCTATGTGAAATTTTTGCAACCAGCCTCGCGATTCGCGTTGGTCGGGGTTTTCGTGGCCAGCAGTGATCGTGGCGTGCGCGTCGCGGTCACCGGCGCAGCCGCCTGCGCATTCCGGGCGGAGGCGCTCGAAAAGGCGCTGAGTGCCAACTGGGCCGCAGCCAGCTGCCGGAAAGTCGCGATCGCGGCCGACGGGCTGAACACCGACCTGCACGCCAGTGCGAGCTATCGCGCCCACCTGATCTCGGTGCTCTCGGCGCGCGCGGTCGAACAGGCAGATTCAGCCGCTGCCTGACCTCGCCATGGTGCGCAATCTGCCGACCAGCATTGACGAAACCAGCGAACTGCTCGGCAAGGCGGACTACCTTCCCGATCGCAGGCTGGCGACCGCGGTGTTCCTGGCGCTGTCGCTGGGCCGACCGCTATTGCTGGAAGGCGAGCCCGGCACCGGCAAGACCGAAGTTGCCAAGGCGCTGGCAAGCGCGCTTGGGCGCCGCCTGCTGCGCCTGCAGTGCTACGAAGGTCTCGATCTTGCCTCGGCGGCTTACGAGTGGAACTACGCCGGCCAACTGCTCGAGATCCGACTGGCCGAGGCAAGCGGTGTCGCGCAGCGTGAGCAGCTTGCCCGCAGCCTGTTCGATGAGCGTTTTCTGATCCGCAGGCCGCTGCTGCAATCGATCGAGCCGGACCCAGCTGGTCCGCCGGTGCTGCTGATCGACGAACTCGACCGGGCAGACGAACCGTTCGAGGCGTATTTACTGGAGCTGCTGTCCGACTTCCAGATCACGATCCCGGAACTGGGGACGCGTCGCGCCCTAGCCCCTCCGATCGTGATTCTGACCTCGAACCGTACCCGCGAAATTCATGATGCGGTCAAGCGGCGCTGTATCTACCACTGGGTCGGCTTTCCGGACGCGGCCCGCGAGTTGCAGATCGTGCGTCGCAGGGTACCGGGCATCGAAGCGGCACTGGCCGCACGCATCGTCGCCTTCGTGCATCAGCTGCGTGAACTCGAACTGTTCAAGCAACCCGGAGTCGCCGAATCGATCGAGTGGTCCAGGGCACTGGCCGCGCTCGACGCCGTCTCGCTCGATCCGGCCATGGTCGATGACACGCTCGGCGTGGTGCTGAAATACCAGGACGACCTGGAGCGCGTACGTGGCGCGCAGGTCGAGCGCATCCTCGCCGGCATCGACGCGTCGACCAGCGAACAAGCCGCCGATGCATGATCGCCGGTTCGCCGGCAATGTGCTGCGCTTCGCTCGCCTGCTTCGCGATGCCGGCATGCCGATCGGCACCGATCGCATCCTCCTAGGGCTGCAGGCCTTGAAGCTCGCCGGACTCGAGAGCCGCGAGGATTTCCGTGGCGTGCTTGCCTCCTGTCTGCTTGACAGGGCCGATCAGTTGGATCTGTTCGATGAGGCCTTCGACCGTTTCTGGGTGACCCCCGACCTGCTGACGCTTGGCGGCGCTGCCCGCCAGGTCGCGGAGCAGACTGGCTCCGCAGATCCAGACGATGAATTCACGCCCAGCGCCAATCGTCGACTTGCCGAAGCCTTCGCCGGTTTGCACGGCACTGAGCGCAGCGCAGTCACGCTCGAGCGGCGTGAGGCGGTCCTGAGTGCCTCGGGGCAGGAGGCGCTTCGTCAGGCGGACTTCGATTCGATGAGCGCCGACGAATGGCGCGAAGCGCATCGTCTGCTCACTCGCTGGAGACTTCAGTTGCCCCGGGTGCCGACCCGTCGGCTGCGTGCGTCAAACCGCGGACATCGCCCGGACTGGCGACGAATCGCAGCAGATGCTGCGCGGCGCGGTGGCGACTTTGTCCACCTTGCGCGCCTGCAGCCCGGAACACGCGCAACGCCGCTGGTCGCGCTGATCGATGTCTCAGGTTCGATGAGCCGGTACTCACGGATGTTCCTGATGTTCCTGCATGCTCTGGCCAGCCGCGAACGCAGCACACAGGTGTTCCTGTTCGGCACTCGACTGACCAGCGTCACCCGTGCGCTGCGCACTCGCGACCCGGACATGGCCCTGCGCGCCTGCGCCCAATTGGTCCCTGACTGGTCGGGCGGAACCCGCATCGGTGAATGCCTGCACCGATTCAACCTGCAGTGGTCGCGCCGCGTCTTGGGGCAAAATGCGACCGTGCTGCTGGTGACCGACGGCCTGGAACGCGAAAATACCGCCCTGCTGAGCTTCGAGGCCGAGCGGCTGAGCAAATCCTGCCACCGTCTGGTTTGGCTCAACCCGCTGCTGCGTTATCGCGGCTTTGAGCCGCGAGCCTCGGGCGTGCGTGCAATCCTGCCGCATGTCGACGCGCACTTGCCGGTGCACAATTTGAATAGTCTGGACGACCTTTCTCGCGCCCTTGGCGCGCTTGGTCGCCATCCTCGCAACGCTTCAACGAGTCTATGACATGGAACTAAACAGTCAACAAGCCCTTCGCGTGACCCAGCAGCAGGCCTGGGATGCCTTAAATGACCTCGAAATCCTGCGCCGCGCGATCCCGGGTTGCGAGACCATCACCCTCGACGGCGACAACCGGTTCCAGGTCGTGGTGGCAGCCAGCGTCGGCCCGGTCAAGGCGAAGTTCCGCAGCAAGCTGCAGCTGCAGGATATCGAAGCCCCGAATTCCTACACGATGCAGTTCGACGGCCAGGGCGGCGCTGCGGGCTTCGGCAAGGGTACGGCCAAGGTGCGACTGGAGCCCGGCGAACCGGGCGTCACGATCCTGCACTACCAGGTCACCGCACAGGTGGGCGGCAAGCTCGCCCAGGTCGGGTCGCGCCTGGTCGACATGGCCGCGCAAAAGATGGCACGTGATTTTTTCGAAAACTTCGACAAGGTGCTGCTCGAGGTGTATCCGCCTGCCGAGCCGGCAGCGCCGGCACCCGAGGCGGCTGCCGCGCCTGCCGGGCTGTTCGGGCGGATCATGGCTGCCTTGCGCCGTTTGTTTGGCGGATGAACGCGCAACACTGATCGATCGCCGGTGCCGCGCGGTCCTGCGCCCCGCCGGCGCTCACCAGTCCTTCCGCGGCTAGAGCATGCCGCGGGCAGCGAGCTTGTCACAAACCAGTGCGGCCGCCGCGACGTCCTCACAGGCCATCCCGATCGAATCGAGCACGACGGTCTCATCCGGTCCGACCGAGACCGCGCCAGCCAGCAGTTCGCCGAGTTCGCCGCGAATGACCGGCGAGTAGCGCCGCACATTGCCCGATTCGGTCTGGGTCCCGGCGCGCGAATCGACGATCACGGTATGCGCCATCGTCAAGGCGTCGAGTTCGGCGCCGTCCTTGCCGCTCCAGCCAACACTCGCCACCTTGGCACCCGGCTTGAGCCACCTGCCGTCCAGAACCGGCTCGGTAGACGCGGTCGCCACCACCACCACATCCGCGTCTCGTACCGCCTCCTCGGCGCTCAGCTGGCGTCCGCCGTACTCGGCTGCAAGTTGCTCGGCGCGCTCGGACGTGCGATTCCAGACGCGCAAATCGCTGAATCCGCGGACATGACGCAGCGCCTCGATATGCGTGTGACCTTGCAGCCCTGCGCCCAGGATGGCCAGACTGCGCACATCCGGCGCGGCAACCGCATCGATGAACGCTGCGGTGACCGCAGCGGTTCGCCACTCGGTGATCAAGCGCCCGTCCATCGCGAGCAAAGGCTCACCGGTCTGCGGACGAAACATCACGATCACCGCCAGATGGGTCGGCAAGCCTTTCGCCCCGTTATTCGGATACGCGCTGACCAGCTTGGCGCCCAGGGCGCCAGCACTAGCGGCGGGCATCGCACCGAAGAACCCGCCATGGCTAGGTACGTCGATGATCTGACGGGTTGGCTGTCGAATCTGACCGGTCGAAAACTCCATTAATGCGCTCTTCATGACCGGAATCAGTTCCGGCAGCGAAAGCACCGAGGCGATCGTGGCCTCGTCGATGAATTTCATGTCCGACCTCAGTCCAAAAATTTGAGAAGATTCGGCTACGGGCTAGGCAGCCAATCCGGCGATCCTGCCCGCGATGTTGCGGCGGGGACGCTACCGGTCGCGTTGATGGTAGAACATAAACGATGCAGTTCGCGCATACCCGGATGTAAAACTCCCAACGCGCCGCGCACACTCTGTTTAACAGGAATCCGCGTCCATGCCGACAATGCCGATCGTGTTCTTCGGGCACGGCTCCCCGACGAATACCCTCGAGAGTAATCGTCATACCCAGGCGTGGCGAGACTTCGGCGCCTCGCGGGAACGTCCTCGCGCGATCCTGATGATCTCCGCGCATTGGTACCTGCCCGGAACGGCGGTGACCGCGATGCCACGTCCGCGCACCATTCATGATTTCTACGGCTTTCCGCAATCGCTGTTCGATTTCCGGTACCCCGCCGACGGAGATCCGCAGCTCGCCCAACGGGTGGCGCAACTGCTCGCTTCGAGGCCGGTGCGTCTGGACCAGGAGTGGGGCCTGGATCACGGCGCCTGGTCAGTCCTGGCACATGCCTATCCGCAGGCCGATATTCCGGTCGTCCAGTTGTCGATCGACTCCTCGTTGCCGAGCGCTTCGCACTTTGATATCGGGCGACGGCTGGGTGCCTTGCGCGACGAAGGGGTGTTGATTGCCGGCAGCGGCAACATCGTGCACAACCTTGGCCTGCTGCGACGCGATCCGCAGGCCGAACCCTATGATTGGGCGACGACCTTTGAGCGCCAGGTCAGGACCGCGATCGAACAAACCGACAATGTCTCGCTAGTGCGCTATGACTGGCTTAGCGAAGACGTCGAGTTGTCGATCCCTACGCCGGAGCACTATCTGCCGCTGCTCTACATCCTTGGCGCGCGTCGCAGTACTGATCGGCTTAGCGTGCTGAGCGAAGGCATCGAACTGGGTTCCATCTCGATGAGCTCTTACGCGTTCGACACGCCGTAGCAGCCGTTGACAGATTGCGCAGCCACGCTCAGGCGGCCCGATCAGTGGCTGCGTGTCTTGGGTTGCGAGGCAGCGCCCTTGGCCGCAGCCGCCAGCGCGGCCGAACGCCGCGACTCGCTGCGCGCGATCCAGACGGTCGAGACGAAGATCACCGCACCTCCGATCAAGGTGGTCTGGGTCGGCAGGTTGCCAAACAGCAGGAAACCCATCGCAGAGGCCCAGATCAGATCGAGGAACTTGACCGGCTGCGTGGCCGAAATGTCCGCGACCTTGAACCCGCGATTCAGACAGTAATGCCCAAGGCTGCCGAGCACTCCGCCGAACAGAAACAAACCCCACTGCAGCAGTGTCGGCGGGGTCCAGCTGGCAAGGGCCGCCGGCATCGTGAACAGCGTCACCGTCAGCGACTGCCACAGCACGATCACGCCGGCCGAGTCGCGCCGCGTCAGCTTCTTGGCGAGCAGGAACGAGGCGGCAAACACCGGCGCCGATGCGAGCATCATCAGGTTGTAATAGCCGCCGCTGCCGGTCAGCTTTGGGCCGACAACGATCATCACCCCTGCAAACGCGATGCCAGCAGCCACCCAGCGGGCGACCACCATCTTTTCGCCGAGCATCAGCGAGGCGCCGAGCATGATGAAGATCGGCGTCGTGAATCCGATCGCCGTGGTATCGGCCAGCGGAATCTGCGGCAGGGCCGAGAACCACAGGAACATCCCCACGGTATGCACCGCACCGCGCAGCAACTGCCCGCGCAGATCGTTGGGCCGGTAGCTGGCCAGCCCGGTGCGCAGCACAAAGGGCAGCACGACAACCAGTCCGAATCCATAGCGCAGAAACTGCGTCTGGTAGCTGTCGAGCTGCAGCGCCATCAGTCGCATCATGCCGTTCAGCACGCTGAACAGAATGCCGGCCGCGATGGTCCACAACATCCCTCGAATCGTCGGGCTGAGCGACTCGAACCGGCTGCGAACCGCCAGGAGCAGGCGACCCGGGCCGCCCACGAGGGCCGCCGAGTTTTGCTTGGACGGCAACTTGCTCAACCGACGATGCCGATCTGCCAGGGTACGAACTCGTGATCGCCCAGGCCAAGTTCCTCGCTCTTGCTGCGATCACCAGAGGCGGTGCGCAGGATCAGTTCAAAGATCTGCTGTCCCATCTGCGCGATGGATGCTGTGCCATCGAGCACCTCGCCGCAATTGATGTCCATGTCCTCTTCGAGGCGCCGGTACATCGGCGTGTTGGTTGCCAGCTTCAGCGACGGGACCGGCTTGGCACCGAACATCGAACCGCGTCCGGTCGTGAATGCGATGATGTTCGCGCCGCCGGCGATCTGGCCGGTGGCTGAGCATGGATCGTAGCCCGGAGTGTCCATGAACACGAAGCCCTTGGTCGTGACCGGCTCGGCATATTTATAGACCTCCATCAAAGGTCCAGTGCCGCCCTTCATCGACGAACCCAGCGACTTCTCGAAGATGTTGGCCAGGCCGCCGACCTGATTGCCGGGACTGACCACGCCGTTGATCTGGACATCGCGACCGACCGCGTACTGGTCCTTCCACCAGCGGATGCGCTCAATCAGCTTTTCGCCAACCTCACGCGACACCGCACGCCGCGTCAGCGTGTGCTCGACACCATAGATCTCGGGCGTCTCGGACAGAATCGCGGTACCGCCATGACGTACCAGCAGATCCATCGCCGCACCCAGGGCGGGATTTGCGGTGATCGACGAAAACCCGTCAGAGCCGCCGCACTGCAGGCCCACGCTGATATGCGAGGCCGGCACCGTCTGGCGCGTCACCTGGTTGGCCACTGGCAGCAACTCCTTGACCGCAGCCACGCCAGCCTCGATCGTGCGACGCGTGCCCCCGGTCTCCTGCATCACGAAGGTGCGCAGATTCGGCCCTGGCCGCAGGCCCTCGTCCTCGAGAAGGCCGGCAATCTGGTTACGCTCACAGCCAAGACCGACAACCAGCACACCCGCCAGATTCGGATGACGAACATAGCCGGCCAGCGTGCGACGCAGCAAGGCCATCGGCTCGCCGGTCATCTCCATGCCGCAGCCCAGGCCATGCGCGAATGCAACCACCCCATCGACATTGGGAAAGTCCGCCAGACGCTCCGGCGTGAACCACTCGGCGATCCGGTGCACGACCGTCGCCGAGCAATTGACCGTCGATACGATGCCCACGTAATTGCGCGTGGCAACCCGGCCATCGGCTCGCACGATGCCCTGGAAGGTGGCGCGCTCGGCCTGCGGAATCATGTCGACCGGCTTGTAGTCCTCGCCGTAGGCGTAGTCACGGTCGAACTCGCGAAACTCGGTGTTGTGCGAGTGCACCAGCGTGCCTGCCGGAATGTCGACCGCTGCGAAACCGACGACCACGTTGTACTTCAGGATCGGCTCGCCCTTGGTGATCGCGCGCGCGGCGATCTTGTAGCCGGCCGGCACCTGACTGCGCAGCGTGAAGCCTTCATCGGGCACCGCCGTGCCGATGCCAACGTCGACACGGGCAACCACGACGTTGTCGCCCGAATTCAGCCGGATCACCGGGCCAATCACCTTCTTGTCTGACAGATCGATCATCGATGCACCCACAGAGAGTCATTCAACGGAAGTTCACCGAACGCTCAACGAAAAAGCGGCCGCTACAGGCCGCCTCGAACGCATTGCTCGCAAACCGAACAGCTGTAACGCATCAAGCGGCAAGCCCCCATCGGGACGCCGCATGGCGTGATGATGCCTCAAGCGAGCGTCTTGCCCAGGAAGCTCATCATCCGCTGCCACGCTTGTTCGGCGCAGTTTGCGTCATAGACGTCGGCGCGGCGCTCGTTGAAGAAACCGTGCGCAGCGTCATAGCGGTGGATTTCCGGGCTCAGGCCGGCCGCCTTCATCTCGGCCTCGAGCGCATCGGCAGCCTGTGGCGTGCACCAGTCGTCCTTGTTCGCAAAATGCGCCTGCAAGGGAATGCGAATGTCCTTCGGGCTTGCCAGCTGAGCCGGCGGAATCCCGTAAAAGCACACGCCGGCTGAAAGCTCGGGGACATGCACCGAGGCCGCGATCGTCAGCGCACCGCCCATGCAAAAGCCCATGACTGCAACCTTGCCACCATTGGCCGCAAGATGCTGCGCGGCGCCTCGGATGTCCTGATGGGTTGCGCCGGGGAAATCCAGACCGGTCATCAGATGATTGGCCTCGTCCGGTTGCTGCGTGACTCGCCCCTGGTAGAGATCCGGCGCCAGTGCGTTGTACCCGGCGCGAGCGAAACGATCCGCAACACCGCAGATCTGATCGTTCAGGCCCCACCACTCCTGGATCACGATCACGCTGGGGCGCCCCTGTCCAGCCTGCGCGAAGTATCCGGACGTGCTGCCACCGTCTGGCCGAGTGAATGCGATTTTCTGTCCCATCGTTTCGCTCCTGGTTGCGGATTGCGTCGGCACCGGCGTCACCGCGGGCTGCAGATGCCAATGCGCAAGCGCCCTGCAGTCGTGCAGGCATCTTGCAGTAACCTATCAGCGTAAACCCGGGTTCCGGCCCCGGCAATCGCGCCCTGGCGGATCTTTCCGGTATACGAAACCCCGCTTCGATCTCGAAGTCGAAGAGGATTATGTCGTGGCATCATCAAGCGACTCAGCCTTCGCGCCAATGCTCTGGCCCAGCCTGTCCTCGCGCGTGCCGGTCGCGCGTTCCCCCTCCGACAAACCCATTCCGGTTTCGACATGACGATCAGCCCGACCGCCGCCGCCAAGGCTGCAAGCCTCCTGTGGACCCACTGGCAAGCCGGAACCCGGCTCGCGGCGCTGCCATCGGATTGCAGACCGGCCAGCCGACGCGATGGCTACCAGATCCAGGCAGCGGTGCGCAGTGCCTCCGGCCGGCCGCAATTCGGCTGGAAGATCGCCGCAACCAGTGCTGCCGGACAGGCGCACATCGGGGTCGACGGCCCGCTGGCAGGCCGACTGCTGTGTGGTCAGATCGATGCCGATGGGGACTGCGTCGCGCTGGGCAGCACACAAATGCGAGTCGCCGAGGTGGAATTTGCATTTCGCATGGCCCGCAGCCTTGGGCCGCGCGATGATGCGTACTCGGTGCAGGAGGTTCTCGACGCGGTGGCCACGCTGCACCCGGCAATCGAGATTCCGGACTCGCGCTATGAGGATTTCGTCACCGCTGGCGCGCCACAGCTGATTGCAGACAATGCCTGCGCGCATCGCTTCATTCTTGGCGCCGCGGCGGCGTGCGACTGGCGTGCGATTGACCTGCGCGCTCACCAGGTCGACTGCCTGGTCACCGGACGTGCCCCGATGCAAGGCAAAGGCGAAAACGTGCTTGGCGATCCCCGCATCGCGCTGGCGTGGCTGGCCAACGAATTGCGGACCAACGACTTGGTGCTCGAAGCCGGCCAGGTCGTCACCACCGGAACCTGCCTGGTGCCGGTTCAGGTCGGACCCGGCGACGAGTTGCGGGCCGATTTCGGTCCGATCGGCCGGATCTCGGCGCGCTTCGGCGCCTGAGCCGATTCCCGGCTTCGCAAGCATGCGCAAACCACACGCAACTAGTCCCGGCACGACGCCGTCGACGGGAACTGCGGGGCAACACGATCAGGGCAGCGCGGCCAGTGCGCTGATGGTCGGCACTGCCTGCTACCTGTTCTCGAGCGTGTTCTGGGGCATGAACATTCCGTTTACCGCGGTGCTGTTCAAAACCTTCGATCCGTTTTTCCTGTCGGCGGTCCGCGTCGTGATCGCGATGATTCTGCTCGGAGCGATCGCGTGGGCGAGCCTCGGCGCAGGGGCGCTGCGCATCCCGCTGCGCGCATCGCGCTTTGCGCTGTTGACCCTGACGATGGCCGCTTTCTTCACCTTCTACAACCTGGGCCTGCGCTACACCAACCCCATCACCGCCGCGGCGTTGATGGCCGGCACGCCGGTCTACGCGGCAATCACAATGCGCCTGGTCACCGGCACGCCCCTGGAGCGTGGCTTTCACGGCGCGGCCTTGCTGACGATCATCGGCGCCGGCATTGCGATCTACGGCCGCGGCAGTAGCAGCGGCCAGGGCCTTAGCCTGCAGGGCGGAGAGATTTTCGTCGTTGCCTCGCTGGTGTCCTGGACCCTGTATTCCATCTTTGCGCAACGCTGGTTTCCGCGCGAAACCCCGCAAATCCAGCGCACCTTCGTCTCCATGATCGGCACTTCGGTCTGGCTGGCGATCAGCTGGCTGGTGTTCTATCGCCTCGACATGGCTGGCGGCCCGAAGGTGAGCCCGGATTCGCAAGCCTTGCTGTTCCTGTTTGCCACCGCGATCCTGGCCACCGGACTCGGTGGAGTCACCTGGAATATCGGCGTCAACCGGATCGGCCTGATGCCTGGGTCAGTCTGGCAAAACACCGTGCCGGTGTTCGGCGTGCTGATTGCGCTACCCTTCGGATTCGTGCCGACCGGCGAGCAGATCCTTGGCGGCATGATCGTGTTGACCGGGGTGCTCTACATGCAGTGGCACAAACTGCGCCAAGCCAAGCGCTGACTGTGACAGAGCCCCTTTGCGGGAGGCTCCATGCAGACCAGCGCACCCAGACGCATCGGCCCATTCGTTCTTGACGAGCACCCTGCCCGTTTGCCGGCGATGATCGGCAATCGCGATGCAAGTCGTCACAAGGTCGTGATCGCCGGGGGCGGACCGGTCGGGCTCGCTTGTGCGCTGGCACTGGCCAACTGGGGGATCGCCAGCGTGGTGCTCGAAGCCGACACCACGGTCTGCGATGGCAGCCGGGCGATCTGCATTTCGCGCCGCAGTCTGCAGATTCTGCAACGACTCGACGCGCTGGACGCACACCTGGACAAAGGGCTGCCCTGGCTGGGCGGGCGGACCTTCCATCGCGAGCGCGAGATCCTGCACTTTACGATGCCGGACGATGAGGATCAGAAGCTGCCGCCGATGATCAACATCCAGCAGTACTGGATCGAGCAGTTCCTCGTCGAAGCGGCTGCGCGTCGCAGCGGCCTGATCGATATCCGCTGGGGCACCACGCTGACCGGATTTCGCCAGCACCCCGACGGCCTCGAACTCGATGCGTGCTGCAAAGCCAGCGACTACCAGCTCGACGCCGACTGGTTGATCGCAGCCGACGGCGGACAAAGCCTGCTGCGCAAGCAGCTTGGCCTGAAGCTCGAAGGGGTTGGCTGGAACAGCAAGTTCGTCATCGTCGACGTCGAACTGCCAAGCCCCTATCCGACCGAACGACGCGCCTGGTTCGATCCTCCGTCCAACCCCGGACTGACGGTCCTGATGCATCGCCAGCCAGACGATCTGTGGCGCATCGACTACCAGATTCCGGATGACGCCGACATGGACGAAGCACTCAAGCCCGCCAATGTCGAAGCCTTCGTGCAGCGGCACCTGGACTTCACCGGCGAGGGCAGCCTGCCAAGAAAGACCGTCTGGATCAGCGCCTATCGCGCCGGCGCGATGACGCTTGAGACTTACCGACATGGACGCGTGCTGTTCGCTGGCAATGCGGCCCACGCGCTGCCGATCTTTGGTGTGCGCGGACTGAACTCCGGCCTGGACGATGCGGACAACCTGGGCTGGAAGCTCGCGGCGGTGATCCACGGCTGGAGTGATCAGAGCCTGCTGGCGAGCTATGACGCCGAGCGACTGCATGCATTTCGCGTGAATGCGGCTGCGGCGATCCAGAGCACTGAATTCATGGCACCACCAACGCCGGGAGCCCGGCTGATGCGCGATGCCGCCCTGTCGCTGTCGCTGGCCCATCCGGCAATCTCGCAACTGGCCAATCCGCGCCAGACTTCGGTGATCACCTACGAGAACTCGCCGCTCAATCTGCCGGACGATGCGTTCGAGTGCGGTCCGGTGCCCGGTGCCGCGCTGCTCGAGGCACCGGTTCGCAGTGCGGACGGTGAATGCCATCTGACCGATCTGCTGGGCACGCACTGGACCATCCTGGTCTTTTCGGCCGACGCCTGGCTGGATCCGCAACTCGATGAACGGCTTCGTCAGTTGCAAGGCAAGTCACCACCGCTGCGCACCGTGGTCATAGCTGCCACCGGACGCCCGGACGGCGATGCGCACCGGGTGCTGATCATCGACCATCGCCGTCGGGCAGCGGCATTGCATGGAGCCGATTCCGGTGCGGTCTACCTGATTCGACCGGACGGCCATGTTGCCGGTCGCTGGCTGCGCCAGGACGATCCGGCTCTGCTCAACCAGATGCGCCGGCTGCCGACCACCGTCGCGGTCTAGGCGCAGGACCCGACTGGCAAGGGGATGCTGATGAACCAACTCGATGCCGCGCAACGCGAGATGCTGTTTCGTGAATGTCGCACGGCCCTGGACACGATGCCACAGGAGCAGCATCCGCTGTTCCTGGCACGACTGGCCCTGTTGCTGTTCGAGCAGGTCGGCGACGCAGAGCGTGGTCGCACCTGCATCGCGCAGGCACTGGACGGATTATCCGTGCAGACGCGCTGACCCCGCGATCATGCGGCTTGCGTTGTCCCGGCAACACGACACGTATCGTCCATGCTCGCGCGTCTATCGACCCACCTCAGCCCGGTGCCTTGGTCGCCGAGCTTTCAGGCAAAAATCTGACGCCCTGGCGCGCCAATCCCCCTGACACACCGATCGGCGTCCCGTCGGCTCGCCAGCAGGCCGCGCCTTGCAACATGCCGTCAGGCTCAAAGCCGATCGCACACATGCCGCCTGCGACGTTCGGCACCCGGACAATCTCGTGCCCGCGCGCCGCAAGCGCGTTCGCGGTGTCGTCGGAAAAGCTCGGCTCCAGTTCCAGCCCGAAACCCTGAGTCCAGACGCGCGGTGCCTCAACGGCCTGCTGCAGGCTCATCTTGTGGTCAATCAGGTTCAGCAGCGCCTGCAAGGCGGACGGGAAAATCCGCAGCCCTCCGGGCAAGCCGAGTGCAAAGCGCGGCCTGCCCTGCTCCAGCACGATCAGCGGAGCCATCGACGAGGTCACCCGCTTGCCTGGAGACAAGGAATTCGCGCGCCCCGGACGCGGGTCGAACAGGTACAGATAGTTGTTCGGAATCGCTCCGATGCCGGGCACCATGTAACGCGCACCGAACAGCGAATTGATCGTCTGCGTTGCGGAGACGATCATCCCGTCACGATCGGCGATCGTCAGATGCGTCGTGTCGCTGCCTTCGGCCGGTAGCACCCCGGCGCTCCAGGCGCGCGCATGACGCATGTCGATCGCCTGCCTGCGCTCACGGGCATACGCATCCGACAACAGCCGCGCGACCGGCACCGGCACGAAGTCCGGATCGGCCGTCGCAGCCGCACGATCCGCAAACGCGATCTTCAGAACCTCGGCTAGCAGATGCACTCCGTCGACGCTGCCAAAACCGATGCCCGCCACATCGAGCTCTTGCAGGATTGCCAGCATCTGACCGATGTGCAGCGGGCCGGCACACGGTGGCGGCGGACCAGTAATCTCGAAGCCCCGGTAGCGCGCGCGAAGCGGCTCCAGATCGCTGGTTCGGTAGCGCTCCAGATCCGCCCGAGCAAGATGCCCGCCGTGACGCTCGGAATCGTCGAGCAGCGCAGCGCCAAGTGCGCCTTCGTACAAGGCGGCCGCACCTTCGCGTGCGATCAGCCTGAGTGCATCCGCGTACGCGCCGTTGACGACGCGACTGCCGGCGCGCAACGGCGTACCACCCGGCATGAAGATGCGCGAGATCTCCGGATCGAGCGCCAGATCGGCGGCCGACAGGCTGACGCAGTCGGCCAGGTAATGCGTGGCCGCAAAACCGCGCGACGCATGCCGGATCGCAGGCTCGATGACATCGCCAAGCGGCAGGCGCCCGTGTCGTGCCAGCATTTCGCACCAGGCTTTCAGGTTGCCCGGCACTGCCACTGCGGCGCGCCCCACGCTGTTGCGTCGCCCGATTGCATCCATCGATCCGGCCGGCGCGTCCGGATCCGGCTCGAAGGTGTGTGCTCCGGTCGCGAGCGGACAGCGCCCCTGCCCCTCGAGCACCGTCTGTGTGCCATCGGGCAAACGGATGTTGGCGAGGCCTCCGCCCAGGATGCCCACCATCATCGGCTCGACGACGCTGAGCGTGAACAGCGCACACACCGCGGCGTCGACCGCATTGCCGCCAGCTGCCAGCATCTCGGCCCCGGCTGCAGAGGCAAGTGGATGATTGGTCACGACCATGCCGGCAGAGCCGAATGCGGGTCGCTTCTCGATCTCGAAGGGGGTTGCGCTATGCGTCTGCCAGTTGCTCATCGAATCCTCGTTCTTACCGTCGTCTGCCGCCGGCCAGGCGGTCGGATGCACCGCCTGGCACTGTACCGCTTGCCGACGCGTCATGCCTGCAGTGCGCGCACGGAGCGCATAGAATCCAAGCTAAAGCCGCCCCGGCAAGCCCCGCAAGGAGAACCCGACCATGGACAGGAAATCCGAACGCACCCGCGCAATCGCCGCCGCAGTTGGCGACATTCGCGCGATCGAAGCGGCCGAAGGTGTGAATGCGGACAGCCTCGCGAAGATTCGCGAGCGCCTGATCGCGCTGGCCGCGCACACGGATCTGTTCACAGTCGAAGACTTTCCGCCACCAGCGCCGGATGGCGCACGAAAATCCTGCCTGTACCGGGTTTCCGAAGATCCGGATCATCGCTTCGCGCTCTATGTGAATGCATCGCTCGGCGGCTACGGCACCCCCGCCCACAACCACACGACCTGGGCAGTGATCACCGGCATCACCGGTGCTGAAAAGAATCGCTTCTACGCCCGCACCGAATCGGGTGGCGTGCGCGAGACCGGGGACTTCGTCGTGAAGGCCGGAACCGGTGTCGCGTTCATGCCAGACGATCTGCATTCGATCCATATCGACGCGCCGCTGTTGAACTTCCATATGTACGGCCTGGCCCTGGAGCAACTGCACCGACGCGAGTACTACGTCCCGGCAGAAAATCGCTGGCAGGTATTTCCGGCTCATGCCGACATCCGAGAGGCTCGGGCCGAGGCCTGATCCTGCCTCTTCGCACCGCAAGCCCAGGAGCCACCGGCCATGCAACACCCGCAACAAACCGGTCAGATCACAGCCGCCGAGCTACGTGAACTGCTGCTCGCCGAGCACGAACTCGCGCTGCTGGACGTACGCGAACAAGGAGTGCACTACCAGGGCCATCCGTTCTTTGCGGTGCCGCTACCCTTGTCCAAGCTTGAGTTGCTGGTTGACGATCTGCTGCCTCGCAAGGACGTCCGCCTGGTGCTGCTCGATGGCGGTGACGAAGGCCTTGCCGAGCAGGCTGCACGCAAACTGGCCGAACTCGGGTATCGCGATGTTTCGCTGCTCACTGGCGGTTGTGCCGCCTGGCAGGCTGACGGCGGTGAGCTGTTTTCCGGTGTCAATGTTCCATCGAAGGCCTTCGGTGAATTCGTCGAGCATCACTACGACACGCCACGCGTGCCGCCCGACGAAATCGCGCAGCTGCGCGCCAGCGGGCGACGCATGGTGATCCTCGACTCGCGCCCCTTTGACGAGTATCACCGGATGAACATTCCCGGAGGCATCGACGTTCCGGGCGCAGAACTGGTCTGGCGGGTCCACGACCTTGCCCCCGACCCAGACACGCTGGTGGTCGTCAACTGCGCGGGGCGCACACGTAGCATCATCGGCTGCCAGTCCCTGCGCAATGCGGGCATCCCGAATGAAGTCGTTGCGCTCAAGGACGGCACGATGGGCTGGGAGCTGGCCGGACTGCAACTCGAACGCGGATCGACGCACACCGCCGCGGCGCCCACCCCCGATGGCGCGCGTCGCGCCCGCGAAGCCGCCGAACGAGTTGCCCAGCGCTTTCAGGTTCGCTTCGTCACCCGCGAACAGGTTCAGGCCTGGCAGCGCGATCCAACCCGTACGCTGTACCTGCTCGACACGCGTACCCGTGAGGAATTCGAGCAGGCGCGAATCGCCGGATCGCGCCATGCGCCTGGTGGACAACTGGTGCAGGCCACCGATGAATACGTGGCGGTGCGTGGCGCGCGCGTGGTGCTGATCGATCCACAGCGCGTTCGCTCGGTGATGACCGCGTCCTGGCTCAATCAGATGGGGTTGCGCGATGTCCATGTGCTGGAGCCGGAGGGCGACAGCGGCCTAATGGGCTGGCCGACCGAATCCGGGCCGCGCGGCCCGTCGCTCGCCAGGCGGCCTGCATGGCCTTCGATCACGCCTGAACAGCTCGCCTCGCGCATCGATGCACCCGGGCTGGCGGTCCTGAACCTGTCGAGCAGCCTGAAGCATCGCGAGCGCCACATCCGCGGCGCCTGGTGGGCGGTGCGCTCACGCCTTGCCCAGGCCGCCAGCGCGATGCCGGCGGTGCGCGAACTGGTGCTCAGTTCCGACGACGGTTTGCTGGCGCAGCTGGCTGCGCCACAGGCCGCGCAGCACTGGCCAGACGCAAGCATCCGGGTGCTCGAAGGCGGCAACGCCGCCTGGTTTTCGGCCGGACTGCCCACCGGATCCGGACTCGAACGTGCCACCACCGAGGCCAATGACGTCTGGTACAAGCCGTACGACCACGCCAGCGACTACGAGAAGCATGCGCGGGACTATCTGAACTGGGAGGTCGCGCTGGTCGATCAGATCCGACGCGATCCGACAATTCGCTTTCAGGCCTACGACTGAATGCGCATCACCCGGGGCCAGCGCCGCACTGCGGTGCTGATCGTATTGCTGATGCTGCTGGGAGCGGCGCTGATCGAGTCAGGTCTCTCCCCGACTGAACCGACGCAAACCCAAGACACCGATCGGCTTCGCGAGCCGGGCGAGCACGACCCGATCCTTGGCCGGGTTGTCGCAGTTGCCGACGGAGACACGGTTACGGTGCTCGACGCCACGTTGCGACAGCATCGCATCCGTCTGAGCGGCATCGATGCGCCGGAACGCGGCCAGGCGGGTGGCCATCGCTCCAAGGAAAGCCTGTCCGATCTGGTCTACGACCAACCGGTTCGCGTCGACTGGCGCAAGCGGGACCGCTATGGACGGGTACTGGGGATCGTCTACGTCGCGCCACCGGATGCCCTCTGCCGGGGAGACACACAATGCCCGGTCACGCTCGACGCTGGCCTGGAACAACTCAATCGCGGACGCGCCTGGTGGTATCGCCAGTTCGCCGCCGAGCAGACCCCGGAGCAGCGAGCGCACTACGAACAGGCCGAGGCACAGGCACGAGCCCGGCGGGTCGGACTGTGGCGTGATGGCGGTGCCCAAGCGCCCTGGGAGTTTCGCCGGCAAAACGCCCGTCGCGCTGAACAGCCGTGATGCCGAGCTAAAACGCGCGTTGCGCTTGCGTTAGTTCTTGGT
>Ga0255220_1000366_pt1 | contig 19063 bp, 15 predicted proteins | sample Miss_Colum_RepB__FD_188423 | JGI IMG/M metagenome (GOLD analysis project Ga0255220, IMG submission 188423) | Freshwater microbial communities from Mississippi River, Louisiana, United States - Miss_Colum_RepB_8d | ecosystem: Environmental > Aquatic > Freshwater > River | place: USA: Louisiana...
GTGCTGCTGACTGAGTGTCGTGGCCCTGTGATCGGGTCTGCTGGTCGGCAGATTCAGGCCGATAACCGGAATGCTCTCGCACTTGGCTCGCCGGTAGCATAATGAATCGGGGTGCGTCCGGCGTAATTGACGGGCGCAGCACCCGGGTCACGCGAGACAGGAGGGTTGCGATGAAGCCGGCCAAGGGTAGTGCGGCACCGCTGGCAGGCAGCACGCCGCCGGTCAAAGTGACGGCCACGGCTCAGGCGCCCGGCGATCGTCTGCGTGCGGCCGGTCTGCTGCCGGTAGGCAATGACGAGATCGCGCGGTCTGAACTCGCGCGGATGGTCGCGGCGATGCCTTTGTTCGCGGGTCTCGATGCCGCTGAAGTCGCCGCCTTGTGCCAGCGCATGCAACTGTTCGATGCGAAGCCAGGTGACACGATGATCCACGAGGGCGAGCCTGGCGACTTCATGGTCTTAGTGCTCACCGGGGCGGTCGATGTGCTGCGGCGCAATCGCTTCAACTATCCGTCACGGATCGCAGTCGCCGAGGCCAGTCAGGCCCTTGGCGAAATGTCGATGTTCGACGGCGAGCCGCGCTTTGCTTCCTGTGTCGTTCTGGAGCCGACGCGGGTGGCGATCCTTGGGCGTGAGGCAATGGCGGCTCTGCTCGATGCGCAGCCGGCACTTGGCAACCGGGTTTTGCTGCGGCTTGCGCAGCTGTTGTCCGAACGTCTTCGGCAGGCCAGCGCCAAGCTGGTGTCCTACGTTGAGGCAGGCCGGCAGGGCTGAGCTTGCGCGCCGGCGCCGCTGATCGCGTGCGCGGTCAGCGCATCAGCGGTTGCGGCCTTGCTGCCAGAGCACATCGGGCTGGCCGCCGGCACGATTCAACACCCGCGCCAGCACGAACATCAGATCCGAGAGCCGGTTCACGTACTGGCGACAAACCGGGCGCACGGATTCCTCACGGCCGAGCGCGACGATCGCCCGTTCGGCGCGCCGGGCAACGGTCCGTGCGACATGCGCCAGCGCAGCAGGGCGAGATCCCCCCGGCAGGATGAATTCTTCCAGGCGCGGCAGCGTCTCGTTGTAGTGCGCGAGCAACTCGTCCAGGCGTTGCACCTGCCGCTCGGACATGTTCTCGAAACCGGGAATGCACAGTTCGCCACCGAGATCGAACAGGTCGTGCTGAATCCCGAGCAGCGCGTCGAGTACGTCCTGTGGCAAGGTCTCGGCCATCAGCACGCCGATCACCGAGTTGAGTTCGTCAACGTCGCCCAGCGCCGCGATCCGCTGGCTGTCCTTGCCGGTTCGGCTGCCGTCACCTAGGCCGGTGGTTCCATCGTCGCCGGTGCGGGTTGCGATCTGCGTCAGCCTCTTGCCCATGCTTGGTCCAGTTTGGTGCGATTCAGCCAGTATTGTAGGTCGCTCGTCGGACAGCGCCGGCCGGCACACCGATGGACTTGGTTAGACTGCAGGCTGACGCAGCCGCCGCACCGGTGCGCGCGGCCCCCAGGAGATGTCCATGAACCAGCCGATCCCGCTTCGAGAAACTCTGAAACGTCCGCTGCCCGAGGCGCTTGCCCAGGCATTGCGGGCCCGCTTCGGTGACCGGTTTTCGGTCGCTCAGGCGGTACGCGAGCATCACGGCCGCGACGAGTCGCCGTTTCCGCCGACGCCGCCCGAGGCGGTGGTGTTCGCGCAGTCCACCGACGACGTGGTCGACGTGGTCAAGTTATGCCGTCAGCACAAGTATCCGGTGATCCCGTTCGGCGCCGGCTCCTCGTTGGAGGGGCATATCCTTGCGGTGCACGGTGGCGTGTCGGTCGATGTCTCGCAGATGAATCGCGTGCTCGCGATCAATCCGGAGGATCTGACTGCGACGGTGCAGGCCGGCGTGCTGCGCAAGCAACTCAACGAAGAGCTCAAATCAACCGGTTTGTTCTTTCCGATCGACCCGGGCGCGGACGCCAGCATCGGTGGCATGTCGGCCACCCGTGCCTCCGGCACGAATGCGGTGCGTTACGGCACGATGCGTGAAAACGTGCTGAACCTGACCGTGGTCACTTCCGATGGCAAGGTCGTTCGCACCTCCAAGCGCGCGAAGAAGTCGTCGGCCGGGTATGACCTCACCCGGCTGTTCGTCGGCTCCGAGGGCACACTGGGCATCATCACCGAGGTCACGGTCAAGCTGTATCCGATTCCTGAGGCGATGTCGGCCGCCGTGGTGAATTTTCCGTCGCTCGGTGACGCGGTGCAGACCGTGATCGAGACCATCCAGCTGGGTGTGCCGATTGCGCGCAGCGAGTTTCTTTGCGAGGCGACCATCGCCGCGATTAACGCCTATTCGAAGACTGACCTGCGGGTGGCGCCAACGCTGTTCTTCGAGTTTCACGGCACCGAAGCCTCGGTGCGCGAACAGGCCGAAACGGTGCAGCAGATCGCCCGCGAGCACGGTGGACAGGACTTTGAGTGGGCGACCCGGCCCGAGGACCGCACCCGGCTCTGGAATGCGCGCCATACCGCCTATTTCGCGTGTCTGCAGGTCAGCCCGGGCCGGCGTGCGATCTCCACCGACACCTGCGTGCCGATCTCGCGGCTGGCCGACTCGATCGTCGGTGCCCGCGCGATCCTGGATACCGCGGATTTTCCGACGATGATTCTGGGCCATGTCGGTGACGGCAATTTTCACGCGGTGCTCCTGATCGACATCGACAACGAGAAAGAGGTCGCTGACGCCGAGCGGCTCAACGACGAGATCGTCAGACTCGCGCTGTCGATGGATGGCACTTGCACCGGCGAGCACGGCGTTGGTCTGCACAAGATCGGCTTCCTGGTTGAGGAGGTCGGCGACGATGCAATCGATCTGATGCGCCGGATCAAACTGGCGCTGGACCCCGACAACATCATGAATCCGGGCAAGGTGTTCCGCGTCTGAGATGCCCGAGTCGATCCAACAGAGAATCGCTGCCGAATTGGCGGTGCGTCCGGCCCAGGTGGAGGCCGCAGTGCGTTTGCTGGACGAAGGGGCGACCGTTCCCTTCATCGCGCGCTATCGCAAGGAAGTGACCGGCGGGCTGGACGACACCCAGCTGCGCATGCTCGAGGAACGACTCGGCTACCTGCGTGAACTCGAGCAACGACGAGCCACGGTGCTCGAGTCCATCGAGTCGCAAGGAAAGCTCGATGATGCGTTGCGGGCGGCGATCGAAGCGGCCGATACCAAGCAGCGCCTGGAAGATCTCTACGCGCCATACAAGCCCAAGCGCCGCACGAAGGCGCAGATCGCGCGCGAGGCTGGTCTGGAGCCGCTTGCCGACGCATTGCTGCAGGACCCTTCACTGGTTCCGGAGCAACTTGCGGCCGGGTATCTGCGTGAGCCCTTCACCAGCCCGGATGGTGATAATCCGGGCGTGCCGGATGCGAAGGCCGCGCTGGACGGAGCCCGGCAGATCCTGATCGAGCGCTTCGCCGAGGATGCCGAACTGGTTGGCAGGCTGCGCGAGCATCTGCTGGCGCAGGCGCAACTGGTCTCGCTGCTGGACGACACGCCGCAGGCCAAAGACGCCGACGCGCAAAAGTTCTCCGACTATTTTGATCATCGCGAGCCGCTGGCTGCGGTGGCCTCACACCGGGCGTTGGCGATGCTGCGCGGCCGGCGCGAACAAATCCTCAAGCTCGCGCTGAAGTTGCCCGAGGAACTCGCCGACCCGCCGCTGCGGCCGGAGTCCTGTGAACGACTCATTGCGGCCCGCTTCGGCATCGTTGACCAAGGCCGGGCGGCGGATGCCTGGCTTGCGCAGACGGTTCGCTGGACCTGGTCGGTCAAGCTGGGTTGGCAGCTGGAGAGCGAACTGCTCGGTGCCCTGCGCGAGCGCGCCGAAGAGGACGCAATCAAGGTGTTCGGCGCCAACCTGCATGATCTGCTGCTGGCCGCGCCGGCTGGAGCGCGCACGACCATCGGCCTGGATCCCGGGCTGCGTACCGGAGTCAAGCTTGCGGTCGTCGACGCCACCGGCAAGCTGCTCGAGACCGCGACCATCTATCCGCATGCGCCGCGCAACGACTGGGACGGCGCGATTGCCACCCTTGCCAGGCTCGCGTCTGCGCATCGCGCCGAACTGCTGGCAATCGGCAACGGCACCGCATCGCGTGAGACTGATCGGCTCGCGGCCGATCTGATCAAGCGACATCCGCAACTCGGGTTGACCAAGATCATGGTCAGCGAGGCGGGCGCATCGGTGTATTCGGCCTCGGAGCTTGCGGCGCGCGAGTTTCCGGATCTCGACGTGAGCCTGCGTGGTGCGGTGTCGATCGCGCGGCGTTTGCAGGATCCGCTGGCCGAGTTGGTCAAGATCGACCCGAAGGCGATCGGCGTTGGCCAGTATCAGCATGATGTGTCACAAGTGCGACTGGCGCGTACGCTGGACGCAGTGGTCGAGGACTGCGTCAATGCGGTCGGGGTCGACGTGAACACCGCGAGCGCGGCGCTACTGGCGCGCATCTCCGGGCTGAACCGGTCGCTCGCCGACAACATCGTGCGTCATCGCGATCTGCATGGACGCTTTACGAGCCGGCAGGCGTTGCGCGATGTGCAGCGGCTCGGCGACAAGGCCTTCGAGCAGTCGGCGGGCTTTCTGCGCATCCGCGATGGCGAGCAGCCGCTTGATAGCTCGGCAGTGCATCCGGAAGCTTATCCGGTCGTCGAGCGCTTGCTCGCCGATTTGAAGCGCGATCTTTCCGGGGTGCTCGGCAAGGCCGAGGTCTTGCGTCAGGTGCGCGCCGAGCGCTATTGCGACGAGCGAATCGGTCTGCCCACGGTGCGCGACATTCTGGCCGAACTGGAAAAGCCCGGCCGCGATCCGCGCCCGGAGTTCCGGACGGCGACTTTTCGCGACGGGGTGGAGGATCTGAAGGATCTGCAGCCCGAGATGGTGCTCGAGGGGGTGGTCACCAATGTCACCGCGTTTGGTGCCTTCGTTGATGTTGGCGTGCACCAGGACGGCTTGGTGCACATCTCAGCCATGAGTCGAAAGTTCATTCGCGACGCGCGCGAGGTGGTCAAGGCCGGTGACCTGGTCAAGGTCAAGGTGGTCGAGGTCGATCTGAAGCGGCGGCGTGTTGCGCTGACCATGCGCCTTGATGATGAGGCCCGCGCGTCGGGAGCAGGGCGAGGCGCGGGTGGCGATGCAGGCAAGACGGCGCGCATGAACTCCGGGCAGCGGCCTCGAGGCGAGCGGCCCGATCAGCCGTCGCGGGGCTCGCCGGCGCCAGCGCAGGGCGCGATGGCCGATGCGCTGGCTCGCGCGATGACCCGACGCTGAGCGCGCGGGCGCTCAGCGCTTGTAGCGCTTGGCTACAAACGGCAGCGGTGTGACTTGCACCGCCGGGCGCTTGTCGCGCACCTGCGCCTTGAATTTGCCGTCCGCGCTTGCGCGCAGTGCGTCCGCGTTCAGGTAAGCAAGCATCACCGGCTGGTTCAGGCTCGGCGACACGGTGCCGCTGGTGACTTCGCCGATCGCCTGATCGGCATCGTCGACGATTGGCGCATGCGCTCGGATCGGGATGGGTTCGAAGGACAGCAGTCCGACCAGCTTGCGTGGTGCGCCGTCGACGAACTGCGCAAGGATGCGCTGCGAACCCGGAAATCCGCCCTCGCGAGCGCCACCGCGCCGGCGTGACTTGGGGATCGCAAAACCCAGTCCAGCCTCGACCGGCGTGGTGTCCGGGCCAATGTCGTTGCCATGCAATGGCAACCCGGCCTCCAGTCGCAAGGTGTCGCGCGCGCCCAGTCCTACCGGCGCGACATCCGCATCGGCGAGCAGTTGGCGCACCACCTGCTCAGCGTGCGACAGCGGTATCGAGATCTCGTAGCCATCCTCGCCGGTGTAGCCGGAGCGGGTCGTGAAGCAGGCGGCGCCGAGCAAAGACAGCTCGCACGCCTGCATGAACCGCATCGAAGCCGCCTGCGGATCGAGCCTGGCGAGTGCCTGCTCGGCGCTCGGCCCCTGCAGCGCGATCAGCGCGGCATCCACCCATTCGAAGGCAAGGCCAGGGCATCGCCGGGCGAGTTCCGCGAAATCGGCGTCGCGATTACCGGCATTGACCACCATGCGGACTTCGCTGCCAAGGTTGACCAGCATCAGATCGTCTTCGATGCCGCCGTTGTCGTTGAGCAGCAGCGAGTAGCGCTGCAAGCCGACAGGCCAGCCGTCGAAGTCGAGCGGCAGCGCGGCCTGCAACTCGCGATGCAGGCTTGCGATCTGCCCGTCGATCGGCCTGATCCGGATCTGTCCCATATGCGAAACGTCGAACAGGCCGGCGCGTTCGCGGGTGTGCAGATGCTCGGCCTTCAGCCCGGCCGGATACTGGATCGGCATGTCGAAGCCGGCAAAGCCGCCCATCTTCGCGCCGAGTTCGCGATGCAGCGCATCGAGCGGAACGTGTCGTAGCGTCTGGCTCATCGGGCCCTCACTGGTACTCGTCGATTGGCGGGCAACTGCAGATCAGCGTGCGGTCGCCACCTGCGTTGTCGATCCGCTTGACGCTTGGCCAGAACTTCGCGTCGCGCAGCCAGGCGAGCGGGTAGGCCGCCTGCTCGCGCGAATAGGCATGCGTCCACTCGCCGGCGATTTCCTGGGCGGTGTGCGGTGCGCCCTTGAGCGGATTGTCGTTGCGATCAAACTCGCCCGAGGCGATTTTCTGAAGCTCGTCGTGGATCGCGATCATCGCGTCGCAGAATCGATCCAGTTCGGGCTTGGACTCCGATTCGGTCGGCTCGACCATCAGCGTGTCGGCGACCGGGAACGACAGGGTCGGCGCGTGAAAGCCATAGTCCATCAGTCGCTTGGCCAGATCTTCGGCACCGACGCCGTACTGCGCCTTCAGGTTGCGCATGTCGAGGATGCACTCATGCGCGACGCAGCCATTCGCACCGGTGTAGAGCACCGGGAAGCGCTCGCGCAGCCGGCTGGCGATGTAGTTGGCGTTCAGGATCGCGACCTCGGTCGCGTTGCGCACGCCGCTCGCGCCCATCATCCGGATGTACATCCACGAGATCGTGGTGATCAGCGCGCTGCCGAACGGTGCGGCCGATACCGAGCCGTTGTGTGACTGACCGTCGTTTGCATCGAACGGGTTGCCCGGAAGATGCGGTGCCAGATGCGCCGCGACCGCGATCGGCCCCATGCCCGGGCCACCGCCGCCATGCGGGATCGAGAAGGTCTTGTGCAGGTTCATGTGGCAGACGTCGGCACCGATCAGGCCGGGCTTGGTCACGCCGGCCTGGGCGTTCAGGTTCGCGCCGTCCATGTAGACCTGACCGCCGGCCTCGTGCACCAGGGCGCAAACCTCACGGATCGTGGATTCGAACACGCCGTGTGTCGACGGATAGGTCACCATCAGCGCCGCGATGGCGTCGCGATGCTGGGCGATCTTGGCGCGCAGATCGGCGACATCGATGTTGCCGTTTGCATCGCAGGCGACCACAACGATCCGCATGCCCATCATCTGCGCGGACGCCGGGTTGGTGCCGTGTGCCGATGAGGGGATCAGGCAGACATCGCGATGGCCTTCGCTTCGTGAGTGCAGATAGTTGCGGATCGCCAGCAGTCCCGCGTATTCCCCTTGCGCACCGGAATTGGGCTGGAAGGACACCGAATCGAAGCCCGTGATTTCGGCCAGCCAGTCACCAAGCTGTGCCAGCATGCGCGCGTAGCCCGCTGTCTGCTGGGTCGGCGCGAACGGATGGATGTTTGCGAACTGCGGCCAGCCAAGCGGTGCCATCTCCGAGGCGGCGTTCAGCTTCATCGTGCAGGAGCCCAGTGGAATCATCGAGTGCACCAGCGAGATGTCGCGGTTCTCGAGTTTCTTCACGTAGCGCATGAACTCGGTCTCGCTGTGATAGCGATTGAAGACCGGATGGCTCAGCACAGCGTCCTCGCGCTGCAGGGGGGCCGGGATCGAAGTCGGGGCAGTACCGGTGCGGTCAGCGATTCGCGCTAGCTCGTCGGCGGCGAGCCGTTTGCCCGACAGTACATAGGCAAGATCAGCCACATCGGCCATCGTGACGGTTTCATCCAGGCTGATGCCGATGCGATTGCCACCAAGACGGCGCAGGTTGATGCGCAGCGATTCGGCGCGCTGGAAAATCGCCTGAGTGTCGTTGCCTGCATCGTAGGCGAGGGTGTCAAAGAACTCCGCATGCAGCGGCTGTCGTGCAGGGGCGCAGGCAGCGAGCAAGCGTGTGAGCGCATTGACCCGAAGTGCGATCCGGCGCAGTCCTTGCGGTCCGTGATAGACCGCGTAAAAGCTCGCCATGTTCGCCAGCAGGGCCTGTGCGGTGCAGATGTTGCTGGTGGCTTTCTCGCGACGGATGTGCTGCTCGCGGGTTTGCAGGGCCATGCGCAAGGCCTGGTTACCGGCGGCATCCTTGGACACGCCGATGATCCGGCCCGGCAGCATGCGCACCAGCTCGTCGCGGCAGGACATGAAGGCCGCATGCGGGCCGCCATAGCCGAGCGGAATGCCGAATCGCTGGGTCGAGCCGATTGCGATGTCGGCGCCCATGGCGCCGGGCGAACGAAGCAGCAGCAGCGCGAGCGGATCGGTTCCGACACTGACTTTCGCGCCAGCCTGATGCAGCCCGGCGATCAGCGGGCTGAAATCCCGCACCCGACCTTCGGTGTCCGGGGTCTGCAGATGCGCACCGAACACGGTCGCCGGGTCCAGGTCCTTGTCGGCGTCTCCGATCTGCAACTCGATCCCCATCCACTGTGCGCGGGTGCGGATCACCGCCAGAACTTGAGGGTGCACGCCAGAGTCGACGAAAAAGGCGCTCGCCTTGGAGCGCGATGCGCGCCGGCACAGTGCCATCGCCTCGGCGGCGGCGGTTGCTTCGTCGAGCAGCGAGGCGTTCGCCACCGGAAGCCCGGTCAGATCGATCACCATCTGCTGGAAGTTCAGCAGCGCTTCCAGGCGGCCCTGCGCGACTTCGGCCTGGTACGGCGTGTAGGCGGTGTACCAGCCCGGGTTCTCCAGCACATTGCGCTTGATCGGCTCGGGCGTGATCGTGCCGAAGTAGCCGGCGCCGATGTACGAACGCCAGACCTGGTTTTCATCAGCCAGCGCAGCCAGTTCGGCCAATGCGGCGGCCTCGCTGGCCGGTGCCGGCAAGGCCAGCGGATCATCGATGCGGATCGACTCCGGGACGCAGGCGCGAATCAGCGCATCGCGCGTTGCGAAGCCAAGCGAGGCCAGCATCGCCTGCTGCTGCTGCTCACTCGGGCCCAGGTGCCGGGCATGGAATTCGTCATGACCGAACAGCGCCTGGATCGAACCGGCGCCTGCCTCTTTGTTTGCCATAGTGCGCCTCAGGCCGCGCCGGGGCCGGCACTGTAGTCATCTGCCGACATCAGCGACGCAAGCGATGCAGGATCGGCAAGGCGGACCTTGAACAGCCATCCGCCCTCGAATGGCGCTTCGTTGACGGTCTGCGGCGCATCGGCCAGAGACTCGTTGACCGCGAGGATTTCGCCCGCCACCGGCGAATACACATCCGAGGCGGCCTTGGTCGACTCGACAACCACGCAGGCTTCGCCGGCTCCGACTTCGCGCCCGACCTCGGGCAGCTCGACGTAAACCAGCTCGCCGAGTGCATCCTGCGCGTGAAACGTGATGCCGACGGTGGCGGTGCCATCGCCATTGTCGCGAAGCCATTCGTGGCTGGCGGTGTATTTGAGGCTGGACGGATTGTCCATGAGGGGCTCCTGTGCGCGCCTGCTGGCCGCAATGTTGTGGTCGGAGCCCCCTCTGTCCTTTTGCCTGAGACATTCAGTCGCGCCGGACCCTGTCGGGGCCGTCACCACCTGTTTCCTTCGGCGAAGCGTCGGCAAATGACCGCGCTTTCTCTCCAGAGAGTCGATACCGTGGCAGTCCTTTTGCCTGAGAGTTTTCGGGGCGATACACCTTCGGCGCCCCCGGCGGCACTGGCCGCGGGAGTCTCTCCCGCCACGTTTGGTCGACTGTCTGGTACTGTGCCGAGCCGGCGTGGGGATGTCAAATCGATCCGCGCGAGTGACATTCGGATTGCTGAAAACCGGAACTGGCGACGACGCTTGCGCCGCCAGTGCCATCGATGGAGAACCGCCTTGGACCACAAAGACCTGCTCGAAGACCTGCGTGACGGGGTGCTCACGCTGACGATGAATCGCCCGCAGGCTCGCAACGCACTTAGCCTGGAGATGTCCTACCTGATGATCGATGCTCTGCGTCGCGCGGCGCTCGATCCACAGGTGCGGGTGGTCGTTCTGACGGGAGCCGGCGGCGCGTTTTGTGCCGGCGGGGACGTCAAGGCGATGGCGGGCGGGCGCGACCAGAAGCAGGGCTTTGAGGAACGCGCTGCCCGCCTGCGCGAGCGTGCCGAGGCGTCACGGATGCTGCACGAGATGCGAAAGCCGACTGTTGCGGTGATTCCGGGCGCTGCGGCCGGCGCCGGTCTCGGACTGGCGATGTCCTGCGACTTCCGGCTGGCAGTATCGGGCGCCAAGATGACCGTGGCGTTCGCCAAGGTCGGGCTGGCCGGCGACTACGCCGCGAGCTACTTCCTGACCCAACTGGTCGGGCCGAGCCGTGCCAAGGAGCTGCTGATGTTCTCGCCGGTGCTCAGTGCCGAGCAGGCGCTCGAGATCGGGCTGGTCAACCGGGTGTTTTCTGCCGACAGCATGGAGCGTGAAGTCGCCGAGTTCGTTGGTGCACTGGCCAGCGGCCCTTCGGTCGCGCTGGGGCTGATCAAGAACAACATCAACGTGGCGGCGATTTCCGACCTGCGCACCTCGATCGATGGCGAGGCAATGAACCAGGTGCGCTGCATGGCCACCGCGGATCATGCCGAGGCAGCGCGCGCATTTGTCGAGAAGCGCAAGCCCAATTTCATCGGCGGCTGAAGGCGCTGAGCAAGAACCTGGTAGCGGAACGCGACTGCATGATGCGCGACATCCTGGCGATCACGCTGGATCTGGACGACACGCTCTGGCCGCTGCGCCCGACGCTGCTGCAAGCCGAGCGTGAGCTTGCGCAGTGGCTGGCCGGCAATGCGCCGGCCACCGCAGCGTTGCTCAACTCCGAGCGGCGCGCGCAGTTGCGTGCTCAGGTGCTGCAGGCACATGCGCCGCGCGCGCACGATGTCAGCTTCGTGCGACGTGAAGTGCTACGCGCCGCCTTGCGCGAGGCCGGCGAGACCCCGGATCTTGCTGAGCCGGCATTTCAGGTATTTCTGACAGCGCGCCAGCAGGTCAGCCTGTATCCGGATGTGCTGCCGGTGCTGACTCGCTGGGCGAGCCGCTACCGGCTGGTGGCGATCAGCAACGGCAACGCCAATCTTGACCAAATCGGACTGGGCGGACTCTTCAGTGCGATGCTGTCGGCGCAAGACTTCGCATTCGCCAAGCCCGATCCGCGAATCTTTCATGAGGCCTGCCGACGCATCGGTGTCGAGCCTGACAAGGTTCTGCATGTCGGCGATGATCTGCATCTGGATGTGCTGGCGGCGCAGGCAGCAGGCCTCAGATCGGCCTGGATCAGGCGCCCAGATCTGGTCGACGCAAGGCCGGTCAGTGCCGGGGCTGTGGTGCCGGAGGCATTTGTCGATTTGCATGCACTGGAAATGCGCCTTGCGGATTCTTGACCGCTGCGCCAGGGTGCGGCAACAATCGCCGCAGTTCGGACGACAGCCGTAATCGACGTGTTCGCCGAAAGCTGGAGGCGCTGATTGTCTCTGGCCAACTGCAAGGGGTCGAGCGATGCCGATTTCGACGACAGACAAGATGATCGCCGAGAAAGACGGTGCGATCGGTTGGATCACATTCAACAATCCCGAGCGTCGCAACGCGGTGTCGATGGCGATGTGGGAGGCGCTGTATGCGATCGTCTCTGACTATGCCGCCGACGACGCGATCCGCGTGATCGTCGTCAAGGGGGCTGGCGACAAGGCCTTCGTGTCCGGTGCTGACATTTCCGAGTTCGAGCAGCGGCGCTCGTCGCCCGAAACCACCCGGATCTACGGTGAGACCTCCGGGCGCGCGTCGGAGGCCTTGCGTCAGGTGGGTAAGCCGACCATTGCGATGATCCGTGGCTTTTGCATCGGTGGCGGCGTGTCGGTCGCCACGTCCTGTGACCTGCGCATTGCCGAGGAGGGGGCGCGCTTTGGCGTGCCAGCCGCCCGGCTCGGGCTTGGGTATGAATTCGCCGGCGTACGCAAGCTGGTCGACATCGTCGGTCCGTCGTACGCGAAGGAGATTTTCTACACCGCCCGTCATTTCAGCGCCATCGAGGCACAGGCGATGGGGCTGGTCAATCGCGTAGTGCCTGCCGACCGGCTCGAGGCCTTCGTGCGCGAGTATGCCGGCATGATCGCCGAGAATGCGCCACTGACGGTGGCATCGATCAAGACGCTGGTCGGTCAGGTCGTCGAGGACGACGCGCGGCGCGACATGAATCTGTGCAAAGCGGTCGTCGACCGCTGCTTCCAGAGCCTCGACTATGTCGAGGGCCGGACCGCTTTTATGGAAAAGCGCAAGCCGGTGTTCCGTGGCCGCTGAGCTGGCGGACCACTACGACTGACAACAACGGGAGACTCGAAATGAAACGACGCATGTTCGGCCGATTGGTCGCGCTCGTGGGCTTCGCCGCCACCATCGCGGCTGCTCCGGCATCTGCCCAGATGCCCGCCTGGGAGAAGGCGTTGTATGAGGCGGCCAAGAAGGAGAAGGAGTTCACGGTCTACACCGCGCACTACAACACCGAGGAGGCCGCCCGTTTGTGCTCCGCTTTCGAGACGAAGTACCCGGGAGTCAAGTGCAATTTTGTGCGTACCACCGCGCAGGTCGCCTACCAGCGCTTCCAGCAGGACCTGAAGGCCGACAAGCCGGTGGCCTCGCTGTTTAGCAGCACCGACGTCGGTCATTACGTCGATCTGAAAAAACGCGGCATCCTGATGCCGTACAAGCCGAACAATCTGGGCAAGATGGTCGATTCGCTCAGACCGTACAACGATGAGGACGGCAACTATCACGTCACCGCGGCTGCGCTGATGCTGATCACCTATAACACCAGCCTGGTCTCGGAGAAGGACGCGCCGAAGAACTGGCCCGATTTGCTCGACCCGAAGTGGAAGAAGAAGGTCTCGATCGGCCATCCGGCGTTCAGTGGCTACGTCGGCACCTGGGTCGTGCTGATGCGCAAGCTCTACGGCTGGGACTATTTCGAGAAGCTCGAGAAAAACGAGCCGCAAATCGGACGTTCGGTCAATGACACCGTCACGATGCTGAACTCCAAGGAGCGCTGGGTTGCCGCGGGTCCGGAAGCCACGACGCTGCTTAGCCGCGACAAGGGCAACCCCCTCGCGGTGATCTATCCGACCGACGGCGCGCTGCTGATGGTCTCGCCAAGCGGCATCCCGAAAAATGCCCCGTCACCGAATGCCGCCAAACTGTACCTGGAGTTCCTGCTCGACAAGGAAGCGGCCGAAACGCAGGTCAAGAGCCATTCGCTGTCCGTCATCAAAGGGATCGCGCCGGCGCCCGGTGCCAAGCCGCTTGAGCAGATCAAGGTGGTGCGCCCGACTGAGGACGAGCTCGTCAAGGGCATCCCCGAGGTCAAGGAAAAGTTCCGCGACACCTTCGGCATCTGAGTATCGACGCCTAACGCACCCTTTTGGCTATCGAGATGACGAAACTCGCGCTCGGCGATCGCCTGCGGCACCTGGACAAATCGTCCTGGGTCTGGCTGCTGGCGATCGCGATCTTGCTGTTCCTGGTCGTGAACCCGTTCTATCGGCTGCTGCTGGTCAGCTTCGAGCACGGTGAGACCGGAGCATTCACGTTCGCGAACTACCTGACCGCCTATGGGCGCAGCCGCTACATCGACGCGTTGCTTAACTCGCTAACGCTCGGGGTCTTGTCTGCCTTGCTGTGCGTGGTCTTCGGCGTTCCGATGGCCTGGGCGCTTTCCCGGACCGACATGCCGGCCAAGGGTCTGATCTGGGTCAGCATTCTGGGTACCTTCATCATTCCGCCGTATCTCGGCGCGGTCGGCTGGATCCTGCTCGCCGGTCCCAACGCCGGCTGGCTGAACCGGGTGATTGTCGAGTTGTTTGGTGTCGAGGCCGGGCCGTTCAACATCTACAGCATGACCGGCCTGGTCATCGTCGTCGCCTGCTACAGCTTTCCGTACGTGTTCGTGTTCACGAAGTCGGCGCTCGACCTGGTGTCGTCCGAGATGGAGGATGCCGCCAGCGTGCTGGGCGCGAGCAACCTGCGCACCACACTGTCGATCACGCTGCCGCTTGCGCTTCCGGCGATTCTCGGCGCGTTCATCCTTGTCTTTCTCGAGGCGATTGCGTTGTTCGGCTCGCCGGCGCTGCTCGCCTTGCCCGGGCGCTTTCATGTGGTCACCACGCAGCTCTGGCAGTTCTTTGAGCATCCGCCGCGGGTCGGCGTGGCGTCTGCCTACGCAATGCCGCTGCTGCTGATCACGGTGATGCTGTACTGGTTGCAGCGGCGCATCACACATCGCAAGGGCTATGTTGCATTGACTGGCAAGGGGGGGGAGCGCCGGCCGATTCCGCTGGGCAAGTGGAAGTGGGTCGTGCTCGGCTATTGCCTTGCGGTGTGCACCTTGTCCTTTTTCATGCCAATGACGGTCATTTTGCAGGCGGCGCTGTCCAAGGCCTGGGGGCGCGGTTTTTCGCTCGACAACTTCACGCTGCAGAACCTGTATTTCACGATCTTCGAGAACAATCTGACGCAGACCGCGACGCTGAACACCTTCCTGTACGCGGGCTCGGCATCGGTGATTGCCATCGCATTGGCGTTGTGCATTTCGTATGTGGTCAATCGTAATCTTGTCGGGCCGCGCATTGGCAGCGTGCTGTCCTTCCTGACGATGGCGCCGTTCGTGATCCCTGGCATCGTGCTGGCGATCGGATTTTACGCCGCCTACACGCGACCACCGCTGGTGCTTTACGGCACCGGCTGGATCCTGATCTTTGCGTTTGCCACGCGGTTTCTGCCGATTGCATTTACCAACAGCAACGCGGCGATTCGCAGCATCAATCCAGAGCTCGAGGACGCGGTGCGCACGCTTGGCGGTACGCGCTTTACCGCGATCCGCAGCGTCGTCGCCCCGTTGCTCAAACGCAGCCTGGCCGGGGCGTTCATCCTGGTGTTCATCCCGGCCACCCGCGAGCTGAGCGCTGCGATCTTCCTGTATTCGATCAACACACAGGTGCTGTCAGTGCTTCTGTTCGACAAGAGCGACGAAGGCAACTTCGAGATGCTGGCGTCGATCGGTCTGGTGCTAGTGCTGATCACGGTTGCGCTGATCCTGATCGGCTTTAGGCTGATGGGGCGTGACTTCATGTTGCGCAGGAGCTCAAGCTGATGAAGCCCTCGCCGACAACGCAGAACCCCTGGGCACAGCCACGGAGAACTTTCGCATGAGCAAGCTGGTGCTGCGCAACATCTCGCGCACCTTCGGCAGCTTCACCGCCGTTGATGACCTGAACCTGACGCTCAACGAGGGCGAACTGGTCTCGCTGCTGGGCCCGTCGGGCTGCGGCAAGACCACCACGCTGCGGATGATCGCCGGCTTCATTCCGCCAACCGGTGGCACGATCGAGGTCGACGGCAAGCTGGTTTCGTCGGCGGGCTCCTGCCTGCCGCCTGAAAAGCGGCAGATGTCGATGATCTTCCAGAGCTACGCGATCTGGCCGAACATGACGGTCGCCGAGAACGTGGCCTTTGGCCTGAAACTGCGCAAGATCGATCCGGGCGAAATCCGCCGCCGGGTCGATCAGATCCTTGAAGTTGTTCAGATGGGGGCGCTGGGCGATCGCTACCCGGCTGAACTCTCGGGAGGCCAGCAGCAGCGGGTGTCGCTGGCGCGTGCAATCGTGGTCAAGCCCTCGGTGCTGCTGCTCGACGAGCCGCTGTCGAACCTCGATGCGAACCTGCGCGAGGAGATGCGCTTCGAGATTCGTCGCCTGCATGACGAGTTCAAGATCACGATGGTCTATGTGACCCATGATCAGGCCGAGGCGATGGTGACCTCGGACCGGATCGCGGTGATGAACAAAGGGCGGATCGAACGCATTGACGTACCGTTTGAGGTCTATCGCCGGCCGGAAACCCGCTTTGTCGCTGGCTTCATCGGACGAACCAATTTCCTGGACGGTCGCCACGAGAACGGTCGGGTGCAATTCGAGGGTTTCTCGGTGCCGGTTGATGCCCTGGATCATGACGGTCCGCTGCCGGCGCAGGTGCATGTGTCGGCCCGTCCGCAGAGCCTGCATCTGCATCATTCCCGTCCGGCCGACGCACCGGACCGGTGCTACGCCGCCGCGGTGGTGCAACGGCGCGCCTACCTCGGCGAATACTGGGACTACCATGTGGTGCTACAGGGGGCGACCGAGCCCTTGCGTGTGACTGCCCGTCCGCAGGAGGTGTTCCAGGTCGGCGAACAGGTGCAGCTCGAGATCGATACCCGGCAACTGACCGTGCTGCGCTAAGCGCCAGTGCAGTTGACGCAGCGCGGCCGGTACCAAGGACAGGAGCAACAGGCATGACTTTGCCGCTGGAGGGCGTGCGGGTTCTGGACCTCACCAATGTGATGGCAGGCCCGTACTGCACTATGGTGCTCGGTGACATGGGCGCCGACGTGATCAAGATCGAGGCGTTTCCCGGCGGCGATTCGTCGCGTCGCTTCACGCCGCAGGTCAACGGCGAGTCTTACTGTTTCGCGGTTCTGAATCGCAACAAGAAGAGTCTGGCGCTCGACATGAAGAGCGCCCAAGGCAAGGAGATCTTCAACAAGCTCGCCGCCAAGGCCGACATCATCACCGAGAATTTCCGGCCTGGCGTGGTGCGCAAGCTTGGCATCGACTACGACAGCGTCGCCAAATTCAATCCGGCCGTGGTCTACGCCTCCATGTCCGGGTTTGGCCAGACAGGGCCTTACGGACAGAAGGGCGGCTTCGACATCATTGCGCAGGGCATGTCCGGGATCATGATGATGACCGGATATCCGGGCGGGCGTCCGTCCAAGGTTGGCATCGCGATGAATGACATCGCCAGTGGCGTCACCGCGCTGTATGGGATTCTTGGCGCGTACATCGGCAGGCTGCGCAGCGGCAAGGGCCAGTACCTGGAAACCTCGCTGCTAGAAGCCGGACTTGCCTGGACACAATGGGAGTTCGGCGCCTACTTCGGCGGGGGAGAACTGCCCAGCGCCACCGGAACCCGTCATCGTCGCTCGGCGCCCTATCAGGCCTACCGCACGCAGGATGGCTATGTGACCGTTGGCGCGAACAATGCCAAGCTGTGGCAGAACTTCTGCAACATCGTCTGCGACAAGCCCGAGTGGCTGCTCGACCCGCGCTTTGCAACCGACGTCGCGCGACTCGAGAATGTCGATGCGCTGGAGGCTGAAATCGAGGCGCTGTTCAGCTCGGCGCCCACCGAGCATTGGGTCGGCTTGCTCGACAAGGCCGAGGTACCGGGCGGGCCGGTGTATCGCTATGAGCAGATCCTGCACGATCCGCACATCAAGGCGCGCCAGATGGTGGTCGACATCGACCATCCGAAGATCGGACCGATGAAAACGCTGGGTTTGCCGATCAAGAGCACCGGCGAGCTGACCGCGATTCGTCAGCCGGCGCCACTGCTCGGGCAGCATTCGGCCCAGGTGCTGGAGGATCTCGGTTACTCGGCCAGCGATGTGGCCGCGCTGTTCGACGCGAAGGTGGTGTTCGACGCGCAGCGGGCTTAGCGCCGGGTGATCAGAATCACCCCGGCAGCCGCGCAAGCCAGCGCGATCGCATGCGCCGTCGTGAAAGTCTCGCCCAGCACCCCGACGGCGACCGCACTGGCTGCCAGTGGCATCGCGATCGTGAACACGCCGCTATGGCTGGCCGGCAAATGCTTCAGACCCGACAGCCACAGCCAGGTCGATAGCATGCTGGCTGCGATCGCGTAGAACACCAGCAGCGACCAGATACCAGGGCTGAGCGATCCAAAGTCGAAGTCCTGGGCCTGCCACAGTCCGAACGGCGTCATCAGCGCCAGGCCGAACAGGTTGATCAGCGCCGAGATTCGCATCGCCGACAGCGTTGCGGTCAGGCGTTTGCCGATCACCACATAGATCGCCTCGCAGAACACACAGGCCAGCACCAGCAGGTTGCCGAGCAGGGACCAGTCGCCGGATGAGCCTGCTGGCGCGCGCCCAACCGACAGGATCGCGACACCCGATATCGCCAGGCCGATTGCAAGCCAGCCCTTGCCCGTCAGGCGTTCGCGCAACAATCCCCACGACAGCAGCGCCACGGCTGCCGGCAGCATCGCCAGGATCACGCCGGCTGCGCTGGCCGATGTCATCGCGACCCCGTTCAGCATGAAGATCGAGAACAGGAAATTGCCGAAGAACGACTGGGCGAACAGCGCCGCCCACGCGCGCGGGCCGATCCATTGACCGTTCGTGTCGCGTGCCACCGTCCAGGGCAGCATCACGAGCGCCGCAATCGCAAAGCGAAGCCAGGCCAGCAACAGCACCGGCATTGCCGCGGTCAATGGCTTGGATAAAGCCACATAACTGCCGACCACGGCCATGCCGCTGGCGAGCAGCGCGTATCCTAGCGGTCTGTTTGGCGTCACGCTGAAGTCAAAACTGCTTGTCTTTTCCGCGACTTTCGCGGCAGGTGGCGCTCAGGATAACCTCCCGGCAGAGGTCCGTGAGATGAATGCACCCGAACAATTGAAATACGCCGATATTGCCGCCCAGCCGGCGCCTGGCCGCCAGCAGCAGGTTGTGGACCGGTTGCGCGCGGTGCTGGCGCCGCATGCGCTGCTATTTCGCGAGGAAGACACCCGCCCCTACGAGTGCGACGGCCTGAGTGCCTTTCGCCAGTTGCCGATGGTGGTGGCGCTGCCGCAGGACGAGTCCCAGGTGCGTGCGGTGTTGCGGATCTGTCATGAACTGGACGTCCCCGTGGTTGCGCGTGGCGCGGGCACCGGACTGTCGGGCGGTGCGAT
>Ga0255220_1000369_pt1 | contig 18826 bp, 20 predicted proteins | sample Miss_Colum_RepB__FD_188423 | JGI IMG/M metagenome (GOLD analysis project Ga0255220, IMG submission 188423) | Freshwater microbial communities from Mississippi River, Louisiana, United States - Miss_Colum_RepB_8d | ecosystem: Environmental > Aquatic > Freshwater > River | place: USA: Louisiana...
CAGCGCCGCTTGCGCACGCAACAGCTGCGAGCAAACAGGCCACTATCCTGATTGGGTTCATTGTCTTGTCTCCTGATGTACGTCGTTATGTGCCGCCGCATTCGATGTCGCAGGCGTGCCATGCAGTTGGGCCAGAACGCTACCTCAACCTTTTTAATAGAATATTGATTAAGGTTCGGTGTGTCAAGCGCATCGTGACCTTGCCCCTGTTTCGTGTAGTTCTTAACCCACGATTCACGCGGCCTTTTTGCGCTGTGCCTCGTACCAGCGTTGTTCGTACTGCATCGGGCTGAGGTAGCCCAGCGAGGAATGCAGCCTGCGGTGATTGTAGAAGGCCATCCAGTCCATCACCGCCTGCCCGGCCTGCTCACGGGTAGCGAATTTGCACCCATGTACGCTGGCTGTTTTCAGCCGCCCCCAGAAGCTTTCCGTTGGGGCGTTATCCCAGCAGTTGCCCTTCCTGCTCATCGATGAACGCATGCCCCAGTCCTTCAGTGCGCCCTGGACCTCGTGGCTGCAATACTGGCTGCCCCGGTCGCTGTGGAATATCAGACCGGGTGGTGGCCGGCGACGCCACAACGCCATGGTCAGCGCGTCCTTGACCAGGCTTGCCTGCATGTGCGACTGCAGGCTCCAGCCCACCACCTGGCGGCTAAACAGGTCGATGACGGCGGCCAGGTACAGCCAGCCTTCGTCGGTTTGGATGTAGGTGATGTCGCCACTCCATAGCTGGTTGGGAGCTTCAGGGTTGAAGCGCCGCTGCACCAGGTCAGGTGCCACCGGCAGGCTGTGGCGGCTGTCGGTGGTGACCACGAACTTGCGTTTCGTTTTGGCCTTGATGCCGTGCTGCTGCATGAGCTTGCGAACCCGGTCTTTGCCCACCCGGATGCCTCGGGCCACAAGCTCCTTGTGCATGCGTGGCCAGCCGTATTCGCCCTTGACCTCGGCGTGGATGGCACGGATGTGCGCCAGCAGGGCTTCATCGCTGTAGAGTCGGCCAGGGCCGCTGCGGCCATGACCATCCTCTCGCCGGCGCAGCCAGTTGAAGTACCCGCTGGCGCTGACCTCCAGCACCCCGCAGGACACGCTCACCGGGTAACGGTACTTCATTTGGTCAATCCAGGCGTACCTCGCAGCGTGTCCTGCGCGAAGTACGCCGCAGCTTTTTTTGCGATGTCGCGCTCCATGCGAAGGCGAGCATTCTCGGCGCGCAGCCGGGCAATCTCCATCTGCTCGGGCGAGACTTTGGTCGCCTTGTCGGCGCTGCCAACGTCGTTCAGCTCTCCCTTGGATGACAGTCGCACCCAGTTGCCCAGACTGGCCTTGGGAATGCCCAGCACCTTGGCCACCACCGCAATCGCCTGGCCAGCTCGCACCTGCCGAACCGCCTCCAGTTTGAACTCCCGCGTGTACTGCGCACGCACTTGCTTGTCACTCATTGCTCAACTCCTTGTCGGTATTTTCAACAAGGGTTAAGAACTCCACTTTTCAGGGGCAACCTCAATGAATAATTGCTAGGGCAAACAGGCCAGCAGCAAGCCAGGGCAGGTAGGGATGGGTCACAACAAACTCCGTTGTTAGGAAAACAACCGATCGGTGAGGCGGCCCGACCTTCACCCAACCTGCTGTCACACGGCAGTGCCAGCACCCGATTGGCAATGTAGCAATATTTCGGACGCAATGTCGTGCCAGGGTTTTGTGCAAGCGCCTCGATATGACGCATTGCATTTGCAAGAAATGATGGTTGCTAATTTGGCCTAGCCGTGATCGATCTGTTCAAAATCCCATTAGGGTTTTACCCATGGTTGATGGATTTCAGCGATTGAATGTGCTCAAATGCAATGTCGCACAGTACTCGAGCTTGTGCGATGACCTGAGTCCACAAACTCAGCCAGAGCGATCTTCAAGGGTGCCGGGCAACCGGCCCCTTTTTTTTGCGCTTGCTTTTCTTCGCGATCTGGTCGGGTATCGCCATTCGTCGGTGCGCAGCGACAAGGGGCCTGCCGGGATATCATCACCGCGATCCGTAAGACAGAAGAAGCCTCTCATGAACTCAAAGTCGCTTGCTGCCCCAGTCGATCACGCCTTGCTGGCATCCTCTGAGGCTCACTTGCGTGTGTTGCGCCAATTCCGGCAGGTCTTCAGTTCTGTGAGAAATCATTTCCAAATCATGGAAAAACGCGTTGGTATCGGGGGGGCACCCATTTGGGCCATGAGTTTGATCGCTAAGACACCAGGTATCGGTGTGACAAAATTGGCTCACGCCATGGACATTCACCAATCAACTGCCAGCAATCTGGTCAAAAGCCTGGTCAAGAGCGGCCTGATCGTGAGTGAAAAATCCGCGCAAGACAGACGGGTCGTCGAGTTGTACCCGTTGCCCGCTGGGCTCAAGCTGCTCAAAAAAGTCCCCGGCCCCTACACGGGCGTGCTACCGCAGGCCTTACGCGAGCTCAACGAGGAAACGCTGTGTGAACTCGAGCGACTGCTGGCCATTCTGATCGAACGAATGAACACGGATGAACGTTCGGCCAAGACCCCCATTTCGATGATGTAGCGTTGTCCATACCGGTCGATTCGCCATTGCTGGCCATGCATCAGATGCGGATGGGCCCAGGCTCCACCAAGAGCTGAATCAGCCGCAACAAAGACTGCGGCAGGTCGCGCCCGACATCCATTGGATCGAGCCGATAGCGGTGACCTGCTGGCAAGGTATGCAACTCGATGCCCAGCATCTCTAGCGGCGCTTGGTCCTCCACATCGTCCACATTGCTTCTCATTTGGGATGCGTCCACCAGGGTCACCATCCCTTGTCCAAGCACCTCGATGGTGTGACGTGGCCGAACCAGCAAGGCGGTGTCCTCGTCAATCCCTACCCCCATCAGGTCGGGGCGCTGGGCCAAGACCGACAAAAGTCGAGCAAGGCGCCTGCGCTCTGAAAAATGCTGATCAATCACGGCTCGGCTGAGCAGACCCAGCCCAAAGGTGGTGTCTATGACCGACTTCTGTGGGCGCAACAATGCGGGCCCCTGTGCGATCATGTGGCGAGACATGGCAGCGGCACCCGCGCTGGTGCCGGCAACGCAACAACCACGCTGGGCATAGGCCAAGTGGATGGCCTCGTAGGCCGGTGTATCCCAAATGGCCTGCATGAGCACCGACTGGTCGCCACCACTGATGAACAGCCCGTCCGCATTCATGATCTGCTGCGAATTTTCCTGCGACCAGGCGTCCTGTCGGTTCCGCAGCGACAGAGGCGCCACATCACCAACCCCAAGCCTTGCAAAGGCTTTGTCATACGTTTGCCAGACGGCTGAAGGATCACTGCTTGCCGTTGTCAGCAAGCGGATCCTGGCTTTCGGTCCGCCGCAATACGCCACAAAATCTCGCAGAATCTGCAGATCTTGCAAGCGGTCCTCTGCGCCGCCAATGATCAGCAAACGACCCATGTTCGACTGGGCCTGGATGTGTTGGCTGGCAAGACCTGTCCCTGCCATCCCCAGCGCTTGCTTGAGAAAAACGCGTCGATCCATGGATATTCACTTTCGATTCATGGCTCACGGGCAAGCCCAGTCCTGGCCGCATCAGCGCGCACATGCACCGGCAAGCGCTGCAGTTGGCCATGCATCAAGGCTTCATAAAGCGGCGGACTGATCAGGCGCGAGAGGCCACTGGCCAGCAGGGCACTGGCCATCAGGCTCAACACCAATTCTTGTCCGGTGATCATCTCCATGACAATGATGAAGGCCGTCAAAGGCGCCTGTGTGACAGCCGCCAAAAACGCCGCCATTCCCATGGCCATGAGCGTGGGGGCATGCGGGTAGTTCAGCAGCAAGGTCCATTCGTTGCCAAAGGCCGCCCCAATGGCCAATGACGGTGCAAAGACGCCTGCGGGGACGCCAGACCACACGGTTAACCAGGTGGCAAGCATTTTCAGCGGTGCATAGAGGCTCGATGCCGATTCGGCGTTGCCCAGGATCGCTTGGGTGTGCGCATATCCGCTGCCGAATGTGGCGCCATGGGTGGCCAAGCCAAGGACGCCGACCATCAAGCCACACAGACCGGCAAACAGAATCGGACGCGAGCGGCGAAATCGAAAGACGGCCGAGGTTGATTTGGACGTGAGTGATGCTATCAGCAATTTTGCGAAAAGCCCCCCCATGACTCCACATGACAAGGACACAGCAAGGCCCGGCAAGAGCAAGGACCATCCGATGGGCGTGGTCTGGATATCGCCAAAATATGTGGCGTTTCCATAAGCCGAAATCCCAATCAAGCCAGCCAACACAATGGCTGTCATGAGCAGACCGTTTCGGCGGTCTTCAGCGCGGCGCGACAATTCTTCGATTGCAAACATTATGCCCCCCAAAGGGGTATTGAACGCCGCCGCAATCCCAGCGGCACCGCCCGCCAAAATCAAGCCTGAGGCCTTGATTTGAGACCCAGCAGACAACCACCGCCTGGCGTTGTACATCACCCCCGCAGCCACTTGAACAGACGGCCCTTCTCTGCCTGCTGAAAGTCCCGCCAACAAGGAGCACGACGTGAGCAGCGTTTTGGCAATGCTCAGCCGGACCGACACGAACAGTTGTCGATGCTCTCTTGGGGTTTGCGCAGACAGCGCCGCCATGACCTGCGGGATGCCAGAACCCGCCGTTCCGGTCGCAAAGCGCTGAGTGAGCCAAACAATGCACATGGTAAGCAAGGGCGTCCAGATCAAGGGCAACCAGACGTTGCGTTGGTGCATGGCAAAAAAAGCAATCAGCGCATGCTCAGACAACCATGTGAGGGTCACAACCAACATGCCAGCCAGTGACGCAAAAAGCATCACAACAAATCTATCTTTCAAAATTTGAAAGTTAGCTAGTTCGTTTTGCAAACGCTTCTTTTGATGTGATGAGGCGATCATGGTTGTCCTTCAGCGTGACGGAATTTTACATTTGTGCAAATTATTTTGGGCAGAATTGGCCATGATGGCGAAACAATTTGTGGAGGATCAAGATGATCAATGTCGGTTTGATTGGATACGGCAAGGCCGGTCGAGCGGTGGCCAATGTGCTCGCCAACGATCCACTTTATGCGTTGAAATGGGTATTGCGCAAAAGCGCTAAAACGCACGACCGTGTAGAAGATCACCCCCAGATTCCCATCCGCTGCACCAGTGACATCGCAATGGATGAGTGGTTGGACCGATATCCAGTGGATGCTGTGGTTGATTTTTCTGATGCCCAAACGATGCGCATACACGGCTCAACATTTGCGCGCCGAGGCGTGATTATCCTCACAGCCATTTCCAATTACGACGACAACGGGATGCGCCACCTACGTGAATTGGGCAATCACACGCGTGTGCTGTGCTCGCCCAACATCACGCTTGGCATCAATTTCCTGATGATGGCTGCAAAGTTGTTGAGGAGCATCGCCCCTTTTGCCGATGTCGAGGTCATTGAGCAACACTTTCGCGATAAGCCAGAAGTCTCTGGGACTGCTCGCAAACTCGCTCAATCGCTGCAGATAGAAAATGAAAAGATCACCTCGCTGCGACTCGGGGGGATCGTGGGTCATCATGAGGTGATTTTTGGTTTTCCGCACCAAACCGTCAGGATCATCCATGAGTCGATCCGCCGCGAAGCCTTTGGTACGGGTGCTGCGTTTGCATTGGCGCAGCTGATCGACCAGCCGGTCGGCTTTTACACGTTTGAAGAGTTGCTGGAAAAACTCATTCGGGCCCAGCTGGTTGGCCAGAACGTCGAGCAGGCGCCCGCATGACCAACGCGGCCATTCTTTCGGTTGCGTGCCTTCTCTTGCTGGCGTATGCCGTAGACCGCATGGGCCACAAAATTGGCGTCCCTTCTGTGGTGGCGCTCCTCGTGATTGGCATGGCCACCAAGCCGATCATGGGCATGATGGGCGTTGAATTGACCGGCCTTGACGAGTTTGTCCCAATCATTGGCACCATCGGATTGGTCTTGATTGTGCTGGAGGGGGCATTTGATCTGCATCTTCGGCGAGATCGATGGGGGCTGAGCCTGATGGCGTTGTTGATGGCCCTGGCTGGCGTTTTGGGAACCGCTGCAGTCTTGACCATTCTGGGCACCACGCTGATGGGCATCACATCAATAGAGGCCATGCTGCTCGCCCTGCCCATTTCGGTCATCAGCAGCGCGGTGGCCATTCCTGCCAGTGCATGGATGCGCCCGAATCAACGAGAGTTTGTGGTCTATGAAACATCCATCTCGGACATTCTGGGTATTCTGTTGTTCTATGCAATTCTGAACTCGGACAAGACCCTGGGCGGTACCCTGACCGCTCTGTCCGTCAATGGCGGACTGTCCCTTCTATTGGGTCTTGGGTGTGCGTTGCTGTTGTTGTTTGGCTTGTTTGAATTGGGGGGGCGTATTCGATTTGTGCCCCTGCTCTCGGGACTTTTCGCGCTCTATTCTGTCGGCAAGATTCTGCATCTGTCGCCATTGATCATGGTGTTGATCTTTGGACTGGTGCTGAACAACATGCATTTGTTTCGTCGATTTGAATGGATCCAACGCATCCAGCGCAATCCGGACAGCACTCGGATGATCTTGGAGTTCAAATCCATCACAGCGGAACTCACTTTTGCCGTCAGGGGCATCTTCTTCGTTCTTCTGGGCTACTGGTCAGACATTGGCAACATGTTGGATTGGCGCGCCATGTTGACTTGCGCGCTGGTGCTGGTGGTGATTTACGGCTTGCGATATGCCATGTTAAGCGTGGCTCATGTGGCTTACCGTGAATCCATCTTGTGGATGGCGCCAAGAGGATTGATTTCCATCCTGTTGTACTACGCCGCCAAGCCCCATGTGTCCGTTCCTGCTTATTTGGATGGTGCGTTGATGTTGGTAGTGCTGGCAAGCGCACTGGGCACCAGCATGGCGAGTAGAAATCAAAAATGAACTTGATGAATCGATATGCTGTTTTGATGTGGCGGTATATTTTTTCCCGATGAAACCGACGGCTTGTGTGCCCAAATGCCGGGACCTCGGGGGTATGAGGGTGCCAGCCCATCCCCCACCGCATGCAAGCACCTGACAGAATACACATGTTTTCCGTCAGCCTGCGCAAACATGTTAAAAATATAGGGTGTTGTGTTTTTCTACATATCGTGATATTCTGACAGTGTTTTTCTACAGTCTAGCATCACATGACACGCATCTTCGCTTACTCCAGAGTCTCTACAACTGATCAGGAAACAGCAAATCAGCTCTTAGAGATCAAATCAGCTGGTTACCAAATCGAGCCTCATCGTTACATTGAAGAGCGCATCTCAGGGTCTGTAGAGGCTTTTAAAAGGCCTTGCTTCTTGCAGTTGACCCAAAAGCTCGAACGGGGTGACACATTGGTGGTGACCAAGCTTGATCGTCTTGGCCGTGATTCCATCGATGTTCAAAAGACTGTCCATTGGTTCACCGCTCAAGGCATCCGCTTGATCGTTCTGCAACTAGGCAATTTGGACTTAACTTCTTCGTCTGGGGCCTTGATGGTCAAAGTGCTATCTGCAGTAGCTGACTTTGAGCGCCAATTGATCGTTGAACGTGTAACCGCAGGACTTGCTCGTGCCAAGGCTGAAAATAAGAAGCTTGGTAGACCATCCAAAACTACCGCCAACGACAAACAAGCCATCATTGCCAAGCTGGCGCAAGGAGTCACCGTCAGTCAGGTAGCTAGGGAGTTTGGCATCTCTAGAGCCAGCGTGATCAGCATAAGAGACACCATCAGTGCCTGATATTTTGATTTTAAAGACACACGCCACCAATCGCTAGCTTGCACCATCAGACACAGGTGACTCGAAGAGTCACCTGTGTCCTAGTTTGAATGGAATAGTTGATCATACACAGCACGAATAAACTTACGCTTTTTTTCTAAGCTTTCATAGCCGCCATAGTTATTCGAAGTGTGCTTACCTTGTGTCCATCCAAGCAAATCGTTCATGCTCATGAAATCAATGTTCACCTCAAGCAACCGATCCTTCATGCCATGTCTGAAGCTGTAAGGCGTCAAATCATAGCCACGTGTTTTCAACCACTTGATGATGTTGGCACCTGCACTGTCCACTTTAGAAGGTCTCTTGCGGCAGAAGAATTGATCTAATGCATCCATCAATTCTGGCTCTATAGGCCATCTTCGTGTTCGATACTTGGTCTTCAAGCGTCTTCCTGCCTTGGGATCCTCACGGATATAAAGCGCTTGTTCGTCCGAATTGATGTCTTCCTGTTGAAGGTGAAAAATTTCAGCATTCTGCGCACCGGTCAGGATGTATAACTTCAGCAATGGGAACTTGTAAGAAGCTCCATCGTCTTCGGCGTCGATCAACTTCAACACTTCTTGGGTCTGCATCAACCCCGCTGTCTTGCGCTCTGATTTATCTAACCCTTTGTCCTTGATCCTGCGACTACCAAAGGGATTAGGAATAGCAATTCTTTGCTCTCGTGCTGCCTGCACCCAGATTGCCGCCAACAAATTCAGTTGACGGTCTACACTGGTGGTTTTCAGTCCTCGTCTCAGCTCAGAATCGATGTACTCTCGCACTGCTTCGGCTTGATACCGCTCAATCGACAAATCACCAGCAGAGTCGATAAAGCGACCAACTATCGCCTGATTACGCTTGAACTGACGTGGGTCCTTTTCCTCCATGTCAGCCTTGTTGATGCACCTATAGTAAACCTGTACGGCTTGGCTAAATGTCAATGGGACAACATCCTCGGTAAGTGCTCGATACAAAGCGGCACCAAAAGGGGTCAAACTTTTTCCAAAGCCGCCTTCTGACCGGTAAGCTTCGGTAACAGCAAACAGGACATCATCCAGTTCAGCACGAACATCAATCCCTTGTTGCGACAATGAATCGCTCGCCCCGACCCTATTCAGTAGCTGATCGGACTTCGTGGCCCATAGCCACGTACGAACAGCCCTAGCGATCTCAGAGGGGGTACTCGTAAAGGTCATGTGGTTGTCACGTGAAGCAACCAACTGAAGATGCTTCAACTCTTCAACGTACTGCCTTGCAACATGCTCGGCTTCGCTCTTGCTACCAACCCGCATAACACGAATCAGTTTCTTCTCGAACAATGGAAACCATCCATGATCAGAGTTGAGTCGCTTTTCAAAGATGTAGCGATCTTGTTCAACTCTGAAGTACTTTTTAGCTCTTTTATTTGTTGGAACGGTCATTTGTCACGTTAATTGTCAAATCAAAACAGGGATCCGTGATAAATTTCCTTATAAATCAACAACTTAAGATAAAAATATGGTGCCGGTTGTCGGATTCGAACTGACGACCTACCGCTTACAAGGCGGGTGCTCTACCAACTGAGCTAAACCGGCGAATGCTTGGATTCTATCGGCAAGCGGGCCTTACTTGACGCGCTTGAGGGCGGGGCGGGGTGCCGCGGCGCTGTCGCTGCTGGCCTCACCGCTGTCCTGGGCCGGCGGGCTTGGGCTGTCCTCGTCGATCGGAAAGGCCATGCCCTGCCCGTTCTCGCGCGCATAGATCGCCATCACACGGTCGATGGGGACAAAGATCTCGCGCACCTGGCCCGAAAAACGGGCCTTGAACGAGATGTAGTCGTTGTCGATCTTGAGCGCGCTGGTGGCGTCGTAGCTCACATTGAGCACGATCTGGCCGTCCTGGACAAACTCGCGCGGCACCTGCACCCGGGCGTTGACCTTGACCGCCACATAGGGCGTGAAGCCGTTGTCCTGGCACCACTCGTGCAGGGCACGCACCAGGTAGGGCCGGGTCGAGGGCAGGTCCGCGTCCATGGCCGGGCCTTATTTGCGCATGACCTTTTCGGACGGCGTCAGCGCCTCGATGTAGGCCGGGCGCGAGAAGATGCGCTCGGCGTACTTGAGCAGGGGCGCGGCGTTCTTCGACAGCTCGATGCCGTAGTAGTCCAGACGCCACAGCAGGGGCGCAATGGCCACGTCCAGCATCGAGAAGTTGTCGCCCAGCATGAACTTGTTCTTCAGGAACACCGGGGCAAGCTGCGTGAGGCGGTCGCGGATGTGCGAGCGCGACTTCTCGAGCGCCTTGTCGTTGCCCTTGAGGGCGCGGTTTTCCAGCGTCAGCACATGCGTGAACAGTTCCTTCTCGAAGTTGAGCAGGAACAGGCGCACGCGCGCGCGATCGACCGGATCGCCCGGCATCAGCTGCGGGTGCGGGAAGCGCTCGTCGATGTACTCGTTGATGATGTTCGACTCGTACAGGATCAGGTCGCGCTCGACCAGGATGGGCACCTGGCCATAGGGGTTCATGACGCTGATGTCCTCTGGCTTGTTGTAGAGGTCCACATCACGGATTTCGAAGTCCATGCCTTTTTCGAACAGGACGAAACGGCAGCGGTGGGAGAACGGGCAGGTGGTTCCCGAATAAAGGACCATCATGGCTGAAAGCTCCTCGTCTTGAAAAATACAAAAGAGTGGACGCCCGGCGGACGCCCACTCTGCGGGATCCAGCCAGGGGCTGGACCGGATGAAGGCTTACTTGACGTCTTTCCAGTAAGCGGCGTTCAGGCGCCAGGCAAAGACCACCATCACGCACAGGAACAGCAGCACCCACACGCCCACGCGAACGCGGGTGTTTTGGGCCGGCTCGGCCATCCAGGACATGAAGTTGACCAGATCGGCCATGGCGTCATCGTATTGCTGGGGGCTCATCAAGCCGGGCTTGACCTGCTCCCACTTGCCGGTGAACACCTGGGTCTTGTGACCATGGGACTCGTGCTCTTCGAAGATCGGACGGCGCTCGCCCTGCAGCTCATAGAGCACATGCGGCATGCCGACGTTCGGGAAGGCCAGGTTGTTCCAGCCGGTGGCCTTGGTGTCGTCGCGGTAGTAGGTGCGCAGATAGGTGTAGAGGTAGTCCACACCGGGGCCGCTGTGGCTCGACTTGGCGCGTGCGATCAGGGTCAGGTCGGGCGGGTTGGCGCCAAACCATTCCTTGGCCTGCTTGGGATCGATGGACGCCTTCATGGTCTCACCGACCTTGTCGGTGGCAAACAGCAGGTTGTCCTTGATTTGCTGCTCCGACAGGCCGATGTCCTTGAGGCGGTTGTAGCGCATGAACGCGGCCGAGTGGCAGTTCAGGCAGTAGTTCACGAACAGCTTGGCACCGTGCTGCAGCGAGGCCAGGTCGTTGGTCTGCTTGGGCGCCTTGTCCATCGGGATGGTCTCACCGCCAGCGGCCTGCGCACCCACCACCAGACCCAGGGCCATGACCAAGCCCATTGCGAGTTTCTTGATTTGTTTCATGTTGCTCACTCTCGTCTTGGGCTCAGTGCGGCTGGAAGTTGATGCGCTCGGGCACCGGCTTGGCTTCGCCCAAGCGGCTCCACCAAGGCATCAGCAGGAAGAAGCCGAAGTAGAACAGGGTGCCCACTTGCGACACGCGCTCGCCAATCGGCGACGGCGGCTGGACGCCCAGGTAAGCCAGCACCACAAAGTTGATGACGAACACGCCGTACATGTACTTGTGCCAGTTCGGGCGGTAGCGGATCGAACGCACCGGCGAGTGATCCAGCCAGGGCAGGAAGAACAGGATGATGACGGCAGCGCCCATCACCACCACGCCCCAGAACTTGGCATCGATCGACAGCAGCAGCGCGCTGATCACGACCGCCGAGCCGATCACGCCGCCCTTGAGCAGGGCGGGCAGCTTGCCCTTGATGACGGCCAGCACGGCGCCCACGATCACGCACAGGATCAGCACGTAGACCATCTCGGTGGTGATTGCACGCAGCATCGAGTAGAAGGGCGTGAAGTACCAGACCGGCGCGATGTGCGGCGGGGTCTTGAGCGGGTCGGCCGGGATGAAGTTGTTGTACTCGAGGAAGTAACCACCAAACTCGGGCGCAAAGAACACGATCGCGCTGAAGGCCATCAGGAACACGCTCACCGCGAGGATGTCGTGCACCGTGTAGTAGGGGTGGAAGGGAATGCCGTCCAGCGGGTTGCCCTTGGCGTCCTTGGGGGCCTTGGGGCCCTTGATCTCGACACCGTCGGGGTTGTTCGAACCCACGTCGTGCAGGGCCAGCAGGTGGGCCACCACCAGGCCAAGCAGCACCAGCGGCACGGCGATCACGTGGAAGCTGAAGAAGCGGTTGAGGGTGGCGTCGCCCACCACATAGTCACCACGGATCAGCAGGGCCAGGTCCGGACCGATGAAGGGGATGGCCGAGAACAGGTTCACGATCACCTGGGCACCCCAGTACGACATCTGGCCCCAGGGCAGCAGATAGCCCATGAAGGCTTCGGCCATCAGCACCAGGAAGATGGCGCAGCCAAAGATCCAGACCAGCTCGCGCGGCTTGCGGTAGCTGCCGTACATCAGGCCCCGGAACATGTGCAGGTACACCACCACAAAGAAGGCCGAGGCCCCGGTGGAGTGCATGTAGCGGATCAGCCAGCCCCAGGGCACATCGCGCATGATGTACTCGACCGAGGCAAACGCCAGGGCGGCGTCCGGCTTGTAGTGCATCACCAGGAAGATCCCGGTGACGATCTGGATGACCAGCACGAGCAGCGACAACGAGCCGAAGACGTACCAGATGTTGAAGTTCTTGGGCGCGTAGTACTCGGCCATGTGGACGCGGTAGGCGTCAAACGCGGTCGGGAAGCGGTTCTCGAACCAATTGACCACCTTGGCGGAGGTCGGGGCGTTGGGGGAGATTTCCTTGAATTCAGCCATGTTGTGACTCCTCAGGCCTTCTTGTCTTCGCCGACCAGGATCTTGGTCTCGGACAGGTACATGTGCGGCGGCACTTCAAGGTTGTCCGGCGCGGGCTTGTTCTTGAACACGCGGCCGGCCAGGTCGAAGGTCGAGCCGTGGCAAGGGCACAGGAAACCGCCCTGCCAATCGTCGGGCAGCGAGGGTTGTGCGCCGGTCTGGAACTTGTCCGACGGCGAGCAGCCCAGGTGCGAGCAAATGCCCACGGCGACCAGCACATCGGGCTTGATCGAGCGGTGGGGATTCTTGGCGTACTCGGGGGTCGGGTAGGCGGTGCGGTCGGAATTGGGGTCGGCCAGCTGCGACTCGGTCTTCTTGAGGGTCTCCAGCTGCTCCGGGGTGCGCTTCATGATCCACACGGGCTTGCCGCGCCACTCCACGGTGATCTTCTCGCCCGGCTTGAGGCTGGAAATGTCCACCTCCACGGCGGCACCGGCAGCCTTGGCCTTTTCGGAGGGCTGGAAGGTGCTGACAAAGGGGGTGGCGACGAATCCGGCGCCAATGGCGCCTGCAGCGCCGGTGGCCATCAGCCACGTCCGCTTGCTGCTGTCGACGGAATCACTCATGGAAATCCTCTGCGAGTCTTGAGAATCAGGGTCAACCCGGGATTGTAACGGAGCCTGACCGCCATTCGGCTTACAAACCTCAATCGCACCGGTCCGCACTCAGGCGTCGGGCCCATTGCAGGGCGTGGACCAGGCTGGCGGCACTGGCCACCCCCCGCCCGGCAATGTCCATGGCCGTGCCGTGGTCGGGGCTGGTGCGCACCAGCGGCAGGCCCAGGGTCACGTTCACGCCCTGGTCAAGGCCCAGGTACTTGACGGGGATCAGGCCCTGGTCGTGGTACATGGCCACCACCACGTCGAATTCGCCCGGGTGGCCTGGGGCCTGGCGCGCGCGCATGAACACCGTGTCGGGAGCGATCGGACCGCTGACCCACAGGCCCTCGTCGCGCGCCTGCGCCAGCGCCGGGCCCAACACCTCGATTTCCTCGCGGCCAAACTGCCCGCCCTCGCCCGCATGCGGGTTGACGCCCGCCACCGCCATGTGCGGCGCCCGTCCCAGCGAGCGCGAGAGCGCCTGGTGGGTGATGCGCAGCGTCTGCAGCACGTTGTCGTGGGTGATGGCGTCCAGCGCCTGGCGCAGCGCCACATGGATGCTCACCAGCACGGTGCGCAGCTCGTCGCTGGCCAGCATCATGCGCACCGGCATCTGCGCCAGGGGCACGCCCGCGTGGCGCGCCGCCTCGTCCTGCAAGAGCTCGGTGTGGCCGGGGTAGCGGTCAAAGGGGTCGCCGGCGGCCTGCAAGGCCTGCTTGTGCAGGGGCGCCGTCACCAGCGCCGCCACCTCGCCACGCAAGGCCGCCCGCGCGGCCCACTGCACGCAGCGGCCGGCCAGGCGGCCTGCGCGCGCGTCCACCTGCCCCCAGGGCAGCTCGGGCAGGGGCTCGGGCAGCACCTGCAGCACGGGCAAGACCTCGGGCCCCAGGGCCAGGGCTTGCGCGGGCACGGTGATGGCCTGCAGGGGGCGCTGCTGCGCCGGCGGGAGCAAGGCCATGGCGCGGCGCATCACGCCCAGATCGCCGGCCACAAAGGCGCCCCGCACGGCCTCGGGCGCCTCGGCCCAGGCCCGCGCAATGGTCTCGGGGCCGATGCCGCAGGGGTCGCCCAGGGTCACGGCCAGGGGCTTGGGCTCAGGCCGGGTTGTCGATGTCGATGAAGGCATGGGTGAGGCCCAGGGATTGCGCGGCCTGCGCGGCCACCGCCGGTGCGCCGTAGCGCTCGGTGGCATGGTGGCCGCAAGCCAGAAAAGCCACACCGCATTCGCGGGCCAGGTGGGCTTGCGGCTCGGACATCTCGCCGGTCAGGAACACATCGGCGCCGGCGGCGATGGCCGCTTCGAAATAGCCCTGCGCGCCCCCGCTGCACCAGGCCAGGCGTCGCCAAGGGCGCGCCGGGTCGGGCACCACGGCGGTCGGGGCACGACCCAGGACCGAGCCGATGCGCGCGATGGTGGTCGCCGGGTCGCAGGGGCCATCGACAGCACGGCCGATCACGCCCAGGTCCTGCTCGCCAAACAGGCCCTCGGCACGCCAGCCCAGGCGCTCGCCCAGCTGCGCGTTGTTGCCCAGTGTGGGGTGCGCATCCAGCGGCAGGTGGTAGGCCAGCAGGTGCACGTCATGGACCATGAGGCGCTGCACCCGCTCGCGCAGCCAACCCGTCAGGCGGCCGTCGTGGCCGCGCCAGAACAGGCCGTGGTGCACCAGGATGGCGTCGGCGTTTTGCGCGATGGCCGCCTCGATCAGGGCCAGGCTGGCGGTGACCCCGCTGACCAGGTGGCGCACCGGTCGGCGCCCCTCCACCTGCAAGCCGTTGGGGCCATAGTCGCGAAAGCGCTCGGGTTGCAACAGGGCATCGAGGTGTTGCTGCAGGTCGGTGATCGGGATCATGGGCGGGCGTGGGCTGATGGGCGAGCGCAGGTCGCCCCTGCCCCGATTGTGGCGCATGCGCGCGCCCAAGTCCTGCGCTGGCGCGGCACAGGGCGCTTGCGCGACAATGGCTGCATGCGTCGATTCTGGTTGCTGTTTTCCCAATCCATCACGGTGCTGTTGGCGCTGTGGTTTGTGCTGCTCACCCTCAAGCCCGACTGGGCCGGCCAGGTGCTGCGCCGCAGCGGTCCGATGACGGTGCTGCAGGCCGGCGGCCCCAGCTCCCCCGGCGCCGCCCCCGCACCGGGCAGCCTGAGCGCCGCCGCGCAAACCGCCAGCCCGGCGGTGGTGAGCCTCAACACCCGCCAGCGCGAGCAGGTCCGGCGCAGCCCCCTGCCCTGGTCCGCCCCACAAGGCCAAGGCCCGGATGTGCCCGAGGGCAGCGGCAGTGGCGTCATCGTGAGCGCCGAGGGCCACGTGCTCACCAACCACCATGTGATCGACGAGGCCGACGAGATCGAGGTGGTGCTCAGCGACGGCCGGCGCAGCATGGCGCGGGTGCTGGGGACCGACCCCGAAACCGATCTGGCCCTGCTCAAAATCGACCTGCCCAAGCTGCCCGTCATCGTGTTCGGCCAGTCCGAGCGCTTGCGGGTGGGCGACGCGGTGCTGGCCATCGGCAACCCCTTTGGCGTGGGCCAGACCGTGACCGCGGGCATTGTGAGCGCGCTCGGGCGCAACCAGCTGGGCCTGAGCACCTTCGAGAATTTCATCCAGACCGATGCGGCCATCAATCCGGGCAATTCCGGCGGGGCCTTGGTCGATGCCAACGGCCACCTGGTGGGCATCAACACCGCCATCTTCTCGCGCTCGGGCGGCAGCCTGGGCATTGGCTTTGCCATCCCGGTCAGCCTGGCCCAGCAGGTGCTGCAGGACCTGGCGCAACACGGCCGCGTGACCCGCGGCTGGATCGGGGTGGAGCCGCGTGAACTGAGCCCCGATCAGGCGCAAGGCCTGCCCGCGCCGGCAGGGGCCAGCGCACAAGGGGTGCTGGTGGCAGGGGTGCTGCAGGATGGTCCGGCCGCGCGGGCCGGTCTGCGGCCGGGCGATGTGATCGCCCAGGTCAACCGCCAGCCGGTGCGCAATGTGCCCGAGCTGCTGGCCCGGGTGGCCGCCCTGGCGCCGGGCAAGGCCGCGCAGCTGCAGGTCTTGCGCCGCAGCGGAGCCACCGAGATCGAGATCACGCCTGGTCAGCGGCCCAGCCCCCGGACCATGCGCCAGGCGCGCTGACCGATCGCTCCCCTGCGTCCCAGGGTGGGGCCCAGGGGATCAGGCGGCGGGTTTGTCGCCCGATGCCGCGTCGGCCTCGGCCTTGTCCTCGGGCGCCTGCGTGTGGCGAATGAAGATCTTGGCCGCCCAGATGCCCAGTTCGTAGAGCAGGCACATGGGAATGGCCAGGGCCAGTTGCGAGACCACATCGGGGGGCGTGACGATGGCCGCAATGACAAAGGCCAGCACCACAAAATAGCCCCGGAAGGCCTTGAGCTTTTCAATGGTCACAATGCCCAGGCGCGCCAGCACCACCACGGCCACCGGCACCTCAAAGGCCAGGCCAAAGGCCAGGAACATGGTCAGCACAAAGCTGAGGTAGGCCTCGATGTCCGGCGCGGCGGTGATGCTTTTGGGCGCAAAGCTCTGGATGAACTTGAACACCTGGCCAAACACAAAGAAGTAGCAGAAGGCCACGCCGATGATGAAGAGCACGGTGCTGGACACCACCAGGGGCAGCACCAGCTTTTTCTCGTGCGAGTACAGCCCCGGCGCCACAAAGGCCCAGACCTGGTAGAGCACCACCGGCAGGGCGATCAGGAAGGCCGCCATCAGCAAGATCTTGAGCGGCACCATGAAGGGCGAGATCACCGAGGTGGCGATCAGCGTGGCCCCTTGCGGCAGGTGCGCCACCAAGGGCGCGGCCAGGATGTCGTACAGCGGGCCAGGGCCCGGGTAGAGCGCCAGGACCAGCGCCGCAATGCCAATGGCCGCGCAGGCGCGCAGGATGCGGTCGCGCAACTCGACCAGATGGGTGACAAAGGGCTGCTCGGTGCCAGCCAGTTCGTCTTCGGGCGTGGGTTTGGGGTCGGACATGCTGGACTCGAAAGGGGGCCACCGCCAGGGTGGCCCAGATCAGTGGGGACGCTGCGGCCGGTAACGGGCCACCCGGGCCGCCCCCGAGAGGGCGCGGGTGCGCACGCCAGCACGGGCCTTGTACCACTGGGGCACGGCACCGCGCTTGAGACGCCAGTTCTTGCCCGGGTGCTTGTAGGCCGGGGGCGGGGGCTCCCAGGCCGACGGGGTGTTCTCGAGTTCGGCCGTGGCCGATTGCCAATCCTTCTCGAAATCGCTCGCGGCGGTGTGGACCTGGGTCTCGACATCGCGCGCTGCGGTCTCGACCGTGTCCTTCATTTTCTTGAGCTCGTCCAGATCGATGGCGCGGTTGACCTCGGCCTTGACGTCCGCGACATAGCGCTGCGCCTTGCCCATCAGGTTGCCCAGGGTGCGCGCCACGCGTGGCAGCTTGTCGGGGCCGATGACGACAAGCGCCACCACCCCGATCAGGGCCATCTTGGAGAGTCCGAGATCGATCACAGGCGGATCAGGACTTGGTCTTGGCTTCGACGTCGATGGTGGTCTTCTCGGCCGTGGCCGGCTGGGCCGGGGCGTTGACCTGCGCCGACGGGGCGGCTTCGTCGGCCTTGACCGAACCGTCCTTCATCCCGTCCTTGAAACCCTTGACGGCGCCGCCCAGGTCAGAACCGATGTTCTTGAGCTTTTTGGTGCCGAACACCATCACCACGATCAGCAGCACGATCAGCCAGTGCCAAATGGAAAAGGAACCCATGCGATTCTCCTGAAATCAATCCGTTCATTCTAAGCCCAAGCCCACGTCCAGCCGGCTTGACCGGCGCGCGCCAGGGTCGTTGCGGGGTCACCCAGGGCTCAGCCCTTGACCCAGGGGCGAGGTCCGCCCATGACGTGCATGTGCAGGTGGTGAACCTCCTGCCCGCCATGCGCCCCATTGTTGACCACAATGCGAAAGCCCCCCTCGGGGTAGGGCTCGCAGCCCGCTTGCAGCGCCAGGCGCGGCGCCAGCGTCATCATGTGGCCCATCAGGGCGGCATCGTCGGGGCCCAGGTGGGCCATCGACACGATGTGCCGCTTGGGCACGATCAGAAAATGCACCGGCGCCCAGGGCGCGATGTCGTGAAAGGCCAGCACCTGATCGTCCTCGTGCACCTTGCGCGAGGGGATTTTGCCGTCGATGATCTTGCAGAAAATGCAGTTCGGATCGCTGCTCATGCGCGTCACTTCCAAAAAAACGGGGAAATCAGTCGCCCTGGCGTTCGCGCTCGGCGGCCTTGCGCAGGGCTTTCTCGTCCAGGCCCGACAGGCCCTCGCGGCGCGCCAGCTCGGCCACCACATCGCGCGGTGACAGGCCATAGTGGGCCAGCGCGATCATGCTGTGGAACCACAGATCGGCCACCTCGTAGACCAGCTTGGCCGGGTCGCCGCCGTGCGACACGTCCTTGGCGGCCATGACCGTCTCGGTGGCCTCCTCGCCAATCTTTTTCAAAAAGGCGTCGGGG
>Ga0255220_1000370_pt1 | contig 18794 bp, 16 predicted proteins | sample Miss_Colum_RepB__FD_188423 | JGI IMG/M metagenome (GOLD analysis project Ga0255220, IMG submission 188423) | Freshwater microbial communities from Mississippi River, Louisiana, United States - Miss_Colum_RepB_8d | ecosystem: Environmental > Aquatic > Freshwater > River | place: USA: Louisiana...
GGGAGCTTGGCCGCGTGCCGGGCGGCTCGTCGTCCGGTGCGGCCATCTCGGTCACCGACGGCATGGCGGCCGCCGCAATCGGCACCGACACCGGCGGCTCGGTCCGCATTCCTTCGGCGCTTTGCGGGCTCACCGGCTTTAAGCCGACGGCGCGCAGGGTGCCGATCAGCGGCGTGGTTCCGCTGTCGCACAGCCTCGATTCGATCGGACCGCTGGCGCTTAGCGTCGCCTGTTGTGCGCTGCTCGATGCGGTGATCGCAGGCGAACAGCCGCGCGAACCGAGCCCGGCGATGCTGCGCGGACGACGTTTCTGGGTTCCGCGCGGCCTGGCATTTGACAGCGTCGATACCGCGGTAGGCACCGCATTCGACGATGCCTGCCGCCGACTCACAGCCGCCGGCGCAAATCTGGTCGACATTGACATCCCGGAATTCGCAGATCTTGCACGCATCAACCGGCAGGGCGGATTCGCGGCTGCCGAGGCCTGGTGGTGGCATGCGGATCTGATCGCACGTCGGGAAGCCGACTATGATCCACGGGTCGCTTCGCGGATTCGCCGCGGTCAATCGATCAGCGCAGCCGACTATCTGACATTGCTGCAAGAGCGTGAACGCTGGGTTGCCGCGGTTCGCTCGCGACTGCAAGGCGACCTGCTGCTGATGCCCACCGTGCCGGTGCTTGCGCCGGCAATCGGACCGCTGGAGCGCAGCGACGAGGCTTACGGCACAAGCAACCTGCTACTGCTGCGCAATCCGACGCTGATCAACTTCCTGGATGGCTGCGCATTGAGCCTGCCTTGTCACGAACCCGGCGGTGCGCCGGTCGGGTTGATGCTGGCCGGCTGCAATGGGCAGGACCAGTTGGTGATCGATGCCGGAGCGGCGATCCAGTCGCTGCTGCCAGGCGCCGCCTGAACCGGCGCGGCCAGCCGCCGATCAGCGCCTTGCCGCCTCGACCGCCGCACACAAGGCCGTCAGTTCGTCGACCAGTCGATCGGACGGACGCAGCAACCCGCGCCCAAGCGCCGCAAAGCGGATCGATCCGCGGGGCGTGAGGACCCCGATCGCGTCCCAGGTGGCGCGATCGGCCTGCGGCTCAAAGGCCAGGATCAGCGCGGGCTTGGCAGCCAGAACCGACTCCACGCCAACCTGAGGTGCGGCGAGCGCGGATCCGCCAAACAAATTGACCGCCCCGCACAGCCTGAGTGCATCACCAATCGTGTCGCGATCCGACAGCGAGGTCAGCGGCCGGCTCCAAGCCTGCACGAACACCGGCACCGGCTTGCGGGACCCAAACTCCTCGCGTAGCGACTGAACCCTGGCACGCACGCGTGCCGCCCGCTCGAGCCCGATCTGCGGACTTGGCGAGAAGCGGGCAAACCGCTCCAGAGTGCTCGCGATCGCCTCGAGCGAACGAGGCTCGGATACAAACACGTTCAGGCCAAGTTTCTCAAGCCGCTCCAGTCGCCCCCGATCTGCAGCCGCTCCCCACATCACCACCAGATCGGGCTGCAACGCGAGCACGCGCTCGGGATCTGGCGCGGGATGCGCATTCAGACGCAGCAGGCTGGCTGCATGCTCCGGAAGATCGCTATGCAGATCGACTGCCACCACCTGCCCGCCGGCGCCAGCGGCAAACAGCAAATCGGTCGCATGCGGTGCAAGCGACACGATCCGGGTTGGCGAGGCCGCCAGGCGAAGCTCACGTCCGCGATCATCGACGAGACTGAACGAGCTCGCCGGCGCCGACGCAAGCCCTACCAAGATCGCCAGCAGTCCGCGCGCGACCAGCCACATGCGCTGATGCATCGATGCCAGCCCCGCTGACATCGATTTCTGGCTACACGTGGCCCGATGCAACTCTTGCTCCCACCATCAAGGCATCCTCAGGCGGATACCGACGAAGATGCTGCGTGGCGGCATCGCATAGCCGCTCGCAGTCTGATAGACCTTGTCGCTCAGGTTCGCCAGGCGCGCAAATCCTTCGACCTGGCGCGAGAACGGATAAGCAGCGTTCAGGTGCAAGACACCATAACCAGCAATCGACTCGCCAAGGCTATCGAGCCTGCGTGACTGCATCAGCCAGTTCACCCCGATCCGCCCAGCCCCGAGTTGCCAGTCGGCACCCACCGACGCATAACGTCGTGCGCGCCGCGACAGCTGGTTTTCGTGAATTTCACCGCTGGCAGCATCGACACGCTCGCCGCGGGGATCCTGCAAGGTCGCCGTCCCTCGCAGAGTCAGTCGGCCCAGCCGCTGAGAGCCATCCAGGGCAAGACCTCGCACGCGTGCCGACTCGATGTTCTGCGGCGTATAGAACGCATCGAGTTCGATGGCATCCCGGATCCGACTCGCAAACGCAGTGGCGCGCAGTAGCGAACTTCCATGCCGATACTCGGCTGCGGCTTCCAGGCCGCGCGAGCGCTCCGGGCGTAGGTCCGGATTGGAGCCGAACGGACTGAACAGATCGTCAAAGGTCGGTGCCCGGAACGCGCTGGCCAGCGACCCACGTAGCAACCAGCGGTCGGTGAGCTGATAGCCGTATGCGACAGTGCCGGTCGGCTCGCTGCCGAACGCCTGGATCGCGTCTTGCCGAGCCTGCACACGAAACAGATGCTCACGCACTGCAAGCTCGTAGCCGACAAACAGCGAGTCGGTGCGGCGTGAGTCGCGCAGGTAGGCATATGGCCCGGTCACCACGCCATCACCGGACAGACGCTGCTGCATCTGTTCCAAGCCAAACAACAGGCGTCCGGCGGGCAAGCTGACACGGTTCAGCCAGGCCATCGACACGGTGTCCGCGTTCGGCGCAAAGGTGAATGCATCGAATCGATACTCGATGCGGGTCTGGCCGAGACTGAGTTCGGTCTGCCAGGAGGGAGCGAGCCGGCCCTTCAGAAAACCGGTTGCCGCCGACGTGCCGTAACGCATGCGCGCTTCCTGCGGCAACGACCAGGCGTCGTCATAGTCGACCCGTCCGCGGGTCGACAGCAGGTTCGCACCGAGTTGCCAGTCGCCTGGCAGCGTCTGGCGCAGCGATGCGTTCGCGCTGCGCTGCGCGTTGCGGTCGCGATCCTCCTGATAGTTCGGGCTGCCCGGCATCGAGATCTCGTAACCGCCGGTGCGATCTGCCGACACCCCGATCGAGTACCGCGTCGATCCGGCGGCATCGGCGCTGCCTGAGACGCCAAACTGCGCCCGAGAGTTGCCGCGCGACCCGGCTCCGAGAGACAGCGTCGGTTCGAAGGCCCTGCCGCCCGGACGCGTAAAGATCTGGATCACCCCGCCCATCGCCCCCGAGCCGTACAGCGACGACAGCGGACCGCGCACGATCTCGATCCGATCGATCGACGACAGCGACAGGAACTCCAGATTGGCGGTACCCGAGGTCGGGTTTTCTAGCCGCACACCATCGAGCAGGACAACCGTCTGCGAGGTCTTCGTGCCGCGCACGAAAATGCCGGAGGTCGCCCCGTTGGACCCGTTCTGCGAGATCTCGATGCCGCCAACTGCCTGCAGCAGCTCCGGCAGGCTCGAGGTGCCCGACTGACGGATCGTCTGTGCGTCGATCACCGTCACGTCCGACAAGGTGCGCTCGACGACGCGTTCGTCGCGCGTGGCCGTCACGACGACCTCGCCGATTTGTTGCGCTTGCGCGCAGGAAAACACCGCCAGTCCGAACAGCGGCATCAGCCGCTTGGGTTTACCAGGCATCAAAACTCCGGGCGCGTTCGCAGAACGCGCAGCGTGCCTCGCCCACCGCGAGGCATCGTCATCGCACTCAACGCCCTCGGCAGACCCGATGACGCCACCCTTTCGGCCGGTATCCGGGCTTGCAGGCTCAAGCGCATCACCTTCCCGGTCGGACCGCGATGGCGCGACCAGTGGCATCGATGCACCCAGCGCGCGTCATCCCGGACGCGCGCGCCTGCTTACCGTTGCGGGGGCAGCACAGGTTGGCTGACGCGTGATGCGCAGCAGCTCCCTGTTTCCCGTTTAACCGCGCAGCGAACGTTCGCGCGGCACCGAAAGCAGGTCGATTATACGAGTTGGACGCCCAGGCTATCGCGACGGAGCTGTCGGCCGGCGCGGGTCGCCGGTTGCGCTTATCGCACCGCCGCCAGTGCTTCGAGAACCAATCTGCTGGTCAAAATCTCGGGTAACACCCGAGGCGATGCTTCGCCCGGCACATAGAGCAGGTAAAGCGGTACGCCGCTACGCGCGTGGCGAGCGAGTTCAGCGCCGATCTGCGGATCCTGGTTGGTCCAGTCGGCGCGAAGCTTCAGAACGTTTAATTCGCGCATCCGCGCCAGCACCGGGTCTCGCGACAGCACCAGCGCCTTGTTGGCCTGGCAGCTGACACACCAGGCGGCGGTGAAGTCGACGAACACCGCGCGTCGCTCGGCGATTGCCTGCTCCACCTTCTGTGGACTCCAGGCTTCCCAATCGGAGGCCGCGCGCTGCCTGCCAGCCGCGCTGCTTGAGACCACCGCCTGATCCACTGACGGCCACGCGAGCCAGACTCCGGCAACGAAGGCGCCCACGGCCATCAGTGCTGCAACAACCCGTCGCGACGCATTGGCCCTTTGCACGAATCGACCGACCAGCCAGCCGGCCAGCGCCACCAGCACCGCCCCGATTGCCAGTGCAAGCACCGCGTCAATTCCGACCTGCAAGCCGAGCACCCATGCAAGCCAGGCGGCAGTGGCAAACATCGGGAATGCGAGGAACTGGCGGAAGCTTTCCATCCAGCGCCCCGGGCGCGGCATCCAGCCAAGCGCGGCCGGCACGAACCCGAGCAGTAGATACGGCAGCGCCATGCCAACACCCAGCGCCCCGAATACCAGCATCACCTCAAGTGCCGGTCTGGTCAGCGTGTAGCCCAGCGCCGACCCCATGAACGGCGCGGTGCATGGTGTGGCCACCAGCACCGCAAGCACGCCGGAACCGAAGGACGCGAGCACGCCACCATGACCACTGGCCAATGGGTCGACCTGACCGACCCGGGTCAACGACAAACCGATCTCGAAGACACCGGCAAAGTTCAATCCGATCAGCACGAACAACAGCGCCATCAAGGCGACGAATGTGGGCGATTGCAACTGAAAGCCCCAACCCACCGCCTCGCCGGCAGCGCGCAAGACGAGCAAGATCACTGCCAGCGTCCAGAACGACAGCACAACGCCCGCGCTAAAGGCCAGCGCACCGCGACGGGCATGCCAGTCGCCGTGCAGCGCATGCCCGGCAAATCCCATCACCTTCAAGCCGATGACCGGAAACACACAGGGCATCAGGTTCAGCAGCAGCCCGCCGATCGCAGCAAAAAGCATCGCGACCGCAAGCTCAAGGCCCGAGGCCGTAGAGCCCTGCGCAGGCTGCGCTCCCTGCTGCGCTGACCACAGGCTCGACGAACTGCTCGACGGGCTGCCCAGCAAGGCGCCAAGCCCGCCACGACCAAGGCCCGAACGCTCATCGGCAACACCGCTGGCTGTGGAGATCAGCAACCCTTGCGGCAAGCTCGCGTCGATCAGCGATGCGCGAACTTCGAACACACGATCGTCCAGGCGCAGCACGCCAATTGCCGCCTTGCCGAATCCGCTGCCCGCTAGTGCCTCGCGATCGGCATCCTGTGCAAGCGTGAGCTCGAGCCGCCGGGCATCGACCGCGCCTTGCTGCACGGCGTAAAGCCGCTGCGGGGCAGGCGCCTCGAGCCAACCCTGGGCATACGGGAAGAATTCCGCGAGTGCGGCCGATTGCGCCACCGCCGCTTCAGACGCCTCGATGCCCAGCGACAAACTGCGGCCCGATAGCGCGGCACGCGCCTGGATCGTTCCAGCCGGAGTGTTCCGGGCTGCCTCATCGAACGCCGCCGCAGCGGGGCCCGGCACGCCGCCGGCACCGACCTGTAGCTCTATCGAAAGATCAGCTTCTCCCGGGATACAGACCTCGCGGCACATCAGCCATTGGGCCTTGCCTGCGAGCCGCACGCTGCCTGGAATTGCCTCGGCCGGCACATCGAGCACGAAGGGCAGCAGCAACTCCCCCTCATAGGCATAGCTGGCCAGCGGCCCGACGAAGATCCGGGTGGGCGCAGGCCAGATAAACGGGCCAGAACTCCAGCCGGCAGGCGAGTGCAACTTCAGCGTGGTCGGCAGTCCGGAATCGCCAGGATTGCGCCAATAGGTGTGCCAGTGCGGGTCATGACGGATCCTCAGGCCCAGCAGCGCCTTTGTTCCCGGTGCCACCCGGTCAAGTTGCGAGACAAGCTCGAGCTCGACCGCCTCGACCCGCACCGGCGCGGCCAATAGGGCGCGGTGCGCCGAGAACAGCAGCATTGCGCCGGACAGAACAAGTAGCAGTAATCGTTTCACGGGCTCGATGCTACCGCATGCCCTTCGCGATCCAGGCGACGGCCACCGGCCGGGCAACTTGACCCTCCGAGGCGCGGTCCCTAACATCGGCGTCATGAACGAGGAACTCGCATTGCTGCTGGATCGTACCCAGCAACTGCTTGCCATCGCGCGCAAGCTCTCCGATGACAACGCTGCGCTGCGCCAGCAGCTCGACCAAGCTCGCGCAGCCCAGGAATCCATGCAGGCACGCATGGACGAGGCTCGATCACGCGTCGAAACCGCGCTTGCGCGGCTGCCGATCGATGCAAGCGCACAAACGACCGCACAAGGCTGAGGCGATGGCCAATATCGACGTCAAGATTCTCGATCGCGACTACAAGCTGGCGGTCAACGAGGAAGGCCGTGAGCAGTTGCTGCGCGCGGTCGCGCTGGTCGATGACAAGATGCGAATGATCCGCGACTCGGGGCGGGTCAGCGGTATTGACCGCATCGCCGTGATGGCCGCGCTGCAAATTGCTCACGAGCTGCTCGACGGCCCGGGCGGTGCCAGCCGCCCGTCGCCAGACACCGCAAAACGCGTGCGACAGGTCAATGAAGAACTGGACGCTGAGATTCGTCGACAAGAAAACCTGTTCTGAAGTTGCGCGGCTCACCCGCAGCCGCGTTACAATCTGATCGCCCTGCGGTGTTCGATCCGGGTCATACATTCCTTGAGCCAATGCTAGAGCATCCAGGTCGCGGCAAACGTGCGTCGCTGTTGTGATCGTCCCTCGTCGGATGAACCTGATGTGATGCCAGCTGCGACCGCCCTGAACTGAACGGTTCAGGATGCTGACCTGCCGGCACAAGCGGGGCACCCGATTTCTTTTCGTCATGTCTGCGTCGCCGCCAGCAACCAATCATTGGCTGATGAAGTCCGAGCCCGACGAGTGCTCGGTCGACGACGTGCTGAACATGCCCAAGCAGACAGTCGCATGGTTCGGCGTTCGCAATTACCAGGCGCGTAATTTCATGCGCGATGCGATGCGCGTCGGCGATCTGGTGCTGTTCTATCACTCGAGCTGCCCGCAACCGGGCATTGCCGGAATCGCGCGCGTCGTGTCGACGCCATACCCTGATCCGACCCAGTTCGATCCGAAGTCTCCGTATTACGACCCGAAATCCCGCCCGGATAACCCACGCTGGTCGCTGGTCGATGTGCAGCTCATCCGCAAGACGCGCCTGATCGGCCTGGACGAGTTGCGCGCCCACCCGGAGCTCGCGGACATGACGGTTTTACGCAAGGGCAACCGGCTGTCGATCACGCCGGTCACCGCGGGTGAGTGGCACTTTATCGTCGAGCGACTGGCGGGTTGAATCGTCCGGCCCGGGTGAGCCCTCAGGCCAGACCGAGCTTGGCCGCCAAACCGATGCGTTGCAGCTTCCCGGTCGCCCCCTTCGGGATTTCGGCCAGGAACAACACCTTGCGGGGTACCTTGAAGTCGGCAAGGCGCTGGGCGGCGAACTCACGCAACTGCTTTTCCGAGAGCTCCGCGCCCTCGCGCAGTACGACTGCCGCGCCGACCTCCTCGCCGAGCTTGTCGTGCGGAATCGCAAAGGTGACAACCTGGGCGACCGCCGGATGGTCCATCAGAACCTCGTCGACCTCACGCGGCGAGACCTTTTCACCGCCCCGGTTGATGATCTCCTTGAGCCTGCCGGTGATCGTGAGGTAGCCCTCATCGTCCATCACGCCCTGGTCGCCCGTGCGAAACCAGCCGTGCGTGAACGCCTCGGCGTTGGCCTTCGGATTGTTCTCATAGCCAGGCGTGACGTTCTCGCCGCGGATCACGACTTCACCAATCGTGCCCGCCGCGAGCAGCGAGCCCGCCTCATCCATGATGGCGACATCGGGACCGGCCGCGATACCGACCGTCCCGGGCTTACGTACCCGAGGCGGCAGCGGATTGGCCGCCATCTGATGCGCCGCCTCGGTCATTCCGTAGGATTCGACCAACGGTGCACCAAAGGTTTCCTCGAGTTCGCGGATCACCTGGGTGGGCATCGCCGACGAGGACGACCGGATGAAGCGCAGCGGATTGGCCTGAATCACGTCGCGGTTGTTGGCGGCCCGCGCAAGAATCGTCTGGTGCATCGTCGGTACCGCGGTGTACCAGGTCGGACGAGATTCCTGCATCCAGGCGAAGAACTTCAGCGCGTTGAAACCCGGGGTGCAGCAGACCTGACCGCCAGCCGACAGCGGCGCCAGCACGCCGGCAATCAGACCATGGATGTGGAACAAGGGCATGATGTTCAGGCCGCGGTCCTGTGCCCCCAAGGACAGAAATCCACGGATGTTGCGGGCCGACGCACAGACGTTGCGGTGCGTGAGCGGAACGATCTTCGGTCGCGAGGTGGTGCCCGAGGTGTGCAATACGAGAGCCACGTCGTCTGCTTGCGCAAACCCGGCTGCGGCGGGCGCGGCAGGCTGTGCACCGGATGTGTCCCGAATCGTGAAGCTGCCGGCACCACGGTCGCGGGTCGGCTGCAACTCGATGATCCGCACGCCCAGCTTGCGGGCGACGTCAACCGCAGGCGAGCCGCTGCCCGCCTGCACAATCAGACCCTTCGCGTTCAGATCCGACAGATAGAACTCGAATTCCTCGGCCCGATACGCCGGGTTCAGCGGCGCCGAAGTCGCTCCGGCTGCCACGGACATGAAGGCAAGCGCCATTTCCGGTCCGTTGTCGAGCACGATCGCGATCCTGTCATTGCGCCCGATGCCCATCGCATTGTAGGCAGCGACCGTCGCGCGAATCTGCTCGCGCAAGCCTTCGTAGGACAAGGCCGGCTCTCCGGGTGCCGAAATTGCGGTCGCAGCACCGGCACCGGTGCCGATCAGTTCCAATACCGTGGTCTGGGGTCCCATTGCATGCTCTCGATCAAGGGTCGGAAACGCTGCATTGTGCATCAGCGGTGAGGGCACCGGGCAGCAAGGAGGCGACTGCGCGCCAACTCGCCTTAGCGCGGGGAGTCGGTCAACTCGAGCCGTCCGCCTCGGGCGGCCAGTGTGCTCGCCAGCAGCGCTGTGCAGGCGTAGATCGCATCGATGTGCGGCGTCGAGGTCTCAGTGATTCGGGCCAACTCGACCACCGAACCCAGCAGCGCATCGAGTTCCAGGGCTCGGCCGCGCTCAACATCCTGCAACATCGAGGTCTTGTGCTCACCAACCGCCTCGGCACCCGCAATGCGCTTGTCGATCGAGACCCGGAAGCGCACCCCGAGTTTTTCGGCCACCGTCTGCGCTTCGCGCATCATGCTGGCCGCCAGGTCGCGAGCCAGAGGATCTCGGCAAATGCCGGCCAGCGTTGCGTGGGTGAGCGCGCTGACCGGATTGAAGGTGAGATTGCCCCATAGCTTGAGCCAGATCTCGCTGCGCAAGTCCGATGACACTGGCGACTTGAAACCGGCACGCGTCAACGATTCAGACAGCCGCACCGCCCGTTCCGACTTCGAGTTGTCCGGCTCACCGAGCGAGAACCGGTTTCCTTCGATAATCTTGACGACTCCGGGCGCAATCAGCTCGGATGCCGGATACACCACCGACCCAAGGATACGGTCATCCTCGATGTTTGCCGCGATCGTGCCGTCCGGATCCACCTTGGTTACTGATCGGCCCTCGAACGGACCACTCAGCTTGTGGAAGTACCACCAGGGGACCCCGTTTTGCATCGTCACGACGCAGGTCTGCGGACCAAACAGCGCGCGCATCGCCGGCGCCACCGCGGCGACCTGATGGGCTTTCAACGCGAGCAGCACATAGTCCTGCGGGCCGGCCTCAGCCATGTCCTGCACCGCACGCACCGTACTCGCGTGGCTTTGCGTGCCGTCTTCCTCGATCAGTCGAAAGCCGTTCGCACGGATCGCATCGAGGTTCGCACCACGCGCGACGAAGGTGACCTCTTCTCCGGCCAGCGCAAGCCTGGCACCCAGGTACCCGCCAATCGCGCCCGCGCCGATCACTGCGATCTTCATCGTTGCTCCCCCGATCAAAGGTGACCCGCGACGGGCGAATCCCCCCCGCAGATCTCGCGCATGAAACCGGTCGCGGATGGTAGCATCCGACCCCCTTGCGATCGGCGACGACGATGACTTTGCCACTGATTGAACTGCTGCCACTGCTGCTGCTGGGCGCCTGCGCCGGCTTTCTGGCTGGATTGCTGGGGGTCGGCGGCGGCATGATCATGGTGCCATTTGTGACGATGCTGCTCGAGCGGCATGCATTTCCGGCCGGACAGATCATCAAGGTGGCAATCGCCACCTCGCTGACCACGATCGTGTTCACCGCGATCTCCAGTGTTCGGGCCCATCATCGCCGTGGTGGCGTTCGCTGGGAGATCGCCGCGGTTCTTGCCCCGGGGATCCTGCTCGGATCGTTCGCCGGTGCCCAGTTCGTCGGCGCTTTGCCTGCCGCGCTGATCGCGCTGATCTTCGGATCGTTTCTGATCTGGGCGGCAACCCGCATGCTGCAGTATCGCGCCCCATCTTCGCCGGAGTTGGCCAGAAGCCTCCCCGGAAAAGCCGGAATGTTCGGTGCCGGCTCTCTGATCGGCGCGATTTCCGCGGTGCTGGGCGCTGGCGGTGCCTTTCTGATGGTGCCGTTTCTGACCAATCGCGGCCTGCGTCCGCAGCAGGCGGTTGGCACCAGCGCCGCCTGCGGATTTCCAATCGCGCTGGCAGGCACGATCGGCTACATGGTAGCGGGCCGCGGCATCGAATTGCCCGCCGGCACGATCGGTTTCGTGTATCTGCCGGCGCTGTTCGCGATTGCTGCGACCAGTGTGTTGACCGCTCCGCTGGGCGCCAGGCTCGCGCATGCGTTGCCGACCGACAAGCTCAAAAAGGTCTTTGCGTGCAGCCTCTACCTGATGTCAGCCTACATGCTGTGGAAGGCCTGGTCGCTGAGCACCATTGCCCACTGAAGGTCGGTGCCGGCCAGGCCCTTGCCAGGCGCACGATCAGGCGATTGTCGATATCCGATCAGGCGCACTTGCCGTGTCACAAGCGCAATTACGCACGCGCGGCTCGCACCAGCAGCCAGGTGCCAAACACGAACATCGGCACGCACAGCAACTGGCCCATCGTCAGCCCAAGTGTCAGCGTGCCCAGAAACGCATCCGGCTCACGCGCAAACTCGGCGGCGAAACGAAACCCTGCGTAGCCGACCAGAAACATCCCGGAAACCGCGCCAGCGGGTCGCGGACGCGACGAGTACCACCACAACACCGCGAACAGCAGCAGACCTTCTCCGAGAAACTGATAAAGCTGCGAGGGATGCCGGCCAATGGCGTCCCCCGCCTGCGGAAACACCATTGCCCAGGCTGCAGTTGACGGCCGCCCCCACAATTCGCCATTGATGAAATTGCCCAGGCGTCCGGCCGCCAGTCCGATCGGCACCAGCGGCGCGACGAAGTCGATCACATTCCAAAAGCGCAGATTCGCGCGCCGGCTCCAGAGCCAGGTGGCCGCAATCACGCCAAGCATTCCGCCGTGAAACGACATCCCGCCCTGCCAGATCTCCAGGGCTTCGAGCGGGTTGGCCAAGTAGTACCCGGGCTTGTAGAACAGCACATAGCCGAGCCGACCTCCGAGCACTACTCCGAGCACGCCAAAGAACAGCAGGTCTTCGAGATCGCGAGCCTGCATGCCGCTCGCCCGCGCGAACTGCGGCTGGCGCAGCCGGCGGCGCCCCAGCAGGAAGAACGCCAGGAACGCAGTCAGGTACATCAGCCCGTACCAGCGAATCGCAAGGGGACCGATCTGCAAAGCAATCGGATCGAACTGGGGATGAACGAGCATCGGGCAGCCTCTCAATCGTCGGCAAGGGCCAACGCCCGGTCGATTGTAAAGCCCGCAAGGCCGCGCGCAGCACCGGAATCAGCGCCGAACCTGCTAATGTAGGGGGTTTTACGACCAGACATTTGCCCCAGGAGTTCCACGAATGGCATCCAACCGCCGCAGCCGCAACATCACCGAGGGCGTCGCCCGCGCGCCGAACCGATCGATGTACTACGGCATGGGTTATCAGCCCTCGGACATGTCCAAGCCGTTCATCGGCATTGCCAACGGCCACTCGACCATCACGCCCTGCAACTCGGGCCTGCAACCGCTGACCGACGCTGCCGAGGCTGCGATCCGGGCCGCCGGTGCCAATCCGGAGATCTTCGGCGTGCCGACCATCTCCGACGGCATGTCGATGGGTACCGAAGGCATGAAGTTCTCGCTCGCCTCGCGCGAGGTGATCGCCGATTGCGTCGAGACTGCGGTCCAGGGCCAGTGGATGGACGGCGTGCTGGTCATCGGCGGCTGCGACAAGAACATGCCCGGCGGCATGATGGGAATCATGCGTGCCAATGTGCCGGCCATCTATGTCTATGGCGGCACGATCAAGCCTGGACGCTGGAAGGGCCAGGACCTGAACATCGTGTCGGTGTTTGAGGCGGTCGGCGAATTTTCACGTGGACGCATGAGCCAGGAAGATTTCGACGGCATCGAGCGCAACGCGATTCCGGGTACCGGCTCGTGCGGCGGCATGTACACCGCCAACACGATGTCCTCGTCGTTTGAGGCGCTGGGCCTGAGCCTGCTGGGTTCCTCGACAATGGCCAACCCGGATTCCGAGAAGGTGGATTCGGCCGCCGAATCGGCGCGGGTGCTGGTTGAAGCAGTCAAGAAGGACCTGAAGCCGCGCGATATCGTCACCCGCAAGTCAATCGAAAACGCGGTCACGCTGATCATGGCGACTGGCGGTTCAACCAACGCGGTGCTGCACTTTCTGGCCATTGCGCATTCGGCCGGCATCGAGTGGACGATCGATGATTTCGAACGCATCCGCAAACGCACTCCGGTCATCTGCGATCTGAAACCCTCGGGCAAGTATGTCGCGGTCGATCTGCATCGTGCCGGCGGCATTCCGCAAGTGCTCAAGATCCTGCTGAACGCCGGACTGCTGCATGGCGACTGCATGACCATCACCGGCAAGACGATGGCCGAAGAACTCGCCAACGTGCCCGACCAGCCGCGCGCTGACCAGGACGTGATCCTGCCGATCAATAAGCCGATGTACGCCGAAGGTCACCTGGCCATCCTGAAGGGCAATCTGTCACCGGAAGGCTGCGTGGCCAAGATCACTGGCCTGAAAAACCCGGTGATCACCGGTCCGGCTCGAGTTTTCGATGATGAGCAGTCGGCACTGGCCGCCATCATGGAAGGCAAGATCAACGCTGGCGACGTGATGGTGCTGCGTTATCTCGGACCGAAAGGCGGGCCGGGCATGCCGGAGATGCTGGCACCGACCTCAGCCCTGATTGGCGCGGGTCTGGGGGAATCGGTCGGCCTGATCACCGACGGACGCTTTTCCGGTGGCACCTGGGGCATGGTCGTCGGCCATGTCGCGCCCGAAGCTGCGGTCGGCGGCAATATCGCGATGATCAAGGAAGGCGATTCGATCACCATCGACGCGCACAAACTGGTTCTGCAACTGAACATTGACGACACCGAACTGGCCAAGCGACGCGCGGCCTGGACGCCGCCCGCAGCGCGCTACGCCCGCGGTGTCCTGTCGAAGTTCCGCCGCCTGAGCAGTAGCGCCAGCAAGGGAGCAGTACTCGACTCGGACGAGTAATCCGGCAGCCGCGACATGCCAACGCGGCAGGTCGCGCTCAGCGGTGAGCCGATGACTGCAAAGAGCCGGCCGACGACATGTCGAGCCGGCTTTTTTATTAACGCGTCGGTCGCAAAGTGCGAGGACTACCGTGACTTGTCCTTGCTACGCTTGGAAGCCGCCGCAGATTTGTCCCGAAACTGACCGGCTACGCGTTCCTTGCGTCTGAGCTCATGGGCATCTTGGTCCATCGATTGCCGATCAAGGCCAAGGAGTTTTTCGCCCCACTCGAACCAGACCAGCCCAAGCGCAAACGGCGCGAGCACCCACCACCAGGCCAACTCGGCAATCGGGCCGATCTCCAGTAATTTCAACACCATCAGGGTCAATCCGGCCCACACCAGAATCATCTCGACGCTCCTGTGCAACGGGTTTGCCTACCAAGTCACGATAGACCTGAGCGCGACCGCTTGCAAAGGGACCCAAGCCCGAGGCAATGCCAGGCGTATCAGCGCTCCAAAAACCCCTGCGATCGAACAGCGTGGCATGGATGCCCCGAGTGCGATCCACTGCGTTAAAATCCGGACTTCGTCTCGTTTTCGATCCGCGGCCTGGCTGCCCGGATTGATCCAACCTCCGATGGAGCTTCTCTATGTCTTCGAAAATCCTGCGCGTTGCTCTGCTGGGTTCGGCGCTGCTGATCGCCTCCGGTTCTGCCTCCGCAAACGCCGACCTCGCCAAAGCCAAGAATTGCCTGGCCTGCCATGCCACTGACAAGAAGCTGGTCGGCCCCTCGTTCAAGGACATCGCCGCCAAGTATGCGAAGGACTCCGGAGCTGAGGCCAATCTGGCGCAAAAAGTTCGCGCAGGCGGCTCCGGTGTGTGGGGCCAGGTTCCGATGCCGCCGAATCCGCAACTCAACGAAGCCGAAGCTGGCACGCTGGTGAAGTGGATTCTTTCGGTGAAGTAATCATCGACTCCGCTTCGGGCTCGAAGGAGCGCTTTGGCGCCCTTCGCCGCAGGGGCGCTCCGGCGCCCTTCGTCTTTCTGACGCCCCAGCTATTCGCTGGGCGTTGATGCCAGACCCATCGGTTTGCGCGTAAACTGCCAGCGCCCCGGCAGCGGCAAGCCGCCACAACCCACCTGGATCGCCGATGTTCAACTTCGACATCCTGTTGCAGCAAATCCTCAACGGCCTGGTCCTGGGCAGTGTCTATGCGCTGGTCGCCTTGGGCTACACGATGGTCTACGGCATTTTGCAGCTGATCAATTTCGCCCACGGCGACGTGCTGATGATCGGTGCAATGGTGGGGGTCAGTGTTGTGACCTTGCTGGCCGGCAGCGGCCTTCCAGGACCGGTGCTGCTGATCGTCGCCATCCTGTGTGCGGTGCCGGTGTGCGTGCTCTTGTCACTATTCGTCGAGCGGGTCGCGTACCGGCCGTTGCGTAACGCCCCCAGGCTGGCTCCGCTGATCACCGCAATCGGTGTCTCGATCGTGATCCAGACAAGCGCGATGATCATCTGGAAACCAAACCCGATCGTATTTCCGGACCTGTTGTCAACAACTCCGGTGCCAATCTTCGGCGCAATCCTGGCTCCGAAACAGATCCTGATCCTGGTCGTGTCGGCCGCGATGATGACCGGACTGGTGCTACTCGTGAATCACACCAAACTGGGCCGTGCGATGCGAGCGACCGCTGAAAACCCGCGCATTGCGGGGCTGATGGGGGTTAACGCCAACCAGGTCATCGCGGCCACCTTTGCGATCGGCGCGGCCCTGGCCGCGGTGGCCGGCGTACTGGTCGCCATGAACTACAACATCGCGCAATTCTCGATGGGTTTCATCCCTGGCCTGAAGGCGTTCACCGCAGCGGTGCTCGGGGGTATTGGCAACATCGCCGGCGCCGTGCTCGGAGGCTTGCTACTCGGCATTATCGAGAGCCTTGGCGCTGGCTATGTCGGCGACCTGACCGGCGGCTTTCTGGGCAGCCACTATCAGGACATCTTTGCGTTCGTCGTGCTGATCGTGGTGCTGGTGTTCCGCCCATCGGGGATCATGGGCGAACGAGTCGCGGACCGCGCCTGAGGTCGCCACCGTGAAGACGCTGTTTCCTCAACTCGCCCATCGGCCGCGCGCCGCCTATGCAGCTACTGCAATTCTCGCAATCGCACTGGCGGTGTTGCCACTGATTGTTGGGCTCGCTGGCAATGCCTGGGTTCGGATGCTCGACTTCGCATTGCTGTACGTGATGCTCGCGCTCGGATTGAACATTGTGGTTGGCTATGCCGGCCTGCTTGACCTGGGCTATGTGGCGTTCTATGCCGTTGGTGCCTACATGTACGCGCTGCTCGCTTCTCCGCACCTCATGGAGAATTTTGAGTGGATCGCGCAGCTCTTTCCCGATGGCCTGCATAGCTCGATCTGGATGGTCGTCCCGCTCGGTGCGGCCCTTGCGGCGACCTTTGGCGTATTGCTGGGCGCCCCGACGCTGCGGCTGCGAGGGGACTATCTGGCGATCGTTACCCTCGGCTTTGGCGAGATCATCCGTATCTTCCTGAACAACCTGAATGCGCCGCTGAACATCACCAACGGTCCACAGGGCATCAGCAATATCGATCCGGTGCGTATTGCAGGTGTCAACTTCGCACGACCGATCGAGATTGCCGGTTTTGAGTTGCAGTCGGTGCAGCTTTACTACTATCTGTTTCTGATCCTCGCGATCGGGGTCATCGTGGTTTCCATCCGGCTGCAGGATTCGCGTATCGGGCGAGCCTGGGTCGCCATCCGCGAAGACGAGACCGCCGCCAAAGCGATGGGGATCAACACCCGCAACGTCAAGTTGCTGGCATTCGCGATGGGCGCCTCGTTCGGCGGCATATCCGGTGCGATGTTCTCAGCCTTCCAGGGCTTTGTATCCCCGGAAAGCTTCGTGCTGATGGAGTCGATCGTGATTGTTGCGATGGTGGTTCTTGGCGGCATGGGGAACGTGCCCGGCGTGATCCTTGGCGCGGTACTGCTGTATGCGATTCCGGAAACTCTGCGTTTCATTGCCAAACCGATCCAGGAGGCGATCTTCGGTACCGAGGTGGTTGCCCCAGAAGCGCTGCGCATGCTGCTGTTCGGGCTGGCGATGGTCGTGATCATGCTGTACCGGCCGGCCGGGCTGTGGCCCGCTGCGGTTCATGGTCGCGCACTGGTCCCGGCAGACCAGTCTGGATCCGGCGATGCGCATGCGACGCGGCCGGGTGGTGGAGAGACTCGATGACTGCCGCGACCAGCTCGCAGTGCGTCGATGACGGCACACCGCTCAGCCATCCCTCGGCGATGCTATTGGTCAACGGAGTCAACAAACGTTTCGGTGGCTTGCAGGCGCTTTCGGATGTCGGCATGGACATCCGGCGCGGTGAAATTTACGGACTGATCGGACCGAACGGCGCTGGAAAGACCACGTTCTTCAATGTGATCACCGGGCTGTACACCCCGGACTCGGGAAGCTTCGTGCTCGACGGACAGCCGTATGAGCCGACTGCAGTGCACACCGTCGCGCAGGCTGGCATTGCCCGTACTTTCCAGAACATCCGCTTGTTCGGCGAAATGACCGCGCTGGAAAATGTCATGGTCGGACGTCATGTGCGCACCCGCAGCGGCGTATGGGGCGCGGTCTTGAAGACGCGCGCCGAGCGTAACGAGGAAGCGGGGATTCGACAGCGCTCGCTGGAATTGCTCGACTATGTCGGCATCGGGCGCTACGCAAACTTCCAGGCGCGCACATTGTCCTATGGCGACCAACGCCGCCTCGAGATCGCGCGGGCACTGGCCACCGATCCGAAGCTGCTTGCCCTGGACGAACCCGCCGCCGGGATGAATGCCACCGAAAAGCTGTCGCTGCGATCGCTCCTGGAGCACATTCGCGACGACGGCAAGACGATCCTGCTGATCGAACATGACGTCAAGCTGGTGATGGGCCTGTGCAATCGGGTCACCGTGCTCGACTACGGCCGCCAGATCGCACAGGGAGAGCCGGCCAAGGTACAACGCGATCCGGCCGTGATCGAGGCCTACCTGGGGGCGTCGCATGACTGAAACCATGCTCAGCGTGCGCGGTCTGCAGGTGTCCTACGGCGGCATCCAGGCAGTCAAGGGGGTCGACCTCGAAGTGCGGCCAGGAGAACTGGTCGCGCTGATCGGGGCCAACGGCGCCGGCAAGACGACCACGCTGAAGGCGATCACCGGCACGCAGCCAAGTGCCCAGGGCGAGATTCTGTACCGCGGCGAATCGATCCGGGGCCTGGGCTCGCATGCGCTCGTGTCCCGAGGACTCGCGATGGTGCCGGAAGGCCGCGGTGTATTTGCACGGATGACCATCGTCGAGAATCTGCTGATGGGAGCCTACAGCCGCACGGACAAGGATGGCATCCGTATCGATGAGCAACGGATGTTCGAGACCTTTCCGCGCCTGAAGGAGCGGGCAACGCAGCTGGCTGGCACGCTGTCCGGTGGCGAGCAGCAGATGCTTGCCATGGCTCGCGCGCTGATGAGCCGCCCCTCGCTGCTGCTCCTGGACGAACCATCGATGGGCTTGTCGCCGATCATGGTCGACAAGATCTTCGAAGTGATTCGCTCGGTCTCGGCACAAGGCACGACGATCCTGCTCGTCGAGCAAAACGCCAAACTCGCGCTGCAGGCGGCAAACCGAGGCTACGTGATGGACTCGGGCCAGATCACACTCGAAGGTTCGGCCGGGCAACTGCTCAACGATCCGAAGGTGCGAGCTGCCTATCTGGGTGAAGAGACCCCG
>Ga0255220_1000375_pt1 | contig 18629 bp, 19 predicted proteins | sample Miss_Colum_RepB__FD_188423 | JGI IMG/M metagenome (GOLD analysis project Ga0255220, IMG submission 188423) | Freshwater microbial communities from Mississippi River, Louisiana, United States - Miss_Colum_RepB_8d | ecosystem: Environmental > Aquatic > Freshwater > River | place: USA: Louisiana...
AAACCATGCGCCTTCCGATCATTATGCTCACCGCTCGGAATCAAGAGGCAGATCGCATTGCGGGACTTGAGGCGGGTGCAGACGATTATTTGTCGAAGCCCTTTTCAATGGCTGAACTGATCGCCCGTGTAAGGGCGGTGATTCGTCGCGCGCAACCCGATATCGCTCGTGAGCGGCTTGAACTCGATGGTTTATGTCTTGAGCCCGAAGCGCTTCGCGTATCGATACACGGTAGCACCCTGGTACTAAGCCCGACCGAATTTCGTTTGCTTCATTGTTTTATGCGGCGAGTCGACCGCATGATTATGCGTAGTCAGCTAATTGCCGAGGTCTGGGAACATCAACCTTATATCGATGAGCGAACGGTCGATGTGCACGTTCGACGGCTGAGATTAGCGCTCAAGCCCTTTGGCTATGATCGTCTCATTGAGACCGTGCGAGGCGGTGGCTATCGCCTCGCACCCCACGCTAATCAGGGCATTGGGCTCACACCAACGCTTGGTGCGGTTTAGCGCCAAAGGTTTGGTTGGTTATGCTCGGTTGGATTGGTCATCTCAGCGTGATTGGTTTGGCTGGGCTGGCTCAGCGCGAAACCTCAAGTGTCATGCTTGATGATCCTGATCGCTGTGTCTGACGTCAACGCCCTCGACAACACTCACCACATAAGCAGCGATGTTTCTTGCGTGATCAGCGACCCGCTCGACTGACTGCACGACAAAAATCGCATCAACACATGCATTGGTATCTTGAGGAAATGACGAAGCAAGCTCGATTAAAAGTGCTTGCAAATGATCCCGCTTTTTATCAATTTCATGATCTTGCACAGAAAGTCGTGCGAACATATGGTTGTCTTCACGAACCATGGCGTCAATCGCCGATCGCAACATATTGCCCGCCGATTCGCTCAATGCACGAATCTCGGCAAGTGGCAAACGGTCGCGTATCGATGAGCGCATCAAGCTGCTCGATCGAAGCGCGATTTTTCTCGACTCGTCGCCGATCCGCTCTAAATCATTGATCGAATGAATCGCCGCCATGATGATTCGAAGGTCAAGCGCAAGAGGCTGGCGTTTGGCGAGTAATTCGCTACACATATTGCCTGCGGCGAGATGCTCAGCGTCAATGACACGTTCTTGGCGGAGGATCTCTGCCGCAATCCCAAGGTCTGACTCTGTCAGTGCAAGTACAGCGTGCCGGAATTGCTGCTCGACACGACCCGCCAGTTTTGTGACGGCCTTTTGCATCGACTGCATCTCTTCGTCGAAACTCTTTGCCGTATGTTCCATTGCGCATCTCCGTATAAACGAACTTGAACCTTATTGCTCGATTATGTCATTTTGATGAAACAGACCTTGCCTCGCCGTGACACAGGTATTACTCCTCCGATCAAAGCTCTTAAAGGGAAGGTTTTACGCGAAGGTTTTGCGCTGTTGTCATATCACTGTAATGACCCGTCGATAGATTCTTGCTTCCTTCTTCAGGAGAACCGTCAATGAATCTTTTCAAATCAGTTTCGAAATCCATCCGCACCGTGGCGGCTGGTATCGGCTTCGTGGCAGCATCTGCTGCAATGATTTCAAGCGCTGCTCACGCCGCAGACATTACAGGTGCAGGCGCAACTTTTCCTTACCCAATTTTCGCAAAATGGGCCGAAGACTATAAAAAAGCGACCGGTGTTGGTCTTAACTATCAGTCCATCGGTTCGTCGGGCGGTGTTCGTCAGATTCGTGCCAAGACCGTAACCTTCGGTGCTTCTGATGCACCGGTTAAAGGTGAAGAGCTTGATCGTGATGGTATGGTTCAGTTTCCGGTGATCCTCGGCGGCGTCGTGCCTGTGATTAACCTCGAAGGCTTCAAACCTGGCGAGTTACGCGTCAATGGTGAAGTACTCGCCGAATTGTTTGCAGGTAGCATCAGCAAATGGAACGATCCAAAACTCGCTGCACTCAACCCTGGGAAAAAACTTCCCGATCAGAATATCACCGTCGTACACCGTGCTGACGGTTCTGGCACCACCTTCATCTTTACTGACTACCTCACCGAGGTGAGCGGCATGTGGAAGGACAAAGTCGGCAAAGGCGCTGCTGTGAAGTGGCCCGCAACCTCATCGGTCGGTGGCAAGGGTAATGAAGGCGTGGCTGCCAACGTGGGCCGGGTCAAGGGTGCGATTGGCTATGTTGAATATGCGTATGCCAAAAAGAACAAGATTCCTCATTTGGCACTGCTTAATCGCGATGGTAAGTATGTCGAACCTGATGATGCAACCTTTGCAGCCGCTGCAGCAGGTGCCGACTGGTTTAGCGTACCCGGCATGGGAATATCGCTTGTGAACCAAAAAGGCGCGATGTCATGGCCTATTACAGGCGCTTCGTTTGCGCTGATGTACAAGCAACCTACCGACAAGGCCGCATCGGCCGAAGCGCTCAAGTTTTTTGACTGGTCCTTTAAGAACGGCAAAAAGCAAGCCGCTGAACTCGACTATGTTCCGCTCCCTGATGCACTCACCGAGCAAATCCGCTCGAAGGTTTGGTCGCAAATTGCCAACAAGTAACACGCAGGTCATACACGATCGATACGCTAATCGAATGGACGTGTTTTCGAGTGACAATATTAGTCAGATATTGATCAATTGAGTGATCCTTAGAAGGCGCATTTTCATGCGCCTTCTTTTTCTGAGGCAGAAGAAACGATGAGTTCACCGCGTACCGCCGATCAGCCAGCAAACCTGGGCCGGGGGCCTGCCTCAAGCATGGTTGCTATTGCCAGGCGCCAACAAACCCAAGACTTCTGGTTTCACAAGCTCACCATGCTTTTTTCACTGGTGGTGCTCGTCTCACTCATCGGCATCATCGCTTCACTGCTTCTGCAATCACTGCCAACGTTCCAGAAGTTCGGTCTGCCCTTTATCTGGCGTATCGAATGGGACATCATCAACGAAGAGTTTGGCGCGCTCATCTCCATTTTCGGAACACTGGCAAGCGCAACGATCGCGCTTTTAATCGCCGTACCACTTTCCTTCGGTATTGCCCTTTTTCTTACCGAGAATTGCCCGGTCTGGTTGAGGCGGCCACTTGGCACCGCGGTTGAGCTACTAGCCGCTGTGCCCTCGATTATTTACGGGATGTTTGGCTTATTTATTTTTGCACCGCTTTTTGCAGAATACGGTCAGCCGGCTCTGCAATCGACGCTCGGGCAAATGCCCTTGATCGGCCCCTTGTTTGGTGGCGCAATGAATGGTATCGGCATTCTTGCAGCCGGACTCATTCTTGCCTTCATGATCCTGCCATTTATTGCTGCAGTGATGCGTGATGTTTTTGAGATCGTTCCACCGATTCTTCGTGAATCGGCTTACGGCATTGGATGCACGACTTGGGAAGTCGTCCGATATGTCGTGCTGCCCTATACGCAAAAGGGCGTGATTGGTGGCGTGATGCTTGGTCTCGGTCGCGCATTGGGTGAAACCATGGCGGTGACCTTCGTGATTGGCAACTCCCAAAGGCTTGTGCCATCGCTATTTGCACCGGGCTCATCGATTGCGTCGACCCTGGCCAATGAATTCGCCGAGGCAGGCGACTTTCACCTATCAGCACTTTTCGCGCTTGGTTTTCTACTTTTTATCATCACATTTGTCGTACTGGCATTAGCGAGACTGCTTGTTGCGCGTAGCGAAAAATCGAAAGGTGCCAAAACATGAATACTGCGCTCTATCAACGCCGCAAACTTACCAACACCATCGGTGTTGGCTTGTCGATGTTTGCCATGGCACTGGGCTTATTTGTCTTGTTATGGATTCTTTTTATTCTTTTCAAAAACGGTATTGCAGCCCTTGATTGGGCAATGTTCACCCAGTCGACGCCAGCGCCGGGCTCAGAAGGCGGTGGTCTTGCCAACGCGATTGTGGGGAGCTTGATGATTGTTGGCTTTTCAACCTTGATAAGCACACCGGTTGGGATTTTCGCTGGGATTTATCTTGCCGAGTATGGCGATGAGAGCAAAACAGCAGCGGTCACACGATTTGTCACCGACATCATGCTTTCAGCACCTTCGATCATTCTTGGGCTTTTCATTTACGCAATTTTAGTAGCCCAGGTCAAACATTTTTCTGGTTGGGCAGGCAGTCTTGCGCTGTCTTTGATTGCGATTCCGGTTGTTGTGCGCACCACTGAAAATATGTTGCGCTTGGTACCTGGCAGTTTGCGCGAAGCCGCATTCGCACTGGGTGCACCACGCTGGAAAGTTGCAACCATGGTTACCTTGCGTGCGGCCCAAGCCGGCGTCGTCACAGGCGTTCTTCTAGCGCTCGCACGCATCAGTGGCGAGACAGCTCCTTTGCTGTTTACCGCGCTGAATAATCAATTTTTCAGCACGGATATGAATAAGCCGATGTCCAACCTGCCGGTTGTGATTTTCCAGTTTGCGATGAGTCCTTACGACAACTGGGTCCGCCTGGCCTGGGGTGGTGCCTTGCTGATTACGCTTACCGTGCTGGTACTTAACATCGTAGCGCGGGTCGTCTTCCGCGAAAAAGTAAGTTCTTAATGGCCCTTTGATTCGAGGATGATCCAATGAACCAAGCAACGCAGTCGCAAGGCAAATCGAAAAACGCCATTGAGGTAAGAAACCTGAATTTTTACTATGGTGGCTTTCAGGGCCTAAGAAGCGTCAGTCTTGATATTGCCGAGGGCAAAGTAACCGCATTCATCGGCCCGTCGGGCTGTGGCAAATCAACACTGCTTCGCACTTTTAATCGGATGTATTCGCTCTACCCCGGACAGCGCGCCGAAGGCGAAATCAACCTATACGGGCAAAATATTCTTGATGCCAAACAAGATTTAAACCTCCTGCGTGCTCAGGTGGGTATGGTCTTTCAAAAGCCAACACCTTTTCCGATGTCGATCTATGACAACATCGCATTCGGTGTAAAGCTTTATGAAAGTTTATCCAAAAGCGACATGGATGCTCGCGTGGAGTGGTCACTAAAAAAGGCAGCACTTTGGGATGAGGTCAAGACCAAACTCAATCAAAGCGGTTTATCGCTTTCGGGTGGTCAACAACAGCGCCTCTGTATTGCGCGAACGGTTGCGGTAAAGCCCAAAGTGATTTTGCTCGATGAGCCGACTTCTGCGCTTGATCCCATCTCAACCGCTAAGGTCGAGGAGTTGGTGCATGAACTGAAGTCCGATTACACGGTTGCGATCGTGACGCACAACATGCAACAAGCGGCCCGGGTGTCAGATTTCACAGCGTTTATGTATGTGGGCGAGCTTGTCGAATTCAGTGCGACCAAACAAATGTTTATCAAACCAAATAAAAAGCAAACCGAGGACTACATCACCGGACGCTTTGGCTGATTTACCTACAAGGGCATCTGTATGGACGCTTTGGCTGATTCGAATTCCAGCGTTCTTTTTTCAGACTTTTTACTTAATTTGAGCTTTTTGCGTTTGGAAAAAACAAGGGCTCGCCCGCGATTCGATAACTTGCAATAGCAGCCTGCCCTTGGCTTGAGATAAGCCATCGCACAAGCTTATCTGCTGCGTCAGCCTTAACATGCGGGTGCTTTTTTGCACTCACCGCCATCACACCGTAGGGATTGAAGAGTCGTTGATCTCCTTCTACGACGATTGACAAGTCAGCACGATTCTTAAAGCTCAGCCAGGTACCACGGTCGGCGAGCACATAACTGCCCGAGGCGGCAGCGATGTTGAGCGCCTGTCCCATCCCGCAGCCACAAGCCTTATACCCAGCAAGGTTCGCTGGCTCGATACCTGCCAGCTTCCAAAACCTTAGCTCAGCGGCGTGGGTACCACTACGATCGCCACGTGAGGTGAATAGTGCTTGAGCGCTTGCAATTTGCTTAAGACCTGCAACAATGTCGCGCCCCTTGACCCGCGCAGGATCTGATACCGGCCCTATCAACACAAAGTCGTTGTACATCACATCATGGCGGCGCTCGGCAAAACCCTCGGCAACGAAGCGATCTTCGGCCGCACGGTCATGGACAAAGACCAAATCAGCATCGCCGCGCCTTGCCACATCCAGGGCCTGCCCAGTGCCAAGCGCGACTACCTTCACTGTGATACCGCTCGCCTCACGGAACTTTGGCAGTAAGTGGGCAAAAAGACCCGACTGCTCAGTCGATGTTGTCGATGACATCACAATCGTCTCGGCGCGAACCGGCCCTATGAAAAAAAGCGCGCTGAGAAGGCCCAGCCAAAAGCTCGGCTTTGGGCGCCTTTGCAATCCGCGCTGCTTTTTGAATGCGATGAAACAATCAAGCATGCTCATGACTTGGTCTCGATGGATGGGGATCGTTGATGCAGTCTATAGCAATACGAGGCCTTAAAGCCCGTGGCCCGGGCCTTTGCGCGCAGCAGGCCTCTCAGCTCTAAACTGCGCCCTCCAAAAGGCCGTATTCCTGAGTGTGGAGAGCGACAAATCGCGGCTCCAGAGCAGTACCAAGGACCTTCAGTTTAGGACTCAGTTTCACTCTTGTGGCAATAGGCGGTTGACATGAACTATACGTCTTCCAATATTTTTTCGGCAGCCGAATCGGCAAAACGCATCGCACCTGATGTTGCAGCACAAGCTGCATCAAAGGCCGCTTCCAAGCTAACCCAATCGCCACTGGTTGCCCAACTCACCGTTCGTGCTATTGAAAGCGCCTTAGAAAAGACCCACGTTGCCCTCCCAGGTAGCAACGATCGGGCGGCTATTTTAGAGTTGCGCAACGAGGCGGTTATCGAAGCAAAGGCTTCGGTCGACGCTAAGTCGCTCAGTAGTGAACGAGGTACGGCTGCCAGTCAGCAGGCACTCGATCAACTTAAGGACCGTATCGCAGCCGGCAGTTTTTCAATCGACTACCGCTCGCTGGCTTCAAGTTTAATCAAACACTAAGCACATCCACCAGCCCTCGGGCTGGTGATTCAAAAGCCATCAAAGAAATCGTGAGCCTGCCCTCAACTGGGTTTTTTGAAGACCTCTATCGTCGAAATTCTCGGGGCTAAGCCAACGTTCGACATGTTGTTTGATTTGTGGCCATTCATGGTCGAGCATGCCGTACCAGGCCGTGTCCCTGCTCTGTCCCTTCACAATCATGTGCTGCCTGAAAACGCCCTCAAAGCGAAAACCAAAGCGAAGCGCCGCCCGTCTTGATGGCCCATTGAGCACATTGCACTTCCATTCAAAACGTCGATAGCCCAAGGTGTCAAAGACATAACAGGCATGTAAAAAGAAGGCCTCCGTGGCCATGCGCGTAGCCGCCATGTCTGGCCCCCACAGAATATTGCCTATTTCGATGACGCCATGATCTGGTGTGATACGCATCAGCGATTGTCGTCCTAAGCAGCGACCGTCTTCTTTACGAATCACAGCGACATACATCGGATCCTTGCTCGCACAGGCCTTGATCATGAATTGCTCGAAGCTTTCTCGCGTGGGGACTTGCTCAAATAAGTAACGAAATCGGTCCTCGGCGCCCTTTGCCGTGCTCAACGCGTAAAGATCATCGCCATGACTTGCCGCGAGCGGGACAAGTGCGACCTCGCTGCCGGTTAAGGAAATCGGAAGCGGTGCTTCATAGCTGCTGCGAATGGGCAAATGGTTCATGGTGAGCCTTAGCCTTCAAGGTAGGAAAAGCAAGAGCATACCAATGTGAAAGCATAAGATTTTGCACACTGCTCCAAGACTGCGTGCTTGCCTTCACCAGCGCCCTCTCACCCATCTGCTGCCAGAGCCCCTTTGGCTCATGTGACCATTGGCGTAATGCATTTTGAAGCGCTCCATGAAACGCACTCGCACTAAAGTCGTCAAGAATCCATCCATGGACTTGATCTTGTAGTAGTGCCGCGCTCGCTCCCTGGCGATATGCGATGACTGGCAAAGCGCTTGCCATCGCTTCCAAAACCACATTCCCAAAGGTTTCGCTTTGACTTGGAAAGCAAAACAAGTCCGCGCTAGCGTAGTGACGCGAAAGGTCGAGTCCAGTCTTCATGCCTACGAATAAAGCCTCGGGAAAATCACGCGCTAAGCTAGAGCGGATGGGACCGTCACCAACCATGACCAATCGTGCAAGGCTTCCTGCCTGCCTTGCTGCCCGATAGGCTTGAAGTAAAACCACCAAATTCTTCTCCGCCGCCATGCGGGAAACGCAAAGCAGGATCGCTGGCTTTTGCCTGCCTTCTTGTTGCGCCCCCGAGCCAAGCCAACTTGCTCGCAAAGCCTCATCGCGATAGCCCGGGCCAAATAGCCTTAAATCAACGCCCCGAGGTACAACGGTCAAGCGATCAAAACCCTGAGCTTTGAGCTGGCTGGCGAGCATCTCAGTAGGTACGAAATTGAGATCGCAACGATTATGAAAATACCGCAGGTAACGACTTGCCACGGGCTCTAACCAGGCAAGCTTGTAGTGATCAACATATTGTTCAAAATGCGTTCTAAAATCCGAACACACTGGAATCTTCATCCAGCGAGCCACCTGAAGTGCACTCAAACCCAGAGGCCCTTCGGTCGCTATATGAACCAGATCGGGCCTGAGGAGTAGCCAGGCGCTCCGGAGCGCTAACCACGCAGGCAACCCACCTCGCAAGGCCGAGTAGCCAGGAATAGGAAAACCCGCCACCCGTATCTCATGGGTCATGGGCGCATCAAGATCATGGCGACTCACACGTACAAGATGCACATCGCACATACGATCAAGGCCCTCAAGCAACTTGGCAAGACTCAGTGACACGCCGTTGACTTCTGGCGGATAGGTTTCTGTCACAACTGCAAGCCTTAATCGTCTGTCCATCTTGAGTCCTTATACCGGTCGACACAACATCTAAGGATCACAACGCTGTAATCCTTAAACCGAACACCTAGTCCAGGTAGCTAGCCCTTTTAGCTTTACAGAGAAAGATCTCAATGTCATGACGACCTAGATTTGCGGCAAGTAGCGGCCAGCAGCCGGTGATAACAAGGGATCACAGCGCTATGTGACGCGACTATGTCTTTGACTGACACGAATTTGTCTTTGATTTGTAAAGAGCAAGTCATCTAACTGTCAACAAGCTTTCACCGATCAAGTGCAAAGTCCTGTGCAGAAAACTTTCGGAGGATCAAGGATGGCGAACCAGAGTTTTGGCGAAATGCTCAAAGAGCAGCGTTGGGATGATCACCGTTATTACCACCATAGCCTCATCAATCAATCCTTGCACTTGGTGAGTGCGTGCAGCTTTCTCGTTGCTTATGTCTATCTGCTCATCGATCCGGTCGTATCGGCCTTAATCGCATGGCTCATATCGATGACAAGTCGTCAGGCGGGTCACTTCTTTTTTGAACCAAAAGGTTATGACTATGTTAATGACGCAAGCCACGAATACAAAGAAGCGATCAAAGTAGGTTATAACATCCGAAGAAAAGTGGTTCTCATGGCGATCTGGGCTTTTGCTCCGATCGTTCTATGGTTTGAACCAAGCCTTTTTGGCATGATAGAACCTGCCGTTGGCTTCAAAGAATGGGTGAGAGACGTCGGTCAGTTCTGGTTTATGCTCGGGATAGGCGGACTCGGCTTTCGAGTCATTCAACTCGGCTTAAGAGATGGTTGGAAGACGGGCTTTGTATGGGCTACAAAAATCATTACAGACCCATTTCATGACATCAAGCTCTACCATCGCGCACCTATCGAATTGGTGCGGCGAGGCATCGAGCAACGACGAAAAGTTTAATTTGACACTCGGGATGTGGGCTTCGTAGTCCACATGCCCTCAAACATCTCCTTAAGAATTCGACGACGAATTGATTGGTTACTCAGTTCGGGTGGACTTTGCCACCAGGCGTCGTTCCGCATTGCAAGGCATGCGTCCACAAATCGATCGAAGACGGCATTGAGATGCTCATCGGAATAGTTCAGCGAGAAGATAAGGCGGCCAGAACCGACCCAACTGAGTGCCAGACCGGCCTCGCGCAAGTAGAACTGCAGCATCCAGTTATACCGCGATGGCCTTTCAAACATAATGGTCCAAACGCTCGACATGGCAGCGACCTGAACGGGGATGTCTGCATCACGCAAGCGCTGATTCAACCGATCGGCCGCACCATGAAATCGTTCATCAAGCCCTTCGTAAACCGCCCTAACCGCTGCTGTATCTAATGCTCGCAAAAAATGCAACATACCGTTGATCACATAGGGATGCGCATTAAAGGTCCCTCGTGCAAAGCAAATATTGGCAGGCCGGTCTTCGCGGAAGCGGCGCATGAACCGCGACTTACCACAGAGCACCCCGCAGGGATAGCCGCCACCCAGGGTCTTGCCATAGGTAACCATATCTGCCTGAACACCAAAATACGCTTGAGCGCCGCCAGGGCCGAGTCGAAAGCCAAGGAAGACTTCATCAAAAATCAACACAATGCCGCGCTCAGTGCAAAGGGCCCTCAGCTTTTGCAGCCAGGCTGTGTAGGCAGCACGGTCAAATCCTGCACGACGACTGCTGTCCACAAGCGAAGAGTCACCTGGCGCTGCACGATTCGGATGCAAAGCTTGCAGCGGATTCACCAAAACGCAGGCCACATCCTTTCGCATCCGCAAAGCTTTGAGCGAGCGATCGCTCATATCCTCCAGGGTATACGTTTCGCGTGGAGGCATCGGATTTCCTGGCCCCGGCTGCACATCCTCCCACCAACCGTGATAAGCGCCACAAAACCTCACCACATGGGTCTTGCCGGTGTTATAGCGTGCCAGTCTGACGGCTTGCATCACTGCTTCGGTACCCGACATGTGAAAGGAGACTTCGTCTTGCGCAGAGAGAACGCGAAGTCGTTCTGCCACTTCGATGACTGCGGGGTGGTACATCCCCAGTACGGGACCAAGTGCCTGGGCAGCGTCATTAGCAGCGACAATATTTTTCTTATAAAAGTCATAACCTAGTAAATTGACACCGTAAGATCCACTTAGGTCATAAAAAGTATTACCGTCTAGATCCTCCACAAACACATCATGCGAACTCGATACAACACTGCCAAGTTTCAAATGGCTTTTGACCAGGTTACTGAATTGAAAGGGTACTCGATAATTCGATATGAATTGAAGATCCGACAGCGACAGCTTAGCTCTCTCACTGGCTTCGACCGAGCGGGCGTATCGCTTAGCAAAGCGTGTCGCCATGTTGTAAAACGCCGCTCTGCGAGTCGCTTCGATGTTTTGGTCACAACCGTCCGCACAAAAAAAGCGCTGTTCATCCAATTGGTAGCCAGGCAAAAGGCGCGCCACTCGCTGAGCCATCCTGGAGTGCCCTGTGAGCGAGCGGTGCTTGGCCCTCGACAAGAGCAATCGCCGGTAGGCAGCAGGCGCAGCCCAGAGAAGGGCCGGCGGTAATAAGGACAGTGTGGTGATCGTCGCAACAGACAGACTCATGATTTCCCCCTCGATTGCGGATCTTTTAAAACAGTCAAATGACAAGCTTGTGAAAGCTTGTGCGCGCAGAAAGGTCAAGAAATTTCATGGCTGATTCACCAACCCGCAGCATCTCTGATGAACTCAACTTCATCCTTACCAATCGGATTCCTCGCGTTGCACTGACCCAGTTCATTGGCTGGTTTGCCACGATTGAAAATCGATGGTTGACTAAAATCTCGATTGCCATCTGGAAGTTATTTGCGGATCTCGATTTGTCCGAAGCAAAGAAGGAGGAGTTCAACTCACTGCGCGATTGCTTCATCCGTGAATTGCGCGCGGGCTTAAGGCCAATTGATCCACGACCAGCAGTGTGGACAAGCCCTTGCGATGCAATTGTTGGTGCGCACGGCCGCGTGCAAGCGCAATCGCTCTTTCAAACGAAAGGGATGAGTTATCGGCTTGAAGATCTGCTGGGTGATAAGGCCTTAGCGCAGCAACTTGAAGGTACACATTATGTAACGCTTAGATTGTTATCAAGCATGTACCACCGCTTTCATGCTCCCGCTGACGCCACGCTTCGTGAGGTAACCTACCACTCGGGCGATACCTGGAATGTCAACCCGCCAGCGCTTGCTCGCGTCCCGAGTTTATTTTGCCGCAACGAGCGTGCAGTCCTGCGATTTGCGATCGAGGCAAATCCCTGCGCGCTGGTCATGGTGCCTGTTGCAGCGGTGCTCGTAGCAAGCATGAGGATTCATGCGATTGACCAGCAGCTTAATTTGAGTTACCGAGGCCCCCACCGCTTCACCAGCCATAGCGTCTGCCATAAGGGCGAAGAATTAGGCTGGTTTGAGCACGGTTCGACGATTATTCTTTTTGCACCGGCTAATTGTTCATTTTATACAACAATCCAGGAAGGATATCGTATTCGAATGGGCGAAGCGCTCCTATGTCATCCATTCGACACGAAGTTGTCATCATGATTTAAAAACCGCCGATCAGACTCGAACGGTTTATCAATGTTTAGGACCTTCGTACATGAATATGGTGGAAGATCGGGCTTTGTCTACAGCTAAGGCTTCGATGGGTGATGAACTTTTGTGTCAATCCGCTAGAGTACACGTAGCCATAGCACGTTCTGAACATCGCATCTCGCAAGCGCTTGCCTTGAGAGCGCGCGTGTTTCGGGAGCATATGCAGCATGCATCAAGCAGGCGCCTGATGCGCGATGACGACATCTTTGACCCATGGTGTACGCACTTGGTCGCCATCGACCCCGATCGCGACGACGTTGTCGGGACCTATCGCATACTCACACCCGAATCGGCGCGCGAGCTAGGCTGCCGTTATGCCGAGCAAGAATTTTGGCTCACACGACTCGATCCGCTTCGACACGAGATCGTTGAATTAGGGCGCGCCTGCGTAGATCCAGCCTACCGCGGCGGAACAAGCTTAATGCTGATGTGGAGCGGACTTTCACGCTGGCTCTCGGGTAAGCACTACACCCACCTCATGGGTTGTGTCAGCGTGTCGCTTAGTGATGGGCCGGATCATGTGACGCAGCTTTACCACCAACTCATACCTGGTCATGATGCTGGTGAGAGCTTTCGCGTTTGGCCCTTGCAACGTCTTCCTCGTTCAACAGCCCAGATCCCTGGACCCATTGACGTTCCTCCCCTGCTGCGCGCTTACCTGCGCGCTGGCGCCATGATCATGGGCGAACCTTGTGTTGACTTCGAACTTGACTGTGCGGACTTTCCGGTGATTTTGCCACTTGAAAGGCTCGATCAGCGATTCAAGCAACGATTCGGGCCACTGGCTGCATGAACGGTCCCCTGCCCTACTACCTGATGCCGGAGGACTCCTCCGAGCAAAGGTATAGAGCAGTCTTTATTTCAGACATTCATCTCGGCACGGCAGGATGTCAGGCTGAGGAGTTACTTGATTTTTTAAAAAGTTTCGAGTGCGAAACACTTTATCTTGTTGGTGATATTGTGGACGGGTGGCAGCTAAAGCGCAGATGGCACTGGCCGCAAGCCCATAATGATGTGATTCAGAAGATATTGCGGAAGGCCCGCAAGGGTACCAAGGTGGTATTTGTGCCCGGCAACCACGACGAATCGATCCGTCAATTCTGTGGCCTACAGTTTGGTGGCATTGATATTGAATATGAAGCGATCCATGTGACCCATGAAGGCAAGCGCTTGTGGGTTACACACGGCGACTTGTTTGACGGTGTGGTGCAGTGCGCGAGATGGCTTGCGGTGCTCGGCGACTACGCCTACGAATGGGCACTTCGAGTTAATCGCGCCTTTAATTTTGCCCGCGCGCGGCTCGGATTGCCCTACTGGTCTCTAAGCCAATGGCTCAAGGACCAAGTCAAACGTGCTGTGAGTTTTGTGACAGCTTTTGAAGAAGCGCTTGCGCACGCAGCGAGAAAGCGCGGCTTTGACGGTGTGGTTTGCGGCCATATCCACCGTGCAGAAATCCGCATGATCGATGACATCCTTTATTGTAACGATGGTGATTGGGTTGAAAGCATGACAGCCCTTGTTGAACACGCTGATGGACGACTTGAAATCATCGATTGGTCCAAAACCAAGCTTGGCCAGGCTGTGCCGAGTGAGCAGTTTGCACTCGATCTCAGGGCTTCACGATGAACCTCATCATGTGGAGACACGCTGATGCCGGCGACAGTCTCCAAGATCTTGAAAATGACCTTGAGCGAAGTTTGTCAGAGCGCGGAAAAAAGCAGGCTAGCCGAATGAGTCGATGGCTAGAGGCAAGACTGCCGGAGAGCTTCGCAGTGGTCAGCAGTCCCGCCCAAAGGGCCTTGCAGACCGCCGTAACCCTGTCTTCAAGAGTGCGCCCAGAACCACGCTTATTGCCAGGTGCCTCGCTTGAAGAGGCCTTGCAAGCCATCAAGATCGATGAGGCCCATATGCGCAAGTCAGGGCATCTCGTGGTCGTGGGGCATCAACCCTTGCTCGGACAATTGCTTTCGCATTTGGTGAGCGGCAAAGAGACATGCTGGAGCATTAAAAAGGGCGCTTTGTGGTGGCTGCAGCGCAAGGACGCCGAGCCGTTTTGGCAAGTGAAAGCTGCGATCGGTCCCGATTTGGTATAGGGTAGAGGCTTGATGACTTGCCCCAGACACGGGGCTGGAGCCTCCGGATGACTGAAATTGAGATCAAATTGCAGGTTCCCGCATCTGCGCGGGCCGCATTAGCCCAGGAAATTAAGGCCCGCTCACCCGATAATTTGCGACGACAACGCCTTCAGGCAGTGTATTTTGATACTGCCTCTCGACTGCTGGCTAGCGAGGATATGGCACTGCGGCTTCGACGTGAAGGGCGCAACTGGGTTCAAACCCTCAAAGCTGGGAAGGGCCAAGACAGCATTAGTCGGGAAGAAGACAACATACGCTTGCCCGACCGCAGCGCTGCAGAGCCAGAACTCGACGTCAGCCGCCATCTTCGAAGTCCGGCAGGTCGTAGGCTACAAGTCCTATTACAAAGAGCTCAAGGCGAGAGCTTGCAGCGCCGTTTTGCCACCGATGTTCGAAGACAGAGCCAGATTCAGCGCACAAGGCGCGGCTTTGTCGAGCTTTGTTTCGACGAAGGCATGATCCAAAGCGAGGATCGACAGCTTGCGTTACGCGAGCTTGAAATCGAATCGATCAAAGGCTCGCCGCTCGCCGTACTTGAAGCTGCAGCAGGTTACATCAAACGCTATCAACTTTGGATTGATCTTCGAAGTAAAGCGCAGCGAGGCCATATGGTTTTTGAGAACCGAGCCTTTGCATCGCCAGCAAAATCGGGGGCGATTCGACTTGAGCCGAGCGCCAATGTGGATGATGCCCTGTTGGCGGTCTTTTCGGATTGCCGCAGGCAGGTGATGCAAAATGCTTCGCAGATCGCTGCAGAAGAAGGCCATGGTCCTGAGCACGTGCATCAGATTCGAGTTGGCTTGCGACGCCTGCGCACCGCGATGAAACTTTTTGGTCAACGGGTCGATGCCATAGCACATTGGGATGCACAGGCTCGATCGCTGGCCACAGAACTTGGCGCAAGCAGAGACCGTGATGTACTCGCCGAGAGCCTTTGGCCCCGCCTGCGCGACATCGATGCCCCACTTATCGAACTGCCCTCCCCAACGGGCTTGAAATCACCAAGAGATTTGATCCGGGATCGGCAATGTCAGTTATGGTTTCTTGAGTGGTTAGAGCACGATATGAAACTTGATCTCGATCGCTCCAACGGCGGCTCGGAACTTGGACTGATGCCAGCACAAGGCGTGCTATTGCAAGTTTTACATCGCTGGTATCGCAAATGCAAAAAAATGAGCGCGAATTTTAGCCAATTAACTGTCGACGAACGCCATGATCTACGCAAGCGCATGAAGCGACTGCGATATGGGGTTGAGTTCGTTCGCAGCATGCTGCAAGAAAAACGTCTCGAGCACTTTCTTCAGGTCATGTCAGAAGCTCAGGATGCCCTAGGTGAGTACAACGACTTGCATGTTGCCCATGCACTCTACAAATCTCATAGCGCTATGCATCCACAAGCCTGGTTTGCCGTAGGTTGGCTGGCTGCTCAATCGGATTACGCTGCGGATCGTTGCGTGAAAGTCCTACAAGCATTTTCCAAAGTCGAGTCGCCGTGGCGCAAAAAAGATCTGCCAACGCTCAATACCAGCACCGACACGGGTAGTCCAACGATTTGAGAGGGGGCCGCTATCGATCTTCGAGCTCAAGGAGCTGGTTCGAATCGAACCTCGAAGGCGTAATCGGTTTTTTGGCTGCCGGTCTGCTGCATCCATAAGACCAGCGACCCCGACGAACGCTGATTAGCGGTCAAGCCTTCAATGAGATTTTGACCGAATTTCTCCGGACCAAAGTGTCCGAAGGCAAGCATTTTCGTGGTGTCTACGCCTGCGTCAAAAACGAGTCCGCGTTGGAGAGCAAAAAATGCAATCTTATCTTCAGAACGATAGTGGACAAGCCTGATCGAGGCGAGCAAGTGCTTCGAGGGTATGTCAATACGAACAAAGTCAGCATCGCCTTGCTGCACGCTTCCATGCAGAATCAAGCCCTCTTTCGTGCTTGGCACTTGTGTGAGTTGGGTAGGCATGAGTGGGTTTGATGAGAACTCGACCCAGTCGGCACCGCCCGCCTGCGTGAGGTCTAGGGTAGTCGCCTCTGAGGCGTTCGCGGCCGCGTCGATTTGTCGCATGTAAAGCGTTGACGGGCCGTTTCCTATGAGCCAAAGCTGATCACCAAGACCCGTCACCCAAGGATCATTGACATCAAAGCGATACTCCCAGTTCGCCTGGTTCTCTAGGCCTTTAAACTCGAGACGACGGAATCCCAAGGCCTGCCCCGACACGGCCTGAATCGGGGCCGGTGCCATGGTATCGAGCGTGCAACTTACTTTAACAATCTCTGATGTGTTTCCCTGGCTATCGCGTGTGCGTACCCAAATCATCTTTGGACCATCACCTTGGACCACAAAAAAATCGCCCACACCATTTATCCAGCTTTGACCCAGATCGAGCGAATACTCCCAACCCAAGCCGTTCAATCCACTCACTGACCACCGGCCGTCCCGCGTCAAGCCATCACTGAGACTAATCCCTGTATCGTTGAAGCGTAGTGTTGGGGCTGGTAAGGTCACCTGAGAAGCCGTTCCTGGCGCAGCTGGCGCGACTGATGCAGGGTTTCCTGAATTAGCCGACGCTGCATTCGAGGGCGTGGAGATACTCGTTGATGGGTCTGAAATCTCACTGCCTCCACCACAAGCTTCGATAAGCGGAAAGCTCACGAGAAGCAAAGCGCGCGACCATTTATTCATCTTGGCTAAATCCATTGAATGAGGGCTATCAAGGCATTGAGCTCTTGCGGCATTGGGCTATCGCGGCATTGGCAGATTAAGCTACGCGCAGATCAGCCTGAGTGCCCGCACTGCATTAAACAGTATCAAGCCCGGCCGCATAGAATCCCCTGCCGGGAAAGCGGTCAAAGACGCTGCTGCTGAGGTGTGTCATTGTTATTGGTTCTATATTTCGCACCGCATGGTGCCGCTATCGAAAGCAGATGGGCAGTCAACCAGACGAGTAGCACCGAGCCAATCACATCGGTCAAAAAGTGTGCACCTTGAGCCATCCGTAACCAGCCTATAAGGCATGTGATGGCTGCCCCAAGGCTCAAAAACAACCATCGTTGCCGCCCACCAAGTAATTAGCGGGAATCCAGCGACAATATTTGTTGAAAAAATTATGCGACTAACACGTAAACTGCATTATTCTAGCGTTATAACTTTAGAATACTCAGGAAACCTATTGTAATAAATAGACATATTTCATGTGTAATCAGCTAACGCCTAAGCTTCTTCGCACACTTCGCATTCATGTTCAGGTACAAATTAGATTTAACCCAACTGCGCTTAAGACTTTCGGAGGCGAATGATGAGCACTTATCTTTTTCAATTAAGCGACCTACACATCCGCGAACCCGGGCGCAGGGCCTATGGCAGGCTTGACACCGCACCCTATCTGAGTCGCGCAATTGATACCATCCTTCGATGTCCCCAGGCGCCAAGCGCCGTGGTCATTACTGGCGATCTTTGTGATTTCGGGCGCGAGTCCGAGTATTTGCACCTGCGCGAGTTGCTCAAGCCCCTTGTTTGCCCTATTTTTTTGATGCCAGGCAATCATGACTGCGTTATCAACCTGCGCCGCAGCTTTCCCGACCATTCATACCTCGGCGTCTCTGGTCCAGCACATTTTTCGGTCGATGTTGGTGATCTGCAATTGATAGCACTTGACAGCACGCTTGCTGGGCAAAGTTTTGGTGCTATCGATGCGCACGGTCTTGCCTGGTTGGAAGAAAGCCTGCTTGCTTGCGTTGACCGCCCGGTTGTTATAGCGATGCATCATCCGCCCTTTCTGACTCAAATCGGCCATATGGACGAAATTGGGCTGCTGCATGGACGAGCAGAGTTTGCTCAGATCATTAGAAAATTTTCGAATATAGAACGTATTATTTGCGGGCATCTCCACCGTGCGATCGACACACGGTTCGCTGGCACGATCGCTTCGACATCGCCTTCACCTGCGCATCAAGTCGTGCTTGATTTACATCCTTTAGCAGTATCGCAATGGAATCTCGAACCAGGCGGATTTCGGATTCATGCCTGGAACAAATCAGCGGGCCTTGTGACCCACACCATGCCCATCGGAACTTTTGAAGGACCCT
>Ga0255220_1000384_pt1 | contig 18324 bp, 15 predicted proteins | sample Miss_Colum_RepB__FD_188423 | JGI IMG/M metagenome (GOLD analysis project Ga0255220, IMG submission 188423) | Freshwater microbial communities from Mississippi River, Louisiana, United States - Miss_Colum_RepB_8d | ecosystem: Environmental > Aquatic > Freshwater > River | place: USA: Louisiana...
TCATCATCGCGCCAGATTCCCCGGGCGTGTTGATCAGAATCGACGTGGTTGAACCGCCGTACATTGCGCCATAGAACACCCCCGCAAAAATAATCATTGCCGCCGTCGGGTTCAGAGCCACCGTCACGGGCAGCAACAGGGTGATCGTCAGCGCCGGTCCGATGCCGGGCAACACACCGATCGCGGTGCCCAGGCTGCAACCGACTAAGGCCCACAGCAGATTCATCGGCTGCAGCGCGACTGCGAACCCGTTCAGCAACGCGTCAAACATCAGGGCCAAGCTCCCGTAGTCAGAACAACTTTGCCGGCAAGAACGATCCCAGTTGAACACCCAATCGCGTAAAGACCCACCAACAAAGACTGCTCAGAACCAGGCCGATGATCAGATCGCGAAGCAGACGCGGAGAGCCGAATGCGCGAGTCACAAAGGCGTACGAAAGGCCCGCACCCAGTGCAAACCCGAGCCAGGGCATCGTCAAGACCGGAGAGATGACAGCAGCCGCAGCAAGCATGAGGCCGCTGCGTGACACGGGGCGGTGCAGATCCACCCCTTCAGCCTGCTCTGGCTCGAAGCGCACGCCGCGCAAAATCTGCACGACCATCGCGCCCCCCAGCAGCAACATGCCGCCGCCGATCACGACCAGCAAAAATCCGGCACCCAGCCCGGTGTACTGTGCGAACAGCGGCAGCGACAGTCCCTCGGCAAACATCAGAGCGCCGCAAACTGCGCTGAACAGTGGCAAGACCCACTGCGATTTCGGCGCGCCTGACTGCCCCCCAGGCACCTGAACGGTCATTGCTTGACCAGTCCGACATCCGTCAACACACCACGAATGCGCTCGCTCTCACTGCCCAGAAAGCTGGAAAACTCCGCACCGCCAAGGAAGGCGTTTTCTAGACCCTGCTTTTGCAGCGCGTCGGCCCAGTCCTGGGTCTTGGACATTTTCTCGAAACGATCAACCCAGGCTTTGGCTGCATCGGCTGGCATGTCTTTGGAGCCAACGATGCCCCGCCAGTTTCCCACGACCACATCGATCCCGGACTCCTTGAGCGTCGGCACATCGATGCCCTTGATTCGCGCCGGTGAAGTCACCGCAATCAGCCGAACCCGACCGGCGTCATGCATTTGCTTCATTTCGGAGGCGCCCTGGATCATCACCGACAATTTGCCGCCGGCCAGTTGAGTCACACCCTCGGCACCCGACGCGAACGGAACATAGTTCAAGCGAGCAACCGGAAGGCCACTCGCCTTGGTCATTAACCCGGCAACGATGTGATCCACCCCGCCCGCCGAACCGCCACCGATTGCGACCGCACCAATATTCGCCTTCATCGCGTCCTGCAAATCCTTGACCGACTTGATGTTGGAATTGGCAGGCACGGCAATCCCGCTGAATTCATAGGTCAGGCGCGCAAGCGGCGTAACGTCCGAGAACGGAAGCGAGCCCTTGGTCAGGATCTGGGAGCCGACCAGCACCACCCCCATCGTCATTAGCGCATTCGGGTCGCCCTTGTTGTTGCGGATAAATTCACCCATGCCGAGCGTTCCGCCAGCACCCGGTTTGTTGGTAAAAATTGTGCCGTCCTTGTAGATCCCAGTGCTATCCAGAACCTTCATCGCCAGGCGTGCAGTGGTGTCGTAGCCACCGCCGGCGCCGGCCGGAACCATCATTCGGGCCGGTCCCTGCGCATGGGCCAACGAGGCGGCGACAAGGGCAAAGGTCGCGGTCAGTGCGACGTTTTTTAACCTGGAAAACATGGAATCTCCCATGAAGGTTTACCAACAGACAATCCACACCGGGTTACGCCACCCTGACGGCCGGCAACGCATCCACAGCCCGCGCAGATCATAGTGTTTTTGCTCGCCTTGCGTCAGCAAAGCATTTGTCCAAAATAAGCGCCCCGATGACAGGGCTCGGGCCCGGGCCAGGCAGGCGGACTCAGAAATAGCCGACACCCTGGGTATTCACATACAGCGCATACACCGAAGTGCTGGCCGCCATGAACAACCGGTTGCGATGCAGCCCGCCAAAGCACAGGTTCGCGCAGCGCTCGGGCAGGTCAATGCAGCCGATCCGCTTGCCGTCCGGGTTGAACACATGCACGCCGTCCAGACCGGCCTCGCCCATGCCCCAGCCGCACCAGAGGTTGCCGTGGATATCGACCCGGAACCCGTCGGGCGTTCCCTTCGGGCCGGCGTCGATCAGGATGCGCCCACCGCTTAGCGCGCGGCCCTTGTGCGTGACGTCGTACGCGAGGATGCGGCGCGGTGTCGAACGCGACTCGACGATATACAGCAGCGATTCATCCGGTGAGAACGCCAGGCCGTTGGGCTGATTGATGCCCTCGGCAACCACCGTCAGGCTGCCATCGACATCGAGCCGGTAGACATTGGTGGGCAGCTCCTGTGGCGCCTTGCCGCCCTCGTAATAACCCAGGATTCCAAAACTCGGATCGGTGAACCAGATCGAACCGTCGGACTTGCAGACAACATCGTTCGGCGAGTTCAGGCGCTTGCCTTCAAAGTGTTCGGCGATGGTCACCACGCTGCCGTCTGCCTCGGTACGAACAACGCGCCGACCGCCATGCTCGCAGTGAATCAGCCGGCCGTTGCGATCGCGGGTTGCGCCGTTCGCGTAGCCGGACGGCTGGCGAAACACGCTGACCGCGCCGGTTTCCTCATCCCAGCGCAGGATGCGGTTGTTCGGGATATCACTCCAAAGCAGGCTGCGCGCGTCACCGACCCAGACCGGGCCTTCAGCCCAGCGGCAACCGGTGGCAATACGCTCGACCTTGGTCAGCGGCAGGCGCAGCGCATTGAAGCTTTCATCGATAACGCGCACCAGCGGATCGGGGTAGCGCGGGCTGGGCGTCCACTCGGGCGCGCCGTCTGGATGCATTGGGCTGAGCATGGTGCGGGGGTCATTCCGGTTGTTGGTGCGACGATGATGGCATGAATCTTTGCCGAGTCGCGTTTAGACTTTCCAGATCGGCGAGGCTGCCACACCCTATCGAACACCCTCCAAACGGATATCCGACTCATGAAGAAAATCCTGATCACCGGCGCCGGCGGCGGCGTTGGCCAGCACCTGCGACGCGAGCTCGCCGGCAAGTACGACATACGCATCTCGGACATTGCGCCGGTCAAAAAGAATCCAGGCGAGAGCTTCATGAAGGCTGACGTTGCCAGCATGAAGGACATGCTGCGCATCACGAAGGGCGTGGACGCGTTCGTGCACCTGGGTGGCTATTCGGTCGAAGGCCCCTGGGAGGACATCCTGGATGCGAACATCGTCGGCTGCTACAACGCCTACGAGGCGGCACGGCGCAACGGCGTCAAGCGCTTCCTGTTCGCGACCAGCAACCACGCGGTGGGTTTCTATCGCCGCGACGAGGTCATCGATCACAAGATCTACATCAAACCCGACAGCCGCTACGGCGTCTCGAAGGTGTTCGGCGAGGCGATGGGCAGCCTGTACTCGGACAAGTACGGCATGGAAGTGTTCTGCATGCGGATCGGCAATGTCGGCACCGAGCCGATCGACAAGCGCCGGCTCGCGATCTGGATCAGCCCGCGCGATCTTGCGCAACTGGTCAGCATCGGGATCGACTCGCCGAAAGTGCGCTTCGAGATCGTTTATGGCGTGTCGAACAACAAGCGATCCTGGTACGACAACCGCAACGCCAAGCGACTGGGCTACAAGCCGCAGGACAACAGCGAGCGTTTTGCCAAGGCGGTGCTGGCCCGCGAACAGATTGGCGACGCGCGCGCCGAGCAGTTCCAGGGCGGCGCGTTCGTGAAGGCGGAGCAGATCGACAATCCGACGCCGGTGGTGCAACGGCATGCGAGGTCTTCAAAATGACGCACGCAAACGAGATCGGCGGCGTTCTACGGCCGCTGCTTCTTGCCGCACTGCTGTCGGCGGCGATGCCGATGCCATTGCATGCCGCAAAGCCGGACGCTGCCAAGGGCGCGACGGCAGCAGCCACGCCGCAGGCCGGCCCTGCGCTCGAATTGCAGTTGGTTGCCGACGGGCTTACCTCGCCGGTCGAGATGCTCGACCCGGCCGACGGCAGTGGGCGGCGCTTCATCGTGCAGCAGGACGGCTTGGTTCGGGTGCTCAGGCCCGACGGCAAGCTCGATGCCGAACCGCTGCTCGATCTGCGCCCGCGGATGCTCCCACTCGAGAAAAACTTCGAGGAACGCGGCCTGCTGGGCTTTGCGCTACACCCTGAGTTCCGGCGCAATGGCCGGGTCTTCGCAAGCTACTCGGCACCGCTGCGCAGCGGCGCGCCGGCGAACTGGAACTACACGCGCCGCATCTCTGAATTCACGACACCAACCGGCGACCTGTCGCGCATCGATCCGACGAGCGAAAGGATGCTGATCGAGCTCGACTGGCCCAGCCGAAAACACAACGGCGGCGCCCTCGCGTTCGGGCCGGACGGCCTTCTGTACATCGGCCTGGGCGATAGCGGCGCCTCGCACGGCATCGGCAAACAGGTGCGCTGGGAGGCGTTCAATGTGCCGGCCGAGGGCCTGACCTGGGACCACTTGGCGCAGGACACCGAGTCGCTGTACGGCAAGGTCCTGCGCATCGACATCGACCGCGGGTTCCCGGGATACGCAATCCCGACCGGCAATCCGTTCGCCCGCGAGGGCGGGCGGCGCGAGATCTGGGCCTGGGGTTTTCGCAACCCCTACCGGATCGCGTTCGATCGCGAGGACGGCAGCTTTTATCTGACCGCGATCGCTGAAACGCTCTGGGAAGCGGCCTACCGGGTAGCCAAGCCCGGCAATTTCGGCTGGCCGCTGATGGAAGGCACCCACTGCATCGACCGGCTCGCGCCGCGCCAGCCACCGAAGTCTTGCGCCAGCCAGGACCTGGCTGGCCGCCCGCTGCAAATGCCAGTGCTCGAATACCCGAACATGCAGACCTCGCATCCGGAGACAAAGCTTGGCATCAAGGGCGTCGGCACCGCGATCACCGGCGCGCGCATCTATCGCGGCAAGGAGATTGCGGCACTGTCCGGCAAACTGGTATTTACCGACTGGAGCTCGGATTTTCGCAAGGCAAGCGGCCAGATATTCGTCGCCGAGCCCGGCAAGCCGGGCGCGGGCTTGTGGTCCTACCGGCGGCTGATGCAGATTGACAGCCGCATTATCGGGCTGACCGAAGACCGGCTTGGCGAGATGTATTTGCTCACCAATGAAACCTTCGGCCCCTACGGCAACACCGGCAAGGTGTACCGGATCAAGGCTGCTGGCCGGTGAAGCGGCAGCGCAGGGCCCGGCGCAAGACCGGGACCGACGCCGAGCTCAGCTCATCACGAGACCGCCCTCGACGTTGATCGACTGTCCGGTCATGTAGTCGGCGGCGCTCGACCCGAGAAACACCGCGACACCGGCTACATCCTGCGCCTCCTGTGGGCGACCCATCGGGATCGCGGCAATACGCTGCTGCCAGGATTGCCCGAGCGCGGCGCCGGTTTGCTCGGCCATGTCGCGGTCGATCTTCGCCCACATTGCGGTGTCGACAATGCCCGGGCAGATCGCGTTGACGGTCACCTTCGGCGCGAACGTGATCGCAGCTGACTGGGTCAGGCTGATCACGGCGGCCTTGCTCGCACGGTAAGGTGCCATCAGCGCCGCGATCGGACCGGCGCCCATGCGCCCGGCGATCGAGGCGAGATTGATGATCTTGCCCTGGGGTGCACCTGCGACCCGCGGTGCCTGTCCGAGCATCTGCCTGGCAGCGGCCTGCATCGACAGGAACACGCCAGTCACGTTGACTCCCATCATCGTGTCCCAGTCGGCCGGAACCAGATCCATGAAGTGCTTGACCTGCACGATGCCGGCGTTGCACACCATCACATCGAGCCGGCCGAATTTGGCCGCTGCACGCGCGACCTGCGCGGCATTGTCATCCGGACTGCGTACGTCGACCCGCAAGGCTTCCGCCTGCACGCCGAGTTCGCGCAGCGCGTCGGCAGTCGCTTGCGCCGCTTCGCCATTGATGTCGCTGACAACGAGGCGCGCACCCTGGCGCGCAAACGCAGTCGCGATCGCCCGTCCGATTCCCTGCCCTGCCCCGGTGACTGCGACGACGGCATCTTGTAGCGACGAATCCTGCATGCTGGCTCTCCGGTTGATGGCGAACGAAGGATTGACCGGGATCATAGCCGCCACGCCGCGCCGCGCGCAGCGTCTTCAGTTGCGCAGGCCCATCAGGTAGGCAGTCAGCGCATCGCGCTGCGCCTCGGACAGCGGGAGATCCGCGTGCCTGGCCACGAACAGGTCGGTCTCAGCCTTGTTCGATGTGATCCAGCGCCGGATCTCGGCCTGCGACAGGCGTGACCCGACGCCGTCAAGCGGCGATCGCCGGCTGCCCTGACCGGCCACCGAATGACAGCGGGTGCAACCGGATTGCACAAAGATTTCTGCGCCCTGTGAGGCCGTGGCGCCGGACGGTGCCTTGCCCGGCGCGCTGGCCGACGAGGGTGAGGTCGCTGACGACGATGCGGCAGTCGCGGTACGCGGATTTTGCAGATCGGCAAACAGCCAGGCCAGACCGAGAATCAGCAGCGCAGTCAGGAGCGCAAGCCGGCGGGCAAGTTTTTCACGCATCGCAGCCTCCTAGACGAGATCGAAGATTTCCGAATGCACCTGGCGCATCGGCACGCCCAGTGCATGCAAGGCCTGCTCGGCAACACGCAGCATCGGCGTCGGGCCGCACACGAAGCACTGCAGCGCCTTGCGTTGCTGCGGCAACACGCGCGCGAGCAACTCGCGACTGATCAGACCAGCTTCGGCCCCTGGCAGCGATTGCGGCTCCTGCAGCACATGCACGATGCGCAGATCGAGCCGCGCACGCAGCGACTCGAGCTCCTCACGCAAAATGACGCCGTCACGATGACGGTTTGCGTACACCAGCAATACCGGACGCCGATCGCCGCGTTCGGCCATCGTGCGCAGCATGCTCGCGATCGGAGCGATCCCGACCCCGCCAGCGATCAACACGAATGCATCCGCATCGACCCGGTCGATGCTGAAGGCGCCGTAGGGTCCGTCAAGGTAGGCGAGTTCACCTGCGCGGATGTTCGGGAGCGTCCCTGTAAAGTCGCCGAGCGCCTTGATCGTGAACTCCAGCTGGCGCGAGGTTGCGGCGGACGAAGCGATCGAGAATGGATGTTCGCGAAACACAAATGGCGAGGCTCGCAGCGTCAGCCAGGCGAACTGGCCAGGCGCAAAGCGCAACCCGTCATGGCCCTGGGGTTGCAGCACCAGCGTGCAGGCGCTGCCGGTTTCATGCCGCACCTGCACGACCCGATAGGGTCGGCGTAACATTCGCGCCGGCTTGATGATCCGCACATAGACGATCAGCGCGATCCACAGCACGAGGAAGATCTGCCAGAACAGCGCCTGCCCGGGCAGATGCGAGTAGTTCCCGACGCCTTGCAGGTGCACGACGGCGAGCGCCAGACCGGCGACGCTGAGCAGCACATGCATCAGCCGCCAGGGCTCATAAGCGATGCGAAGCTGCTTGCGCCAAATCGAGCTGAGCACCAGCAGCGCGAAGCACAGCAGTGCGGCACGCCCGGCGCTCAGGTGCAACGGGGCCTCGCGCGGATCCGCCGCACCCAGCGATTCGGGATACACCAGGCGAAGCAACAACCAATGTCCAAGCAGCAACAGGAACGCAAACACCGCCATGTAGCGATGAAAGTAATAGACGATGTCGATTCCGAACGGCGCCGACAGACGCCGAAAGCGTGCGGTCAGCACAAACTGCAGACCGAGCATCGCCGCGGCCGAAAAGCCGATTGCCATCGAAAAATCCCACCAGAATCCAGCGCGTCCAGGCGTGGCATACGCCAACAGGAGCAGCATCGGCGTGCTGATCGCGAGCAGATAGGCCGCTATCCACGCCAGGCCGAGAGCGACACGCTTCATCGAAGCGCTCGCCTGGCCGCGGGAACAGCCTGAAATTGCGCAAGGCGCGAACCGTCTGGCGTCTGCCTTGCGGGTTGGATTGGCGTTCCTGGGTGCATCCGGCGTGTCATCGATCCATGTCCTGGCTTTCAGTCTAACGGTCTAGACCGAGTTCGTCCTGCCCGCTCGCGCGCTGTCAGGCCTTACACTGGCCAGCCTCACCTGTCTCGCCCTGAACCGTGCCATGACCGCCTTCACGCCCGTTCCCATCGATTCGCTGCAGACCGAAGAGTTCATGATCCCTGCCAGCGACGCTGGCATCCGTCTGTACCTGCGCAACAAGCGCCCGAAAAGCCTGGCTCAGTACAGCGCGCAGCGCACGCTGCTGTTCGTGCACGGCGCCACCTACCCGGCCGAGACCGCGTTTGATTTACGGCTCAACGGCCTGTCGTGGATGGATTTCATTGCCTCGCATGGCTACGACGTCTATCTGGTCGACGTGCGCGGTTACGGTCGCTCGACCCGGCCACCGCAGATGGACGCAGCGCCGCAGGCGAACCTGCCAATCGTGCGTGCGCCGACTGCCATCCAGGACGTGGGCAGTGCGGTCGACTTCATCTTGCAACGCCGCGGCATCGACAGTCTGAACCTGCTCGGCTGGTCCTGGGGCACGACGCTGATGGGCTGGTACACCGCGCAGCACAACGCCAAGGTCGAAAAGCTCGTGCTGTATGCGCCGCAGTGGATCGGTGACAACCGGCTGATGATCGACCCGGGCCATCCGGAGCAACCGCTCGGCGCATGGCGCTGCGTGACGCGCGAGCAGATGCGCGAGCGCTGGCTCGCCAAGGTGCCGCCGGACAAGCTCTCAGGGCTGATCCCCGACGGCTGGTTCGACGCATGGGCCGACGCAACATTGGCTACTGACCCAGCAGGAGCCGCGCTGAACCCGCCGCAGCTACGGGCGCCCAATGGCGTGGTACAGGACCGGCGGGAATTCTGGGCCGCCGGCAAACCCCAGTACGACCCGGCCGACATCCAAGTGCCGACGCTGCTGGTCCATGCCGAGTGGGACGTCGACCTGCCCTCGACGATGATGCAGGGCTACTTCGCCCGGCTCGTCAATGCGCGCTACCGGCGCATGGTGGAGATCGGCGAAGGCACACACACGATCCTCATGGAACGCAACCGGATGCAGTTGTTTCGGACGGTGCAGCAGTTTCTGGACGAGCGCTTCGAGCCCGAGGCCTGAGCGCGCCCGCGCATCGCTACCGTCTGCCGGTCATCGTGTTGCCCGCGCCCCGGCGTCGATGAACTCCAGCGCCGCGCGCTCGACCTTGTCGGCGTCGATGCTGGCGATCGCCTCGAGCGCGGACGCATAGCCGACCGGCACCCGCGGCGCGCCTAGCCGCGCGATGCGGCAGCCGGTGGCTTCGGCTGCGGTCGCGGCGATCTCCGCGCCAAAGCCGCCAGCGCGCACCGCCTCATGCACAACCAGTAGCCGCCCAGAGCGGGCACAGTGTGACAGCACCGCGTCGCGATCCCAGGGCCAGATCGTCCCCAGATCGATGACACCCGCCTGAATGCCGCGCGTCGCCAGCCGCTCTGCGGCCTCGAGCGCCGGATGCACCGCTGCGGACCAGGACACGATCGTCAGATCAGCGCCATCGCGCACGAGCCGCGCCTTGCCAAATTGCGCCTCGAGCGCCTCGTCGACCTCGCCCTGCAGGCCCCAGAGCTCCTTGTGCTCCATGTAGATGAACGGATCCTCGGCCTTGAGCGCAGCACGCAGCATCGAGTAGTTGTCCTGCGGCGTCGACGGGCAGACGACCACCAACCCCGGCATGTGCGCGAACCAGGCCTCCAGGCTCTGCGAATGCTGCGCGGCCGAAGCGCTCCAGATGCCGATCGGCAGCCGTGCGACCAGCCGCACCCGGCCCTGCCCGCCGAACATGTAGCGGTTCTTGGCGGCCTGGTTGACCATCTCGTCCATCGCACACAGCGCGAAGTCGACCACTCGCATCTCGACCACTGGCCGGATCCCCGTGAGCGCCATGCCAACCGCCGCCCCCATGATCGTGGACTCCGAGATCGGCGTGTCGATCACACGCTGCGCGCCGAACGCGTCGAGCAGCCCCTTGTACTGGCCGAAGATACCGCCGCGTCCGATGTCCTCGCCCATCGCAACCACCGTCGGGTCTTCGCGCATCGCGCGCTCGAGTGCGGCCGCGGCCGCCTGCGCGTAGTTCATCGTCTTCACAGCCATGCGCCCTCCCCGATCGTCTGCACGTCGGCGTAGGCCTGAGCGATCGCCGGCACCGGACTGGCGTCGGCAAAGGCCACTGCAGCGGCGATTTCGTCGGCTGCAGCACGATCCAGCGCATCGATGCGCGCAACATCCACACCGTCCGCGAGCAGACGCTCGCGCGCACGGCGAATCGGATCGGCCGCAATTGCCGCGGCCAGGTCGGCCGGATCGCGATAGCCTTGTGTGTCCACCGACACATGTCCCTTGACCCGCCAGGTACGCGCATGGAGCATCCGCGGCTCGCCTTGCGAACGCACTTGTTCGACAAGCTCTGCGGCAGCCTGCCAGACTGCGACGACATCATTGCCGTCCACCGACACCGCCGGAACACCGATCGCGCGCGAACGCTCCGCAGCACCGGCACCGGCAGTCATCGGGCCCGACGGTGTCGTGGCCGAGTACCGGTTGTCCTCGCAGATGAACAGCACCGGCAGCCGGTAAACCGCTGACCAGTTCAGCGACTCCAGGAACGGACCGCGATTGATCGCCCCGTCGCCGAAGAAGCAGGCGACGATCTGCGGGCTACGCTGCAGTTTCAGCGCATGGGCCGCACCGCAGGCGATCGGCATGCCAGCGGCCACAACACCATTCGCGCCGAGCATGCCAACCGAAAAGTCGGCAATGTGCATGGCGCCGCCCTTACCCAGGTTGCTGCCATCGGCCCGCCCGAACAGCTCAGCCATCATCCGGTTCACGTTGCCGCCCTTGGCCAGCGTGTGGCCATGGCCGCGATGGGTACTGGTCAACAGGTCCTCGCGCTGCAGATGCGCGCATACCCCGGCAGACACGGCCTCCTGGCCGATCGACAGGTGCAGCGGCCCACGCACTTTGGCCCCCGCGCTGAGCGCCGCGCCAAGCACCCGGACTCCGCCGGCACTGGCAACCTCGGCCGCTTGCTCGAAGGCTCTGATCCTGGCCATCACGCCATATAGGCGCAGCAATTCATCGTCCTGCATCCGCACTCCCATGGGCCATCGACATCACGCTCAGCTCACTGCGTCGTTGGGACGCACGGCGAGCACCTGGATGGCGATGATGTCACAGGACGGATTGCACGTTGCCGGAGGTGCGAAGCCCGAGTCGTTCGACTGCGCTGGCCAGCTGAGGCTTGCGATACGGCTTGCCGGTCAACGGCGCCGGCAATTCACCAACCCCCTTGCCCAGACTCTCGGCGTACCCCGAGGTGATCAGCAAGCGGGTCTGCGGATACAAGGCTTTGACCCTGCGCGCCAGTTCGATGCCGTCAACGCCGCCCGGCATTACCACATCGGTGAACAACAGATCGAAGCTGCGACTCTCGAGCACCTGAAGCGCCTCGATCGCCGAATGAACGCATTGCGCATCGAAGCCCAGCGATCGGAACCAGGTACTGGCCAACTCGCATAACGGGACTTCGTCGTCGACGACCAGCACACTCGGGCGCGGCGCCGCTGCAACCGAATCCGGAGCATCGCCTGTCAATGACACCGGCGCGACCTCGGGCTGCACGCCGGCCGACTCCTCGGGCTGCATCGCGGACAACCTGGTCAGCTGCTTGTTGTGCGCGGCGATCAAGGCCATCACCTCGCGAGCCAGGCGCCTGAGTTCGGCGAGCTGGGAGCGAGTCAACTGCCGGGGAACGGTATCGAGCACGCACAGTGTTCCAAGCGCATGCGCCTGCGAATCAATCAATGGAACCCCTGCGTAGAAGCGCAGGAAGGGCTCCCCGGTCACCAGTGGATTGCCCGAGAAGCGATCATCTTCGCGTGCGTCGTTGACGATCAGCATATTCGTGGCGTCATGGATCGCATGGGCACAAAACGCGACATCGCGGGGAGTTTCCTGCAGTTGCGATCCGGTTGCAGCCATGAACCACTGGCGGTTCTCATCAACCAGCGAAATGAACGCCATCGGAACACCGCAAATACTGGCCGCCTCGCGCACGATGTCATCGAAGGTCGCTTGCGGGGGCGAGTCGAGCAATCCGCTCTGGCGCAGGGCCGTGAGACGCTCGGACTCTTGCCGGCGCTGCGCGAGCATTTCGCTCTCTTCGACGGGCAGATAGATCGATACGGAGGTCCCGACACCCAACTCGCTCTGAATCTGCGCGGTACCCCCAAGTTGTTCGGCGAAACCGGCAACCACCGATAGGCCCAACCCGGTTCCGTGCCCCCGCTCCTTGGTCGAGAAGAAGGGTTCGAATGCCTGCACGCGAACGGCCTCGCTCATCCCGCAACCGTTATCGCTGAACTCAAGCACTGCGTACCAGCCGGCCGACAGCAGCGGCGATGCGGAGATACGCTCGACCCGGGTTTGCACCAAGACCTCGCGCGCCCCCTGCTTGTCTTCCAGCGCCTCGCGTGCGTTCAACGCGAGATTGAGCAGCACATTGGCCAGCCCCTCGGAGTCGACCCGAACAACAAGACTGCCCTCGGCAAGATGCGATCGCAACTTGACCTGCTGCCCGAGCGTGGAGCGCAACAGTTGCATCGTATCGATCAGCAACTGATTCAGATCCTCGCGCGTGAGCTCGAGGCGCTTGCGCTGCGCCACGCTCAGCAACGAGCGCGTGATGTCTGCGCCACGCTCGGCCGCATCGATTGCCGAGCGCAGGCGACGTCGTACTTTCTCGTCGTCCGGCAAAAAGTCTGCCAGGTAATCCAGATTGCCCAGCACGATACCGAGCAGGTTGTTGTAGTCATGTGCGACCCCGCCGATCATCTGGCCAACCGCTTCGAGCTTTTGCGCATGCACCAGTTGTCCGAGCAGCTTCTTGCGCTCGGTGATCAATTCGGTGAACACGATGATTCCGCCAATCTCGCCGTCGGCTCGCCGCCACGGAACGAGTTCCCAACGCAGCCACTCGGTGCGGCCATCGGCTGTCTCGAAACTATCCTCTTCCTTGCGCTCGATGTTCCCAGCCAGCGCACTTTTCTGGGCCTTCTTCCAGCGCTCGGGAAGCATGGGAAACAGCTCATAGTGCGAGCGTCCGACGACATCGCGTTCATTGAGGTGGAAATCATCGAGCCAACGTTCGGTGACTGCGATGTAGTGCATGTCATTGTCCAGCACTGCAATGGCGGCTGGCGCATGACGCAGAAAGCTTGCAAATGTGTCGCTATCGCTGATGGCCAGTTCCAGGCGTTTACGCCGGCTGATGTCGCGAGAAGTCACCAGCACCGACTGGACCTTACCGGCGTCATCGGTGATCGCACGCGCACTGGCCTCAACCCAGATAATTTCGCCGGATTCGGACTGCAGTCGACATTCCAGAAACCCGCTACCGCCATGTTCGACCAGATTGCCGAAAAATCTGCGTAGCGATTCGGCATCCTCGGAAAAGACCAGGTCCTCGAGTCGACCGCTTCGGGCAATCCCGTCGTTGAACAAGCGACCCATCGACGGGCTGGCATACAAGACGGTGCCCTGCGGGTCGACCAGGCTCACAAAGTCGGTGGCATTTTCCGCAAGCAGCTTGTAGCGTGCCTCGCTTTGCCGCAGCCGGCGTACCGCTTCCTCGAGTTTGAACAGACGCACATCGGCCACGGCGCGCAATTCGCTGCGCGCCTGCACTTCACGAGACAGCTGGTTTCGCAGCTCGCGCGTGGTCTTGGGGCCCCGGGTACGGCTCATTCAGGCGGGCATCCTTTTAGCTCGAGCGGGCCTCACGTCCGCGCCCTGGTGAGCACCAAGCCCTCCAGCGCTGACAGCAAAAACCCCGGAAGCAGCCCTGCCGACACTCAAAAGGCTCAGCGGTTTACCACCCAGAGTTTTGCTATATTGGCCACTCACTTTGACGTGAGATCAATTCAATATACGTTAAGTGTCGCTAAGCGCAAACCGGATTTATCCTGCCCCGCGTGAACATCACGCCGCCCCCGGCTCGTGCCAACCCTCCCGCGAAAGTCGCCATGCCGAACATCGATCTGGAATCCATCGTCGCCATCGACATCCACACGCACGCCGAGGTCTCGACCCGGGTGCTGCCCGATGAAGCCGAAGCCGAGGCGCTCGAGGCGCGCGGCAAATACTTCCGGTATGAGGTCAAGCATCCGACGATCGCACAGCTGGCGGCGTATTACCGCGAACGCAAGATCGCATTCGTCGTGTTCACGGTGGACCATGAGCGCGGCATGGGAATCCGGCGAATCGCTAACGAAGAGGTTGCCGAATCGGCCGCCGAACATCCGGACATCTGCATCCCATTCGCCAGCATCGATCCGGCGCGCGGCAAGATGGGAGTGCGCGAGGCGCGCCGGCTGATCCAGGATTTCGGCGTCAAGGGCTTCAAATTCCATCCGATTATCCAGGGCTTCGCACCAAACGACCGTGATGTCTATCCGCTCTATGAAGTGATCGCTGAGGCTGGGTTGCCAGCGATCTTTCATTCCGGTCAGACTGGAATCGGGGCCGGCATGCCCGGCGGTGGCGGGCTGCGCCTGAAGTACGGCAATCCGCTGCTACTGGACGATGTGGCGGTCGACTTTCCCGACATGCCGATCATCTCGGCGCATCCCGGGGTGCCATGGCAGGAAGAGCAACTCTCGGTGGCGCTGCATAAACCGAATGTGTACATCGACCTGTCCGGGTGGTCACCGAAGTATTTCGAACCGAAGCTGGTTCAGTACGCGAACACGTTGCTCAAACACAAGATGCTGTTCGGCAGCGACAATCCGGTGCTGATGCCGGATCGCTGGATCGCCGACTTCGACAAACTCCCGATCAAGCCTGAAGTGCGTCCGCTGATCCTGAAGGACAACGCGGCGAAACTGCTCAAGCTCGGCTAAGCAAGCCCTCGCGACGCGTAACGCACGGCTTACTGCGGCGTGACACCGGCCGCCTTGAGCACCTTGCCATAGCGTGCGAGTTGCTCACGAGTGGCGGCATCGAGTTCTGCCGGCGAAGTCCCTCGTGGCGTCAGGCCGCGGGCCAGCAGCTTGCTGCGCACCTGCGGGTCGGCCAGAGCCTTGACCACTTCAGCATGCAGCCTTGCGGTGATTTCCCTCGGCGTGCCGACCGGCGCGACCATCGTGAACCAGGAGTTGAACTTGAACCCGGACAGGCCGGACTGGTCGACCGTGGGTACATCCGGCCACTGCGACATTGGCGCATCGGTGGTCAAACCGATCAATCGCAACTTGCCGCCCTGCGCGAGCGTGGCCACGGTCGCCAGGCCCTGGAAGGCCGCCGGCACCTCCCCGCCGGCGACGCCGATCGCCGCCTGTGTCGCGCCCTTGTACGGCACATGGGTGAGCTTGATTCCGGCAGCTGCGGCGAATAATTCCATCGCGATGTGCTGCGGGCTGCCAATACCGCCAGAGCCATAGTTGATCGAACCGGGAGCGGCCTTCGCGGCAGCGACCAGATCGCCAGCGCTCTTGTAGGGGGTCTCGTTGCTGACCACCAGGCCCCACTCGACAGTGGCCACCAGCGAGATCGGCGTGAAATCGCGCAGGATGTCCCAAGGCACCTTGGCCTGCACATGCGGCACCATCGTCATGATCGAATCGTTGAAACCGCCGATCGTGTAGCCATCTGGCGCAGACTTCGCCAGCTTATCGGCGCCGATCGTTCCGGCAGCACCGGGCAGGTTCTCGACAACGATCGCCTGGCCCATGTTCGCGGCCATCTTCTCGGCAACGATACGAGCCGCATTGTCGACCGCACTGGCGGCAGCCAGCGGAATGATCATTTTGATCGGCTTGGTCGGATAAGCGGCCTGCGCTGATGCGCCGCTAGCCAGCAGGGCCGACAGCACAGCGACAGCGGCGCGGAACGTGGTTTTCATCATGTCTCCATGAAGGTGGCCTGAGCTCGCAGCGGCAGGCCCGCGAACCGGGACTCGCGACACAGGCTGCCCGGCATCATAACGGCCCAGCAAGCCGATTGCGTGATGCCAGAGCGGGGAACAGGCGAATCCAGACGAGCGCGACCACGACAGTGCCAACACCGCCGACCAAAACCGAGGCGACCGGCCCCCACCATTGCGCGGTGACGCCCGATTCGAACTCGCCCAGCTGGTTGCTCGCGCCGATAAAGATCGAATTGACCGCACTGACACGACCGCGCATCGCGTCGGGCGTTTCGAGCTGGACAAGCGACTGGCGGATCACGACGTTGACCATGTCGGCAGCACCGGACACCAGCAGTGCGAAGGCCGACAGCAGAAAATCGCGCGACAGACCGAACACAATCATTGACAGGCCGTAGACCGCGACCGCGGCGAGCAGGCGCGGCCCGGCAGCACGTTCGACTGGCCAGCGCGCCAGCAGCACCGACATGATCAGTGCGCCGACCGCCGGCGCAGCCCGCAGCACCCCAAGCCCGGCCGGGCCGACCTCGAGCAAGTCGCGCGCGAAGATCGGTAGCAGTGCGGTTGCCCCGCCCAGCAGCACCGCGAACAAATCGAGCGAAATCGCGCCCAGCAGCAGCTTGCGCTTCCAGATAAAGCGCAAGCCGGCGAACACCGAGTCCAGCGAGACCGGCTCGCGACCGGGCTGCGCCGCAGGAAGGTGCAGCGATGCGGCGAGCAAGGTGGCCGCCGCAAAAGCCAGCGCGCAAACCCCGTAGACCGCAGACGCTCCGAGCGCATAGACGAATCCGCCAATCGCCGGCCCTCCAATGACTGCGGCCTGCATTCCGGCAGAGCCGAAGGCCATTGCGCGCGGCAGCAGCGCCGCCGGGACCAGCAGCGGCAGCAGGGCCTGCTGCGCAGGCATCTGGAAGGCCCGGGCCGCACCCAGCATCACCGATACCGCCAGCAGGGTCTCGCGACCGACGAGCGAGCTCAGGCTGGCAAGCAGCAGCACCACCGCGACGATTGCCTGCAGCGCGAGACTGGCCGACACGATGCGGTCGCGCCTGACGCGATCTGCCAGATGCCCGGCCGGCAGCGCCAGTAGCAGCGCTGGCACAAATTGAAACAGCCCGACCAGACCCAGATCCCAGGCGCTGGAGGTGAGGTCGTACATCTGCCAGGCAAGTGCCACCATCAGCATCTGGCTGGCGCCGGTCCCCGCGACCCGCGCAAACCACAGGCGCATGAAGTCACGCTGGCACAGCAGGTCGGAAAGCTGATTGGTGGGCATGGCCGCGCATCATAGCCGGCACGGGTATTCTTCGGGCCATGTATGCGCAGCATTTCGGCCTGGAACGGGCGCCGTTCTCGATCGCCCCGGATCCGCGCTACCTGTTCATGAGCGAGCGCCATCGCGAAGCACTCGCGCATCTACTCTACGGCGTCAGCGCCGGCGGAGGGTTCGTCGTGCTGACCGGCGAGATCGGCGCCGGCAAGACCACGATCTGCCGAAGCTTTCTGGAACAAACCCCGCAGGGCTGTCGGGTCGCGTATGTCTTTAATCCGAAACTCACGGTGCAGGAGTTGCTCGCCTCGATTTGCGCCGAATTCGGAGTGAAGCCCGGAACGCGCGAAGGACGTGAACCGACGCTCAAGGATCATGTCGACGCGCTGAACAGGTCGCTACTGAGCACCCATGCCGAGGGCGGCAGTAGCGTGCTGATCATCGATGAGGCGCAGAGCCTGTCGCCGGATGTGCTCGAACAGCTGCGACTGCTGACCAACCTGGAAACCAATGAGCACAAGCTGCTGCAGATCGTGCTGATCGGACAGCCGGAGTTGCGCGAGATGCTCGCCGCGCCTGGCATGCAGCAGTTGTCCCAGCGGGTAATTGCGCGCTATCACCTGGACGCACTGCAGGCCGAGGAGACCGCGCTGTACATCCGCCACCGCATGACAGTGGCTGGCTTGCGCAGCGCACTACCCTTCGAGACACGCGCGCTTTCGCGTATCCACCGCCTGACGCGTGGCGTACCACGACGGATCAACCTACTGTGCGATCGCGCGCTGCTCGGTGCCTATGCCCGCAGCGAGGGCCAGGTCAGCGTTGCGGCCGTGAACGAGGCAGCGCGTGAAGTGCTGCCAGAGGCCGACTCGCGTCATGCTGCAAGGCTACGACCGTCGCGGGCTGGCGTACTGACGAGCCTGATCCTTGCCGGCATTCTGAGTGCCGCAGCGGCCGCGCTACTGCTGCGCGCTGAAACACCGATACCCCCAAACGCCACCCGGAGTACCACCGGCGCAACC
>Ga0255220_1000386_pt1 | contig 18233 bp, 13 predicted proteins | sample Miss_Colum_RepB__FD_188423 | JGI IMG/M metagenome (GOLD analysis project Ga0255220, IMG submission 188423) | Freshwater microbial communities from Mississippi River, Louisiana, United States - Miss_Colum_RepB_8d | ecosystem: Environmental > Aquatic > Freshwater > River | place: USA: Louisiana...
CGGCGGGCGTGGTCGCGACGGCGGTGGCGGCGGGGACGGGCGTGACGTCGGTCGATTGCGGCAGCTTGCCGTCGGCGGCCGGCGCGACGCTGACGTGCACGGTGACACTCACGTTGGGGTTGGCGGCGAATGCCGCCACCGGCACGGCCGCGTTTACCGTGACGGCGACGGCGCCGTCAGCAGCCGGGGCGATCACCAACTACGCCGCCGTGGATCCGACCGGCGGCAACAGCCCGGCCACGCCGGGCACGGGCTGCACGACGACGAGCTGCGCCAGTGCGGCGACCACAGTCGGTCTGCCAGGAGATCCTGGGATTGATTTCTTGATTCGCAAGCGCGTCAGTCGGCCGGTCCTTATGGTCGGAGACACCGTGGAATTCACTCTGGTCATAAAGAATTGCTCGCCGGTGTCGCTGCGTGACGTGGTGTTGACCGACACGCAGGCGCGAGGCTTCGTGCCTTTGGCGAATTCAACGTTCCTCCAGCGCGGCACCACCAACATCCCGCAATGCCCCAATAGGCTCGAAATGGGAGCGGCCGCATCGAGTTCGACTGACGGGCTCTCCCTCCCGATGGTGACACGTGGCGGGACCGCGGAGTTTGGTCTGGGAGAGATGGCGCCGGGGATCGAATACACCGTCACCTACACGGCGTTGGTTGACTTTAATGCTCCGCCCGGCACGCAGTTGACGGCAGTGACCGGGACCTTCCGAGCATCAGCGAACAGCCTCGTGGTGTCAAGACCGGTTGAAGTGGACGTGACCGTTGTTGGCGCGGAGTACGCCCCCTCGAATCTGATCCTCGGGCGCGTATTCGACGATCTAAACCGCAATGACCTGTTTGACAGGGGGGAAACGGGACTCGCCGGCGTTCGAGTGGTCCTGTCCACGGGCCAGGCGACCGTGACGGATCGCGACGGTCTTTACAGTTTTCCATCGGTGGCTTCTGGAGCGAACACCGTGGCGATTGATCCGGATACAGTGCCGGAGGGCTACGGCCCGCCGCCGACATCCAATCCTCGCCAACAGGGATGGAGCCGGCTCCTTCGGTCGCCGCTGGGCTCCGGTATCCTCATGCGACAAAATTTCGCACTGGTCGCACAGACACCCTCGATGACGTCCCTGCCCCTCCCGGCGTCGAAGCCGTCGGTCTCGACACTGATTCGTGACGGTGGATACTCGATGGCCAACGGCGTCGTGCCTCCGGGTGCGGCGGATGTCGGTCGGTTGGAAATTATCGCTGACCGAGCTGATCTCGCCGCGGGTGGACGGGATCGAACGCTTGTCACGATCAGGGCTTTCGATCCAGCCGGACTGCCGATTCCCGCCGGATTGGTGACGCTGTCTACGACCGCGGGCGAGTGGATCGGCCCCGTGACGGCGGACGATGATGTCGACGGCGCGACCAGCCGCCTGGCAGTGGAGGCATATTGCCGGCAGGAGTCGAGGGGCGTCTCGCTGCCGCTCGATGTGAATACGGTCAGTCTGCCGGTCCGTGATGGCGTGGCGGTGGCATGCTTGCAGAGCGGCCTCGCACCAGCGGTCGCCGTGCTGACCGTCAGTCAGGGAGGCAAGGCCGGCGCGGTCGCACAAACCCATGTGCGATCGGTGGCGACGCGCGCCGCGCCCGTCGTGGCCGCGATCGGTGAGCTGAGCTTCGTCCTTGGGAGTGAGGCGGCGTCAGGTGCGGCATCGTCCAGCCTGCGTCAGCACGCCGCCTTCTTCCTGCAGACGCCGTCCACTGGTGACGCGCAGCTGACCCTGGCCGCCACGACGGGCGACTCGATCAATCAGGCCACGGGTGTCGACCGGCGCTTCGCCAACGCTGCGACTGACCATACCTATCCTGTCCTTGGCGACACGTCCACGTATCAGGAACTGGCCATGTCAAACGCGCGGGTCTATGCACGACTGGATTTCGGTCGTTCACGAATCCTGTTCGGTGACCTGCACGGCGACGCCACCCGACAGGACCGCAGTGGACTTATCAGCATCAGCCGCTCGCTCACCGGCGCCGAGGTGCACCTCGAACGTCGGCCCGGCCAGTGGCTGGCCGTCCAGGCGGCCCGCCCCGACACGGCCTACAGCCGGGAGGTGTTCCCGGGTCCAGTCACGGGTGTGGTGCGTCTGTCGCACGGCCGGGTGTTATCGGGCAGCGAGGTGCTCACCGTGGAGGTGCGCGACCGCCGGCAGCCGGACCTCATCCTCGAGCAGATACGACTCGCGCGAGGCGTCGACTACGTCCTCGATGCGATGGCGGGCGCCGTGTACTTCAGCCGTCCGCTGCCCCTATTCGACCGCACACTGTCGGCCGAGTTCCTTGTGGTCTCCTACGAGCACGCCACCGCGGGGCTCGACAACTCGATCGTCGTGTTCCGCGGTGAACAGGCGTGGGCCTCAGGCCTTCGCGTGCGGGCGACGGGCCTGACCGAAGCCGCATCCGGCACAGGCCGCGCCTGGCTTGGGGGGGTGGAACTGGAACAGCGTCTTGCCGGACGAGGACGCCTGCGGCTCGAGATTCCGTTCAGTCGCAACATGCGGGCTGGGGACGTGTCCGACGAGGCCACCGGGATGGCCGTCCGGGTCGAGCTGGACCAGCCGTTCTCGGACCGGCCCGGGAACGCGTTCCGACTGCGCTTCTCGAAGACCGACACGGTCTTCGTCAATCCCTACGGTACGCCGGTCGTGCCGGGCCTGACGTCGGCAATCGCCGACGTGGAACTTGCGCCCTCGTCGCGGACGCGATTGCGTCTACTCGCGCAAGGCGAGACGGCCCACTCGAGTCACGCCAATGCCCGTCGTGCGACGATCAGCGCCGAATTGGCGAGGCACGTGGGCCGCGCTGTCGAGCTGACGGCCAGGGTCGATGCCCGGCATCTCGACGACACGTTGGCACAGCGCACGGTCGATTCACGCCTCGTCACGGCGGGTCTCGACTGGCGGCCGGCGCGCCGGTTCGAGGCAGGTATTCGTCGCGAGCAGAACATGGGTGACGCGGACCCGACCTATCCCGACCAGACCATGCTGAGTGCACGCTACCGCGTGCGGTCCGGTGCCCAGCTCTTCGTCAGCCAGCGGTGGAGCGACCACCCGATCATCCCCATGGGCGGCGTCGAGGCTGCAGGTCTGTTCTCGCCGCTGTCGACGCGGGAAACGGCCATTGGCTTCGAGTCGCGGCTGCACAGGCTGACCACCTTCACCAGCCGGTATCAACTCGACAGGGGGTTCAACGCGACGCAGGGAGCGGCCCTGCTTGGCGTCATGACTCGCCTGCCGGTCACCCGCACCTGGGCGTTCGATGTCGGCCTGCAGCGCGCTGTTCAGATACAGGGGGAGGGCCGCGGCTTCACCAGTGCGATTGGAGGCATCGCGTTCACGCCCGAGCAATGGCGGACGACCGTGCACTACCAGTACCGTAGTGGTCAGCGGGAGGCGTCGCTGGTCTCGGCCGCGGTGGCGGGGCAGGTCACACCCTCGATCAGCGTAAGCGGCCACTATCGGCGGGACCGCACCACATTCAACAACGTGACCGAGACACGCGACGAGGCTCTCGCAGCCCTCGCGCTTCGGCCCAAGCAGTCGGACCGGGTCGGCCTGTTGTTCGCGTGGAACCACGGGGACGCCCTGTCGCCGGCAATGGCCGTGAGGCAGACACCCAACAACCGGATCGACCGACTGTCACTGGACGGCTACTATCAGGTGACCAGCCGTCTCGAATTCCACCAGCGGGTGGGCCTGTTGCGCACGCACGTCGGCCGGCTCGGCTCGACGGCAACGTTGCTCTCGCAGTCCCGGCTGCAGTACCGCCTGGCCAGCCGGTTCGATCTGGCTGGGGAACTGCGGCTGGCCAAGCGATTCGGCACGGTGGACACGGGAGACATGATCGGCGCGGCCGAGCTGGCCTACTGGGTGAGTGCCGACCTTCGGGCCGGCATCGGCTACACCACGCGTCCGTGGACCTCCTTCGGCCCCGCGTTGATCACCGAGTCAGACCGGGGGAACGTGTACGTGGTTCTGACCTCTCGCCTGTCATCGTTGTTTAACCTGTTCCAGGGCCGCGTGACTCCAGCAGCGCGCGTTTTGGAGCTCCCGGCGTCCGAACGCTAGCCCCCGGATCGGCCGGGCGAGAGCTTCGTCACGTCGTTCCCGTTTCGTCTGTAGTAGCCGGGCCCGTCAGGTCCGGTGGCGCTCCAGTCCGACGACGTCACGATGAAGTTCTGGCCGGTGTTGGCGTCATGGACGTACTCGGAGCCGCGCCAGGGGTTGTAGCCGGCCTCGTCGCCCTCGGTGTCGGCGTCACGGCGCCGTTCCACGCGGGATTCGAGATCCTGATCGGGCGGCACCCGTAGCTGCACCGTGCATCGGATGTTCATCGCCATGCGCGCCAGCGAGCCGGCCATCTGCGGCCAGTGCTGGTTGGCCATGATGGCGGCACGAATCGGAATGACGTAGCTCTGCGCATCTCCCGGCATCGCCGCGTAGATCACCAAGGCGGAATGCGTGGACCCCCGGAGCGTCAGGGTGGAGTAAGGCGGTATTGCCTCCACCGGATCCGCCGTGAACTCCAAATCAGGCACACCGCCGTGTTGGGCTACCGCCGGGCGCAACAGCGCGCGGATGACCTGCTTTGGATCCCGGCTGTAGCGATCCGGGTCGTTCATCGGAGGCGGATACGAGTACGCATAGGGCGCGATGGCCGTTTGCACTGGATAGACCAGGTAGCTGGCGAACATTGTCTTGTCTGCGTTGAAGATGTCGACGCCGGCCGACTGTTCTCCGACGGTCACAGCCCATGCGGCCGGCGCGACGAATGCGCACTGGTCCTGCGAGCGGGCCGTGACCGGCAGACTCGTGGCCTCGTCAATGGTCTTTGCCGGGGTGACCCGTCCCGACGCGTCCTGAGACGCGACCGCCGGGGCGCTGTCTCCTCCACTGCTCGAGCGCGAGCCGCCCGGCGTGGATCCACACCCCGCCATCATCGGCAGAACACCACAGATGATCACCCCGACAAAACGCCACAGGCCTCTCCACATAACGACTCCTCCGTTTACGAGTTACGACGTGACACTCCGCTGCCACGCAAAGCGCTTCCAACCCAGGAGACCACCGGTCAACCAGGCCACGACGAGCAACAGTCCATGCGCGAGCGTGACGGGCGGTCGTCCCAGTGCGCCCCAATCGCGCAACAGATCCACCCACGCCGGTCGCGGCAGAAACGGCAGCGTCGGTGGGTACGGCATCATCCAGCCAGCGACAAGTCCGCCGCCAAACAGGGCCCCCATCAACGCGCCGGCGTCGGGTACGGTCTCTGGTTGCGAGCGTTCCCACAGGCGCAACAGGAGATAGAGCGCCGGCACGGAGACCAGCAACGCCGCGGAGTGGCGAGGCTCAACGGCCAACACCGCGAGCGCACATCCGTACCCGGCAGAAAAGAACAAGAGGCAGGCCAGCGATGACGGCGGCCGCGCGCCCGCTATCCACCGGCGCGCGCGCGCGATGGCCAGGGGAACACCCAGATGCAGTGCGCCCGTCAGGATCATCAGCGACTTACGCATCTCCCATGCCGGGCCCGATGTCAGCAGCAGGCACAGCGCGAGCGTCGAGGCCGTGACCGTGAGGCCCAGCGGCACGTAGAGCGCGCCGCTATCGGCAGGATCGGGCTTCGTCCGCTTGCCGATCTCGTACGCCAGCCCTAGCGCGACCACCATCAGTCCAAGTCCGGATATCTCACCCGGCAGCTGGTGCGAATTGGCCGTCGCGGTGGCATACGCATGCAACCCCTGCACAGCGCTGCACCCAACGAACCACGACGTCGTGACGAGCACGAGTGTCGCGGTCGACAGGCTCCGGCGCCGCAACCACCAGGCACACAGTCCCATCGAGACGATTCCGAGAGTGGCTTTCGTGGCCAGCGCGAATCGGGTCAGGCCGTCAGGGTCCGACGCCGTAGTCGCCCAGAGCTGTTGCCCCGTGGCGCCAGCCATGGTCACCAGCACCGCGGCCGTCCACAGCGTGGACGGGACCAGGCGGGCCGACTGCCGCAGCGTCCAGCTCGTCAGGCTGAACGCACCTTCGGCAAAACGTCCGGCTGTCCACATGAACAGCAACGCGACGATGGCGCTGGCATCGTCGGTCACCGTCTTGATCCAGTCGAGGGTCAGGCCCACGTTGATCCATGAGGCGGTCACCACGATTGTGGCGCACACCGCCATTGATCCGGCGAGGACCGCACCAAACCCCGGTGCGCGCGCATCTCCGCGGGCCCGGCGATGGACGGCCACGATGCCGCCTGCAATGAAGAGGGTGATGCCCGTCAACAGCCAGGTGTAAGGAAAAGACCACCCGAGCGCGCGTCTCAGCCCTGAGACGCCAGGCAACGAGTAGCTGATCATCAGGGAAGCCACGGCCCAGCTCGCGGTAGGCGCCAGCGCACCCCGTAGACCCATGAGCGATCGGCCCAGTACCCACGCCAGCCACAGCAGCGGCAGCGCAGCCAGCGGCGTACCGTTCACGGCGCCACCCACGAGCACCAGGTAGAAGATCAGCCACGGAGAAACCGTCAGCAGGACCAGCGGATGGCGCTGGGCGCTCGTCGCCAGAGTGACGGACCAGGCAAGCACGAAGCCTCCGGCCTGACAGAGAGCCACCAGCCGGGCCGACGCGATCGGTGTCACCCCAGGCGCGTGTGCCAACCCGGCAAGTACGGTCACGAGGAAGGCGGCCACCAGCGTGAAACGCGCGGCGGCACCAAGTTGCCACATCGATTGCAAGAGTTTCGCCATGCGCAACGATGAGCGAATGATCCACCGGTTAGCCCAGTGAACCGACAACCGAAACAGGCGCCTCGGCAGGCGAGCGGTCATGAGTGGCGACGATATATCAGAGTGAGCGGGCACCGATCAACAACGAATCAGATCGACGGACCCTGGTATGTGGTCGACGCCGGTCTGCAACCACTTGAGCCCGGTACGCGCCTGCAGGCGTCCGGCTACGGCTACCGCGCTCTTACAGACGACCTCGTGCTTGCGTGGGTGGGGGAACTTGTTTGGGGTTTTCGATTGGCAGCTCGTTATCATCGTTGACGCGGGGGGGGCCGGGTCGGCACCTTCCACCACGCCCCCCACCACGCCCGCAGTGCGGCTCGTCTATCCCGGCATGCCGTTCCGCAGGATCGGTCCTTCAGGGCAGACTATGGCGCGGCCAGCGCGGCCCGACGTTTACGCTGTGCCTGGCCAATCCGGAGCGCTGCGCCCTGCCCGAAGGGGCAGCGTGCTATCGACTCGACACCTGGCCCCGGACGTTTGGCGGCGTCCAGCCTGCGTGCCTGCCGCCTATGACTCTTCGCAGTTCCGCTGGGCCATCTATGCCGACGTCGAGTACGAATGCGGCGCCGGCCCGTTATGTTCGGGAAAGACCCACGTAATACGGACTATCGGCGACTCAGTGATGCCCAATGGGCATTCCGGGGCTTTGGCTGGCGGCGCTCACGCTGGCGTGCTCCCCCCAAGCTGAAATGGTGCATTCACACGGTGAATGACACAAATGTGTCACCAGAGTAGACTCGACCGATGTTGCTGACCAACTTCATGACCGTCAGTCCCGTCGGCGTGTTCGCGGCGATATTCGCCATGGGCCTGTTGGCGATGTGGCTTGGAGCCCGTCTGTTTCGACTCCGGCGTCCAGGCGCGGCCAAGTCCGATGATGGCCTGATTATTGATGGCATAGTGGCGCCCGTGCTCGGTCTCTTCGCCCTGCTGGTCGCGTTCACATTTGGTCAGGCGCTGACACTGGAGTCGTCCACCTATTCCGGCGTGGTCTCCACCAAGCTGGCCGCCCGGAGTCTTGAGTCGGCACTGAATCTGCTGCCCGATGAAGAACGCGGCCGAATTGCTCCGCTGGCGGCCGCCTACTTCGAGGACCTCACTGCAGCGATTGACCGGAACAGCCTCAGTGGTGACATGGACCGGCTGCTGGCCAGGGATGCCGCACTCCGGAAGGAACTGGCCCGTCTGCAGGCCAATGGTGTCGATGTGCTCGACAACGAAGTCTCCGGGTTGACGATTGCGGTCGGGGAGCTGTTCGTCAATTCCGCTCAACGCATTCCGAGAACCGTATTCAGCATACAGTCTCTCTACTACTGCGTGTGTTTCCTGTTGCTCGGGTACAAGACCGCCGAGCATGGCGTGTATGCCGAATCCAGGGTCTTCATCGTCGGCCTCGCACTATTGTTTGCCATGGTCATGTACATGGCCATGCACATCGGTCGTCCCGGACTGAATTCGATGCTGTTTGATCCACTGCCCAAGTAGCACCCGCAGTGTGATCGCGGATGCCGCGCTCAACGCCCCTTACTTGACCGGTGCCGCCAGCGGGCGGCCGGGCGATCACCGAGGACCTCGGCATCAAGCTCGAGAACATCAAGCTCGAGGACCTGGGCAAGGCCCGTTTTCTTTACTGACTCCGCATCCCAATCGTCCGGCTGTGCGGCAGGGAGAAATAAAACGTGGCGCCCTGGTTCACTTGACCCTCTGCCCAGGTTCTGCCGCCATGTCGACCGATGATGCGCCGGACGTTGGCTAGGCCAATGCCGGTGCCGTCGAACTCATCTTTGCTGTGTAAACGTTGAAAGACATCAAACAGCCTGTCGGCGTGCCGCATGTCAAAACCCGCACCGTTGTCTCTCACAAAGACAACGGTTTCTGTCTCTGACCCTGGCTTGGACGCAATCGCGATCTCGGCTCTTTCAACGTTTTTGGTGAATTTCACGGCATTCGAGATCAGATTCACCAGCACCATACGCAGCATGGCGGCGTCGCCGGTAACTGGCGGTAACTCGCCAATGTGCCAGCTGATGTTGCGCCCCTCCGTCTCATGCTCACATTCCCGGATGACTTCCTGCACCAAAACACCGAGGTCGATGTCTGACGCCTGTATTTCGCATCGCTTCATGCGAGAGAAGGCGAGCAAGTCGTCAATCAGGGTCCCCATCCTCTTGGCGGTGTTCGAGATGGTGTCCATGTAGTGCCGACTTTTGTCATCAAGTGTGGCGGAGGTCCTGGCCTTGAACAGGTGTAGAACACCGTCAATGTGGCGCAGCGGAGCACGCAGGTCATGGGAGACGGAGTAGGAGAAGGCTTCAAGCTCGTTGTTCGCTGCTGCCAAATTGGCTGCCGTGGCCGCCAGGTCCTCCATCGCGCTTGTCAGCATGCTCAAAAAATACTTGAGGGCTAAGAAGATGAGCACGGCGATCGCTATGTTGTTCTCAACAACGAAGAGGGCGGTCGGTTCGTCCGTGATGGCGGCGGTCTCGAACGAGTGCTTGTAATACTTGAGCGCCAGCAACACGCCGAGCATCCCCCAGTATTGGATATGGCTCCCACGCCAGCGCAGCAGAAAGGCAACCACCATGAGGCCTAACATGATGTTTTCCGTTTCCGCGAAGCGGCCGTTCTGGTAGTTGGTGACGCTCAAGACCACGACAAACAGGGTCGCGCCATTGATCCAGTACACGGCTGCGAGCCGATGGCGGCGTTTATGCACCAACAGCCAGGTCAGGAAGCTTGCGCCGGCAATGATGACTTCGGCGAAGACCTGGAACCACAATCCCATGAATGCGTTAACGGCCGCGAATGCCAGCACGAGAAGACCGGACACGAGAGCAAGAATGTTCAGGAACGATATCCTTGCCACGTCCACACGACTCATGCTTGGTTCAATGCCGATGCGGGCGATCTTCAGAAAAGCTCCCCGTCGGTACTTAAGCAAGAACCCCATCTTCTCCGTTACCCTTCCCAACGCGTCTCGGAAGCCCCCGCGGGCGGCCCCGGCGGCAATGTCCTAAGCCCCAGATGCGCGACAACACACGCAACACGACGGGGCCGGTGGCGACAGCCGCCGGGCCAGACCGAGCGCTCGATGCGAACGCTGTAGACATTGTTCATTCAGGAGGCTCTGAAACAATGGGGGTTGCGAAACCAAGCCACCGTTTCTGGAGGATCCCCTGAATGAGCATCGCTCATAACGCCAGGACCAAAGTGTATAAACGCCGCCTGTTCATCCGCCGCGTCCAGCAGCAGGGCTGGACGTAGCGCCAGGCGGCCGAGGTGGCGGGCGTGAGTGTCCGGACGGTCGCCAAATGGCTGGCGCGCGGCCGCGAGCTGGCCGACCACTGCCGGCTGCGGCCTCGACAGGTGTGGTGTTGGCGTAAGCTCCCCCAGTGGGTAGACAGTCGAGTGTAGAATGCTTCTGGCTCAGGAGTGGTCAGGCGCAAGGCGAAATTCAGCGAGAGCCAGATCGTCGGAATCCTATTGAGGGAACGCATCATGAATCGAGTCGCTGTCATTCTGGTCGCGGGCGCGCTGGTCGCCTCAGTGGCCTGCGGAAAATCAGACGCAGAGAAGCAGGCGGAAGAGACCGCCGCCAACCTCGAGAAGGCCGGTGAGGCCCTCTCGAAAGCCGCCGAGGGCAACGGCTCGGCCGAGGACCTCGCCGCCGGGATGAAAGCCCTGACCGACGCCATGAACGGCGACGGCAAGACGGTCGACCCGGTCTCGTTCCAGTCGCTCGAGGCCCTGCTGCCGAGCCTCTCGGGCTGGGAGCGCGGCACACCGAACAGCGAGCGCATGACCTCGCCGGTGACCTACAGCCAGACCGAGGCCTCCTACACGAAGGGCGATGCGTCGCTCACCGTGACCATCACCGACTCGGGCTTCGCGCAGGCCGTGCTCGCACCGTTTTCGATGATGGCCTCGATGGGCATCAGCCGCGAGTCACGCGACGGCTACGAGAAGGGCGTCACCCTCAACGGCCAACCAGGCTTCGAGGAGTGGCGGAACGAGAACCGTGACGGCGAGCTCACCATGCTCGTCGGCAAGCGGTTCCTCGTGGCGGTGAAGGGCAACCAGTTGCCCGGGCCAGGCACGCTGCAGGAGGCTGCCCGCGCCATCGACTTCGGGAAGCTCGCCGCCCTGAAGTAAAGCGCGTCCTACGCTGCAGCCCGGCCACGCGGCCGATCATCGGCAACCCCAGCACGGCAGCCGCGATGGCCATCGCCATGCGCCGGAGGTCATCGAGCCGCCCGGGCACCAGGGGAATCCCGACCGACAATCGTGCGGAGCGTCGCGCTACGTCAGCGGCCGCGAGGAAAACGAGTTGGAGTAACATCAACACCCGAGGGCACACGGATGCGTCGACTCGCGGTTGTCAATATGAAGGGGGGCGTTGGTAAGACGACTACGGCCGTGCACATCGCTGCAGGCCTGGTCCTCCGCGGCCACCGCGTACTGCTCGTCGACGCCGACCCCCAGGGCAACGCCGGGCGCCTGCTGGGCATCTCTCCTACAGCGTACACCGTGAAGGAACTCATGCTCGGCACGGTGGCCCTGGACGATGCGATCGTGCGCTGCAGCCAGCGCCCGGGCCTGGGCGTGATTACCGCCACGCCGTCGGCCTTCACCTTGGATGCTCAACTCGCCGGCACAATCCAACGCGAAACCCTGCTGTCGAGGCGACTCACTGGCCTCACGGGCTTTGACATCATCGTCTTCGACTCGTCGCCGGCGATGAACCTGTTGACCTACAACGTCCTGTTGTCGGCCAGCGAACTGGTGGTCCCGGTCGGGATGGACACCATGGCCCTGGCGGGCGCGCGGCAGACGCTCGACGGCATCCAGGAGATGCGCGCGCTGTGGCCCGAGCGGCCGCTGAAGTTGGCGGCCGTCGTGCCGACCACCGTCAACAGCAGTACGCACGCCAGCAAGGCGACGGTGGGGGCGCTCGCGGCGGATGCCGAGATGGGACCGGCGCTCTTCCCGCGCGGCATCCGCCAGTGCATCGACCTGACGTACGCCGCGGCAGCTCATCAGACCATCTGGGAATACGCACCCGCCAGCCGGGCGGCGGCCGATTACGGGGCGCTGCTCGATTTTCTCAATGTCCAGACCACGACAGAGGTCAGCGCTGCTGGCTCAAAAACGACCTCGTCCAAGATTCACTCTCCCCGCAACGCCCCCGTCGGCCAGCCAGGTCACGTCGCCTGACTGGACGTCTCGATCCGACCGCATCGATGGCAGGCGACGCTGACGTGCTCTCGCAGAGTCGTTCTGGAGGACTGGCGGACCGATGCTGAAGATCTTCGACGCGGTGACGTGTGTTGGGCCGCTGCGTCCCGAAACCTCACTGACCGCGGTCCGGTCGCTCCAGCTTCATGCCGGCCAGCGGAAGATCTTCGTCGTCACATCGCGGAAGCTTTTCCCGTTCTTCGAGGACTCCCTCGAGCCGAACGGCCCGCTTCACCTCGTGGATGAGGATGAAGTCATCGAAGGTGTGAGCCTTCAGGCGATCCGTGAGTATCTCGAGGCGCGCGCCGGAGCCGGTGCGAGAGCCGGTTGGTACTTCCAGCAGTTCCTGAAGATGGCGATGTGTGGCCATCCGGAGATCGGCGGGCACTATCTGGTCTGGGACAGCGACACCGTCGCTCTCCGCCCTTTGGCGTTTTTCGACGCCGACGGCCGGGTGCTCGTCAGCCCGAAGGGGGAGCGGCATCCCCCGTATTTCGTGGCGCTCCGCAAGCTCCTGGGAATCGAGAGACAGGTCAGCTTCTCGTTCATCGCCGAGCATCTGATGATCGACCAGCGCTATATGCTCGAGTTGATCGAGGCTCTTCGCGGTTCCAACTCGAGGAAATCCCGCGACTCCTGGGTCTGGCGCGTTCTCGACGCCATCACCGACCGGGACCTCGGCGGCTCCGGCTTCAGCGAATACGAGACCTACGGTAACTTCATCGCCGCCCGGTATCCCGACAGCTTCCGGACGCGCAGGCTGAAGTCGACCCGCCACGCCGGCCTCCGCTTCGGCTCTCCACCCGCCAGAGAACCGATTCACTTCCTGCTGTTGTCCGGACATTCCGTCGCCACGTTCGAAGCCTCGCCTCGACTGCGTCCGGTGATCGCCTTCTACCGGGCCTGGGCGCGTGCGGTCTACAGCGTCTCCCGCTTCGCCAGCCGATGGAGCTCCCGTAGCGCCGCACGCCTCGCCGCGGCCGCGGAGCTCTGCCCGCCGTCCCGCCGGAGCTAGGTGTGAATACTCGAGACGTTGTTCATTCGGGAGGCTCTGGAAACAATGGGGGTTGCGAAACCAACTCACCGTGTCTGCAGGATCCACCGAATGAGCGTCCATCGTAACGCCAAGACCAATGTGCATCAGCGCCGCCTGTTCCTCCGCCGCGTCTGGTAGCAGGGCTGGACGCAGCGCCAGGCGGCCGCGCGGCGGGCCGGCGCGTGAGGGAGAATCCAGCTATGCGAAGAGTGGTGCCGATTGTGTTCGTGAGCGTCGCCGCCGCCGTGACACTGACCGCTCGTCAGGAGCCCAGGAAGCCTGAGGGAGACTCGCCGCTCGGGTCCTACGCGAGCTTGCGGCCGGATTTTCGCGATAAGCTTGCAGGCCACGCAGACGTCGTGTGGACGAGATTGCGAAACGCGTTGAGCGCAGAGGAATAGAATTTCTGGCAGTCACGTGACAAACGCAGAGGTTGAGCCGCTGTGAATTCGGCGGAATCGCCTTTTGGCAATTCGGATTGTGCGAGAGGTCTTCGTTGGTGCTCACAGGTGTTCACTCGGTAAAGACCGCATCATGAGTCGCATTCCCAAAATAATTCATCAAATCTACAACATGAGCGGGAACGAAGTCGTCACACGCAAGGACTATTGCGCGTATCGGGACACCTGGCTCGCCAATCATCAACACTGGGAGTATCGATTTTGGGATCATGCGTCGGCGCGCAAGCTGATTGCCGACGAATATCCATCGTTTCTTTCCGTCTATGACCGTTATCCTCACTTTATCCAGCGTTGCGATGCAATTCGTTACTTCATCCTGCATCGTTTCGGCGGCCTGTACGTGGACATGGATATCGAAAACCTGAGGCCGGTGGACGAATTGTTTGAAGGATGCGAACTCGCATTATTTTCAGCAGTCCGGGGTTACACGAATGCGGCCGTAGCGAGTGTTCCCGGTCATCCCTTGTGGGACGCCATTTTCAAAGAATTGCCTCGGCGGGTAAGCAACGAACCTCGGGGATTGTTCCGTCGTCCAGCGCGTGCGCCGTCGGAGCATATCTGCTATAGCACCGGGCCGATTGTCGTCAGCGATGCGGTGGAAGCCGGAGCGTTTGACAAGCTCGACACAACACGCGTTCACCCGACCTACATTTTCGAGCCGCTATCGCCGCGTATGGAAAATGGAAGGCTTGTTCACATCAACGACACAAGCCGTTCCTACGCAATACATCACATGTCCATGCACTGGCTGTCTCCGCGCGCAAAAGTCGCCCAGGCCATTTTTTCGCCGATCGCAAAAACCTACTGGGCCTGGAGACGCATGAAAGGCGGGCCCTGAGGCGCCCGCAAATACAGGTAGTCCCTTCTGCCGGTCACATCCAGCCCTCCTTACTCGGGCAAGCTCGCGGTGTAGCTGATACATCGCACGACCGGACTCCCGCATGAGCGGCACTACCCAGGACACATTCGCATCATGCCGTCGATATTGGAGTACCTCGTGTCCATGATCGTGACTTGGGTGGTGTCGCGAAAGCCGCAGGTAGAGCTCCCAGTCAGCGAGCACTGGCTCCTGACGTACAACCATGAGCGGCCCCACGACAGCCTCGGCGCGGTGCCGACCCTCACGTTTCTGCCGAGGCCGTCATCGCCGGGACCGTCTCCTTATCGACTGTCTACTTGACGGGGAGCTTACGCTGGTGTGCTGCAGGTTCCCGGCGCTCAAGTCAACGAGTGCCGGGGCCGTGCCGGTGGTGTCGGCTTCGCCCCTAGGACGGCCGCCAAATCGACGGTACGTTCTTGGAGATTTCGAGGGTTTTGAAACCGGTGCTCTTGCGGGGGCCGCGTGCGCGCGCCCATTCCGTCATGCGGCGAATCCCTTCGGCGAGCGGCGTGTCCGGGCGCCTGCCGAACACGCGGCGGAACTTGTCGTGGCGGCTGTAGGCGTGCACCGCCTCCTGACGGGGTGGCAGGAATTCAATCGGTGCCGAGGCGCCCAGCGCGTGGCGGACCAGTTCTGCGACCTCGAGCACGCTGGCGTGTGAGTCGCAGCCGATATTGAAGACGCCGTTCATCGCCTCGGGCACGTGCACGCTGGCTGCGATCTGCGGCGCGATATCGCCGATGTAGGTGAAGGCCCGCGTCTGGCGGCCATCGCCGAAAATAGTGGCCGATTGCCCCTGCATCATCCGGTTCATGAAAATCCCGACGACGTTGCGATACGGGTCGCCGATGTTCTGGCCCTCGCCGTACACGTTGTGCGGCCGGAACACCACGAAGTCGAGTCCGAGCAGACGGTGGGCGCTTTCCAGGTCCTGCTCCACCGCAAGCTTGGCGATACCGTAGGGATCCTCCGGGACGGGCTGCTGCGTCTCGTCGAATGGCGGCTCGCCGCTGCCGTAGACGGCAATGGATGACGTAAAGACGAAACACTTCACGTCGTGGCGCACCGCCTCGTTGATGAGGTTGACGCTGCCGATGACGTTGTTCATGTAGTTGAATCGCCTGATGAAGTGCGAGAGCCCTTCAGCGGCGTAGGCCGCAAGGTGGTAGACGTAGTCGAATCGGTGTCTGGTGAAAAGTTGCTCGAGGAGCGCGTGGTCGGTCACCGACCCCTGCACGAACGTCGCGTCGGCCGGCACGTTGTCCGGAAACCCGCCGGACAGGTCGTCGAGCGCGACGACCTCGTGGCCCAGCGACAGACATTCGCGAGCGACGTGTCCGCCGATGAACCCGGCTCCGCCTGTCACGAGAGAACGCATGGATAGCCTGCCGTCAGGGAACGCGAGCGCACGGGGTGCCGCGGCCTAGCTCGACGCCTGCGCGCCCGCGACTTCGGCCGGCAGCTGTTGCTGGGCGTGGGCGACGTCCATGTTGTCGATTGTGCCGCCGAGCTCGAAATGCTGGATGAAGACCCGCCCGATGCCGTACGTCACCGCCGCGCCCCACGCCGGCATCGCCAGCATGCCGCCGATCTGTCCGACCACGGGAATCGCCTTCAACACCGAGCTGCCGGCCCCATACGCCAGCTTCGTCGACGTCACACCGCCGGCGAGCGCCGTCACGATCGCCTTCGTCTGCTCGCGCTTGAACGGCACGCCGTAGCACTGCGCGAGGTCCGCGATCATCTTGAGCTGCAGGCCGCCGATGGCGAGCACGTCCACCGCGGGCATCGGGATCAAGCCGGCGCCCGCCGCCAATTTGCTGTAGCGGACCACGATATGCTGCGGGTCGCCGCTCACGGTTACCGGTTCGGCCGGCCTGGTGGTGACTCTCGACGACTCAACCGGAGGCTCAGGCGTCGGTGGCGGGGCAGCGGCGGCCTCCTCGGCCGGCGGCTTTCCCTCGGAACGATAGACCCAGCCTCTCGACGCAGGCTGGGCCACGGGCTGCCCCTCATTCGGGCCGAAGGATGGTCGCGATTTCTTGGCTCTTGGCATGGCAACGGTTCCTTATCGTGCTCACGATGCGCGTCTTGTGTTCGGGGCCGCCGCGTTACGCCGATCCGCCTCGCGCACGATCTTCCGCGTGCGTTTGTTCGGAATGGCAGCGACCAGCAGCAAGAGTCCGACAATCGGCGTCAGTAGCACCGAGACGAAGAAATACCCCCAGAATCCGAATCGGTAGCGTCGGCCAAAGAACCCGATGAGCAGGGAACCCAACAGCCACGCGGTGACGCCCTGGACAATCATCCCTTCCTCCTGATTATCTATCGTCCGCGGCCGCCGGCCGGCCCGGCGCCGGTCGCCCGGCCGGCCGGCCCGGCGCCGGTCGCCCGGCCGGGCGGCGCCGGAGGCGCCGAGTTGGCGGGCGACGGCCCCGGCGCCGTCAATGCATCCGACAACCCGGGCATGTTGAGGATCAGCGGCAGGCCGTCGTTGCCGCCGCCGATGACCACGATCTTCGCGTTCGGTGACTTCGCCAGCTCGAGCGTGGCCTCGATGCCTTTCAAGCGTAGCAGGGGCGCCGTGATGCTCGAGTTGACCGTCCGCTGGAAGTCGTAGATGCCCTGCGCTTCGATCCGTTTTCGTTGCGCTTCTTGTTCCTCGATCTCCAGCTTGTACTGGTATTCGAGAGCCTGCTGTTCCTTGACGAGCTTGCCTTGGATGGCCTGCTCGATGGCCTCGGGCAGACGAATCGCTTGGATCAGGACGTCGTCGACTACGACATAGCGGTCGCGGACCTGAACCACGGAGCGCGCCACGATTTCACGCTGCATGTCGTCGGTCCGCAGCGAATACAGCTCTTCGGGCTTGTACTGGCCCATGACCTGGCGCACGGCCGAGAGCACTTCCGGGATCAGGACCCGGTCGACGTAGTCAGGCCCCACATTTTGATGGAGCTGCGGCACGGTCTTGGCGGCCGGCCTGAAGCGGATCGACACGTCCGCCTTGATCACCAGTCCGTCCGCCGACAGCACGCTCGCGGTCACGTCCCTGCGTTGCACGCGCACATCGTAAAGCGTCATCGTGTCCCACGGGAAGATGAAGTGCGTGCCCTCGAGATAGATCGTGTCCACGACGACACCGCCGCCGAAGCGGCGCCACAGGACGCCCTCCTCGCCGGCACGGATGGTGCTGACGATCTTCGGCCACAGCACGAGAACCGCGAGGACGATGAGCATGACGCTGATGATGAGCGCCGGCAGCCATCGCCGCACCCACGCGCGCAACGGCCCGACCGGCTTCGAGTCCGGGGCGTCGACCAGCGACTCGGGCCCATCGTCACGCATCGTCGCGTCGGTCACGGCCGGTCCTTCTTCGCCACGGTGGCGGCCGCCGGCGGCGTGCCGTCATCCGCGGCGGCCTGCGCCTGCGCCGCCCGCTCGTACATGCGCAGGTCGCCGAAGGGACACATCGAGGCCGTGCCGTTGACCGTGACCGCGACCGCAGCGTTTGGCGCGCGGGCGTCGAGAGGACAGCTCAGGCCATCGAACTGGCCGTACATCGTCACAAAGTCAGCGATGCTCGCCGAAAGCGCGCCCGCGACCTTGCCGCTCTCGTCTTCTCTCACGGACCGCTGGGCGCCAACCGGCGTCGCTTCGAGTAGGTAGACGTCATCTGGGTTGTCCCCCGCGAAGTCGAAGCCGATGCCGAGCGTGGCGCCCGCCGGAAACGTCAGCTTGCCCCCGTTCCGGCCGTGCAGGCTTGAGCGCAGTTCGATGTCGGTCCGGCTGGTGTTG